>ENA-UOIW01000312-UOIW01000312.1-human-gut-metagenome-genome-assembly--contig:-P58-NODE-312-length-44329-cov-10.130596_pt1 | contig 44329 bp, 40 predicted proteins | sample MGYA00242334_ERZ723881 | MGnify/ENA metagenome assembly ERZ723881 | reverse complement strand
CAACCCGAAGGCACAGTGAGTATTTTTGCTCAGTTGTTGAGTAAAAATACTCAATGACTGAGCAAAAATACTCAATCGAATGAAAAACGCTACATATATCGGTTCTTCTGGTCTCTGCGTGGCACGCCTCAGGATGGTGGTGTCTCACTGCGTACGCACATGAAATCAGTGGTGCCGCCCCGGCTGCAACGGTAGCGGCGCCTCCAACCGGGCACGGCCGGCTTATAACGAGATCTTATCCCAGTCGCTCGCCTTGGGGATGCGTCTGATCGGTGGATAGACCCATATCGCGATGGCGCTCAATGCCATCAGCGTCAGAAAGACGATGACGGCGACGGAGAACCCCCACCGTGCCAGCAGACTTCCCGCAGCGGCGCTGCAGAACGCCGTCAGGATGTTGCACGGTACGGTCAGCGCCACCGAGACCCTGCCCTGCATCGATTCGGGTGCCTTGGCGAAGATGAATCCCAGAAGCAAAGCGTTGACGATCGGGAATGGGAAGCATGCCACGGAGTTGCTGATCAGAATCCCCCAATAGTTGTGGGTGAACACCATCGGCAACATGGCGATGCAGACGAATGCGAACGCGCTACAGGTGGTGAGACCGACCGGTGCCCGTGTGCTGAGCCGGCTGGACACCAATGCGCCGACGAACATGGAAAGAAACACGCCGGTGCTGATGAATCCGATGTAGGTGGCGTTTGTGCCTGCTGAGGCCAGATGCAGCTGGATGGCGTATTGGATGCCGTTGATGCCGAAATTCAGCACGCTGATGGCGGCGACGCTGATGACGAGCAGGGGTTTGCGGAACGTCCAGCTCCATCCCTCCGTGAATGCGCGGATGAAGCTGTTGCCGGCTTCATCGTGAGGCGCTTCGTGTTTCGGGAGCCGTGTGGCGGCCACGCCGGCTATGGCATACGCGAGGGCGGACAGCAGAAACGGCAGCCACGGGTATATCCCGTACAGGAAGCCGCTGATGGGACTGCCGGACATATTCACCATCGCGTCACGTCCTTCGTTGAGGCTACGCGCCTTGGGATAGTCCGTGATGGCGATGATCTCCTTCAGCGCGGCGTCCGTGGCGCTGCCCAGAAAACCGTTGATCGCCGAGGACGCCGTGGAGATCACCAGCAGCGTCGGCACCGACATGAGATTGAGACCGAGCAGGACGAAGACCGTTCCCCAGCAGAGCACGCCGGCCAAGGCGTTGACGATGATCAGGGTCCGACGGCTGTGGCGGTCAACGAACGTGCCCCCGAATACGCTGCACACCTGCTGGGCGACCATCGAGGCCGACCCGATCCATCCGGCGGTGACCGTGGAACCGGAGATGTGGTAGCCGAGCAGGGTTATGGCAAGGGTGCGCAGTGCGACGCCAACCGCCGTGGCGGTGTCCGCCGTGAACCACGTCGGGTACCCCCGTGTCCTCCACAGTCCCTGTGCGCTGACCCCGCCATGCTGCTGCACGTTCATCTGGCGCTCCAATCAGGTTCCGCTTCGGGACGATCGACCACACGTGTGGTGTGCCATGTGCAATCAGTCCGTGTGCTTGGAACTTTCACGATATTGCCCGCCCCTCATGAGATTCATACCGGTATATATATTAGGTTTCTTTCTCGCATTCCATTCCGGGGTGTTCGCAACGTGAGCGTTCCGGTATGTGGATGTTATGCCCATTCCCGTGGGCGGACTGGCACTAGCGTGGAACCTGCAGCGTGTATCGGGCTGTGTGTATGCAATGTTCTTCGGGAGGGGGCGCGATGGAGATTGTAATCGTCGTTGTTGTGGTGGTGCTATGCGTCGCCGTATCGTGGGGGTTCAGCCTGCGTCGGCGGATGGATAAGCACGCGCAGGAGGAAAGCGATCCGGAGCTGCGTCAGGCGTACATCGACGCGCAGCGGCAGATGGACCGTGGTCGCGCCTCCAGCCATGGATTCTTCAGCTGAGACGGGAATAGCCGGTTGAGACACTCCGGCAATACGCGTGAGGGCCGGCGTCCGAAGACACCGGCCCTCACGCAATACCGCCCCGGTTAGCAGGGGCGAACAACGGCGCCTAGCGCCACCACATTGTCATCAGGAACCCGATGAGGATGATGCCCAGCGCAATGGCCAGATTCCATGCGTCGATGCCCGGAATCGGATAGTTGCCGGTCAGGTAGTAGACCACGGCCCAGACCAGGCCGATGATCATGAACGTGCAGAACAGCGGCACGAACCAGCGCGGATTGGACTTGGTGCCCTTGATGGACTCCTCCACGCGGCGGGTGTTCTCCGCCTGACGCTGCATCATCCGCTGCATCTGCGGGGTCAGCGAAGCCTTGTCGGCGGTGGCGTTGAGCACGGCCTCCACCTTGTCCATCGGAATGCCGTAGTCCTCGTCCTCGTCAGCGGTTTCGTCCGCTGCCGAAGCGTCGGCAACCTCGGCGGCTTCGTCGGTGGTCTCGACCTGGTTCTGCCAGTCTTCCTGGTCGTGCGCGTTGGTTTCGTGCAACTCTTCGTCAGCCATCAGCATAGTCTCCATTCAATAGGCTAAAAGTCATAATAGTGGGTAGACTCGAAAGCGGCCAACAGGCGTACGAAAACCTTGGGCTGGAGGACATATGACACGGCATGGGGGCAGACACGGTGCCCGGCGGTCTTGGGCCGGGGGAGTGGCCGTATTCCTTGTTGTGGCGCTGACCGGCTACCTGCTGATGACCAACCTGCGGGTGAACCGGACCACGCTGGTGACGGCGGATACCGCCGATTTGGTTGAGCAGCGTGTGGAGCAGGCCGATGCGCTGCGTGCCGAAGTCGATGATCTGAGCTCGCGCCTGACCGCGTTGAATGATCTGGTGGGAACCCCGTCCTCCGATTCCGAGGAGGCCGGTTCCGGCACCACGTTGCCCGCCGTGCACGGTCCGGGGGTCACGGTGACGCTCGATGACTCGCCGTTATGGGAAACGGCTGTGGACAGTTCCGGTTCGGCCACCAATATCAACGATTACGTGGTCCATCAGCAGGATATCGAAGCCGTGGTCAACGCCTTGTGGGCGGGCGGTGCCGAGTCGATGATGATCCAGGACCAGCGTGTGCTGTTCAGCTCGGCGGTGATCTGCTCCGGCAACGTGCTGCTGTTGCAGGGCAAGCAGTACTCCCCGCCGTACACGGTGTCGGCGATCGGCCCGGTGGATAAGATGCTGGCGGCGCTGGACGAGTCGGAGGCGGTGCGGACCTACCGCGAATACGTCGGCGCGTTCGGGTTGGGCTGGAAGGTGGAGACGAAGGACGACCTGCAATTCGACGAGGCGGCCGCCCTGCTGCAGCCGCTGCAGTATGCGACAGCGACGGAAACCGAAGGAGTTGAGCAATGAGACACGCATCACATCGGGGGGCGGCGGCCGTCGCCGGCAAGCGCCGTCACGGAGTGGTTTGGAATGTGCTCGGCGTGCTGATGGAGATCCTGTTCACGCTGGCGGCGGTGTGCGCGTTGTACATCGTCTGGCAGATGTGGTGGACGGGTGTACAGGCCGAGCACGAGCAGGTGGAGGCGCGGCAGTCCGTGGCGTGGGAGAACCCCGCCACCGACGGCGAACAGACCAAGGTGGCCCCGAAGCAGGAAGGCGATCCGCCGGTGCAGCCGGAGCAGGCCGCGGAGGGCGATCTGATCGCGCAGATCTACATCCCCCGCTTCGGCGACCAGTGGGAGCGCAACATCGTGGAGGGCACCACGCTGGAACAGCTGAACAAGCATGGCATGGGGCACTACACCGCCAGCCAGATGCCCGGGGAACTCGGCAACTTCGCCGTGGCGGGCCATCGCAACGGCTACGGTCAACCGCTGGGCGACGTCGACAAACTGCAGCCGGGCGATGCGATCGTGATCCGCACCCAGGATTACTGGTACGTGTACCACTACACCGAGTATGAGATCGTGACCCCGGACCACACCGAGGTCGTTGCGGCGAACCCGGAGAGTCCCGGCGCCGCCCCCACCAAGCGGATGATCACGCTGACCACCTGCGAGCCGAAGTACACCACCGCCACGCATCGGTGGATCAGCTACGGCGAATTCGATTACTGGGCCAAGGTCTCCGACGGCGTGCCCGCCGAACTGACGACCACCGACGAGTCGGGTGCCGTGCGTTTCGTCAACACGGAGCAGCCGACACCCATCGAACGGCTGGGGTCGATGCAGCCGGTGGTGATCGCGGCGCTGATCGCCTACGTGGTGCTGTTCATCGCGGCGGCCGTGGCCTGGCGCTGGCCGGTGCTGCGCGAGATCCGCGAAGGGGTCCGCCCGCGTCCCGACGTCAGCTTCTACGGCTGGCTGCTGCGGCACCAGCCCGGTGTGATGCCGATCCGGTGGCTGTTGCTGCTGCTGCTGGCGGTTGCGGCGGCCGGTGCGCTGCTGGAATGGGGATACCCGTGGCTGGCTGCGAACATTCCGTTCCTGCGCGACATGTCGAACTACGTGGCGGTGTAGCCGGATGAACGGGCGTGTTCGGTTGCATGGCGCGTAATCGAAGATAGGGCGTCGTATATGTGATACGGGTTACGGGTGAAGCCGGGCCTGTCACTCAAAACCAAGGGCCTCCCGCGCGTGACGCGGGAGGCCCTACGCAATCCGCAACGACGTATCGCCGCTACTGCGCCGCCGTTACGGCTGTCCCTGTCCCTGTCCCTGTCCCTGACCGTGGCCGGGGTCGTCGTCATCGTCGCCGGTGGACGATGACGCCTCGGTGGTGACGGTGATCGTGGACCCCTTGTCGACCTGCTGGCCCATCGAGGACACCTCGGTCACAATGGCAGTGTCGTCGTCCGGGCCGTTCACACTCACCGTGAACCCGAGCCCTTCGAGCTGCTGACGCACCGAGGCCAGCGTGTCCGAGCCGGTGGAGAAGGTCGGCACCGTGACCTGCTCCTTGCCCAGCGAGACCCAGACGCTGATGTTGGCGCGCTGCTCCACGGTCGAGCCGGAGCCGGGATCGACGCGGGTCACCGAGCCGGCGGCGATGGTGTCGGAATACTCGGACTGCAGCGTGATGCTGAAGTTGTAGTCGCCGGTCAGGATCGACCGCACCTGGTCCTCGGTCTGGCCCACCAGACCGTCCGGAACGGTGGTGTTGCCCGAGGAAATGTACAGGGTGATCAATGTGCCCTCGTCAACGCTGGTGCCCGCGGCCGGGTCGGTGCGCGTGACGCGGTCCTGTTCGACCTTGGGGCTGTCCTCGGTGCGCGTGGCGGACGCCACCTTGAACCCGGCGTCCTCCAGCATCTGCCGGGCCTCGTCCTGCGAGCGGTTGGACACGTCCGGCACCTCGGTGGAATCAGGGCCGTCGGAGAAGTAGACGGTCACGGTCGACCCCTTGGGCACCGAGGTGCCGCTGTCCGGATCGGCGTGGGTGAACGTGCCTTCCTTCTCCGTGGATTTGGTGTCCTTGGCTGTCTTGCAGACCAGCCCGGCGTCCTCGATGGCCTGGCAGATGCCGGTCTCGTTCAGCGAGGCGCTCAGCTCGGGCACGGTGACCATCTCGACCGGCGGCGTGCGCAGCGCGAACCACCAGACGCAGAATATCGCGATTACGGCCACCACCGCCGCAGTCACGCCGCCGATGATAAGCTGGCGCTTGCGCCGGGCCTTGGCCGCCTCGGCGCGCTGCTCGGCCCGGGTCTTGCCGGTCTGCGGCGTCACCTGCTCGAATTGGCCGGTGACCGGGTTGAACGCCTGCGTGGCCTGCCCCTCGGCGGCCGGGTTGAGCGCCACCGTGGCCGCATCCTGCTCGGCCTGCCGGCGCGCCTTCATATTGGTCAGATCGGTCAGCGGGTTGAACGCGGCCGCCACCGGCACACCGCCGTTCATGAAGGTCAGCAGGTCGTTCTTGAACTCGGCCGCCGTGGCATACCGGTTCTGACGGTCCTTGGCCATCGCCTTGGCGCAGATCGAATCCCACATCTTCGGCAGGCCCGGCACCACGGCGCTCGGCGGCGTCGCCACCTCGGAGACGTGCTGGTAGGCGATCGCCACCGCGGAGTCGCCGGTGAACGGCGGTCGGCCGGTCAGCATCTCATAGAGCACGCAACCGGCGGAATACAGGTCGGAGCGCATATCCACGGTCTCGCCGCGCGCCTGCTCCGGGGAGAGGTACTGCGCGGTGCCGACCACGCCCTGCGACTTGGTCATCGTGGCGGCGGAATCGTCCAGGGCGCGGGCGATGCCGAAGTCCATGACCTTGACCACGCCCTGCTCGGAGATCATGATGTTGCCGGGCTTGATATCGCGGTGGATCACGCCCATGCGGTGCGAATACTCCAGCGCGTTCAGCACGCCGAGCATCACCTGTTCGGCGTCGCGCTGACTCAGCGCCCCGTTGACCTTGATGATGTCGCGCAGCGTCTGGCCCTTGACGTACTCCATCACCAGGTAGGGCACGCGTTCGGTGCCGCCGTTGGCGGTGGGGATGTCCTCCTCGCCCGAATCGTAGATGCTCACGATGTTCGGGTTGTTCATCTGCGCCACGGCATGCGCCTCGCGGCGGAACCGGGAGAGGAAGATCTGGTCGTTGGCGAAATCGGCACGCATGACCTTGACCGCCACGGTACGACCGAGGCGGGTGTCAAGCGCCACATAGACTTCGGCCATGCCCCCATGGCCGATGGACTGACCAAGCTGGTAACGCCCCTGTGCCAGCGAGTCGGGCATCATGCTGCTCATGCGTGTTCCCTCCGGTGTGCGGGCTCGTCGGCGTCACGGCCGCCGGCCCAGTTGTTGATGATGGATGCCACGGGCGAGGCGCCTGTGGCCGATGACATGCGAAAGATGGTTTCCGCCGCGTGCGGGGCGCTGAACACCCGTCGCGGGATGCGGCTGTTCGGCGGCAATGTCATGGTCTCGGCCGCCGCGGTCTGCTGGTCGAGCAGCCGCCGCTCGATGCGGGTCATCGTGCGCGCGACCACCAGTGCGTCCGCGGGGCGGTCCCGCGGGTCCTTCTCCAGCATCGACATGACGAACTGTCGCAGTTGCAGATCCACGGAGTCGGGCAGCGGCGGCACCGGATTGTTCACGTGCGCGGCCGCGATGTCGACCGGCGTGGCCCCGGTGAACGGACGGTGCCCGCACAGCCCTTCGTAGGCCACCACGCCCAGCGAGTAGATGTCCGACTGCGGGGTGGCCTGCTGCCCCTGCGCCTGTTCGGGGGAGATGTACTGCGCGGTGCCGACCACCATGCCGTCCTGGGTGATCTGCTCCTGATTGGTGGAGTAGGAGACGCCGAAATCGGTGATCTTGACCTCGCCGGTATCCGACACCATGATGTTCGCCGGTTTGACGTCGCGGTGGATCACGCCGTGCGAATGCGCCACGAACAGGCCGCGCGCCGTCTGCGCGAGGATCGGCAGCAGCTCGATCGGGTCCATCGCGCCCTTCTCGTGGTACAGGTCGGCGAGCGAGGCGCTCGGCACGTACTCCATGATGAGGAACCCGATGCCGTCGTGCTCGTAGTATTCGAACAACGCCGCGATATTCGGGTGCGCCAGGTTGGCGGAGTTGTGGGCCTCCGCGCGCAGACGGCGCAGTTTGGCCTCCGTGTCGGAGGTGTCGCGCCGCAGCGCCTTGATGGCCACCGGGCGGCCGAGCTGGATGTCGTAGCCCTTCCACACTTCGCCCATGCCGCCCTGGGCCAGTCGGCTGTCCAGGCGGTATCGGCGATGGATGAGCTGTCCTTCGATCAGTTTCATTGCTTCAATGCCTCCTGCATCATCGCGCGCATCAGCGGCCCCGCGGCGTGCGCACCGTAATCGTTGACGTTGTGCACCACCACGGAGACGGCGATCTGCGGGTCGTCCGCAGGGGCGAACCCGATGATCCACGCGTCGTTGGCCTCGTTGCTCTCCCCGATTTGCGCCGTGCCGGTTTTGGCCGCGATGCTGACGCCGTCGATGGCCAGTGACGGGTTCTCCGCCGGGATGACCTGCTCCATCATCTGGGTGAGCTTGTTGGCGGTGTCGGCGCTGAACGCCTCGGACATCTTGTGCGGGTAGGTTTCCGAGATCACCGACAGGTCGCTGGCGCGTACGCGGTCCACGATGGTGGGTTCCATCAGCGTGCCGTCGTTCGCCACGGCCATGGCGACCATCAGGTTCTGCAGCGGCGTGGACAGCGTGTCTCCCTGGCCAATCGAGGCGAGGGCCAGCCGGTCGTCGGTCGGGTCCTCGGGGAAGCTGGAGGCCGCCGCGTAGGTGGGGGAGCCGGTGGCAGTGGAGCCGTCGATGAGGATCTGATCGTCGTAGCCGAGCCGCTCCGCCATGTCCCGGATGGTGTCCGCGCCGAGGGATACGCCGAGCTGAGCGAAGGCGGTGTTCGACGATTGCGCCAGGGCGTCCTGCAGCGTGATCTTGCCGTCGGTGCCGTTTCCGGCGGCCGTGGCGTTGGTCAGGTCGGTGCTGGTGCCGGGCAGCGTGTAGCTGGCGCCCGCGGGGATCTCCGTGTCGGGCTGGTAGTCTCCGGATTCGAGCGCCGCCGCGGCCACGATGACCTTGAACGTGGAACCCGGCGGGAACAGCTGGGAGGTGGCCCGGTTGAGCATGGGGTTGGTCGGCTGGGAGACCAGGTCGGTGTAGGCCTGGTTGGCTTGGTCGCCGTCGTGCACGGCCAGCTGGTTCGGATCGTAGCTGGGGGTGCTGGCCATGGCCAGGATGCGCCCGGTTTTGGGGTCGCTGGCTATGATGGCGCCCTCCTTGCCGTCCAGCAGCTGGTAGGCGAGCTGCTGCAGCGTGGGGTCGATGGAGGTCTCCACCGATGCGCCCTGCGATTGGTTGCCGGTGAAGGTGTCCTTGAGCTGCTGCCAGAATAGGGAATCGGCCTGGCCGTTGAGCTGTTCGTTGCGCGACGCCTCGATGCCGCGGTCCACGCCGTGCGTGATGGAGAAGTATCCGGTGACGGGCGCGTAGACCGGCCCGTTGCTGTAGGTCCGCTGGTAGGAGAACGGGTCGTTGACCGGGTCGGATTGGGCCAGCACGGTGCCGTCGGAGGCCAGGATCGCGCCGCGGGGTGCACCGATGGTGTGGTACAGCATGCGCGTGTTGCGCGAATCCGCGTTCAGATCATCGGCCTTGATGGCCGTGATGATGGTTGTGGACAGTCCGAGGATCACAAACAGCGCGACGACCGCGGTGAACAGCTGACGCAGGGCCTTGTTCATGCCGCACCTCCCGTCACCGAACGTGGCCGGGCGATGGGCTGCGTGGCGGCCTCGCGCTCCTTGAGCTCATGTTCGCGCAGCACGGCCAGCGCCTCATACTGGAAGGTGTCGGTGCTCACCTCGGGCTCCGGCTTGTTCGCCGCGTTGGAGATGACGATCAGCAGCGCGGCCAGCAGGTAGTTGGCGATCAGGGAGGAGCCGCCCGCGGCCATGTAGGGCATGGTCAGGCCGGTCAGCGGGATGACGAGCGTGATGCCGCCGACCACGGTGAACACCTGGAAGGCCATCGTGAACACCAGCCCGGAGGCCAGCAGCTTGCCGAACCCGTCCTTGATGCGCATGGCGGTGATCAGCCCGGATGCGATGACCAGCAGGTACAGCATCAGCACCGCCAGCAGGCCGGTCAGGCCCAGCTCCTCGCCGAGCGAGGCGTAGATGAAGTCGGAGTTGGCCAGCGGGGTCAGCGAGGGGTGTCCCTGGCCCAGTCCGGTGCCGAGTAATCCGCCCGAGGCCAGTCCGAACAGGCCGCTGACGATCTGCGCCGAACCGCCGGGGTACCGGTCGTAGATCTCCTGGTCGAAGGGGCGCAGCCAGGCGTCGACGCGGTAGCCCACATGGGCGAAGATCTGGGCGGCCAGCACGGCACCCGCCGCAAAGGCGATCACGCCGATGATGATCCAGCTCTTGCGGCCCGTGGCCACGTACAGCATCGAGACGAACATGGCGAAGAACATCAGCGAGGTGCCCAGATCATGCTGCAGCACCAGCACGCCCATCGACGCGAGCCACACGATGATGATCGGACCCATGTCCTTGATGCGGGGCAGCTGCAGCCCGAGGAACTTCCTGCCTCCGACCGCTAGCTGGTCGCGGTGGTCGAACAGGTACGCCGCGAAGAAGAACGCCAGGAACAGCTTGGCGAACTCGCCCGGCTGGATCGTGCCCAGGCCGAAGATGTTGATCCAGATGCGGGCGCCCTGGATCTCCATGCCCAGACCGGGGATCATCGGGGAGAGCAGCAGCACCAGACCGACCACCATGCTCACGTAGGAGAACCGCCGCAGCACGCGGTAGTCGCGCATGAACACCACCAGCAGACCGCACAGCACCAGCGCCAGGCACATCCAGATCAGCTGGCGGAACGCCACCGCGGTATCGGCCGCCTGGTCGATGCGCGCGATCATCGCGGTACCGATGGCGGTGAGCAGCAGCACGCAGGGCATGATGGTCTGGCTGGCGTAGGGCTGGAAGCGGAGCATCAGCCCCCACAGCACCAGGTACAGGACCATGCCCGCGCCCAGCATCAGCGCGTACTGCATGGGGAACGAGCCGGTGGTGCGTTCGAACATCTGGAAGAACGCGAGCAGGCTGATGGCCATGGCCAACAGCAGCAGGGCGATTTGACGGAAGCGGATGGCGATCATCGCTCGCCTCCGTCCTGTTGCTCGGAAGTCTTAGTGCCGTTGGACTTAGAATCGGCGGACTTGGCGTCGTCGGTCGTGTCGCCCTTGGTGTCGGTGTCCTTGGTCTTGGCATCCTCGGACGACTCGCCATCGTCCTGCGACTGCTGCGCCAGCGCACGGCTCTCCTGCTCGATCTGTTCGGCGTGGGCGCGGGCGTCGTCAAGATCGTCGAACACAATGCCGCGGTCCAGCTGCGTCCGCCAGTTCTCGGGCAGGTCGTCGACGTCCAGCCCGGTGCGTTCCACTGGATGGGAGAGCTCCAGCCCGAACAGGTTGGTGGGCACGCCCTGGTAGATGGCCATCTGGCCATCCGCGACGCCGAGATAATACTGGGTCTGCGACCACAGATACCCGCCCACGGCGGCGCCGGCCAGCGCGATCAGCATCGCCACGATACCCAATGCGATGAGTATGCGCGCGCGGACCACCTTGGCACGGGAGATGCGCTCCCGCTTGTCATGCTCACGGTGGATCGCCTTGGCCACGTCGGGATCGTTCGGGTCGGCGGTCAGGCGTCCGTCGCGCTTCTGCACCACGGGGATTTCGCCGGTATCGGGCTCCTGCAGGTCCCCGGTCTCCTCACGGACCGTGGACGGCTGCACGGTATGCTGCACGGCGGCCTCATGCGCCTCCTGCGTCAGCGCGGCCGCACGCTGGGCCGGCGAATCTTTGCCGCTGCGCAGCGCGGGGGCGGTGGACACCGGTTCGTTGATGATATCGGCGATCGGCTCCAGACTGGCGCTGGCGGCCCCGCCCACCAGCGGCGTCTGATGCGGCAGGTCGAAGGCGTCGGCGTCCAACGCCAGCGTGGCGTCGGCGATCACCGCGGTCACATTGTCGGTGCTGCCGGCCCGCAGCGCCATAGCCACGAGCTGTTGCGCGCATTCGCCCTGATCGGCGACCGTGGACAGGATCTCCTGGATGGTGGAATCCTCCAGCACGCCGCTCAGGCCGTCCGAGCACAGCAGCCAGCGGTCGGCCGCGTGGGCCTTGCGGATGGCGATGTCGGGCCTCGGGTCGATGTCGAAATCGCCGAGCACGCGCATGACCACGTTGCGTTGCGGATGGTTGCGCGCCTCGGCCTCGGTGATGCGGCCGGTGTTGATGAGATGCTGCACGTAGCTGTGGTCCTGGGTCATACGCACCAGGTGGCCGTCGCGCAGCAGATAGGCGCGGGAGTCGCCGATATGCGCGAGCACCCAGTACCCCTCCACCAGCGCGACCGCCGTGACGGTCGTGCCCATGCCGGCCAGCTTGCGTTCGCGCTTGGCCTTGCCGACGATGGCGTCGTGCGCGGCCAGGACCGAGGTCTCCATCATCGTGGCGCAGGAGTGGACGTCCAGCTTGGTGTCGTCGCGTTCGATATGCGCCAGCGAACGGATCGCAATCGTGGAGGCCGTGTCGCCGCCGGCGTGGCCTCCCATGCCGTCGCAGATGGCCACGAGATGCTCACCGGCGAACGACGAGTCCTGATTGTTGCTGCGGACCGTGCCCACATCCGAAACGGTGGTGGAATACAGGAACAACGATTGCGAAGTATCGGAAGGCAAGATCGTCACCTCAATTCGAAGGTGGTGGCGCCGATGCGTACCGGAACGCGGGGAGCGAGAACGGTCGGGGCCGAGATGCGCTGCTGGTTGACCACGGTGCCGTTCGTGCTGCCGAGATCCTCGATGGCCCACTGGCCGGACGCGGCATCGGGGTAGACCCGGGCATGGTGGGACGAGACGAACTCGTCATCCAGCACCACGGAGTTCGACGCCGCCCGTCCGAGCGTGATGGCGCCGGCGTTCAGCTGCACGGAGGTGCCGGCCAGCGGTCCGTCGATGATGACCAGCAGGGTCGGCGAGGCGTGGGAGACGGGCATCTCATGCGTGGCGGGCGTCGGCACCGGGGTCGGCGAGGCCGCCGCCTTCTGGGCCTGACGGGTCTTGCGGCGGTGTGCGCGCGACTTGCGCGGGCTCAGCGTTTCAATGTCCTTGTACAGCGAACGCACCGTCAGCCAGACGAACACCCACAGCAGGATCAGGAATCCATACTTGAGAATCGCGAATGTCAGTTCGGTGAACATACCAGATTACGGCTCCTGCGCGGATGGGCTACGCCTGCTCCTGCGAGGCCCAGTACAGGATGCGGGTGCGGCCGATGGTGATGGTGTTGCCGTCCAGCAGCGTGGCGGCCGGCACCTGATGGCCCTCCACATACGTGCCGTTGGTCGAGCCCAGGTCGCGCGCGATCACGCCGTTGTCGGTGATGTCGATCTCCAGGTGCTTGCGGGAGATGCCCGGGTCGTCGATGACGATGTCGCAGCCCGAACCGCGGCCGATGACGGTCTGCGGCTTGGTGAGCAGGTACTGGTTGCCGTTGACCTCCAGCACGGGGCTGTCCTCGGACTGGTCGTCGGTGGTCACGGGCACGGCGTTGCCCTGCACGGATTCCGAGCTCAGGTTGAAGTTGCCCTTGCTCAGTTCGAGATCCTCCTCGAAGATCACCACCACCGGGCCCACGAAGGCGTAATGCTGACTCTTGGCGTACTGGGTCAGGTTGTCCGCAAGCTCGTTGGCCAGGGCTTCGGAGCCCCACTGCTCGATGCGGTCGAAGTCCGGGGTGCTCAGCTTGAACCGGTACTCGTTCGGCGCTACGGTGCGGTCACGCCCGACCGGCATGGCCTCGGCGTCGATCTCGCGCTCAAGGGCGCTGGGGAGGTCGACGGGCTGCAGGTCCTTGGACCCGAACTTGGAGAACACTCCGTTGACCGCGCTTTCCACGCTTTTCTCAAAACGGTCGAGAACGCTCATAGTCACACCTTTCTATTCCTCACCTATCCTACGCAAAGGCGCGAACCTCCCTAAATATCGGCCGCAATACTTGCAAAATTCGCCCATGCGCACGGGTCGAGTGGGGAAAGACGGCGAGATGCAACGTTATTCCCGCGGCGTTCGTCCGCTGGGCGGGGCGGCGGGTAGGTTGGGGCATATGACTGAACTGACTGCATCACAGGCGATAGCCGCATTCCCCCGCCGCAAGGCCCGCACCCTGCGGTTCACCTCCGGCGCCCCGCGCTCCGCGCAGACGATCGGCGACGGCACCCGCGCATTGTTCCTACGCTCCGACGGCCCCGAGGACCTGGTCACGGCGCTGTGGCTGAGCGTCTGGTCCGCCGACGGCACCGACCACCGCGAGGTGCTGCTCGCCGATCCGCGCCGGTTGCTGGCCGACGCCGACAACGAGGAGGTCTCCGAGGAGGAGAAGGCCCGCCGCGAACGCGCCCGCGAAGGCGGGCAAGGCATCGTCTCCTACTCGGTGGACGCCGCCGGACGCCGCGTGGTGTTCACCATCAACGGCCAGCTGTTCCTGACCGAGATCAACGAGGACGGCACCGGCGGCGTGACCCGCGAGGTCGCGCTCGCCGACCCGCAACTGTCCGTCATCATGCCGCGCATCTCCCCGGACGGCCAGCTGATCGCCTACACCACCGGCAGCGAGGTCCGCGTGATCGCGCTGGGCGCCGACGCCTCCCAGGACGAGGATTGGGCCGTCATCGGCATCGACGAGGACGAGTGCACCTATCCGGACCAGTCCGTGGGCCTGGCCGAGTTCGTGGCCGGCGAGGAGATGGACCGATACGAAGGCTTCTGGTGGTCCCCGGACTCGCGCGCGCTGCTCGTGCAGTCCACCGACGAGGAACCGGAGCCGCTGTGGTACATCAGCGACCCCGCCGACCCGTCCAAGCCGGCCGCGGCCCGCCGCTACGCCCGCGCCCTGACCCGGAACGCCATCGTCTCCCTGGCCTACGTCGACTTCACCGTCCTGCCGGCCGCCGAGACCCGGCCCACCCCCGTCCCCTCCGACGAGGAGGACCCCCTCGCCTTCTCGGACTTCACCGAACCGCGCGTGCAGGTCTGCAACGTGGCCGACATCGACTGGGACCACGAGACCTACGAGTACCTGGCCGCCGTCAACTGGAGCAAGGGGCACGAACCGCTCCTGCTGGTTCAGGACCGACTGCAGCACCACGACCAGGTGCTTGAGGTGCAGCTCAAGGCCGCCGGATTCCACGCGGGCGTCGACACCGAGGCCGCCATCGGCGAGCCGGTCGCCACCCGCGTGCTGGAGGAGCACGAGAACCCGCAGTGGCTGGACCTGATCCACGGCACCCCGGCGTTCACGCCGGACGGCCGTCTGATCTGCGCGGTCAACGACATGGAGCACGACACGAACCGGCTCAGCGTGGACGGCGTGCCGTTCACCCCGGTCGGCTGGCAGGTGCGGCAGGTCCTGGACGTCACCGATACCGACGTGCTCGCCGTCGTCTCCCGCACCCCGGAGACCGCCGGCGATGCCGGGCTCGGCACATGGAATGATGACGCGGATTTGCACGATGCCCGCAGCTGCGACGTGGTGAGCTTCGACTACCACGGGGCCGTCACCCAGTGGACCTCGCGCCCCGGCGTGTGGACGGCCTCGCGTGCGGGCAAGGGCATGGTCATCTCCGGACGCGATATGTGCTCGCCGTATGCCAGCATGCACCATAACCTACGTCTGCCCGAAACCGTGGACCCCATCGCCACGACCGAGGAAGGGCAGACGATCATGGCCGGCGGGTCGGCCTTCGCCTGGATCGCCGGCCATGCCGCGGACCCCGGCATCACGCCGAACACCCGGTTCGTCACGCTGCCGTCCGAACACCGACTGCTCGCGGCCATCACCGCTCCGAGCGAATCCAGCCCCTATGCGCAGGCCGAGAGCCTGCCGGTGCTGCTCAAGCCGTATGGCGGTCCGGGCGCCCAGCAGGTGCTGTTCAGCCAGTCGTACTATTGGGAATCCCAGTGGTGGGCGGACCAGGGCTTCCTGGTCGTCACCGTGGACGGCCGCGGCACCCCCGGCCGCGGACCCCAGTGGGACCGCGCCATCTACGAGACCATGAAGGACGTGACCCTGGCCGATCAGGTCGAGGCCGTGCGCGCGTTGCCCGCGCTGTGGTCGGCTGACACCGCCGTGCCGTCGGTGCGCTGGACGCCGCGGGAGGGGGCCAGGCTGGCCGTCTGCGGTTCCGACGCCACCGTTCCGCAGCTCGACATCGTGCGCCGGAGCGACCCGCTCGACTGCCCCAGGCCCGACCTGGACAAGGTCGCGATGATCGGCTGGTCGTACGGCGGCTTCCTGTCCGCGCTCGCCGTGCTCGACGCGCCCGACGTCGTCCACGCCGCCTGCGCCGGCGCGCCCCCGACCGACTGGACGCTCTACGACACCCATTACACCGAGCGCTACCTGGGCCTGGACCCGGAGGTCTACCGCCGCAACGGCATCGTGGAGGACGCGCCCAAGCTGCGCCGTCCGCTCATGCTCATCCACGGCTTCGCCGACGACAACGTCACCATCGCCCACTCGCTGCGGCTGAGCCAGGCGCTGATGGCGGCGGGCCGCCCGCACACCTTCCTGCCGTTGACGGGCATCACCCACATGACCAACGACGAGACGGTGGCCGAGAATCTGCTCATCCTCCAGCGCGACTTCCTCTACGACGCGCTGGGCATGCGCTGAGGGGCGTCCGGGCTGGTCACGCCGACCACTACAGTCATAACCATGGATCTGATCGACGAATCCCGATACGACGAGCAGATGCGCGCGACGGTGCTGCCCGCGCTCGCCGCCTGCTGCGAGGAAGGGCGGATGGAGCCGGCCCGGGCGGAGGACCTGCCCGAGCTCGACCATCCCGGTTCGCTGCACTACCTGTGCTACGACGCCGCGAAGTTCGACGATCTGCGCGAGGACGGCGCCACAGCCACGTTCCGTGGCGCCGTCGTCATCTCCTACGGGTTCACCGAGAATGCGCGCAAATACTCGGAGCTGATCTGGTACTTCCTGCTCGACGGCTATTCGGTGTGCGTGCTCGAACACCGTGGGCACGGGTTCTCGGCCCGTGACGTGGACGACCCGAGTGTGGTGTGGATCGACGACTGGCGGCGGTATGTGGCCGACCTGGCCAAGTTCGCCGAAACCGTTGGCCTGAGGTACGCGGGGGACCGCCCGATGGCGCTGTACGGGCATTCGATGGGCGGCGGCATCGGGGCGGCCGTGTTGGAGCGGCGTCCGACGCTGTTCGACAAGGCGGTGCTCTCCTGTCCGATGATTGCCCCGGTGACCGCCGGCATCCCCAACACGGTGGCGGGGGCCGCAGCCGGGGCCGCCTGCCGCATGGGATTCGGGAAGAGCCGGGTGGCCGGGCAGAAACGATTCGACGGCACGCTGGACATGGAGCCCTATCGAGGAGCCAGCGAGGCGCGTGTGCGCTGGTACCACAAGCAACGTTGCGAGACGCCGGAACACCGGACGAACGCGGCCAGCTACCAGTGGGTGCGTGAGGCGTTGCGGCTTTCGCACGCCATCTTGGACCCACAGGCCTGCGCCCGCATCGAGACGCCGATCCAACTGTTTCAGGCCGGACGTGACGTATGGGTGCGCAACGAGCCGGAGGAGCTGTTCGTGCGCCGCGTGCGAGAGGGCGGCGGGCAGGTGCGCTTCGAACGGTTCCCCGACTCGGTGCATGAGATCTTCTCGATGCCCAATCCGGTGCTTGAGGACTATTACCGCCGCATCTTCGCGTTCCTGGACGGGCCCGTGGAGCCGCTCGACGATCAGCGCTGAGCGGTGCCGCGGCGCGTGGCGTGCATCAGCTGGCGCAGTGCGACCACCCCGACGAGCAGGATGACGGGGAACAGCGCGGCGACCAGATAGGTGGCTACACCAAGGGCCGCGCTGGCGGCGATGAACACCTTGAGGTTGAGCCTGTGGCCGAGTATGCCGTAGATGGTGCGGCTCAGCCCCATGAACACGGCGAACGCAGCCGGCCAACGCGAAGAACAGCGTGGAGATCGCCACGGTGCCGACCTGCCCCCCAGCAGTAGAACGAGATCAGCATGGACAACCGGGCCATGTCGATGCCGAGCGTGGCCGAGAACGTGACGAACAGCAGCGGCATGAAGTTGTTGATGATCGCCTGCGTGACATAGCCGTTGAAGCAGGCGACAACGGTGCGATCGTAGTTCGGCGCGGTTGCGGTCATGCTGAGGCCCTTCTTCGGGTGGGTGCGGGGCATTCGGACGCAGTCATTGTATCGATGTCCCCCTTGCGCCATGCCGATTCCCGCCCATCTTGCCCCTATGGGGTATTCGGGGGTGGGGCGACGTAGGTTGTCGGCGAAGAACCGTGATAATGGATGACGGCGTTTTGTACGAAACCAGAAGATTGTAAGGAGGGCGTTCATGCCCAGCGTGAATGATGCGGCCAAGGCCGCGCTCAATGTAACCGGTGGCGTGGCCAAGAACGTCGTGGCCCTGACCGACAAGGGCCCGCTCGGCGGCTTCAAGAAGTTCATCTCCCGCGGCTCGATGATCGACATGGCCGTCGGCGTGGTCATGGGCTCCGCCGTCACCACCGTGGTCAACTCCATCGTGGACAACCTGATCAGCCCGCTGATCGGCATGATCGGCGGCGTGCCGGATATGTCCGGCGTGCTGACCATCACCTTCAACAACTCCACCATCTCCTTCGGCGCCATCCTCAACGCCATCATCAACTTCCTGCTCATCGGCGTGGCCGTGTACTTCTGCGTGATCCTGCCGATCAACAAGCTGCGTGACCTGTCGGCCGCCGCCCTGGCCGAGGAGGAGGCCGAGGAGGCTGCCGCCGCCGGCCCGACCACCGAGGAGCAGACGCTGGCGGTGCTGCAGGAGATCCGCGACGAACTCAAGCGCACCAACACCGCTCAGGCCTGACCCGTCCGGACCGGGTGGCGAATCCCGCCCCGTCCGGTATCGACTGCACGACGCGCATCCGATGTTCGGGTGCGCGTCGTTCGCATATGGGCGGCCGCGCAACAGCGTCCGTTGCCGGCGGGTACGATGGGTGGATGCGAACCGATGCCGGTATCGCACGCTGACAGGAACGGAGACGGACGATGGTGGGCAGCCGCGAGATCTACGAATATCTGGACCGCCGGCACATCCGGCATGAGATCGTCGAGCACCAGCCGGTCTACACCATGGCGGACCTGCCGCAGGTGCCGATACCCTACCCCTCAGGGGAGGCGAAGAACCTGTTCGTACGCAACGACAAGAAAACCCAGTACTATCTCATCACCGTGCAGGGCGCCAAACGGGTGGATCTCAAGGACCTCCGCCGCCGCTACGGCACACGGCCGCTGAGCCTGGCCCCGGAACAGGACCTGCGGGACATGCTGGGGCTGCCGGCGGGGTCGGTCACACCGTTCGGCCTGCTGAACGATGCGGACGCCACGGTTCGGTGGTTCCTCGACCGCGCCCTGCTGGAGGGCGACGGCGTCATCGGCGTACACCCGAACACCAACGACGCGACGGTATGGATGCACACCCGCGACCTGATCGCCATCATCGAGGAACACGGGAACCCGGTCGACATCGTGGAGATCTGACCCACACGAAAGGACAACGGTGGACTACCAGGACATCAACGCGGCAACCATCACGCGATGGATCGAGGACGGCTGGGAATGGGGCAAGCCGATCGACCACAACACCTACGTGCAGGCGCTCGCCGGCGAGTGGGACATCCTGCTGACCCCCACGCGACCGGTGCCGCACTCGTGGTTCCCGGAGGACCTGCGCGGGCTGCGCGTACTCGGACTGGCCAGCGGCGGCGGCCAGCAGATGCCGATCCTCACCGCCCGCGGCGCGCGCTGCACGGTGCTCGACTACACGCCGGCCCAGCTCGACGCCGACCGGACGGTCGCCGAACGCGAAGGCTACGACATCGACCTCGTCCGCGCCGACATGTCCAAACCGCTGCCGTTCGCGGACGCCTCATTCGACCTGATCGTGCACCCGGTGTCCAACTGCTACATCGAGGAGGTGCTGCCGGTATGGCGCGAATGCGCACGCATCCTGCGCCCCGGCGGTCTGCTGATGGCCGGACTCGACAACGGCGTCAACTTCATCACCGATGACGACGAGGAACGTATCGTCAACCATCTGCCGTTCAACCCGTTGAAGAACGCCGACCAGCGCGACCAGCTGGCCGAGGCCGACGACGGCGTCCAGTTCTCGCACACACTCGACGAGCAGATCCGAGGCCAGATCCAGGCGGGGCTGCGCATCGTCGACCTGTATGAGGACACGAACGGCTACGGTCGCCTGCACGAGCTCGGAATCCCCAGCTTCTGGGCCACGCTCGCGCAGAAGCCGGAAGACTGACGGTCGGCTGATGCCGTCGCCGTGGGGGCGGGCCGCAACGGAACCGCGACGACGGACGTTCCCGTGTCGCATAACGCCGTTGGGCGCGGCGTGACTCGGACGGCGGTAGAATCGCACGCGGAGTTTTACGGACCGTGAGAAGAAGGAAACCTGCGATGCGTCGTGCGACGTTCGAACGAACCCCGAAATCGCTGCTCATCGGCATCGGCGTAACCCTGCTGGGCGGCGCGCTGTGGGGCGTCAACGCCACCGTATCCAAAATCCTCATGTCCGACTACGGCGCCGACCCGCTGTGGATCGCCAGCATCCGCCAGCTCTGCGCCGGCATGCTGTTCCTGGCCGCGGCGGGCGCGACCAAGCCGAAGCTGCTGACCGGAGCCGTGCGCGACGTGCGCTCCTACCCCGTCTATCTGCTCGGCGCGCTCATCTGCGTGATGGCCACGCAGGTCACCTACCTGAACGCCATCAAATGGACCAATTCCGGCACCGCCACCGTATTGCAGACCCTGAATCTACTATTCGTGCTCGCCTGGGTGTGCCTGCGCGGGCGGCGGCTGCCCGGCAAACGGGAGACACTAGGCGTGGCGCTCGCGTTCATGGGCACCGTGCTGATTGCCACCGGCGGCGACCTGACCACGCTGACCCTGCCGCTCGCCGGCCTGATGTGGGGATTGGGCGATGCGTTGGCCACGGCCACGATGTCGATTCTGCCGGTCAAGGTGATGGGCCGGTATGGCAACTTCACCGTCAACGGCTTGATGTTCCTGATCTCGGGGGTGATCCTGTGCGCGGTCGTGCGGCCGTGGGCGCACGCGCCGCAGTTGGACGCGCTGGGTATCGGACTGATGGTGTTCACCGTGATCGGCGGTACCTTCGGCGCCTACTGGCTGTATATGTCCGGTGTGATGCGGATCGGCGCGATGCGCGCCACGATGCTCGGCACCAGCGAGCCCGTGCTGGCCACCATCTCCGCCGTGGCGTTGACCGGCGCCGTGTTCACTCCGGTCGATCTGGTCGGTTTCGCGATGATTCTGGCCATGGTGTTCCTGGTGCGCTGACTGGTGCCGGCCCCGACAGTCGGAGGAATCGGCTCGGGTCTTGTCTCGGTGCGACGGTTCGCCTAGCGTGGTGCCGGCGGCTCACCCAGCGGTGAAGTCTGAACGCGTGAGTCGTCTTACAGCGTGAGGAAGATCAGCGCCGCGTTGAGCGCGATGATCAGTCCCGTGACGGCGATGAATACCGCGTGCTTGACCGGACCATCGGCGTACTCGCCCATCAGCGTGCGATCGTGGGTGTAGCGCAGCAGCGGGATGATCGCGAACGGGATGCCGATCGACAGAATCACCTGACCGACCACCAGCGCCTGCGTGGGATTCGGCGCGAACCACAGCACGGCCAGGCCCGGCATCAGGGTCACGATTCGGCACGCCCACATCGGCGGGGTGAGATGCAGCAGCCCGCGCATGATCTCGGCTCCGGCGTACGTGCCCACCGACGTGGAGCTCAGCGAGGACGCCAGGAGTCCAATCGAGAAGATCGTGCCGACCGCCGGGCCGAGCGCGGCCGTGATCGCCTGCTGCGCGCCTTCGATCGAATCGGTTCCGGCCATGCCGTGCAACGAATGCGCGGCCAGCACCAGCAGGCTGAGGTTCACGGTGCCGGCCAGCAGCAGAGCCCACAGCACGTCAATCTTCGAACCGCGCAGCAGCGTGCGTGTGTCGGGCCTGATGCGTCCGTCAGCGTAATGGTCGTTGACCAGCGTCGAGTGCAGATAGATCACGTGCGGCATCACCGTCGCGCCCAACATCGACGTGGCAGTGAGCACCGAGTCGGTGGTTGTGAACCGTGGCACCAGTCCCTGCGCGACCGCGGTCGGATCCGGCGGGTCGACCAACAGGCCGGCCACGAAACCGAGCGTGATAACCAGCAGCAGACCGATGACGATCCGTTCGAACAGTCGATGCGTGCGCCCGCCTTGGAATCGCAACAGCAGCGTGGAGACCGCGCCGATGATGCAACCCCCGATGAACAGCGGCAGCCCGAACAGCAGATGCAGCGCGATCGCCCCGCCGATCAGCTCGGCCAGATCGGTGGCGATGGCGATGACCTCGGCCTGGGCGAAGAACAGGAATCGCCCCGCGTCGCCCATCCGCTCTCCGAGCAGCTGCGGCAGCGATTTGCCGGTGACGATGCCGAGTTTGGCGGACTGGTATTGGATGAGGACCGACATCATGTTCGCCAGTGCCAGTACCCACACCAGCAGATAGCCGTACCGGGCTCCCGCCGTGATGTTCGCCGCCACGTTGCCCGGGTCCACATACGCGACGGCCGCCACGAACGCCGGGCCGAGCATGCCGATGAGGGTACGTCGGGGCGTGGGCATCGCCGTACCCTGCGGCGCGGTTCGGGTGTCCATCGGCATCACCTCCACGATCTGTCATACCTCCGTCAAGTAAACATGAATCGCCGCGACGGCTGGGTCTGGGGCGCTGATGACCGAATGGCGTCGCGAAGTATTGGGAATGCTGGGAATCCCCGGCGGACAGGGCGGGGTTGTTCGCTGTGCGTAAAACCGGTTGTGAGCGAGGTCACACGGCGACGCGGCCATGCGGGATGGAGTCGTTCCCACCGTGAGGCGCTGCGGGCCATTCGCGACCGCTGGCCGGACAGGACCGTGATCATCCGCAACCAGCGTCAGCTGGACGCGTTCTATCGGTTGATGGCATAAAGGGCGGTTCGCACTACCTCGCGTTACGCAATCGGGAGGGTTGAAAAACCAGGCATGTGAATGCCCAGCCCCGAGGTAGTGCGAACCTTGTCTACAACTCGATTCAGTCGTCCACCCATTCGAGGACGTCACCGGGCTGGCAGTCGAGGGTGCGGCAGATCGCGTCGAGTGTGGAGAAGCGGATAGCCTTGGCCCGTCCGTTCTTGAGCACGGCCACGTTGGCTGGCGTGATGCCGACAGCCTGGGCGAATTCTCCGACGCTCATTTTCCGCTGGGCGAGTAGAAGATCGATGTTCACGCGGATTGCCATCAGATCACCGCCTCCAGTTCCTCGCGTTGCGCCGTGGCGGCGGCGAGCAGTCCACGCATCACGATCATCAGCAGGGTCAGCGCCATGCCGACGACGGTGAGTATGGTCAGCGCGATCACCAGGATGGGCGGGCCGAGGGAGGCGATGAGATTATGGGCCAGCAGACCGATGACCAGCGCGGTGTCGAAGCCGATGCATCCGATGATGAGTCCGACCCAGCGGAACGCCGCATCGGAAAACACCGAAGATGACGCCGTCAGTGACAGCAGCCGCCAGATCGCGATGAGGGCGATGTCGAATCCGATCATCAGCAGCTCGCAGACGATGAGATACGGTATCCGCAGATAGGCGAATTCCGGCGCATTCGCCGCAAAGTCCGCCGATATGGCGGGCAGAAGCCAGATCTGGATGGCCGCTGCGATGGCCAGCAGCAGCGCCATCAGCGCTTTGAGCGTCCGGATGGCGGTCGGGTGCGTCTGGGGCGTCGATGTCATGGCTGTTCCTTTCGAAGATGGTGGTGATTTCCGTCTGCCCTCAGTATATATCGATATTCGATAGATAACTACCGAATATCGATAGATTTGGTGAAGACGGATGTTGACTAATCGCAGCAATGCTTCGGTGCAACAGTCTGTTGCCAGTGGCGTGTGGGATGATGCGTTTTCCTTACGATGGAGCTGAGACGAAGCTTGTGAGGAAAGGAGCCGACCATGGCCATCAAGGATGTGCTGCCGCGGTTGAGACGTGAGCGGGGACTGACGCAAGAGGAGTTGGCCAAACGGCTGTATATCACCCGTCAGGCGGTGAGTCGTTGGGAGCGTGGCGAGACCTCTCCGGGCATCGACATGACCAAGCTGATCGCCCGTGAGCTGGATGTGCCGATTGTGGAGCTGCTGGAGATGCCCGATCAGTATTGCGAAAGCTGCGGCATGATGTTCACCGGCCCCGACCAGCACGGGCATGAGGCCGACGGTCGCGAGACCGCGGAATACTGCCGTTGGTGCTATGAGGGCGGCGCGTACACCTACGAAACCACAATGGATGAGATGATCGAGGATTGCGCCCCGCGCATGGCCGAGTACATGGGGTGGAGCATGGATGAGAGCGCCTCGCTGCTGGGCGCGGTGCTGCCGACTTTGAAGCGCTGGCGTGAGCCTGCGGCGTAGGTTTTCGAGTGTGGTGCTGTCGGGCGGTTCGCACTACTTCGGGGTTCGGGAACGGAAAGGTCAGAAATCAAGGCAGTGGATTCAGAACTTCGAGGTAGTGCGAACCCGCCCTTTATACCAGCCGTGGCCGTTGCAGCAGACTGGCCATATACACAGGCAGATACAGGATCTTGCCATCACGCTCCACGTTGGTTTCCGCGAGAACGTATGCGCTGTCGATGGCGTATCCGGGAGTATTGAGAGCCTTGTCCAAGGCTGCATGCGAATGGAACCTGCTGCCGGATTTGATTTCCAATACCAGCACTTTGCCTGCCGCGTCTTCAATGAGGAAATCCAGCTCCCCCATAGACTTGCTGGTGAAATAGTATGGCGTGAACCCATGGGCGGTCAGCTCCTGTGCGATTACATTCTCATAGACTCCGCCATAATTCATGCGTCCTTCTGCGCCAAGACCGTCGAGTATACCGAGGGTTGACTGTTTGTCGTATGTACTTGTCAGTAGACCTACGTCGGAATAGAACAATTTGAGCAGCTTGCGTCTTTTGGAAGCAAGCAGCGGGCTTCGCGGCTCTTCGACGTTGTATACGGGCAGAGCAACGTTTGCCCGTGACAACCAGAGGAATTCGTCTTCGATCTGGCTGAAGCGTTTTACATCAGAAATATCTCCGATTTTGAATCGTCTAGTCGAGTTGTTGAGCTCGCTGGGAATCAGTTGATAAATCTCCTGAATGACGAGTCTGCGATCTTTAGGTGCGTACTGCGTGATATCCCGATTGTAAAAACGTCGGATGTCGGATTGTATGCGACGTACATTGTCGATGGTCCTGTCGCGGATGAAGGCGCTGACCGCATCCGGCATGCCTCCGGTGAGTAGGTATCTATGGAATAGCCCGGACATGCGCTCGTGCAAGTAGTCGGGGACGGGTTGCTCTTCCTGTAGGGAGTTGCGCAGTACATCGAACGCTTGTTCCGTGAGACCCATACTCCAACAGAACTCCTCGAAATCCATGGGGAACATGAGTAGTTCGGTCATGTAGCCAACCGGGTATGAACGTATGTTCTCCAATTCAACACCAAGCAGGGAGCCGGAAAGCACATAGTCATACGTGCCTTGGTCCACCAGTGCTTTGATGAAGGTGATGATGTTCGGACAGTGCTGGATTTCGTCAATGAAGATCAATGTCTTCCCCGGAATCAGGGGACCGTGCGCGGCGATGGAGATGCGGAGCAGAAGGTCTTCGGGGTTCCGCGCGGATAGGAACGATTCTCTCGTTGCGTCGTCGAGCGCCAGATTGAATTCAATAAGCTGTTCGTATTCCGTTCGTCCGAACTCGCGGACAATATACGTCTTGCCTACCTGACGGGCTCCGGTCACAAGAAGTGCCTGCCTCGTCTTGCCTGATTTCCAGGCGAGTAACTCATCGTATGCTTTTCGTTTCATGTGTCCCACCCTTCATGCTGCAAAAAGATACATTTCATTTTAGCTTGTTTCTGCACAAAGTCGAATTCTGATTCGGCTCAATTCTGCACAAAGTTGTATTCTAGATAGCCTGTTTTGCGCACAAAGTCGAATTCTGGCCGCTTTGGGGAAGCGATACTACGTGACTGTGGACGGTGCTGCTGGTCGTGGCGCGTGCCAGAATCGCGTACTCAGGGATGTTTGAAAGGATTCGCGGGAATCGATTTTCTGAGGAGCTAATTTACCGCTGAAGACGCATGTACAGCAGCGGGTAGGGGCCACCCTCTTCATCCTGCTCGGTGCGCTGGTAGGTGACGAATCCCATGTGCTGGTAGAACTCGATCGCCTGCGGGTTCTGCTCATTCACAGTGAGTTCGCTGACGTTGTGATGGGCGATGCCGTGTTCGAGCAGCTGCTTGCCGACGCCGTGTTCACGATGATCGGGATCGACGAACAGCATTTCGAGCCGTCCGTCGGCGACTCCCATGAACGCAAGGGGCGTCTACTCCGAGCTGTCGCTGTCGGGGCGCATGACGGCCAATTCCGGTACTTCGGCGATGGCTTGCGGCACGTATTGCTTGATGCGGTTGATCTCATCATCGGTCAGAAACGTATGCGTCGCGCGAACCGACCGCTCCCACACCGCGACCAAGGCGCTGACGAGAGCGGTGTCGCGATGTTCCGTATCCTGCAGAATCATGGTGACCTTTCTATGTTCGCGTGATGACCTGTTGCCACCATAGCGTGGCCGACGATGGGTTTTTCTTGCGGAAAGGGAGTTTTTGAGAGCAACGCTGGATGTCAGCACGCTGCGCCGCACGGTCGGTTTTCCGTGTTCTGGGGTAGGCTGGTGTTTCGAGGAGGTGTTCCGATGGCGTCGGGAGCGATGTTCGCAATGATGACGGTCAGCGCCGTGCGCTCGCGTGCCCGGATGCCGTTTTCCGTCGTGTCCGTCCACCATGCGCCTTTGTCGTGGGCGTGGCGGCCGAACGGTCGAATACGATAGCTGGGATCGTCGTCGCATCGTGCCGAAGCGGGCTGGTTGCTCGTTTCCGTTCTTGAAAACTCTTTTCCGCGCCCCTGTAGCTCAGTGGGTTAGAGCAGCGATCTTATAAGTCGTTGGTCACGGGTTCAAGTCCCGTCGGGGGTACTTGTGTGTTGTTCGGTTGCATGGTTGAAGGAGGGTCCGATGGTGGATGATTCGTCGGCGCCGATTGTGTTGTTGGATTTTGATGGGGTGCTTAACGCGTTCCCGGATGCGATCGACGTCAGGTATGAGGACGTGGGCGTGGCGCCCGTGGTCGAGTGCCGGGGGCGTATGACCGACGATTTCGGTCCGGAGCGGGCGTTCCGTTTGGATGGTGTGGAGACCGTGCGGCTGGGCCGCAGGGGCGGCACGTGGCATCTGCATTGGTCTCGCGAGCTGGCCGCGAACCTGTACGGGCTGGCCGAGTCCGGTGTCATCGACCTGCGCTGGCTGAGTACGTGGCAGCCGTATGTGCATATCCTGGACGGTCTGCTGGGCTGGGATCCCGACGTGGTACATAACACGCACTGGTACGATCCGCTCACCGGCAGGGGCCGTATGGGTGGCAAGCTGCACGCGGTCGTGGACGAGGTGATCCGCCAGCTGCGCGTCGCGGATGCGGGCGGGAGGCCTCGTCCGATCGTGTGGGTCGACGACGAGGAGGCGTCGGTCGCGAACGCGCTGATGCTGCACGGGCACGAGGGCGCGGGCCCCATGCTGCTGGTCAACCCGCTCGCGTTCCGTGGGATCAGCCGCCGCCAGTGGGCATGCGTCCGCCGGTTCGTCGCGGACCCGCCCGAGGGGCCGGTGGTCATATACAGCGACACCATGCACGAGGACGGCGTGACCGCCGACCGACTGCACGACATCGACCGCCTGCCCGACATGACCGGACACCGGGGACTATGAGACCAAGGAACGGGTTGTCGCTGCCGTACCCGCGGTTCGTGATCCTGCGCAACAGCGGCCGCTGCCGGCTGTGCGGAATATGCCATGTCGGCACCGTGTTCCGGGAAAGCAAAAGGGCCGGAACCCTTGGGTTCCAGCCCTTTTCGCTGGTGCGAGTGGGGGGACTTGAACCCCCACGAGCATACACTCACTGCCACCTGAAGACAGCGCGTCTACCATTCCGCCACACTCGCAGACAAGTGATTAACTTACCACTCGATTGCCGGAATGTGCAAATCGGCGTGTCGCGATGTGTCGCACGGGGTCTTGCTCGTAAGCAAAGGCGGTCTCTCCGCCCGCTAGTCGGTCGCGCCGGCAGCTTCTTCACCGGAGGCGGCAGTATCACGCCAACGAACGTTCTCGCGCCCTGCACCGACTTCGAAGTGGTATTTCGCGCAGCCCAGTCCCACGTGCGCGAACAGGCCTTCCATCGCCTCGGCACTGACCGTGCCGTCCTTGTGCAGCGTGAATAGGAACGGCTGCTGGCTCAGCGACGTCGGCGCGAGCATCGCGGCCTCCATGCCGGCGCGGAACCAGTCGGGCATCGCCATGCCGTCCGGTATCCGGCATAGCTCCTCGATCGGCTTGCTGCGGCGTCGCCCGCCCGGCCGTGCACCATGACCGAACGCCAGCATCCACACGATCTTCTCGCCGGGGTGCAGGCACCACCACGGGTGTTCCGCCGTGTCCGCATCGTCCAGCACGGCCCAGCTGGTCTCCAAGCCCAGCTGCACGGCGCGCAGCGCCAGTCGCTCCCCGTAGTAGCCGACCTGCTCCTGCAACGCGATCTCGCCTGGGTCGGTGGCCGACTCATCCGAGGCGGTGGCCTTGTGCCACGCGGTCGTCATACCGTTCTGCGTCGTATCGGTCATCTTGCCGGCCCCGGCCAATCCTGTCGCGGTTTCGGTTGTCGCGTCGTGCCCGCGCACGCCGGCTATAGCGCCGTCCGGCACGGTACCGTCCGACGCGCCGACGCGCACCACCCGTCCGATGAGCGCGATGGCGTTGTGCACGCCGGTGAACCGCCCGTAGTGCGTCTTCAGTCCGAGGAACGCGTCATCGAGCCCGGCTGCCATCTGGATGTGCAGGCCGCTCTCCTGGTTGCAGGCGTCGATCTCGGCGCGCAGGATGTCCAGAATCGCCTGGTCGACCGGTTCGTCGGTGTAGGCGCGGATGGCGTGCCGCTGTTCCATCGCTTCGAGCAGGTTCATGATGCAGTCCTCCCTATCGGCTCGGATTATTGGCTCGGTATCGGCTCAGCCGCGTGAGCCGTTGGCGTAGAAGCGGGCCAGCGTCGCGTCGCGGAACTCGTCGAAATAGCCGCCGTCGATCGAGGCGCGGATGTTGTCAAGCAGCTTGACGAAGAACCGCTCGTTGTGGATGGTGGCCAGCGTGAACCCGTTGAACTCGCGGGCGCGCAGCAGGTGGTCCACGTAGGCGCGCGAGTAGTGCTGGCAGGTGTAGCAGTCGCAGCCTTCCTCCAGCGGCCCGAAGTCGGTTTTGAACTCGGCGCGCTTGACGTTGTACCGGCCGTCGCGCGTGAAGATCGCGCCGTTGCGGCCGCAGCGGGCGGGGGCCACGCAGTCGAACGTGTCGCCGCCGTTCTCCACGCAGGCGAAGATGTCGTCGACCGCGGCGATGCCGAGGACGTGTCGCGGCCTGTTCTCCGGCATCTCGTCGCAGATCCACGCACAGATGTCGCCGATGATGCGTTTCTCCATCGCGCCGCCGATGCCGACGCCGTCGAAGTCGAGCGAGGCGATCTGCGATGCGGCCCGCCGCCGCAGATCCTCGTAGTTCGCGCCCTGCACCACGCCGTACAGCGCTTGGTACGGCTTGCCCAGACGTGATGCGGTGAGCCGCTGGTGTTCGGCCACGCAGCGTTGCGCCCAGCGGAACGTGCGCTCCACCGACCGCTCCTGGTAGCCGCGCGTGTTCATCAGCGTGGTCAGTTCGTCGAACGCGAACATGATGTCGGCGCCGATCTTGTGCTGGATGCCCATCGAGATCTCGGCGCTGAAGCGGTGCAACGAGCCGTTGAGCGGCGACTTGAACGTCACGCCGTCCTCATCCACGAACGCCAGGCGCTCCTTGCCTTCGGCGATCACGTCATCCGACTTCATGCCGGTCACGTCCATCGCCAGCGTCTTCTTGAACCCGGCGCCCAGCGAGAGCACCTGGAACCCGCCCGAATCGGTGAACGTGGGCCCGTCCCAGTTCATGAATCGGCCGAGACCGCCCGCCGCGTCCAGAACATCCTCGCCGGGGCGCTCGTACAGGTGGAACGCGTTCGACAGCAGGCACTGCGCGCCCAGATCCTTCATCGTCTCCGGCAGCACCGCCTTCATCGCGGCCTGCGTGGCCACCGGCACGAACGCGGGTGTGCGGATGTCGCCGTGCGGGGTGTGGATGATGCCGGTGCGGCCGTAGCGTGCGCCGCCGCGGCCCTTGCCGTCGGGGGAGTCGGGCAGCCGGGTGATGGTTTCGAACGAGAACGCGCCGCGGTCGCCGGGCTTGCCGGGTTCCACGCCGCGGGGATGATCGAGCAGACTGGTCATACCGTTCACTCTAGGCGAAGCACTGCCGAAAGCCAGCGGTGAGCTGCGTCACATCGGGGGAGGGAGGGGCGATGGGCGATGTGGATGCGTGGCTGCCGGGAATCGGTCGGAATCGTTGGTATATGGGCGATTCGAGCGCAAGACGCCGGCTCGGTCGACTCCGTGCGGCCCGGGTGTCAACGAATACCATGCTGGTTAGCGCAAAGCTTCCAACCAACATTCAGAAAACTTCCAGAAGCGCTCCCTTAACTCATAGATAGCGATTCCGAGACGGCGGTGAGCCGAGCAGGTTGACCGCCGCTTGTATAACGGCATAAGGAACAGAACGAAACCAAGGAGCAGCAATGGCTGAAGAGAACAACGGCAGCTGGCCGAACCAGCAGACGCCGCAATCCAGCGAACAGCCGAACAACGAACAGCCGAACCAGACCCCGCAGATCGTGGAAGGCGACCAGTTCACCATGACCACCGGCGGCGAGGCCGCGAACGCCGAGCAGCCCACGGAGACAATCCCGGCCGCGGCGCCGACGGCGGCCGAATCCGCATCGAGCGCGGCGTCGGCAGGCCCGGCCTCGGCCGCAGAATCGCCGTATCGCCCCGCACCGGAATACGGCGCCTACGGCCCCACCCCCACGCAGCCGGCCGCGCAACAGCATCCGCAGTCCGCGCCGACCCAGCAGATACCGCCGCAGAACAACCGCAACCCGTATCTGACCGGCAACCCGTTCCTGAACGGCAACAACGGCCCGGCCAATCAGGAGCAGGGCGGCACCGCGCCGAACAACGCCCCGACCAATCCGTTCATGACCCCGGTCAACGGCCCGCAGAATAACGGTAACGGGCCGAGCAACCCGCAGGGGTCGATCTTCCCGCCCGTGCCGGGCTCCGGCGCGCCGAAGCCGAACCACGGCGGCGGTCGCACGGTCAGCGGCGTGATCATCGCCGTGGTGGCGGCCCTGGTCAGCGCGGCGCTGTGCCTGGGCGTCGGCTACATGGCGATCACCGAGGGCTGGGTCAAGGTGCCGACGACCAGCTCTCTGCAGCACATCGACTCCGGCAAGTCCGGCGATGGCAGCGCGCCGATCACCAACGGCGAGGCCGTGGATTGGGCCGCCGTGGCGGACAAGGTCTCCCAGTCGGTGGTCTCGATCCAGACCACGCTGCAGAACGGCACGGCGGCCGGCTCCGGCGCGATCATCGACGAGCAGGGCCACATCGTGACCAACAACCACGTGATCTCCGGTGCGCAGAACATCCAGGTGACGCTCTCGAACGGCCAGATGTACACCGCGCAGGTCACCGGCACCGACACCACCACCGATCTGGCGGTCATCCAGCTGGATGATGCCCCTGACGGCCTGGTTCCGGTCGAATTTGCCGATTCGGATACGCTTGCGGTCGGCGAGCCGGTTATGGCCATCGGCAACCCGCTGGGCTACGACGACACGGCGACCACCGGCATCGTCTCCGCACTGAACCGTCCGGTCAGCGTGATGGACGACAACAACTCGCAGATCGTGACCAACGCCGTGCAGATCGACGCCGCCATCAACCCCGGCAACTCGGGCGGCCCGACGTTCAACGCGGCCGGACAGGTCATCGGCATCAACTCGTCGATCGCCTCCACAGCCAGCTCCAGCAGCGAGGCCGGTTCCATCGGCATCGGCTTCGCCATCCCGTCGAACCTGGTCAAGCGCGTCTCCGACGAGATCATGAAGGACGGCCAGGCCACGCATGTGGCGCTGGGCGTGACCATCACCAGCGACACGGTCGAGGCCGACGGCGTGGTCCGCGGCGGCGCCCGCATCACCACCCCGAGCACCGGCGGCAAGGCCGTGGTGTCCGGCAGCCCGGCGGACAAGGCCGGCCTGCAGGCCAACGACACGATCGTGGCGTTCAACGGCAACGCGGTGAACAACAACTACTCGCTGCTCGGCTTCGTGCGTGCCGCATCGCTCGGCGACACGGTGACCCTCACCATCGTGCGCGGTGGCAAGACCATGGACGTGGACGTGACGCTCGACCAGCAGGAGGAGGCCGTCAACGGCAGCAACCGCACCGAGCAGAACAACGGCTCCGGCCAGCAGGATCAGCAGAACCAGCAGGACCAGAACGGTCAGCAGGACCAGAACGGCAACGGGTACGACGACGGTGGCCTGTTCGATCCGTTCGGCTTCTGGTAAACCGCACGCGGGCGTCACGATGTGACGTTCCGCGCCCACCTCGGAACGGCACCCCGACCAACGACCGGTGAGAACCGGTTCGGCGGCCGGGGTGCCGTTTTCGTTGCAAGAAGGCGGGACGACTTTCGTGCGGTTCGTGGCTTGGAGGGCGTGTGGCTGACACGCTGGCGGGGCGCGTGAGTTGGAGTCGCGGCGATCTGCTGGTACGCTCATACATGCGCTCGCAGGGGCGGGCTGCAACCTCGATAACTGAAGATGAATTGTTGATCTTTACGCCGTGTGTCGTGCGATTCATGTCGTCGATGGGCTAACAAGGCGTGAATCAAGCACCGGCTGTGCGGAACGTCCGTACGGTCGATACCGACGTAAGGAGAGACGATGAAGATATTCATCGCTGTGTTGCACAGGATACTCAACGTGTGCAAGCTCGTTCCCATGCTGCCGATCGTGATTGTGTCGGCTCTACCCATTGCCCTGTTGTGGGATTTCCGTCCGTGGGATAAGCCGTTCTGGTTCGTCGATCCGAGCATCGGCCAATGGATCGTGATCGTGCTGGTCGCCTATACCGTCATCGACACGCTGCGCGGCATGATCGACGACATCCGCCACGGTCACGTCGGCGTCGACATCCTGGCGGTGGTTGCGCTGCTGTCCACGATGGCGGTGGAGGAATACTGGGCCAGCTGGGTCGTGGTGCTGATGGTGTTCTCCGGTTCCGCCATCGAGGCCTACGCCGAGGACAAGGCCAAGAACAACCTGACCGCGCTGATGGAGGCCGCGCCGCAGATCGCCCATGTCGCCGACCTGCCGGGGGTGGGTTCCGGCGCGCATGCCGCGTCCGGATCCGACGACGATGCGCGGACGATGTCCCACGTCGACCGGGGGATGGCCGCCGACGCCCCGGAACCGGATGCGCGGACAGCGGGGGATGCCGGCGCGGATATCGCCCACGCCCCGTACCGCACCGTGCCCGTGGACCAGGTGCGGCTGGGCGACGTGCTCATCGTGCTGCCCGGCGAGACCGTGCCCGTCGACGGCGAACTGCTCAGCGGCTCGGCCACGCTCGATCTGAGCAACATCAACGGCGAACCGGTGCCGCGCGAGGTGTTCGCCGGTGCCCGCGTGATGTCCGGCGCTATTAACGGTTCGGCCACGCTGACCATGCGCGCCACCGAACTCGCCCGCGACTCGCAGTACCAGCGCATCGTCGAACTCGTCTCCTCCGCGCAGGAATCGCGCGCCACCGTGGTCAAAACCGCCGATCTGATGGCCGTGCCGTTCACGGTGATCTCCTTCGTCATCGCCTGCACCGCGTGGATCGTGTCCGCCGACCCGACCCGATTCGCGCAGGTGCTGGTGCTCGCCACCCCATGCCCGCTGCTGATCGCGGCGCCTGTGGCGTACATCGCCGGCACCGGACGGCTCGCCAAGGCCGGCATCATCATCAAGACGCAGGAGGTGCTGGAGAACCTCGGCCGCGTCTCGCATGTGTTCTTCGACAAAACCGGCACGCTGACCGTCAAGAAACCGCAGGTCGTGCGCGTGGAGATCGCCGGCGCGGAATCGTCCGACGTGGTGCCGCCGTCCGCGCAGGGTGCGTCGGCCTCCGCGCAATCCGGACGCCGGCCGTATACGGGGCTGGACGCCGACCATATCCTGATGTACGCCGGCGTTGTGGAATCGTATTCGGTGCATATCCTGGCCAAGGGCATCACCACGGGCGGCACGGCCGTTATGGACCGACTCAAGGAACGCGCCGCGAACGGTGAAACGCTGGCGGCGGAGGACGAATGGCTGGTGGATGCGCGCAGCTACCCGGTGGTCCGCGGCGTGACCGAGGACGCGGGCAACGGTGTCAGCGGCGAGGTCAACGGGCATCGGATCCGCGTGGGACGGTTCGCCTTCGTCACCGCGGCGGAGGATGGAACGGCTGCGGCTCAGACCGCGGCGACGCCGGATGTGGCGGGCCGTGGTGCGGCGGACGCCGGCGGTTTCCGGGCCACCGTTGACGCTGCGCGCAGGCGTCAGGAGGCCAAGGCATCGGCCCTGGCCGCGCGCAAGCTCACCGTGGCGCAGATGTTCGGCGAGCTCGCTCCCGACGAGATGGCCACCTATGTGGCGGTTGACGGCGAACTGGCGGCACGCATCGTGCTCAAGGACGTGCCGCGCGCCAATGCCAAGGAGTCCCTGGACAAGCTGCGTGGCATGGGTGTGGAGCGTCTGACCATGCTGACCGGGGACAAGCGCGCCTCCGCGGACATCATCGCCTCGGAGGTCGGCATCAATGACGTGCATGCCGAGCTGTTCCCGGAGGGCAAGGTGCAGGCCATCATCGACGCGAAGCGGGAGAACCCGAAGCGTCAGCCGTGGTGGGACAAGCTGATTGCGCGGTTCGTGGGCGAATCGACCACGCGGTCCATCACGATGATGGTGGGCGACGGTGTGAACGACGCCCCGGTGCTGGCGGCCGCCGATATCGGCATGGCCATCACCGACGGCACTTCGACCGCCGCCTCCGAATCCGCGCAGGTGGTGATCATGAATGATGACATCGCCGCCGTGCCGCGGGCCGTGGCCATCTCCCGGCGCACCAAGCGCGTGATGATCCAGGCCGTGTGCCTGGGGCTCGGACTGGCGCTGGTCGGCATGATCGCCGCCGCGTTCAACCTGATCCCGGTGGTGATCGGTGCGCTGATGCAGGAGGTCATCGACGTGGTGTCGATCCTGTGGGCGCTCACCGCCCTCATCGATAAGGACTGAGGCTCCGACTCGTGAGGATTCGTTGAATGTCATGCGGTCTGGGCCTAGTGCGATTCGAGGTGTTGCGCTAGGCTGGTCGCGTGACTGAGAACAATGAACTTCGTATTGCCGTGATCGGCGCCGGCCCGGCTGGCGTCTACTCCTCCGATATCTTCCTGCGCCAGCTCAAGAAGACCGGCGCCGAGCTGGGATTGGGCGAGAACGCCCGCATCGATCTGTTCGAGAAGCTGCCGGTGCCGTTCGGTCTGGTCCGCTACGGCGTGGCCCCCGACCATCCGTCCATCAAGTTCATCGCCGACGCGTTGGAGAAGACGCTCGACAACCCGAACATCCACCTGTACTGCGATGTGGAGTTCGGCAAGGACGTGACGCTGGACGAGCTGCTCGCCCGCTACGACGCCGTGCTGTTCGCCACCGGCGCCGTGGAGGACAAGCCGCTGGGCCTGCCCGGCGCCGACCTGGATGGCGTGTACGGCGCCGCCAAGTTCGTGGAATGGTACGACGGCTATCCGACCGGTGCCCGCACCTGGCCGCTGGAGGCCGAGGAGGTCGCCGTGATCGGCGGCGGCAATGTGGCCATGGACGTGGCGCGCGAACTCATGCGCAACGCCGACGATCTCAAGGCCCGCACCGACATTCCCGACAACGTGTATGAGGGCATCAAGGCCAACAAGGCGCGCGTGCTGCACCTGTTCATCCGCCGTGGCGTGGCCCAGGCCAAGTTCTCGGTGCAGGAGCTGCGCGAGATGGAGAAGCTGCCCGGCGTGCAGCTGATCATCAACGAGGACGACTTCGAACTCGACGACGATACGATCGAGGAGGCCGGCAAGGACAAGCTCACTCGCCAGATGGTGGAGGAGCTGTTCGCCATCCGTGAGATGGCCGAAGACATGGAGGATGACGGCGACGTCGACTTCGAGGGCAACCCGGCCGACCGCAAGTACTACATCCATTTCAACTCCGCGCCGACCGAGGTACTGGGCGAGGACGGCAAGGTTGTGGCGATCCGCGTGGAGCGCACCGAAACCGGCGCCGACGGCAGGATGCACCGCACCGGCGAGTTCGAGGACTACCCGGTGCAGGCCGTGTACCATGCGATCGGCTACCAGCCGGCATCGGCCCCGGGCATCGCCTACGACCAGCGTCGCGCCCATCTGGCGAACGCGAACGGCGACGGTCGCATCACCACCGAGGCCGAGGGCGGCGAGGTGCGTGAGCGCCTGTACGCCACCGGTTGGGCCAAGCGTGGTCCGGTCGGTCTGATCGGCTCGACCAAGTCCGATGCGCTGATGATCGTGACCAACATGCTGGAGGACCTCTCTAAGGCCGCCGAGGGCGGGTGTGTGGCGCCGGACCGTGATCCGGAGTCGATTGACCGCCTGCTGGCCGAGCGCGGCGTCAAGCCGATCGACTTCGCCGGTTGGAAGAAGATCGACGCGTTCGAGCGTGCCGAGGGCGCGAAGGAAGGCCGCGAACACAAGAAGGTCATCGACCCCGACCAGATGCGCGAACTGGCCCACGCCTGAGTCTGGGCCGTTGGGCCGTTCGGCGGGTAATCCGCCGGACGGGACGGCGGACGGATGGCGTATAAACGTATGGACGCTCACCGTTGCTTGACTGCGGTCAAGCGACGGTGAGCTTTTTTGTTCGGAGCGTACGTCCAGCAAATATCCAGCCAATAAATTTAGGCTGAGCCGTATGGAAGGCAATCTGCGGGTGCGCGGCCATTACAATGGCCTGAAAACAACGATGTTGTTCGCGCTGATGTGGGCCGTGATCATGCTGATTTGGTGGTTGACCGGCGGCAGCCGCGGCACGTTGGGCATTTATATCGTCATCGGGTTGGCGACCACATTCGGTTCCTACTGGTTCTCCGACAAACTCGCCATCGCCTCGATGCATGCGCGCGAGGTCTCCGAACAGGAGGCCCCGATGTTGTACAAGATCGTGCGCGAACTGTCCGCCAAAGCGGGCAAGCCGATGCCCCGCATCTACATCGCCCCCACCATGAGCCCCAACGCCTTCGCCACCGGCCGCAACGAGCGGCACGCGGCGGTCTGCTGCACGCAGGGCATCCTGCAGATCCTCAATGAACGGGAGATTCGCGGCGTGCTCGGACACGAGCTCATGCACGTCTACAACCACGACATCCTCACTTCGGCGGTCGCCTCCGCGATGGCGACGGTCATCACCTATCTGGGTTATTCGCTGATGTATTTCGGCAGTCCGCGCGACAACGACCGCGACAACGGCGGTTCCGGCGGCATCGGTCTCATCGGCGTGCTGCTGAGCTCGATCCTCGCTCCCATCGCCGCCTCGCTGATCCAGATGGCGATCTCCCGCACCCGCGAGTTCGACGCCGACGAGGACGGCAGCGCGCTGACCGGCGACCCGGAGGCCCTCGCCTCGGCGCTGAACAAGATCTCGTACGGCGCGCAGGCCAATCGCATGCCGAAGACCGCGGCCACGCAGGCCGTCTCGTCGATGATGATCGCCAACCCGTTCTCCGCGGTCGGATTCAGCAAGCTGTTCTCCACCCATCCGCCGACCGACGAGCGCATCGCCCGTCTGATGCAGATGGCGCAGGAGATGCGCAACGCCGGCATCGACGCGGGTTCCGGTGCGGGCGGTGCACAGATCCGTTACTGAATGTCGCGTTTCACCTGTTCGAGGATTCGTGGTACGCTATGGTTTTGTGCCTGCCACAAGCGGGCCGACTTGCGGGCGTAGTTCATCGGTAGAATGAAAGCTTCCCAAGCTTTAGAGGCGGGTTCGACTCCCGTCGCCCGCTCCACTGTCGATTGTCATTGTTGCAAATATCACTGTTTACGTATCATGCGAATGCTGGTTGCATTCCGCAGCCGGCGTTCACGCCATCGCCGCCAACTGCTCGACGGTCACGAACTCGTAGCCCTGTTCGCGCAGTTTGTCGATGATATCCGGCAGCGCCTCGATATCCTGCGAGCGGTCGCCGCCGCCGTCATGCATGAGCACAATCGCGCCGTTATGCGCGTTGTCGAGCACCGTCTTGACAATCGCCTCGGCGCCGGGGCGCTTCCAGTCGAGCGTGTCGATATCCCACAGCACGTTCATATCGATCAGATCGGCCGCGTCCCGCCACTGCTGTTCGCCGAACGCACCGTACGGGGCCCGGAACACCTTGGTGTCCACATCGGCGGCGGCGCGTAGAGCATCGAACCCAGCACCGATGTCGGCGCGCATCGCATCCCGGTCCAGATCCGGCATGTTCGGATGGCTGTTGCTGTGCGAGGCGAGCTGGTGGCCCTCACTCACCACGCGCCGTGCGGCGGCCGCGTTGTTCGCCGCGTTCTGCCCGAGGTTGAAGAACGTGGCCTTGACACCCTTATCCTTCAGCACGTCGAGAATCCGCCCCGTATACTGGCTCGGCCCGTCGTCGAACGTCAGCGCGATCACCTTGCGGCCGGCCGGTCGCGGATTGATCGCCTCCACCACCAGATCGACCGGCTGCTCGATCACGCCCTTGTCCACCTCCTTCTTCGAGGAGCGGCCCACCCACACCTCGCGCACGCCGTCCTTGCCGGTCCGGACGAGCCGCTGGATCGAACCACCGGAACCGACGTCCGCGCCGTGCGGCACCGGATCATGCCGGACATCGTACCCCTCGGTCACATCCCGGCCGGACATCACCGTCACCGTTGCCGGCTCGGGCAATGGCGTCCCGTCGAACGATTCGGCCGCAACAGGCGAACCGTTCAACGTCACCGTCATCGGCTCGCCGCCGCGTTCGTCGACCACATCGCCGGTGATTGCCAGCAGCCGTCCCGGCTTATGGCCGAAGTCGTTGTTGTCGGCCAGCAACGCGCCCAACGTCGTATCGACGCGGACCTTGAACGTCGCGTCGTTCACTCGGACCGGAACCAGCCGCCAGTGGTGATCCCACATCCAATACGCCCACGCGCCGCCGCACGCCAACAGCAATGTCGTCAGGGCCATCGCCAGAACGATTGGCCACCGGCGGCGCGGACGGTGTGGAACGTCATTGCCGTGATGCGGTACCCCGCGCGCAATGCCGTCGAACGACAGTTCCTCGATTCGCTCCATAATCCCCTCGCTCCAGTGGGTGTTCACACCATGATACGAGCGGGTGGACTTTGTTCGCGGGCTGGTATGGGGGTGGACGACGGTGTTTGGGGTAGGCCGGCGGGCTGATAGTCTGGTTGTGCGCGAACGAGCGCAGACGCCAGACAAGGCCGCCAAGGAGGATGGTATGGGACTGTTCGACCGATTCAGGAAGCCCAAGGACACGGGGCAGGTCAGCATGGATGGGGCGGTTGACGCCCGTTCCGCCGGCGCGGCCGGACCGTCGGGGGCGGTGCAGGCGGCCGGTGCGGCCGGTGCGACCGGGGAGTTCCGGTTGCCGATCGCGGACGTGTTCACCATCGCCGGCAGAGGCGTGGTCGTCGTCGGACAGGTGGCAGCCGGTGCGTGCCGGAGTGGTGATGCCGCGGTCGTCGTGGGTGCGGACGGCGCGTCCGTGGTGGGCGCGACCACGATCGTGGGCATCGAAGCGTTCCGCAAGCGCGTCGACGTGGCGCGGCAGGGCGACATGGTGGGGCTGATGCTGCGCGGGGTGTCCCGGGAGCAGGTGCACGCCGGCGATATCGTCGTTGTTCGACAGTAGGCGAGTGGCGGACTGCACCCGCCTCGTACCAAGCAATGCCGACGATACGGGGCGGATGCGTGCGTGTGGCAGGGTTCTGGCATGCGATGGGTGCCGGTAGTGTGAGCGAACACACAGTGAATTTCGCCGTAGCGCGGCCCGGTGCCCGTTGCGGCGCGGGATAATGGCAGTATGACCATTGCAACTCCCGAACGATATGCCGAAATGCTGGACGCCGCGCGCCATGGGGGGTACGCGTATCCGGCGATCAACGTGACCAGCTCGCAGACGCTCAACGCGGCGCTGCAGGGATTCGCCGAAGCGGAATCCGACGGCATCATCCAGGTGTCGGTCGGCGGTTCGGCCTATTTCTCCGGCAAAACCGTGCACGACCGCGTCGTCGGATCGCTGGCGTTCGCGGCGTTCGCGCACGAGGTGGCCGCGCAGTACCCGAACATCACCATCGCCCTGCACACCGACCACTGCGCCAAGCAGTACTTGGACGAATGGGTGCGGCCGCTGCTCGACCATGAGATCGACCAGGTCCGCCACGGGCAGGAGCCCACCTTCCAATCGCATATGTGGGACGGCTCCACCGTGCCGCTGGAGGAGAACCTCACCATCGCCGCCGAACTGCTGGAGAAGTCGGTGCGCGCGCAGACAGTGCTGGAGATCGAGATCGGCGCGGTCGGCGGCGAGGAGGACGGCCACTCCGCGGAGATCAACGAGAAGCTGTACTCCACGCCCGCCGACGGCCTGCGCGTGGCCGAACGCCTTGGCCTGGGCGAGCATGGACGGTACATGGCCGCATTCACGTTCGGCAACGTGCACGGCGCGTACAAGCCGGGCGTGGTCAAGCTGCGCCCCGAACTGCTGCGCGACATCCAGACCGAGGTGTGGAACGCCACGCATGACGGGCGGCTCGGCAGCCTGGGGGCCTCAAGCGTGTCCTCCTGCGCGATCCCCGACCTGCCGGAGGGCAAGCCGTTCGCGCTCGTGTTCCATGGCGGTTCCGGCTCCTCGCCCGAGGAGATCGCCGCGGCCGTCTCCTACGGCGTGGTCAAGATGAATATCGACACGGATACCCAGTACGCGTTCTCGCGTGCGATCGCCGGCCACATGTTCCGCAACTACGATGCGGTGCTCAAGGTCGATGGCGAGGTGGGCAACAAGAAGCTGTACGACCCGCGCTCCTGGGGTCGCGAGGCCGAGGACGCCATGGCCGCGCGTGTGGTGGAGGCCTGCGTGCAGCTCGGCTCCGCCGGCCGCGCGCTGAAGTAGCCCCCGCCCGGTATAGGGCTCAGGGTACGCTACTTGTGGCGAAAATGTGGCTGTATCCGCCAAAGCGTGCCAGACATGTCAGGGTGTGCCGGACATGCCGAGCGCGCCGATGTTCGGGAGGCGCACCACGCATGCAAGCGTGCATGAGGGCGCGGCGCCGGACGGGATCGCGGGTGCATAAGGAGGTGCGGAATGCCTGGAATCGTGTTGATCGGCGCTCAGTGGGGCGACGAAGGCAAGGGCAAGGTGACCGATCTGATCGGCACCAAGGTCGATTACGTCGCCCGCTTCAACGGCGGCAACAACGCGGGCCACACGGTGGTGGTCGGCGACGAATCGTACGCGCTGCACCTGCTGCCCAGCGGCATCATCAACCCGAATGTCACGCCGGTGATTGGCAACGGCGTGGTGGTGGACCCGGAGGTGCTCTTCGAGGAGATCGACGGCCTGGAATCCCGCGGTCTGGACTGCTCCCGCCTGCTGGTGAGCGAGTCGGCCCAGATCATCGCCCCGTACCATCGCGTGATCGACAAGGTGACCGAACGTTTCCTGGGCAAGCGCAAGATCGGCACCACAGGCCGCGGCATCGGCCCGGCCTACGCGGACAAGATCAACCGCGTCGGCATCCGCGTGCACGACCTGTTCAACGCCGAGCACCTGCATGACAAGGTGGAGGCCAGCCTGCACCAGAAGAACCAGATGCTGGTCAAGCTGTACAACCGCCGCGCCATCGACGTGGACCGCACCACCGACGAGTTGCTTAAGCTCGGCGAACGCCTGAAGCCGTACGTGGCCAATACGAGCCTGGTGCTGAACCGGGCGCTGGACGCCGGCAAGACGGTGCTGTTCGAGGGTGGTCAGGCCACCATGCTGGACGTGGACCACGGCACCTACCCGTTCGTGACCAGCTCCAATCCGACCGCTGGCGGCGCCTGCACCGGCACCGGCGTCGGCCCGACCAAGATCAGTCGTGTGATCGGCGTCTCCAAGGCCTATGTGACCCGCGTGGGCGAGGGCCCGTTCCCCACCGAGCTGATCGACGAGCAGGGCAAGTGGCTGCAGCAGCAGGGCCATGAGTTCGGCGTGACCACGGGCCGCCCCCGCCGTTGCGGCTGGTTCGACGCGGTGGTGAACCGCTACGCGGTGCAGGTCAACGGCCTGACCGACATCGTGCTGACCAAGCTGGACGTGCTGACCGGCCTCAAGGAGATCCCGATCTGCGTGGCCTACGACGTGGAGAACCCCGACGGCACGCACACCCGCTACGACGACATGCCGTGCGACCAGGCCGCGTTCGCCGCTGCCAAGCCGATCTACGAGACGATGCCCGGCTGGACCGAGGACATCTCCCAGGTGCACGCCTTCGAGGATCTGCCCCAGGCCACGCAGGATTACGTCAAGCGTCTGGAGGAGCTGTCCGGCTGCCGGATCTCGGTGATCGGCACCGGCCCGCAGCGTGACCACATCATCTCGGTGCATTCGCTGTTGGATTGATGTAACGTTTTGTCTCAGACCCGATCAGCCCGGTCGGCAATCGCCGATGACGGTCGTCCGATTGGGTTGTGCGATGATGCGTATCCCGGCCGTGATGTCGTCGGCGCGGGAAGGCGGGAGGTGGCGATGGCCGGTTACGGACAACGGGACGCCGTGCGGAACGGTCGGATGACGGTTGTACACGATGCCCCGTCTTCTGTATCTTCATCCGGTTCCGATGCGTCCGCGTCCATTCGTGGGGGGAGCGCGGGCGTTCCCGATGCCTCCACCCCGGCCGCGGATTCGGTACCCCCTCAGATCCCGCTGGCCCCGATCAAGGCGTTCCAGCCACGGTTCAACCCGCTGGCCGATGCGATGATCTATCTGGTGGTGTTCGTCGGTGGCTGCATCGGCACGGGCATGCGCTACGGACTGTCGGTGGCGGTGCCGCAGGCGCAGGCCGGCGCGATTGCCTCGTCGTTCCACGTGGCCACGTTCGTGGCGAATATGGCGGCGTGCTTCATCTACGCCGCGCTGACCACGTATATGTCGCAGGCGTCGTGGATCCGCAAGAGGGTTCGCCAGCTGACCAGCCGAGGGGTCGGCATGGGCATGTGTGGCGGGTTTTCCACGCTGTCCGCCATGGTGATCGAGGAGCTGGCCTCGCTGCGGCAGGGGTACGTCATCGGGTTCGCGATCTATATGCTGGTGTCGTTCGCCGGCGGCCTGGCGGTGGCGTGGTACGGCACGCGTCTGGGGCTGGCGGCCTGCGCCAAGCGCCAGGCCAAGCTGGTGGCCGCGGCGTTCTCGCCGCAGCCCGGCGGCAGGCATGCGATGCCGGCGGCCATGGTGACGGCCGTGGAGAACGCGCCGATTGTGGTGGATGCGCCCGTGGTGGTGCCGGTTCCCGACGCCGCCGGCGCGGCAGCCGGCAAGGCCGCCGATGCGGCGGATGAAGACGAGTCGATTCCGTCCGTGTCGTCGTCGGTGATCGAGCCGAAGCCCGATACCGCGGAGATCCCGATGGTCTCCGATCCGTTCACCGGGGAGGTGCGCGGATGACGGTGCTGTTGGTGTGCCTGTGCGGCGGGTTGGGTGCCGTGGCCCGCTTCGTGTTGAACACCTCGATCCAGCGGTGGTGGAGCCGCGCGTTCCCGCTGTCCACGTTCGTGATCAACGTGATCGCCACGTTCTGCGCCGGCGTGGCCGCCGCGGCGTATGCGTCCATGGCGGTGGAGCAGTCCACGTATCTGCTGTTCGTCACCGGGTTCCTGGGCGGGTTCTCCACGTTCTCGACCGCGATCAACGAGATGGTGTCGTTGGCGAGGAACGGACGGTTCGCGATGGCCGGCTGGTATCTGCTGGCCACGGTGGTGGTGCCGATCGTGTGCGTGGCGTTGGGCTGGATGGTCGGTTCGCTTGGCCGGTGAACCGGCGGTCGGGACGTTGCCGTGCCATGGGTCCGGCGCCGCGTCAAAGGGCGTGCCCCGGTTTTCGCCGGGACCCTCCGCCGTGCCGGGGCCGATGGTTGTCGAGGTATGTCCGCGCGGTTAAACTCGTACGCATATGTGGACGAGCCGTGTCGTGCGCCATTCGGTTCAGCGGTGACGGATGGTGTGCGGCGCCGGATGAGCGGATAAGGAGCAGTGCGTCATGGTCGGAATGCGCGATGTGGCGAGGAAGGCCGGTGTGTCGCTGAGCACCGTCTCGCTGGTCGTGAACGGGACCGGGTACGTGTCCGCCGAGATGCGCGGGCGCGTGGAGGCGGCGATGCGGGAGCTGGATTACATCCCCAATGAGCTGGCCCGCAACCTGTACAGCGGGCGGACGTCGCTGATCGGCGTCATCGTGCCGACGATCCGCCACCCGTTCTTCTCGACGCTGACGGCGTCGCTGCAGCGCGCGTTCGCGGCCCGCGGC
>ENA-UOIW01000308-UOIW01000308.1-human-gut-metagenome-genome-assembly--contig:-P58-NODE-308-length-45076-cov-40.185669_pt1 | contig 45076 bp, 39 predicted proteins | sample MGYA00242334_ERZ723881 | MGnify/ENA metagenome assembly ERZ723881 | reverse complement strand
ATGACAGCTATGACGAAATGTTCACCGACCCCGATGTCGATATAATCTACATCACCACTCCGCACAACACGCATTACGGCTTTATAAGGAGCATATTATGAAAAACTATAACTGGGCGGTACTGGGCACGGGCGTTATAGCCAATGAAACAGCCGCCGCTTTGCAGAAAAACGGAAGAAATCTGTTTGCCGTTGGCAACAGGACACACGACAAGGCTGTGGCTTTTGCCGAAAAATACAATATCGGCAAGGTGTATGACAGCTATGACGAAATGTTTACCGACCCCGATGTCGATATAATCTACATCACAACTCCGCACAACACGCATTACGGCTTTATAAGGAGCATATTATGAAAAACTACAGCCGGAAGGTACTCGGCACGGGCGTTATAGCCAATGAAACAGCCGCCGCAATGCTAAAAAACGGAAGAAATCTGTTTGCCGTAGGTAACAGAACGCACGGCAAGGCTGTGGCCTTTGCCGAAAAATACAATATCGACAAGGTGTATGACAGCTATGATGAAATGTTCACCGACCCCGATGTCGATATAATCTACATCACCACTCCGCACAACACGCATTACGGCTTTATAAGGAGCATATTATGAAAAACTACAGCCGGAAGGTACTCGGCACGGGCGTTATAGCCAATGAAACAGCCGCCGCAATGCTAAAAAACGGAAGAAATCTGTTTGCCGTAGGTAACAGAACGCACGGCAAGGCTGTGGCTTTTGCCGAAAAATATAATATCGGCAAGGTGTATGACAGCTATGACGAAATGTTCACCGACCCCGATGTTGATATAATCTACATCACCACTCCGCACAACACGCATCACGGCTTTATGAAGAAAGCAATTTTAAACAAAAAGCATATTCTTGTTGAAAAGTCGATAACATTGAATAGTGACGAACTCAGTGAGCTTATCGCACTTGCAGACAAAAACAACGTTGTAATCGGCGAAGCGATGACGGTTTATCATATGCCGATATATACAAAGCTGAATGAAATTCTGAAAAGCGGCACACTCGGCAGAGTGAATCTTATCACAATGAATTTCGGCAGTTTTAAGGAATACGATATGAAAAACCGTTTTTTCAACAGAAGCCTTGCAGGCGGTGCGATGCTTGATATAGGCGTGTATGCCTTGTCTGTTATCCGTTGGTTTTTCGATTCAAAGCCGAATAATATGCTGTCACAGCTTAAAACCGCACCGACGGGAGTTGACGAACAGGCGAGCCTTTTGCTGTCGGACAAGGAGGGACAGATGGCAACCGTTATGCTGTCGCTCCATTCAAAACAGCCCAAGCGTGCTATGATTTCCTGCGAAAACGGCTATATTGAGATCATGGAATATCCGAGAGCGTGGGAAGCAAAAATAACCTATACAGACGGCAGGACGGAGCTTGTCAGCGCAGGTGAAAATTCCGATGCGCTTTACTATGAAATAACCGATATGGAAAAGGCGGTAAACGGCGACAAAAACGTAATGTGCCTTGACTATACCGCCGATGTTATGGAGATAATGACAAGGTTCAGGCAGGAACACGGCATAATTTACCTGGAGGAAGAATAAATGGACAGATGTGAAAAGCTGCGGGATAATCTGTACAGCGCCGAATTGCTGACAGGTTCAATTACACCCGTAAAGGAACATATTGCGCAGATATTCTATATTGTAAACAACACCGATAACAGCGAATTTATCGGAAACGAGGCGTTGCAGATGATAACTCAGTTCGGTAAAACCGAGTATTATTTCTGCGGCAGACACAGCGAATTATGGCAGAGAATATTTAACGATACCGCACTTAAAATTTATCCGACAGACAGCGAAAAGGTCATTACCCGTAAGTATGAAAGCACGGAGAAATTTGCGGATGAACTGAGCTCGGTATTGCAGGAGAGATACTTTGTTCCGACCGACTTTTATCTTATTTATGACGACGAGGAAATGTATAGGCAGGTTGTGGGAATGACGGAATGATAAACAGCGTGAAGTTATGCGGTAAATTTTGCCTTGACTATTTTTATTCAAGGTGATATAATCTGTAACGCAAAATTGCAATATATTATTTGAAGGAGCGATTTTAATGAAGGTATTGATGCTCAACGGCAGTCCGAAGGCGAACGGCAATACCAATGCCGCACTGCTTGAAGTAGGCAGGACGCTTGAAAACGAGGGCATTTCATATGAGATATTTCAGATGGGCGGAAAGCCTGTCAGAGATTGCATAGGCTGCGGACAGTGCAGTGAAAAAGGCTGTGCTTTCAACGATGACGATGTAAATGAGTTTATAGCAAAAGCTAAAGAAGCAGACGGATTTGTGTTCGGCACACCGGTATATTATGCTCACCCGAGCGGACGTATCCTGTCATTCCTTGACAGAGCGTTCTATGCAGGCGGTGCAGCTTTCAGATTCAAGCCCGGTGCATCGGTTGCGGTTGCAAGACGAGGAGGCAGTTCAGCATCGTTCGATTGCCTGAACAAGTATTTCGGCATAGCACAGATGCCTGTTGTCGGCTCTACCTACTGGAACATGGTATACGGCAGAGTACCCGGTGAAGCCGAACAGGATCTTGAGGGTATGCAGACAATGCAGAACCTTGCAAAGAACATGGCGTGGATGATGAAGTGCTTTGAGCTTGGCAGAAAGAATGGAATTACACTGCCCGATACAAGTGCGGTTGTAAGAACGGATTTTATAAGATAACTTAATATTCATAATGTAATAATAAAAGGGCTGAACTGCTTGATTGCAATTCAGCCCGCATCTTGTAGAAAAAGTCTGTTTTTTATAAGATAGTGCGAATTCTCTATCCCTAACCCCAAACCCCTTCCCCGTGGGAAGGGGCTGAGTGTGGGGCTGCCGCCCTCACCCCGCTTGGGGCTACGCCCCAAACCCCATTTTCAAAAATATATAGGTTTTTCTACAAACTGAGGGCTGAACTGCTTAGTTGCAATTCAGCCCTTTTATTATTCTCTTACTCTCAGCTCTCTGAATGCGACAGCCGCCGCCGCACCGACGTTGAGCGAATCGACACCGTGATACATCGGTATCTTTACCGTGTAATCACAGCCGTCTATAGTCTTCTGCGACAGTCCGTAGCCCTCAGAGCCGAGTATTATAGCAAGCCGCTGCTCGCTCTGAAGCGTCTTGTCATCAATACTTACCGAGTTATCCGTGAGCGCCATTGCCGCTGTTTTAAAGCCCAGCGAACCCAGATATGCGGGGCCGTGCGACTGCCACCAATGCTCATCCTCTCCGATATATCCCCACGGGATAAGAAATACCGTTCCCATACTTACTCTTATGGCTCTCCTGCAAAGAGGGTCACAGCAGGACGGGGTTATCAGCACAGCATCTATGCCGAGTGCCGCCGCAGAGCGAATTATTGCTCCTGTGTTGCTGACATCGGCTATATTTTCGAGTACGGCAATCCTGCGTGCGTTTCTGCAAAGCTCCTCCGCTCTTTTCGGCGCAGGACGCTCCATAGCGCAGAGCATTCCCCGTGTCAGCTCATAGCCTGTAAGCCCGGACATTATCTTGCTGTCGGCGGTATATACCGGAATATCACCGCACCGCTCTATTATGCCGTTTGCACGGTCATTGATATACTTCCTGTCTGTGAGCATCGAAATAGGCTTACAGCCTGCGTCAAGGGCTACTTCTATAACCGTCTGACTTTCGGCTATGAATATTCCGTGTTCATACTCGTACACCTTGCGAAGCCGTGCATCTGTCAGGTGAGTGTATATTTCAAGCTCGGGTATATTTATATCGGCAACATCTATTATTTCAGCCATATTGTTTATTATTTCCTTTCGGGCGGACTTTTTCGTATTGCAAATAATATCGAAAAGTGATAGAATATTATCACAGCGCATCCGCTTGTCGCACTGAATATTATAGCGTATCGGGCGGATGTTGTCAAATATGGCGGTACTAAAAATATATTACCCGAAAAGGCGGCAGGTATGGATTACTTATACAAAATCACAGTGGAAATAGACGATGAAAAAGTGCTGAGCTTACAGCAACACGATTTGGATGCTGTATATAAGACAGTAAGAGAAGCGTTTGCAGGGTGTAATTTTAAAGAAGTGCCGACAGATAATAAGCGGCTTGCTTTTGTTATCTGGGACGGTAACGATTCTTTCAGCGAAGTCGGAATTGTGGCGAATACGCTTCACGACAGCTGGCTCGGCAAGTATCTGAAAAAGATGGAATGGTACGATATGAGCGATGACAGCACTGAGGATATGCTCAGAGAAATACAAGAATTTGACAACGAATACGGCAAATAAATTTAACGGAGAACATTATGAAAACAGGGCTTGTGCTTGAAGGCGGCGCTATGCGTGGAATGTACACGGCAGGCGCACTTGACGTACTTCTTGAAAACGATATAAATTTTGACGGGATAATAGGAACATCGGCAGGTGCGGTGTTCGGAGTGAATTTCCTGTCAAGGCAGGACGGCAGGGTCATCCGCTACAACTGCCGCTTCAACGGCGACAGGAACTACATGGGGATAAAGCCGTTACTTAAAAGCGGTGACTTTTTCAACACGGAATATGCCTATTACAAAGTGCCGAACGAGCTTGATATATTCGATGACGAAACCTATCAGAAATCGGGCGTGCCGTTTTATGCAACGGTGACCGATGTAAAAACGGGAAAGCCGGAGTATCTGCAGGTAAAAAGCGTACTTCGTGATATGGAAATGCTCCGTGCTTCTGCTTCGATGCCGTTTATATCAAAGCCTGTAATAATCGGCGGCAGGGCGTATCTTGACGGAGGAATTTCCGACAGCATACCATTTGAGCATTTTTCCGAAATGGGATACAAAAAGCAGGTGGTAATCCTCACCCGTGATATGAACTACCGCAAAAAGCCGATGAACAAGCTGCTGATACGCTCGTTCTACGGTAAATTCCCCGACTTGTGCAATGCACTTGAAAACCGTCACAATGTCTACAACGAAAGCATAGACAAGCTATGCGAACTTGAACAAAGCGGCAAGGTGTTTATTATCCGTCCGTCTGAGCCGATAACGATAAGCAGAACGGAGAGAGATCCCGAAAGGCTGAAAAGCGTTTATGAGCTTGGGAGGAAGGATATGAAAATGTATCTTGAGGGTCTTGAAGAATTTTTGGAGAAAGAACAGGAAATATAAATGGCAAACAAGAAATGTCCCGTTGCGAAAAAATGCAGTGGCTGTCAGCTGTCCAACATGACATACGAACAGCAGCTTGAATGGAAGCAGAAGGATACCGAAAAGCTGCTCGGCAGTTTCGGCAAGGTATCTAAAATTATAGGCGCAGACGACCCGTATAACTACAGAAACAAGGTGCAGGCGGTATTTCGCTCTGACAGAAACGGCAGGATAATCTCCGGCGTATATCAGTCGTCCAGAAACGGCATTGTCGGAATCGACAGCTGTATGCTTGACGATAAACGTGCGGACGAGATAATTGTCGGAATAAGAGATCTTCTCAGATCGTTCAAATTACATCCATATGACGAGGGTACGGAGCGTGGCTTTTTACGTCATGTGCTTGTCCGTGTCGGAAAGAATACGGGAGAGATACTGGTTACTCTTGTCGGCGGAAACTCAATGTTCCCTAAAAAGCACGACTTTGTGAAAGCGCTTGTAAAGCGGTTCCCTGATATTACGACCGTGACATTCTCGGTAAACCGCACTCCCGAAATGCTTCTTCTCGGAGAAAATAACGAGGTGCTTTACGGCGAGGGATACATTACGGATATTCTTTGCGGAAAAAGATTCAGAATATCTCCGCACTCGTTCTATCAGATAAATCACGCACAGACCGAAAAGCTGTACGACTACGCTATAAAGGCGGCGAAGCTCACGAAGAAGGACGTTCTGCTTGACGCATACAGCGGAATAGGCACGATAGGCATAATAGCGTCTGACTATGTAAAGCAGGTGCAGGGCATTGAATACAACGCATCAGCCGTCCGTGACGCAGTAAAGAACTGTCACGAAAACGGGCTTACCCGCAACATTGCTTTTAACCGTGGCGATGCAGGCGAATTTCTTGAAAAGAAGGCAAAGCTCGGCACTCATTATGACGCAGTGATTCTCGACCCTGCAAGGACGGGAGCGGACAGAAAGTTTTTAAACTCGCTCGTAAAAATCGCACCGGAAAGAATAGTTTATATTTCCTGCAATCCGGCTACGCAGGCAAGGGATATGAAAACGCTAACGAAAAAGTACACAGTGACCGATATTCAGCCGTTTGATATGTTTCCGCATACGAGGCTTGTGGAGACGGTTGTACTGCTTTCCCACAAAAAGCCAGACGGACATATCAACGTAAAAGTTGAGTTTGGCGAGGGTGAGGGAAAAGTTCCGCTTGATAATATCGCTAAAAGAGCGGAAAGCTACAAGCCCAAAGAGCGAGTGACCTACAAAATGATAAAGGAGTACATAGAAGCCAAATACGGCTTCAAAGTACATACCGCATATATCGCAGAGGTAAAGAGAGATTTAGGCTTGCCAATGTATGATGCTCCTAATGCGGTAGAAGAATTGAAACAGCAGAGGAAGCATCCGACACCAGAAAAGGTAGAAGCAATCAAAGATGCTTTGAAATATTTTGGGGTTATTTAATAGGTAGCCTGTTTATAGAATATCACATGGATTAGTAAAGCAAATAAATGATGGAAAGGGTGAGGATTATGGGTGGAAAAGAAGCATCACGGGGATTTTTATACCAGGGGTTTGCTTCAGTATTAGAGGCCTTAACTGATAAAGGTAACTGGGATAAGATATATGTCGAATTTCCAACATCAAATGATAAGGTTGATATAGCATTAGAGCAGCAAAATCAAATTGTTAAATGCATACAAGTAAAATCAACGATAAATACTTTTACCAAATCAGACATCAAAATATGGCTAGATGACCTTATAAAGGATATAGAAAGTCCTGAATATGAATTATTTTTAATCGGGCAATGTGATAAGTCCGCCAACACATTTATAAAGTCAATCGAAAAGTATTATGGGAAAGTGCTTGATAAAGAAGCAAAATCGTCGCTAAATGGGTTTGATACAGATTTGCTTGATAATAAGAGAATACGGTTTTTTATTTTGCCGTTTGAAATAGAAGTTTTAGAAAAAATTGTAAGAGATTCGTTGCATCAGTATATTTCAGATAGCAATCAAATGATGACGTTTGACCAAATTAGGTTTATTGCTTCAGCGACTGTAAATGATCAGATGATTTCTTCAACACATGGTAAAGGTATTGATAGAAAAGACTTTGATGAAGAAATGGAAAAACGCATTTTTCTTGTTGCCGATAAGTATTCCCCTAAAAGAATATCTATTGGTGTGAAAAGCTTTACCCGTGGAGCAGAAAACTTGGAAAAAGACACAGAGAGTTGTTTATCATTCATTAATAAGTTTGATGGTCGCAATATAAAGGGTGAATACGATTGGAACAAAGATATTTATAGAAATTTGGAGGAATTTTTGCTCACAAATACAAGCAATAAGTATGCATATCAAATATTTTTAGATATACATGCGTCTATAGCCTTTGCAGCAGGAAGAATTCTTGATAGTAAATCAGGTATCAACGTATTTCCGATACAAAAATCGTCGACCAATGGCACTGTATTATGGGATGTGAAACTGTCATCTAAAAGGAACTATACTAATTGGGATATTTCCCAAGAAAAGTTTAATGAGAATCAATATGATTCTGCATTAGTATTAAATGTCACTCGTAACATTTACAATGACGTGGTAAAATTCATAAAAGAAAACAATCTATCAATTGGATGTATCATTAATTGTACGCCAAGCGATGTTGGTGCTACAAATTTTTCGATAGAAGATGGAACACATGCAACTGCTTTAGCTAATTCAGTTTATAACGCTATTGGCAGAAGAAGCACTGTGGAACGGCGTGCAACACTACATATTTTTGCTGCTGCTCCAAATGCATTTATGTTTTTCTTAGGTCAAAATTCAGTTGGATTTGGCAAATGTATTCTATATGAATATGATTTTGAGCAAAGGAATTCTTGTACATATTCACAATCAATAAGTTTTACTAATTAAGGGAGGATTATTTATGTCTACTGTACCGTCATATTTTAAAGATTTTCTATCTAATATTCGTTTGTCTGACAATCAAGTGAAGGATTTGAAAACAGGGCATACAACATTAAGAAGGAGATTAGAGGAAGATGAAACATTATCAAAGATTATTATTAGTACTTTCTTACAGGGAAGTTACCGACGTTCCACAGCAGTAAAACCAAAAAACGGCAATAAATCAGATGTCGATGTAATTGTTGTAACGAAATTAGACTCTGAAGAGTTTACACCAGAGGAGGCTTTGGATTTATTTGTTCCATTTTTAGAAAAACATTATAAAGACAAATATAGAATTCAAGGCAGGTCAATTGGTATAAGTTTAAGTTATGTTGATTTGGATATCGTACCTACTTCTGCACCTGGTGAAAGCGAAACAGGAGTACTTCAAGATGAGGCGATTATTTCGGAATATACAATTGAAGATTTCCAACAAAAGTTACTTACAAAATCGTTCAATAATGGCTTACTTAAAAGTGCATATAACATATTTTATAAATCAGATAACGAACCTCAATGGAAATCCGAACCGTTGCTAATTCCTGACCGTGAAGCGGAGAAATGGGATAAAACACATCCACTTGAGCAAATTCGATGGACGGTTGAAAAAAACAAGAATTGCAATACCCACTATATAAATGTTGTTAAGGCATTGAAGTGGTGGCGCAAAACACAATATCCTGATATGAAACATCCCAAGAGTTATCCGTTGGAACACTTTATTGGTGATTGTTGTCCAGATGATATTAAAAGTGTTGCCGAAGGTGTTGTATTAACTCTTGAAAATATCGTTTCCCAATACACTAATAAACCTTTTTTAGCTGATAGAGGCGTTCCTGAACATGATGTTTTTGCACGAATTACAGATGAAGAATATTCTGATTTATACGATACGGTTTGTGATGCTGCTAAAATAGCTCGTGAAGCTTTTGATTGTGAAGAATTATATGATAGTGTTTGCAAATGGAGAGAGCTATTTGGTAATGAATTTCCACCAGCTCCAAAGCCATTAAAATCTAATTCTTCAACGGGATTTACAACCCGTACTGAAAAATCAGTAGCCATTCCAGAAGGAAGATTTGCATAGATGGAGTCAAAACAAATCCTTGATAAATTAAATCAGGCTCGAAGGGCTTTAGATTCATTATGTCAAGTTGAGATAATGGATGAGTGGCAATTTGATAATGAATTAAATGTTTGGTATTTACACTTAAGTATTGTGATTGAATGTGAAACACCATATTTCCCTCAGAAATCTCAATGGTTTTTCGTTGTTGAATCCGAATACCCAAAGGGAAAAATTAAAGTATATCCAGACGTCGAAAACAGTATAACGGTTACATTGTATCATCAAGCTAACAACTCCAAAATTGAAAGAAACGGATTGTGGAGAAAAGGAGCATTATGCCTTGAGGTGAATACAATACCTAATTATCAATCAGAACCATATAGTGTAGATGAACGCTTGTTGTATCATGCAAAACGAGCAATTTGTTGGCTAGAGCTAGCGGCAAAAGGAAAATTAGTTACAGGAAGCGAGCCATTTGAGCTGCCCGAATTTTCTATGAGCAATATTTTAGAAATGCAGTTTGCTTTCTCGGAAGATGTGGTTACCTTCATGCAATGGAAGAGTGTCGAATGTCGGTATGGAATAGCAGAATTAGATGTGTATAAAAGTAAACCATTTGTATACTATGTTAAGGTGTTTAAATCGCTAAGTAACAACATCCTGCATTATACAAAATGGGGAAAATATCTTTCAAAAACAACTATATCACCTCCAATTATTGCCCCGTGGATACTTATGAATCAGATCCCAGTTGTTAATGAGTGGCAAGCACCAGAAACATTTGGCGAATTGTTAGTTGCCTGTGAAAAACAACATATTAATATAATGTGTATCCTTCAAAATATTGTCTCAAAAATTCGGGACGGAAAATGGCATTTGCTTTTAATTGGTTTCCCTGTTCCCCGAATTTTTGGTGGAGACCCCGAGATAATTTCTTGGAAAGCTCTGTATTTACCGACTGTATCATATGGCAAAAGGACAGCAAAAGGATTCAGAAATAATCAACAGGGATGGTGGATGCGTGATAGATGTGAGGTATTCACTAAAAATGCAAAATTGGATTGGATTGTTTCAGAAAATTGGAATCAACACGAAATATCTCAACGAGGTAAAATGAGCGACCTGTTACTAAGAAAAAAAATATTGCTCATTGGAGCAGGTTGCATTGGAGCATCAATCGCAGAAATATTTGTAAGAGCAGGAGTATATAATATTACTATTGCAGATTCAGATATATTTGAAGTCGGGAACTTATCCCGCCATATCTTAAATCTAAATAATATTGGTGAATTTAAAGAATTATCGGTATGTAATTATCTTAACTCCATAAATCCACACGCAAATGTTGATGTAATAAATGATACTCTTTCAAATAATAACTCTTTTAAAACAAATATTGATTTGGATAGATATGATGTTATTGTTGATTGTACTGGGGAAAATAATGTACTTGATATTCTTCAAAGAACTAATTTTAAGAGAACCCATATTATAGCTTCAGTCTCTGTTGGATTGGGTGCAAAACGATTATATGTTACACTGATGAATGGTAACACTTTTAATTTTAACGCTTTTTATGATTTGATTTCCCCGTACCTACAGGCAGAAAAAGTCTTATATGATGATTACGACTTGCCAAGGAATGGAATTGGTTGCTGGCATCCGACTTTTCCTGGAAGAAGTGATGATATTTGGATTGCTGCTGCAACTTCCGTGAAGGTAATTGAAAATTACATTATATCAAAATCTCAAAAGACGCTTTCACTCATTTACGAGCAAAAAGAGAGCGATGGGATATTTGAAAGCTATGAGGTGGTGGAGAAAAGAGAGAATGGATAATTTGCTTTTTCAAGATAAGAATCAATCATATAGTGTAAAGTTCGACACAAAGGCTTATGAACAAATGCTTTATTATTGTGCTATTTCTAATCCTTATGAAACAGGGGGCATTTTAATTGGAAATTATTCTTCCAACCAAGCAATAGCCAACATTTTGCAAATAACACCACCACCCAAAAATTCTAGACATTCAAAGTGTACTTTTTATAGGGGTATAGATGGATTGAAAAGAATTTTAGACTTGGCATGGGACCAAGGCCAGTATTATTTAGGAGAGTGGCACTATCATCCAAATGCATCGTCGGCACCAAGTAATATTGATAAAAATCAAATGATAGTTTTATCTCAAGACCAAAAACTAAAATGTCCAGAACCTATATTAATTATTGTTGGAGGTTATCAAGACAGTTGGAATATAAATGCTTGGTTATTTGTTAATAAGCAAGAAATTATTCTCAATAAGCGGTAGCACTAGCCTCTTGATAAGACGCAGATTTTTGTGTCAAATTATAAGCTGTACTTGTCGAGTGAGGAAGAATTATTACGAGGATTGAAACAGGAGTATCAATCGTTAGAAGCGGAAAAGATGGAAGAAGATAATGATACTGAAGTAATGGAAATAAGTAATTGTGCCATAGGCTGTTGCACAATTAGTATGGTGCAAAATTAGTACCATCCATGATTTTGTGGGAAAAGGCTGCACGAACGGTATTAGTACTGTAAAAATATTGTCCAGATATCCATAGTTTTGTGGGGATATAATTTGAATTTGTACGCATGTGGAGTGCGTAGTTTCGATGTCAAGGAAAGCGGAGTAAATTGGTATATATAGCTTAACGGTGCGGTTTGTGCGTGTTGGGCAGGCTGTGATGTTTTGGTGGAATACGGTGATTTGGCGTATAGGGTAATATGTCTGCGGTGACAGCAGTTTCGCTATCAACGGCAAAAATGTGAGATTGAGACTATCGGATTGTTGTCATTTGGTCCTTTTCGAGAGGTTGAGACTCTCGTTATGTTGTCAAATCGGGCTGTAACGGTAGTTTTGTTGTCCGAGGGCTATAGGAGGAGATAAGAAATAGACTATGTTGAACTGGTTTAGATCAATAATGAGTTCAGGCTCGGTGCTGGGTTATTTCTTTCAGGCTGTGCCGATAACATGCTTTGTTGGAATCGTTTATCTGATTATCAGAGTGGTCACTGTAAAGAGAAACAAGTTCAAGGTTGAGTGGCTGAAAGAAATAATGAAGCTGCTTTTCACCTGTTATCTTACGGGATTAATTAGCCTCGTGGTCTTACCTGCAAACTTCTGGTTGAGCTTTTTTGATGGCATCCTCTTAGGCCGGTGGGATGAAATGCTCCCGATTTTCAGCTTTGGCGGGTTCAATTTAGTACCGTCGCTTATAAAGGCATTATCAGGTGAACTCACTATAGGCAGTTGGGTAAAAACCATGCTCATAGGAAACATAGCGATGTTTTTACCGTTGGGGTTTTTCCTCCCGTTTGTCACAGAAAGAGTCAACAGAAAAAACATCTTTGTGGTAGCCATCGCTGTTCCATTCATTGTAGAACTGCTGCAGATGGTATTTGGCAGAAGCTTCGATATTGACGACTTGATCTGTAATTTTATTGGCATCGTGGTCGGATTCTTTATTGCCTACGTAATCAAAGACAGGAAGAAAGAAGAATCAAAGACTTGAAAGTATATACATCAAGGCTCCCACACTGCCGTCACCGGCGGCGGGGAGCGAACATTAGCAAAAAACACCTCTGAACCATAACGGCTCGGAGGTGTTTCTTCATCTATGGGCTTTATTCCTTTATCGTGACTTTCTTCCCGTCCTTGAAGGCAAACACCACCTTGTCATCGAAGATCGTGATCCGGCTGAACAGTCTGCGGACGTAGCTTTCGTCGAAGGTGATGATCTGTCCGGACAGGCCCTCCGCTTCAACAGCAGTTCCTATTAACAACTCAATTGATTTATGTTACTATGAATAAGCTCCGGACTCATCAAAATGTTACCTGAGCTTACTGATTTCTCTTAATGCACGTTTGTGGTTTACACAGATTTTTGGGTAGAGCCAGTGCATTCATTTCTCAATGCTCCGCTCTTTCCCTTTTGCATTGACTATTACAGCTGAATATGCTAAAACGAACACAGCATATCACTTAATTTACGGCAGATATGTCTGATTGAGAAATGGCTGTTTATCAATCAAGCGCCAAAGAGTCAGCAAAATAGCATACATAATCATTTTTATTGCAGTAATCCATGACCTTTTTCCTCAGTTTATCGTTTGCGCCATATTCAATAAGCAAAACATCCATACCGTTTTGTTTGCAGACATTAAGATATTCAATAAAATACTCTCTATTCTCCAAATTATTTTCGCCAAAGGATTTATCATCGAAATTTATTGATGTAAATACGGTTTCCTGATTAACCGCTTTTATGCAAGTTGGGATAGAGCGATTATTTATTACTTCACTTATAAACACATCGCCGCCATTCACAATTACCTTTATTCCTTTTTCGGTAAAAGCGTTGAAAATATCCAGTAACGCATTGTATATTTTCTGCTCGTGAAATACATAGTAAACATCGGTATTATCCACAAATAGTCCTGAAACTCCCTTATCTACCAGTTCATCCGCTGCTTCAACGATGTGTGTCTGCCATTTTTCTGATGATACATCTATCCACTTTTCATTATCCCAATCCTTGTATTTGCCTATGGTAAAAGGCAAAAATTCTTCGTAATAGCTGCGAAAGTCTTCTACTGAACCAATATTAAGATAGGAATATATCTCGTTGTTTCCGTTTTGGTGTATCACATCAATGTCCTCGGCTGTCAATAATTCTGCATCAATAACAAGAATGTCATAGTTGTTTATCGACAACAGTTTTTCCTTTTCTGCTCCGATAAAAACGCCATACGGATGTCTTACATCAGTCAACTTTTCCGTTGTCTTTACCGTACAGGATGTAAAAAAAATCACCACAGAAATCAGAACAAGTATTTTAGTCATTTCTTTTTTGCTCCTAAAAAAGAATGTGCCATCTCCAAATTTATAAGGCAGATTTACACCCATTTTTCTCATTATATCACATCCCAACTAAAATTTCGATACCAACATACCAGAGCGTATCTGAAAACTCAAAAGAGTTGTATCATTTAGACAAAAGCCAAATGGAAGCAACGTGTACGAAAGCAAGAAACGATGAAGCAAGCTTATCATAACGAGTAGCAACTCTGCGAAAAGCTTTGATTTTATTGAAAAAACGCTCAACCAGATGACGTTCCTTATACAACCAATAATCACAATACCACGGGTCAGAATTGTTTTCCTTTGGCGGAATTGTGTATTTTGCATTTTGCCCGGTAATGTAAGTTCTGATTTTTTTCAGTACCATAGGCTTTATCACCGAGAATATTACTGCCGGATATGTCAATTTCCGATAAAACATCTACTGCCGCCTTGGAATCGTGAACCTGACCACCTGTAAGCATAAAGCAAACAGGATTGCCCAATTCATCTACAACAGCATGGATCTTGGTTGCTCCTTTATTGTATTAAAGTGCGATGAATTGGAATTTGTCAATAAGCAATTTAGTATAATTAATTTTCCTTTATTCGTCCAAGGTATTATAAACTACCCTTACACCTTGTACGACATCATTTTCAGCATAAAACACCACGGTGAACATTTGGCTATGCTCTATGAAAAATAGTTTTTGATTGCTGTCTTGAGTGCCGTAAATATACCTATATAAGCCCCTATCCTCAAAATTATTTATTTTTGACGGCTCTCCGTATTTCTTCAGCACATCAGCCTTTGTTGAAACATTTGGCGTTATACCCCCAATTGAGCAATCATCCGATTCAAGAGCGATATCGTAAATAAACCCATCCTCTTCCTTTCCTTCTATAAAGTCACCGATTCCCGCTACAAACATTTCTTTTCCGTTAAAATAAAAATCAGCCAATCCTGTATCGTCAACATAATGCGTTTCACGCTTTTGGTATGTCCACGCATCATCCAAATCGCCAATTCTCTTTGGCAATTCAAAGGGCACCCCTTTTATAATGAAACTTTTCCGGACACGTTCTATATCAAATTCCGTTTCATCAGCGTTATTTGAATCGATGTCAGAACTTAAATTATTGTTTCCTGTTGGTCCTTTGGCACAGCCTGTCAAACTGCAAAGTAATGTCGCTGCAATCAACAACGCAACTGTCCGTTTTATTCTTTTGCCAACACAATTAATTATAGACATAAGCACACGACCTTTCAACGAAATGGAACTGAGTTATCTACCAACATATACATATTCCGATTATCGGGCAGATTATCTGCCTTTATAAATCTATTATACCACACATTTCCACTTTTTTTCAACCGCTTTTCCAATCAAATTTCCATCGGCACAACCTCGTCAATATCCGCTTCCCGCTTAGGTTTGGAGATTCCAATAAACTGCTTATGACACTCCCACAAATCCGGCAGAAACCCGAACGGCATAAGCCACACCTCTTCCGAACCGAGGTGCAGCTGCGCCGTTCCGTAATAGAACAGCCGGGTGAACAATTCTGCGTCGTTCACTCGGCTGTTACTGCGTTTTTTGAGGTATCATCGCTTTCTACATTTCGTTTCGTGCCTTTCAGCATAGCTTCGGTGATTGCGTCCTTGTATTCGGCAAGCTCGCCGGGGGAGGTCAGGAGTTCCACGGTTTCCTCGGTGAGAAGCGGCTTTTTATCGCCGTTTCTGAAATTATGTATCTCAATGCTCTGATTGCAAAGCAGAGTAATCAGCCAGATTATCTCGTCCAGAGCCATCTCCACTTCAAGCATCTGTTCGATCGTTCCTGCAAACAGCTTTTTCAGTTTTGCCTGAATATCTCCTGTGCCTTCACAGTCTGCCATCAGAAGCTGAACGAGCTCCTTTTCGCTTAATCCGTGATTTCTGTTTTTCATACCAATTTACATTCAATTTTTAATGGTTATTATTGGCATTTACACAGTTTATTATTCAGACTCTCTATGCCGCCCATCGGGGCGGCATTTCAGCTTGTAGAAAAAGTATGTTTGTTTATAAAATGAAGCGCTGCACAGTTCAGTTTATATCTCCCCGAACTCCTCTAGTCTCTGCATAATTTCCTTGCTTCTGTCGATAAACAGCAGAGCCTTGTTATGCTCGTAATACTCCTTACATCCAAACTCGGAAATAAATCTTGCCGTGTAGCTGTTTGCGGTAAGTTCGGTTACAAGTATCAGCATTTCCTGTCCGTCGGTGTACACTTCATTGCAGAAAATAAATGCGTTTGACATCTTATCCCTTGCCGTTTTCGCCGAAATTTTAAGCTCAGACACAAGACTGTCATATCTGCTCCTGATATCCGCAAATGCCGTTTTTCCGTCCTTGCCGACTGTGAGCGCAGTCATATTCTCAAGCTGTGATATTGCTCTTGCGAGCGTTTTCTGACGTGATACGGAAATGCTTGACGACTGCTTGCCGTTTTCAAGCTCATTTTTCTTTACCGCTATAAGCTCATTCATCAGCTTTTCTGCGGAAATATCGCTGTCATGCGTTATCCGTTTGAATTCTTTCAGCGTTACAAGCGTTTCACGGAGCATATCCTCGCCGTCTGTTACCTGCTTTGCCGATGCCGTAACGCTGTCAAGGATAAGTCCGAGCAAGGATAAACGCTCGTCAAACTTTGCGTTTTCAGCCCTGTCTTTTATGCTGTCACTTGCATTGCCGCTGAGTATCTCGTCTATCTGATAGTCGCTCCTGTACTTATTGAACAGGTCGTAATATGCGGCAAAGCTTCTCGCTGTCCTGTCGTGCTGTATGTACTGACGAATAAGCTTTATATCGACCTTAATATTATTCTTCTCGTACAGGGTTATCATCTGCGACAGGTCTTCCCAGCCTCTCGCCGTAACGAATGATTTTCCGTCAACCGTACTTTCTATGCGGTAAAAATCTGCTTTCTTAATTTCAAGATAGGTAAGCACAGAGGCATGAACGCCCGCCTTGTAAGCGTATTCTTTCCACGCTGTAAAATCAGGCTCGATGTCAATTCTTTTCAGTCTGTCCCACGTTACAATGTCAAACTCACGGACGGAATTATTGTATTCGGGCGGATTTCCCGCAGTGACTATTATCCAGCCGTCAGGCACTCTGTGTCTGCCAAACACCTTGTATTGCAGGAACTGGAGCATAATCGGGACGAGCGTTTCTGATACGCAATTTATCTCATCAAGGAACAGTATTCCCTCTTTTACACCCGTATTTTCCATAAGGTCATACACTGCCGAGATGATTTCCGACATAGTGTACTCCGACACGTCATATTCCTTACCGCCGTAATTCTTGTGTACAATGAACGGCAGTCCGAGTGCGGATTGCCTTGTGTGGTGCGTCATGGAGTACGACAGCAGACCTACTCCCATTTCCGACGCTACCTGCTCCATTATCGCAGTCTTGCCTATTCCGGGAGGTCCCATCAGAAATACAGGGCGTTGTTTTTCAACAGGAATCGCATAGCCGCCCGTTTCGTCCTTTGTGAAATATGCCGTCATGGCATTCTTTATCTGTTCTTTTGCTTCTTTTATATTCATACTCTGCTCCTTTAGATCTCATCCGACGGAAGAACAAGCTTTATCGCCCACGGCGGAACATCGGGATTATTGTACTCATCGTCTATGAATACAAATGCCGTTTCATACGGCGGTTTTCTTGCGGGAAAATCCCCGTATCCGTCTGTAAGATATATAAGCCCCTTGAGATTTGTAAACTCTTTGCTTTGTATCAGCTTATCAACATAAGCGAATACCGGGCGGAAATCCGTACCGCCGAATCCGTGCAATTTCATTGCAGCAAGATAATCGTCAAACTCTTCCTGCGAGGTTATCTTTCTGTCCTCCTGTATGTCCGTGTCGCACTGGATAATATGAAGATTTATCTTTGTGAAAAAGCTTTCCTCGTTTTTGAGGATATTGTACGTCTTCTGAATGAATTTCTGTACAAGCTCGCCTGATACCGAGCCCGATGTATCGATTGCTATAACAAATTCCTTTATTCGCTTTACTTCCTTGTATTCAAGCGGTTCTATAAGCGGCATACGCTCATATAATTTCAGTCCGTAGGTGTAGAAGATATAATCAAACTCATCATCGTTTACACGCATTGCTTCTCCCATTACAGAAAATTTTTTCAGAAATTGCGTATAGTCATATTTCTCACGGTTGACGGCGTTCAGATTCTGAATGAAGCTGCCCCTTGTATCGCCTTTTTCCTTTGAAAACGCTTCTATTTCGATCTGCATTTTCTCCGAAATTTCTTTCCAGTCCTTTTCAAGCTGTGAGGCAGTTTCAGCTGACATCTGCATATCATTTCCCGTTCCGTCTTCATTTCCGGGATTTTCTGCGTTACCGTTTCTGTTGTTGCCATTGCTGTTATCCGTATCATTACCCGACTGTCCGTTATCAGAATTCATGTCATTACTGTTCCGGCTGTTGCCGTCCTTGCTGTCCTGATTGCTTTTGATCTGCGTTGAAGCTTCTGTTTCAGGCGGCTTTGCATACCAGATTCTGTGGTCGTCTTCCGCAAACAGCTCCGACCAGGCGCAGACCTGCAAATCGTCAACATTCCTCAGGAGATAATCATATATCTTCTCTGCGGTGACAAACCGGCAAGCCGTTTTGATTTTGTCGATAATACTGCCCTGTCTGACTTGTCGGGGCGAAGAAAGCGCCTTTATATCGAGCTCATTCATGATATTCTCAGCGGCGATATCGCACGCCAGATTCCACCTGAGCGTGTCTACAAGCGTACCGACAATATTGTGGCGGAACACGCAATGAAGCATCATGTGAAGATATGCCCGTGTCAGATTATATCCGGATTTATAGCTTTTCAGCACATAGCTTTCGTCATAGAAAATGTATCTGCCGTCAGTAGCAACAGTTTCGGTTATGATCGACGGTTTCAGCGGCAGCTTATTAATTGCGTTGTCAAGAAATCTGAGATTTACGGCAAGCGTATTGCGGGACAGCATAAGTATGTCGGTTGCAAGCGCCGAGAGCTTCTCGGCACGCTCCTTTGCCTTTTCGTATTCCTTATCCGTAAAATCACTTCCTTTGTCGATTCAATAAGTTATCCCGTTGTACCAATCGGTTATTTCATTGCCTGTCTGAGATGAGTAAATATGTATTTTTTCGCAACCGTAAAAAATTCTCCGTGAAATAAAGGTATTTTCACTTAGTGTCACCTTTTCAAGGGAAGTACAATTTGCAAATGCGTGTTGCTCTATAACTCGCACCGTATCGGGAATAGTCAGCTTCTTCAGCGAGGTACATCCCGCAAAAGCGGCACCGTGTATATAAAGTCACATATAAGGCTATAGTTCCAGCGATGACAGCGGGTCGCAAAAATTGTCGTGTTCCGGACTGTTTGCAACCGTCAGAAGAAATGCGGCGGCAGAGGTATTACCCTGCTCGTCTGCAAATTCAATAAGCCCTGTTACATTCCCGGCGGTGATCAAGCCGTTTTCATTGCATATTCCAAGTAGCTCGGCACTGTCCTGCATAATACAGTAACGCACGGCGTTTTCCGCATTATTATGCAGAAAATCAAGGTAATGCTCCTCTGCTGAGGCGCTGAGATTCACTCTGTACATAAGGCGTGAAAACGCTATCGCATATTGAAGATTTTCGTCCTGCAAAGCTGGGAAATAATTATCCTGCGCCGTAAAGTCAAAACCGCCTTTGTCCCAGATATTACGCAATATAAAATTGTACGCCGATGATCCGTCGGTCGCCGTAACTGCTTTATAAAGCGGTTTCCCGCTGATTGTGCTTCTGACGGTAACGCTTACGCAATCGGAAAATGCGTCGCCGCCGACTGAAGCTATGCCGTCCGGGATCTCAAGTTCATGCAGGCTTTCGCACATAAAGAATGCCTTTTCTCCTACACTTTCCAACCTGTCGGGAATATTTACCGATTTCAGGTTGTGACAGTTCAGAAATGCCATATTTCCTATTTTAATCAAACTATCCGGAAGTGTGATACAAGCAAGGCTTGTACACTCTTTGAAAGCTCGCTCATCAAGCTCTGTGACTGTATCGGGCAGAGATACCGATATCAGCGACAGGCAACTGCCGAAAAGATTATATCCTATCTTAGTAACGCCTGCGGGAATGTCAATACTTTCAAGGCTTGTGCATCCCCAGAATGCAGAATTCCCGATTTCCGTAAGTTTGTTATCAAGATATATTGTATTGAGTGCACTGCACTGGGCGAAAGCACAGCTTCCGAGCCGTTCAACACTGCCCGGCAACGTGACAGAAGTCAGCGATGAACAGCCGTAGAATGCGCCGTCGTTTATGACTTTCAGACTTTCCGGGAGCGTAACGGCAATAACGCTCTGTAAGCCGCAGAGGGCGTCCTTGCCTATGGTCGTTACACCGTCAGGCACGGCAATAACAGTTTCGTCCTCTTTTAGCAGACATTTTTTCAGTACTGCATCCTTTATATCAAATTGTGCCAAAGCAATTACCTCTTCCTGTTGCTGTAGTATAAAAGAGTTCATTCTTCTTTGTTTACCACAATAATTCTATATGTCGATATCATTATCGTCAACAAGCGGAATTCGACTTTTTTGCTGTGACGTTATTTATTTTACTGGTATTTTTTCAAACACGGTATTCCCTCCGATATTCAGAAAATTCACCATGAGCAAGGTTTATGCGTTTTATATCTTTATGGTTTAAGTATATCACAACGCAGCTGAATATTCAATGTTTAATCAATGTCCGTAAAAACAGAAAAACCGCACTGATTATAAAGGTGCGGTCTCAGTCTGTCGATAAACCTCTTGTTTATCGAAAATGGGGTCGCAGGGGCATAGCCCCCGACAGGGACTAGGGGCGGTAGCCCCAGTAATATAGCCCCTTCCCACGGGGAAGGGGTTTGGGGTTAGGGATTGAGAACAAGCACTTTTTTGGAAAAACAGACTTTTTCTACAGTCTGAAACCGCACCGATATAAAGGTGCGGTCTTTCTTGAACTTATCAAAGATTGTCGACTGCCGAACGTTCAAACGCAAGGCATTTTGTATAGCTTTCCATATGCCTTTATTATCATAGAGCCCGCAAGTCTCTAATACATTGATAAATCCTCCAATTACTTTGTTAGTCTGCTCCGGATTAAAAACAAGTAGTATTGGTTTAACACCCGTCTTGCCCGCAAGTGTTGTGATATAATGTAGCCATTCCTTATTTCTTATCAAAAATCAACAAAACTCGTTTGGTTTAGCTTTAGCCAAATGAGTTTTGTTTTTTACTCCCTGAGATTTTCTTTGAGTTTTACTTTTCGATATTCTTTTGGTGACATACCAATGTATTTATGGAACAGTCTGCTGAAATAAAGCGAATTGGTGTATCCAACCATATTTGCAATTTCAGTAATGGTGTAGTCCGTATTTTCTAACAAACTTTGTGCGTTGGAGATTCGCAGCTTTAAGATATATTGCAGCGGACTGGAACCTGTGATTTCTTTAAAGCACTGAATAAACCAACAGTTGCTAAGCCCTTTGGATTCGGAGTACTCCTCAATGCTGATTTCTGTGTTGTAATTCTTACGAAAATAGTGCATCGCAAAAGCAACTTCTTTTTCACTGGTGCTGCTGAATTTCTTTGCACTCATGATTGCACGGCTTATCAAAACAAAAATATTTTGCAGCTGCAAAGAAATCAATTCATCATACCGTGGTCTGCAAAGCTGCAATTCCTGAATCATCTGACCAAATAACCACTGATAATCGGGAGATGTTCCGATATAGAGAATATTATTTTGCAGGTTGATATTGTAATACTTTAAAATTTCTTCTACTTCATTTCCGGTAAAATGCACCCAATAAACATCGGTTTGATCTTCACGATAATAAACATATTCCTGTGGTTGATCCGGCAAATATATAATAATATTTCCGGCTGAAACCGTTTTTTCTTCTCCGTGAATGAAAAAATGTCCTTTTCCGTAGGCAATATATAAAAGCTGATAATCTTTTCTTCCCTTCGGACGATGTGTTACTACTTCAGAACGATTTTTCACACGATAATTTCCACAGCTTGTTACAATCAAAGGTTTCGTATTATCCACTACAGTAGATGTAGAGTTGTTTAAATAGGCAACATTCATAAACATAAAAGCACCTCCTTGCTTCTATAACTATAGCATATCACACCTGATCACTGATTACAAGAAAAATCCTAAACTTTGTGCATATATTTTATAACTTTGTGTATTTTTTAAGACGTTTTGTGTGGTATAATAGAATTAAGAAATGAGAGGAAAGAATTAAAAAAAGACGTCTTTCATTGTAATTCCATGTTGAATTCAGTAAAAATTCTTTATGCTCAAAAAAATAATCATCTATTCTGACGATGGCATTATTTTGTTTTTGCAAGATGAAAAGCAGTTCGTATCATTCATTATGGAAAAATTCTGTCCATGTGGGCATACAAACAATGAAAGGAGCTCTATTATGAGCAAAGAAAAAACATACTTAAAGTGGTATAACAAAGTCGGTTATGGTTCCGGCGATGTTGCAGGGAACATTGTCTATGCATTGCTGACATCATTCATAATGATCTATCTTACCGACACGATTGGATTAAACGCAGGTGTTATTGGCGTTCTCATTGCTGTATCGAAGATTTTTGACGGAATAACAGACATCATTTTTGGTACGTTGATTGATAAGACACATACGAAAATGGGCAAGGCAAAACCGTGGATGCTTTATGGTTTTATCGGCTGTGCAATTACCTTGATTGGTGTATTTGCAATCCCGATGAACATGGATAATTTTGCTCAGTACGCATGGTTCTTTATCTGCTACACACTTCTTAACAGTGTATTTTATACGGCAAACAACATCGCTTATTCTGCTCTGACCGCTCTTGTTACAAAGAACAGCAAGGAAAGAGTTCAGATGGGTTCTTATCGCTTTATCTTCGCATTTGGAACAAGCCTCCTGATTCAGGCTGTTACATTCCAATTTGTTGAAGCAATGGGCGGCGGTGCAAATGGCTGGAGAACAGTCGCAATTATTTATGCGGTTATCGGTCTTATTGTAAATACAATTTCCGCTCTTTCTGTAAAAGAACTTTCTGATAAGGAACTTGCAGACAATGAAACAAAAACAGAAGAAACCAGATACAGTTTTGGAGAAGCATTCAAAATTCTCGTACACAACAAATATTATGTGATGATCACAGTAACCTACATTTTGCAGCAGTTCTATGGTGCGATGATCGGTGTTGGAACATACTATGCAAAATATGTTCTCGCAGATGAGAATATGTTCGGCACGTTTGCGTGGTTTATCAATATTCCTTTGATTATCGCCTTGATCTTCACTCCTACCATCGTACAAAAATGGAATGGTATGTATAAGCTGAACAAATACAGCTACATGGTAGCAACAGTTGGCAGACTTCTGGTAGCAGTTGCCGGATACATGGGAAACATTCCGCTGATGCTTGCATTTACAGCACTTGCAGCACTCGGTCAAGGTCCATGGCAAGGTGATATGAATGCAGTCATCGCATCATGCTCTGAATATAGCTGGCTTACCAAACACAAGCACGTTGATGGAATCATGTACTCCTGCACATCACTTGGTGTAAAAATCGGTGGTGGACTTGGAACGGCAATTGTCGGTCTTTTGCTCGACTTTAGCGGATTCAAGGGCACTTTGACAGTACAGCCTGATTCTGCTATCAATATGCTTCACATTATGTATCTGATCGTTCCGTTTGCACTGGATCTGATCATCACATTTATTCTTTCTAAGATGAATGTTGAAAAGGCAAATGCGGAAATCAAAGAAAAACTTGGAATATCCGAAAATGAAGTTGTGATGGAATCACAGAACTAAAATGGAGGGAACAATATGAAATATACACTCGACTGGCTGACCAATCCGGAAGTGTTTGCAGTCAACAGAATCGCAGCACATTCCGACCACAGAATCTATGCAAACCATTTTGAAGCCGATGCAGACAATTCCTCTCTTATTCAGAATCTGAACGGCACCTGGAAATTTGCGTGGGCAAAGAATCCGTCTGAATGGCAGCAAAAGTTCTATGAAGAAAGCGACAGCACTGACAATTTTGACAACATTCAGGTTCCGGGACACATGGAATTGCAGGGATACGGCAAACCGCAGTACGTCAATACCATTTATCCTTGGGAGGGACAGGAGCATCTCCGTCCGCCGTTTATCTCCGAAAAGGACAACCCTGTCGGCAGCTACGTCAGATATTTTGACTTGAACGATGCTCTGAAAAACAAGCGTGTATTCATTTCTTTTCAGGGTGTGGAAACTGCTATGTATGTCTGGCTGAACGGCGAATTTATCGGCTACAGCGAGGATTCTTTTACACCGTCTGAATTTGAACTGACACCATATATCCGTGAAAAGGACAACAAGCTTGCTGTTGCGGTGTTCAAAAGAAGTTCTGCAAGCTGGCTGGAAGATCAGGATTTCTGGAGATTCTCCGGCATTTTCCGTGACGTATTCCTTTATGCGGCACCGTCTGCCCATGTTCGTGATATGAGAGTGATTGCAGATTATGACGGTACAAATGGTATCTTCTCTGCAACGCTTGATATTGCGGGCAAGTGTTCTGTGAAATCGATCTTGACAGATGGAAATGGAACGGTCATCGCAGAATCCAATGAAAAGGAATCTGTAAACTGGACAATTGAAAACAGCAAGCCTTGGAGTGCCGAAATACCGAATCTCTACACGTTTACAGTGATTCTGACAGACGAAAGCGGAAATGAAATCGAGGTCAGCAGAACCAAGGTTGGATTCCGCCGATTTGAACTGAAAAACGGAATCATGTGCCTGAATGGAAAACGTATTATTTTCAAGGGTATCAATCGACACGAATTTGATGCGAAAACAGGCAGAGCAATCACAAAGGAAGATATGCTGTTTGACATCCGGTTCATGAAGAAAAACAATATCAATGCAGTTCGTACCTGTCATTATCCGAACAATTCTCTTTGGTATCAGCTTTGTGATGCATACGGCATTTATCTGATTGATGAAACCAATCTGGAAACACACGGTACATGGCAGAAGCTTGGTGCAACAGATCCGTCTTGGAATGTACCGGGTTCACTTCCGGAATGGAAAGAAGCTGTGCTGGACAGAGCAAAATCAATGTACGAACGGGACAAGAATCACGCAAGCGTTCTTATCTGGTCTTGCGGAAACGAATCCTACTGCGGAGAAGATATTGCTGCAATGTCGGAATATTTCAGAAGCGCAGACCCGACAAGACTGGTGCACTATGAGGGTGTTACAAGAGTTCCGGACAATCAGTATGATTTCATCACGGATATGGAAAGCCGTATGTACGCAAAACCGCAGGAAGTGGAAGAATACCTAAAACAGAACAGCGGCAGACCGTATATTAGTTGTGAGTATATGCACGCTATGGGCAATTCTCTTGGCGGTTTGAGCCTTTACACTGGCCTTGAGGACAAATATGAGGCTTATCAGGGTGGTTTCATCTGGGACTACATCGATCAGGCAATTGAAACCCAAAATGACGACGGGAAAACAGTTCTGGCTTATGGCGGAGATTTTGAGGACAGACCAAGCGATTACGGATTCTGCACCAACGGTGTGATCTATGCTGACAGAACCTACTCTCCAAAGGTTCAGGAAATGAAGGCTCTTTACTCCAACATCAGAATGTCTATTCAAAACGGAATGCTTACCGTAGAAAATCGAAATCTCTTTGCAGATACAAACAACTTGTCCTTTGTTGTACGATTGGAAAAGAACGGCGTTGTTCTGAAATCCGATACATTTTCTCTGAATGTTCCTGCCGGAGAAAGCAAGACAATGAAACTGACACTTCACAAAATAGACAGTGTAGGAGAATATGTTTATCATGTTTCCGCCGTTACCGCAGATCAGACACTATGGGCAGATGCAGGGCACGAAATTGCCTTTGCTCAGGAAGTGTTTGAAGTGAAAGATAATCAGATTCCGGAAACCACATTGCAAAAGCCAACGATTGTATACGGCGATGTTATCATTGGCGTTCACGGAGAAAACTTCTCCATGATGTTCGACAAAAAAGAGGGCGGCATCAGTTCTCTGAAATACAATGATTATGAATATATCACACGCACACCAAAGGTCAGCTTCTGGAGAGCGATGACAGACAATGACACCGGTGCTTCCGAACCGTACAATCTTGCACAGTGGTATGTCGCAGGCAAATTTGCAAAGTATAAAACCGTTTCATGGCTGGAACAGGAAGATGCTCTGAAAATCACATTCACATATCAGGCTGCCTGCATTCCGACTTTTGAGTTTACTGTAACCTATACCGCAAACTTTGACGGAAAGCTGGGCGTAAGTGTAAATTATGCAGGAGTAAGCGGTATGTCCGATATGCCGGTTCTTGCATTGGACTTCAAGATGAAAAAACAGCTTTGCAATTTTCAGTATTACGGACTCGGCCCTGATGAAAATTACAGCGACCGATGCAAAGGAGCAAGACTGGGATTGTGGAAATCTACGGCAAAAGAAAATCTTTCCGGCTATCTCAATCCGCAGGAATGCGGCAATCGTACCGGTGTAAGAACACTCTCTGTCCATGATGATATGCAGCATGGTCTGACGTTCCAAAAGGCATCTGCTCCGTTTGAAATGAGCGTACTGCCATACAGTGCCTATGAACTCGAAAATGCAATGCATCCGGATGAACTTCCAAGTGTTCGCTACACATGGGTCAGAATCGCTGCAAAGCAAATGGGTGTCGGCGGCGACGATTCCTGGGGTGCACCGGTGCATGAGGAGTACAGAATCCATGCAGATCAGCCGATGAAATTGGAATTTGTAATTATGCCCTTAAGATCGTAAGAAGAAAGGGAAGCAATGAAAATACAGGATTTTCAAGACAATGTTACTTGTGGTGGATTTGATAATATCTTCGCAAATATTTATAAGCCACAGGATATAGAAAGTCAGAAATCACGATATATGAGTGCTGTGGAGAAATTCACAGCACTGTATCCGAATAGAAATGATATACACGTTTATTCTGCTCCGGGTAGAACAGAAATCGGCGGTAATCATACCGATCATCAACATGGCTGTGTCATTGCAGGAGCAGTTGACTTAGATGTTATCGGTGTTGCAGCATTTCATGATGAAAACATCATCAGAATTAAATCAGAGGGATACGATGAATTTGCAGTTTCACCGGACGATTTGGATGTTCGTATCGGTGAAAAAGGTTCTTCTGAAATTGTCAGAGGGATTGCAGCTCGCTTTAAGGATTTAGGTGTAGAAATTTCCGGATTTGATATGTATACAACTTCAAATGTACTTGGCGGAAGCGGTATTTCTTCTTCTGCTGCATTTGAAACATTGATTGCAACGGCAATTGACAGCTATTACAATAACAATCAGATTGGTGCAGTAGAAATCGCAAAAATCGGACAATATGCAGAAAACTTTTATTTTGGCAAGAAAAGCGGATTGATGGATCAGATGGTTTGCTCCGTTGGTGGATTTGTTTTTCTTGATTTTCAAAACATTCAAAATCCAAGTATCCAAAAAATTGATTTTGACCTTTCAAAAACCGGCTATGCATTGATCGTCACAGACACCAAAGGAGATCATTCTGATTTGACAGATGATTATGTAGCCGTTCGTACAGAAATGGACGAAGTTGCAGAATATTTCGGCAAAAAGGTTATTCGTGAAGTTGATGAAAATCAATTTTGGAATAATCTCCCTGATATTAAAAAGAAGATTTCTGACAGAGCTGTCTTGCGTGCAATTCACTTTTTTGGCGACAATTATCGTGCAAAGGCAGAAACGGAAGCTCTCAAAAACAACAGATTTGAGGATTTTCTCACGCTTGTAAACGAATCGGGAGATTCCTCCATGAACTATCTGCAAAATTTATACTCATGCAGAAAGCCAACGGAACAAGGTATTCCACTTGCAATTATGGCGGGGAAACGAATATTAAAAGGCAATGGTGCTGTAAGAGTTCACGGAGGTGGTTTCGCAGGGACTGTTCAGGCATTTGTACCAAATGATCTTGTCAATGCATATAGATCGGAAATGGACAGAATATTTGGACAAAATTCGTGCTACATTATGACAATCAGACCGTTTGGCGGTATTGAAATCAAATAATAGGAGGGGAAAATAATGAGTATACTTGTTTTAGGCGGTGCAGGATATATCGGTTCTCACACAGCTTTAGAGTTGATTCGCACCGGAGAAAGCGTTATTATTGCAGACAATCTTGCAACCGGACACATCGAAGCTATTCCGAAAGATGCGAAATTTTATCCGGGTGATTTGCATGACAAGGCGTTTCTTGATAATATTTTTGAAAACGAACAGATAGATGCAGTGATTCACTTTGCTATTACATATACTCTTACGCTAAAGAATGCGGCTCGTGAAAGGAGTTTACAATGATAATTTACTGTATGAGTGATATCCACGGTTGCCTTGCGGAATTTGAGGACGCACTTTCACTTGTTCTCGATGATATAGAACAGGGCAAGGCGAAGCTCGTTCTTCTCGGCGATTATATCCACGGCGGTCCGGATAACCGTGGTGTTCTGGACAGGATAATGAAGCTCCGGGAGCGTTTCGGTTCGGACAGAATTATTGCTCTGCTCGGCAACCACGATGAATGGGTAGTCAACGGATCGTCAACCATAAGCAACAATTCTGTATATGCCCGTATAGAAGAATGGGAGGATGAGAGCGATGATGATGAGTATATCAACTGGCTATCTTCCCTTCCGCTGTATTATGTGGAGGGAAACACGATTTTCGTTCACGCCGGTATTGATGAAGAAGCAGGTGATATGTGGGAATGGGAAACATCAGAAGATGTATTCACCTCAAAATATCCCGCTGAAACCGGCAAAATCGAGGGACTTGATATGAAAGTAGTCGCAGGTCATGTCGGCACCGCCGAAATATCCGGTGACAAGTTCTTCCACGACATTTATTTTGACGGAGAATCTCACTATTACATAGACGGCACTGTTCTCGACAGCGGAGTTATTCCGGTACTTATGGTAGATACGGAAAATGATAAGTATTATCAGGTGACAGACTCGGGAAAACAGCTGATTGAACCTTACGAAGAATAAGGCTTAAGGAACGGGCGAATAAAGGGGCGTGGGACTGTGAAATAGAGATGTGGCTTGAAAATGATGTATCATACAGCACAGAAAGTCGGAATCCCGATTATGAAGACCCTTACTGGTCTGAATCGTCAATGGTTATTGAAGACGGTTTTATCTACTTCTATGATTGTGACGGCATCAGTCCGTCAAAGCTCAGCAACAAATATTGTTGGTTCAAAGCAAAAAAGGCGAATACCACATTATACCAGACTAAAATAATAGCAAATCCCTCCGAACCCAAAAGTCCGGAGGGATTTTCACTGTAAGGTATATATGATTTAACTTGCTGTCTTATGCGGTGGCTGTCTGACCGCCGTTCATATCAGGAGGATTGACTCCGCCAAAGCCGCCATGATTATTACCGCCGGGACGGTTACCTCCGCCAAATCCGCCGTTTCCTCCGTGCTGACCTCCGCCGAAGCCGCCGCCCATTCCGCTACCGTAGATGTAGCCGGACATGGTGATCTCCTGCGTGCTGTCGCCTACTGTAAGTGTGTATGTTCCGTCAGAAGTAATATCCGGAGTGCTTATTACTACGGTCTGGAACGATACAGTGGGTGTAAACTCTGCAATTACGTTGCCGCTTGAATCGGTGAGCTTTACTGCTGTTCCCGCACTTGCGTTACCTGTGCTTGCAAGTATCGAACCTTGCGTTGACTCCGAGCCGAAGTTCATAGCCATACCGCTTGAGCCTGCCATAATTACCGTACCGCCTGTTATCACAGCGTTATTTTCATAATCAAGCGAGCCGTTACCACTGCTTGTAGGGCCGTATACATAAACCGTACCGCCCGATATTTCAATATCGCCGTTCGAGTCAAGTCCGTCGCCGCTTGCATTGACGTGTATTTCGCCGCCAGTTATAGCAATTTTAGCTTCGCTGTCGGCTGAGAATGAGTCGGGGCCGAAGCCTCCGCCCACGCCCTGATTGTCGCCGCCTGCGGCATTGATTCCGTCGTCCGATGACGTAAGTGTTACCTTGCCGCCGCTGACCGTTACCGTCTGACCTTCAAGACCTTCATAGCATTTTGCGATGTTTATCTCGCCGCCGCTGACAACCGTGTTGTTGCCGGAGTGAATGCCGTCGTCGCCCGTGCTTATGTCAAGCGTACCGCCCGATACCGTAACGTCTGCGCTGCTGTGGATTGCATCGTCAAGCGTATCAATATCAAACGTACCGCCCGATATTGTCAGCACGCCGTCAGCCTTTATACCCTTATATGACTCGGTGCCGTCGCCTGTTGTCTTTTCGGACGAACCGCCTCCTGCCTTAAAGGTGAATGTTCCGTCCTTTATGTCAACCGTACCCGATGCATCAATGCAGTCCTTGCCGCTTGTGATGTTCAGCATACCGCCGGAAATATATACATATCCCTTTTCGGTATCGTCTGTGTTTTCGCTGTGTATTCCGTCCGTTCCGGATGTAACGGTAATATTACCGCCTGCGATTCTTACGCTGTCCTTGCCCGAAAGACCCTGTGATGCGGAGGTGATGTTATATGTTCCGCCCGTTATCTTGAGGTCGTCCTTTGTTACAATGCCGTGCTTGCTTTCGCACTTTACGTTCAGAGTACCGCTACCGTTGAAGGTTATATCCGATTTTGAGAATATCGCACCGTCAACGTTTGTTGCATCATCTGATGAAGCAAATTCACCCGTGCTTGAAATCGTGTTCTCTGTTCCCTTTACCGTTGTTATAAATACCTTGTCGGCATTTATAATATAAAGTGCCGCACTTCCCTCTTTGGTGATGCTTGCGTTATCAAGCACAAGCTGTACCTTATCGCTGTCGCCGGCATTTACGATTATCTGACCCGTGAATGTTCCGCTGAATTTATATGTTCCGGCTTTGGTTATTGTGACCGAGCCGTCTGCAACTGTTACAGAACTGTCCGAACAGCTTGCCGTACTGTCGCTGAGAGTTATATCTGTGCATTCTGAGTAATCGCCCGACAAATCACGGTCAGAGAACATATCGTCCGCTGTAAGCTGTTTATCGCTGTCAGAACCGCTGTCAGAAGTCTTACTGTCCGATGCCGAACTTATATCTGTGCCTGAAGAAGTGCTGTCAGCGCTGACGGTCGTACTGCTTTCAGCCTTTGATGCCTGTGAATCCGATGATGTGTTGTTATCGCACGATGTAAAGCATGAAACTATAAGCGCTGCAGCAATTGTTACAGCTAAGATTTTCTTTTTCATAAAATTACCGCCTTTCGTATCATAACGTTTTTCAGAGCTGTTCTCTGCCGTCTGTACTTTGAGAAGTTATGTTAATTTCAAGATTGCCGTTTCTGCATCTCAGCTCGTCTATCATCTGCTTTTCACAGCCTGCCTTGCCGAGCGTGATGTTATAGGTCAGCTTGTTGAGGCTGCCGAGATTCGTTGTTTTTACCTGAATCATTTTGTACTGTGATAAGTATTCTACAAATATATCGTCAAATATTCCCGCATATTCAAGGTCCTCCGGAACAGTTATATGCAGTACCCTGTCAAGCTCGTTTTTCTTTGATTCTCCGAAAGGGGTAGCGGTAAGCACTATGTTTGCAACTCCCATTATCACCGCAAAGATAAGAGCGTACAGCGGATAGCCCATTCCGCACGCAAGTCCTACCGCCATTGCAAGAAATATTGAGCCTATTTCTTTTGCCGTACCAGGTACAGAACGGAATCTTACAAGAGAAAAGGTTCCCGCTACCGCAACGCCTGCGCCTATCGAACCGCTCACCATCATAATCACTATGCTGACTATCGCAGGAAGTGTGGCAAGAGTGATAACAAAGCTCTTTGTGTATTTGTTTTTGTACATATACATAAAAGCCATCGCTATTCCGAGTACCAGCGCCGAGCCTACGCCGATAAGAAAGCCGCCCAGTGTTATATCAGCCGTACTGCTGAAAATTCCTTGTATTACCGTATCAAACATTTACCGTTACCTCACTTTTTACTTTTTTCGTTCTTATGCCCATACTTCGTCTGAGCATTGTCATATATGCCATTCCGTATTTTGAAAACGATGTCTGCTTTATACCGCCCTGTGCAAGAAGCTCTGCCAGCCATAAAGGCATCGAGCCTGCCGCTTTTATTTCCATCAGCGAATATCCTCTGTCAAGAATCTGCTCACCGTACGGCTCGACTTTAAGGTCAATATCTTCCGTTCTCCAACGTATGTTGCGGTCAAACGTAATTCTTAAATCCGAATCGTCCGCTCCGAAATATGCCGTTCTGTCGTAGCAAAGATAGACAGCAGGGAAAATGTCCCCGTAAAAGTCAAGAAAATAGTTGATCTCCTTTGCTATCTGGCTGTTTTCGGGAAATCTTTCGCCGTTTTCGAGAATCTCCTGCGCTTCATCGCAGTTGAGCGATATACGGCGCTTGTAGACGATGCCCTTGTATTTTTTCTTCAGTTCAAGAAAAACCTTTTCATCCTTTGATGCAGTACCGTAGCTGCGAAGCCTTAGCTTCTCCTTGTAAACGGGCTTTTCAAGCGATCTTCTTATAAGCCTGAAGTCAGGAGTATCATAGTAGATGTTGCATATCGTGCTTTCGCCGTGTTCATCGGGAATCATATACCGTGCGAATTCGCTTTCGATAAACTCCCTTTGCTCAGCGCTCACAAGATATTTAAGCTCGTGACGTTTAAAAATGCTTTTATCCATTTATCTCATTCCTTTCGGTTTTTTTCGGTGTTGTTCTTTGTCTGTGCTGTAATGATAACTCTTTTGCCTTAAAGAAACCTTAGAGAGCTTTACAAAAACTTTACAAAACGGTGAAAGTATTGTGAAATCGTCATTTTAATGCGAAATTACGGCTGTGACCTTTTTGCATATGTTTCAAGGCTCTTGATTTTTCGCTTGAATTATGAGATAATATAAAATAGGAAAGTTTATCCGAACCGCCGCAGACGGTTCGGAACGGGAAATAAAACGACAGATAAAGAAAAGAGAAATATGGCACAGTTTTTAAATTTCAAGGGAGATTATAATGGACTCAGCGAAAAGAAAGCCTCTGATAATCTCAATATGTACGGAAATAATATTTTTACAGAAACCGAAGACAAGAGCTTCAAGTCATATCACTACCTGCTTGACCCCACGGCAGTTCTGCTGTTGATCTCAGGCTTACTTCAGATATTTACATTGTCGCAGTATGTCACAGGCATAATGTGCATAATAATGGCGATAGCACAGACGGTTACGCTTTGTGTGATATGTCAGAAAAATAACGAAAATATCCGTAACCGTACCCTGTCCGCAAAGATGAAATACAGAGTGGTGCGTGACGAGATATTACAGCTTATTCCGGCGGCGGGACTTGTTCCGGATGATATAATAATTGTTCAGGGAGGAGAAATAGTGCCTGCGGACGCACATATACTTGAGTATGTCGGACTTACAGTTGACGAGAGCAGATTTACAGGCGACAATACCCCTGTGCAAAAGCATGACGGAGCGGACCCGAAGGCGACCGGACTTAAGAAAAGCTGTATATATGCAGGTACAAGAGTGCTTAACGGCTCTGCTGTAGCGAGAGTAGTGGCAACGGGTGAAGATACATACAGAGCAAGACAAGGTGAAAAGCACGGAAAAGCGGCAGATCCGAATTTCTCACGCTATGAGAAAACCTGCGTCAAGCTGAGGCTTCCGCTTGCAGTAGCGGCAATACTGCTTTGTGTTATCGGCACTCTGTCACAGATTTTAACAGGAAAAACAGACAATGTAACAGGCGTTATCGTAAGCGCTTGCGGTTGGCTTATATGTATGTTTATGCCGTTTGTAGAGCTGTATATAAGAATGTACAATATGAATTTTGTACGCCGTGCCGAGCTAAAGGGGGCTGTCATAAAAAATCTTACCGTTCCCGAAAAGCTCAACAGCCTGTCCGTGCTTGTCATTGATAAATCCGCTGTTGTAGCACCTAATACACTTGAGGTTGCAGGAATATACAGCAAGGATACAGACCTTATGACAACGGTAACGGTGCTTGCGTGCGATAAGGATGAACCGACACTTGCAGAGCAGGCATTCCTGCTTAATGCGGCTCTGGGCGGAACCGATGTGGCAACGGTAAAAAGAAACGAACTTACAGCACAGTTCCCTTATAACGATGCCGACAGAATAGGCGGAAATATCTATAATATGGGCGGAACTCATCTTGTGTGCGTAAAGGGCGCTGTAGAAAAGGTGACAGGCCTTTGCAATATGAGCCCCGAAGAAATGTTCAGAATAACCGCTCGTGCTGCGGCTCTTGCAAAACGTGGACTTGAAGTGTGGACGGTTGCATATTATATAATACCTGAGGGCGAAGAAATACCCAAGAGCCTTTACGCAGTGCAATATAATTATATGGGGCTTGTTTCTTTTATGAATGCGACAAGAGATATGATACCTCTTGCATTGCAGGGCTGCAAAAGAGCGGGAGTAAGGCTTGTGCTGACTTCCTCTGACAGCCCCGAAACAGCAAGCTCAATGGGCAAAAAAATAGGACTTTCCGACGCAGGAATGATTTCCGGAGATGAAATAGCAGAATGTGCTGTAACGGGAGAACCGCTTGATTATAAGAAGGCTGAGATATTCTGCCGTGTAAATGCGGCTCAGCGTGTGGATATTATAGAAAAGCTGAAGGAAGCGGGCGAAACAGTAGCAACTGTGGGTTACAGCGACAGCGATTACGACCTTGTTGCCCATGCGGATCTCGGCATAACATCGCTCGAAAATACGACAGGAAGCGTTTATGAGGCGAGCGGGCTTATCGTCCGTGACGATAATTTCTCATCAGTCGTTGAAATGATAAAAGAGGCAAGACAGCTTCACAGAAACATCAAACGCTGTATATTTATTCTCCTATCAACGCTTATAGCGTTTGCCTGCACTTCTCTTGCCGATATGATAACGGGATACGGTATAATTACCCCTATGCTTGCGGCTGTTCTTACAGCGGCAGTGATACCTCTTTGCTGTACCGGCTTCAGAAACGTAAAATCGGATATTAAGGGTAATATGACCCCGTCGGGCTTCATTTCGCAGGGAAAGCCGGATAAGAAATTCTTTATAAGAAGTGCTGTTTGCGGACTTATCTGCGGTGCAATATCCGCTCTGTTCCTCACTCTTGCAGGAGGGGTTATGTCAGCACAGCAGGTTTCATCGGTAATGCTTACACTTCTCACGGTTATGACAGGCGCAATGTGCCTTGTTGTCACAGACAAACGTACAGGAGCATTCAAAAACGGAGCAATACCGAAATATATGACGGTTACAGTAGCGGCTACATCGGTAACGTCTATACTGTTGCCGTATATTCCGTTTATAAACTCGCTGTTTGGCTTTGCGGTGCCGAATCCGCTTGCAAGCATAGCAGCAGTGCTTGCAGGAGTCGCTCTTCCCGCAGGGCTTCAGATAAAGAAATACCTCAACAAATAAGAACATAAGTAAGGAGTAAATATGATCTCACATCTACTGAATATCGTTTACGGTATCGTATTCGGCGTGGCAAATATTATACCGGGTGTAAGCGGCGGAACTATGATGGTGGTTTTCGGCGTGTATGACAAGGTGGTAGACGTGCTGACGTTGAAATTGTCGGCTATCAAAAAGAACATCAGATTCATCGTCTTTTTCGGAATCGGCGCCGTTATCGGTATACTCGGCTTTTCGTTTGTGATAACGTGGCTGTTTGACAACTTCCCTGTGGCAACGAATATGTTCTTTATGGGACTTATCATCGGCAGTATTCCGCTTATTTACAGGAATATGACCGTCGGCGGCAGAAAAATCACGCCGAAATGCCTTTTTGCATTTATCCCGGCACTTGCGCTGGTGGTAGGAATGACTTATATAAATAAGCTGCCCCAGAACGAGAACTTCACTGTCAATGCTGTTCATAACGCTACCGACTGCACGGTGACTATCACAAACAACGGCTCTTATGATATTAAATCAAACTGGCAGTTAAAGGTCAACGGCAAGGTAGAAGGAGAGCTTACCGGCTGTGTTGTAAAGAAATCCTCAGCCGATACTACCGTCCTCACAGGAACGGAAAACAGCGCTATCGCAAAGGGTGAGAGCATTACGCTCACTCTCCCCGAAAGCACGGATATTGATTCAATACAGACCGACAGCTTCACCTATACCTATAAGATGAATCCTGTGCTGTTCATAACGCTTCTGCTCGGAGTTACCGTGGCGGCTGTAGCTATGATAATCCCCGGCGTCAGCGGTTCGTTTGTAATGGTACTGCTCGGTTTATACACCACGGTCATCGGTGCTATCAAGAGCCTTGACTTTATGATACTGATACCGACAGCTATCGGTGTGTTTATCGGCATTGTATTCGGTGCAAAGCTGATTTCGGCGCTTATGAAACGCTATTCTCTGCTTGTTTACAGTGCAATTATGGGACTTGTAATAGGCTCGCTGTATGCTGTGTTCCCTGACGGCTTCGGCTTCAACCTTGAAACGCTCGCAGGTGCAGCGGCTCTTATTGCAGGCGGAGCGATAGCTGTGCTTGTAGGAAAGAATACAGAAGTAGAACAGCAGTAACGCTGTCAAAAGAACACAAATATATCCGTCGGCTCGAAAACGGTCGGCGGATATTTGTTTTACCTCGTTTTGCTTTTATACGAGGTTGACCTGTAGGCAAAATCGGGGTATAATATAATAAAAAACTGCGAGGTAATAATGGAGTACTTTTACGATCTTTTATTCTACTTTATGATATATTCTTTTGCAGGCTGGTGCGGAGAGGTTGTCTTTGCAACTGTGCGGCACGGAAAGTTTGTAAACCGTGGAATGCTGCACGGCGCTTATTGTCCTATATACGGCTTCGGGCTGATAACAGTCATCGTCTGCCTTACACCGATTAAAGATTCATGGCTGCTGCTTTTTGCCGGCTCTGCCGTTCTTACGACCGTACTTGAATTTATAACTGGCTTTGTGCTTGATAAGCTATTTGGCAGGCGCTGGTGGGACTACAGCGACAAGAAGTTCAACATCGGCGGTTACATCTGTCCGCAGTTCACGGTCGTGTGGGGGCTTGCCTGCCTGCTTATAATGAAGGTGGTACAGCCTGCGATAGCTTTTGCCGTAGGTCTTATCTGGAAGCCTGTCGGCATAGCGGCACTGTGCCTGTTCTATGCGGCAATAATAACAGACGTTATACTGACCTTCCCTGAAGTAAAGAAGCTGAGAAACGAAATCAGGCTTATAGACGACCTTGAAAAACAGCTTACCGCCGTATCCGATGCTATCGGTTCAGATCTGTCCGATAAGACTGCACAGGCTGTGGAATTTACAAAGGAACACAGAATCACGGCGGAAGAAATGCAAAAAAAGGCGGATATGTTCAAAGCTAAGCTGGAAACAGCCTCAGACAGCGTTAAACAACGTAATTCGGAACGCCTGAGTGGATTAAAGGGCAACGCTTCGGAACGCAGGGAGGAGCTTACAGCACGCTTTAACGAGCTTAACGAAAAGCTGTCAGAGCTTAAAGCAAAGCATAAACGTCTTTACAAGGCATTCCCGTCACTTAAAAACGGCAGAAAAAAGCTGAAAAAAGTAATTTCAAAAAAGAAGTAAATCAAAGAGCCGTCGGTCTTTTCCTGTCCGACGGCTCTTTTCTTATTGCTTGTTTATAAATTTGTCTATAATGTATTTCGGCCTTGCCTTTACTTCGATATAAATCTTTCCGATATATTCACCGACAATGCCCAGCGCCATTATCTGAAGTCCGCTTAAGAACCATATCGAGCACATAAGCGAGCTCCAGCCTGCTTCGGTATTTCCAAGGCAATTCTGCACAATAGCGTATATTATCATCGCTACGCTGACAAGGAAAACTAAAAATCCGACTACGGTAACAAGCCTTATCGGTTTTACCGAAAAGCTGGTGATACCGTCAAACGCAAAAGCAAGCATCTTTTTAAGCGGATACTTCGATTCTCCGGCAAAACGCTCACTGCGTTCATAATATACTATGTCGCTCTTGAAGCCTATCTGCTTTACTATGCCTCTGAGGAACAGATTGACCTCCTTAAACTGTGACAGTGCTTCAAGCGCACGCTTCGATATAAGTCTGTAATCAGCGTGGTTGTCGATTATATCGACACCGAGAAGCCGCATCAGCTTATAGAACATTCCTGCTGTTCCACGCTTGAAAACAGTGTCCTTCTTTCTTGAAGAACGTACTCCGTATACTATGTCACAGCCTTCGTGATACTTGTCTACAAACTTGTCAACTACATTTATATCGTCCTGCAGGTCTGCATCCATTGAAATTGATATATCCGCAAGGTCCTTTGCTGTCATAAGGCCTGCAAGAAGGGCATTCTGGTGACCCTTGTTGCGTGACAGCTTAAGCCCAGAAAACAAATCATCGCCTTCGTGAAGCTCCTCAATTATCTCCCATGTCCTGTCTTTACTTCCGTCATCCACGAATAACACACGGCTCTTGTCGGATATTTTTCTGTCGTTGATAAGAGTTGTCATTTTTTCCTTAAGCCGCTTTGATGTTTCGTGAAGTACCTCTTCTTCGTTGTAACAGGGTACTACAATGTATAGTATATCGTTATATTCGGTCATTTGCTAAATTCCTTTCGTAGCTTTGTCGATTTAATCTGACTGTTACAGTATACCCCATTTTTACTGATTTGTAAAGCGTATAATGTGAAAATATGACGAAAAATCGGTAAATATCGCTGTTTTGAATAGATTTTTGCAAAGAAAAGAGGCTATGACACCGAAGTGCCATAGCCATAGGAAAAGGGTGCAGATTATCTTAAAGGGTAAAATCCCTCTAAGCCGTTTTTAAAAGCGTATCTCTATAATTATACGTTGAACAGAAGCTCCTCGTAAGTCGGGAAGGGCCAGTATTTTTCACCGACGATTGTTTCAAGCTCATCTGCAACAGCACGAAGGCTCTGCATTGTAGCGAATACTTCATCGTGGTAGCACTTAGCGGCTTCATAAACATCCGAAATGCCCTGTGCCTTAACTATTGCGCTGTCAAGCTCTGCTATCTTGGAGTTCAGACTTTCAGCAAGAGAATCAATCTTGTTTGCGATAGACTGCTCAAGGTTATAAGCAACGCCTGCGTTCTTCTTTGACAGAAGTACATCGCAAACCTGCTTCTCGTAAGCCATAACGGCAGGGAGAATTTCCTTTGTAGCCATCTCTGCTGTTGTCAGAGCCTCTATATTGATGGTCTTGCTGTAATTTTCAAGCAGAATCTCTGTTCTTGAGTGCATTTCAACTTCTGTGAATACCTTGTGCTTTGTAAACACTTTGACATTCTTCTCGTCAAGGAAGTGCGGAAGTGCGTCTACTGTAGACTTAAGCTCAGGCAGACCTCTTACCTCGGTAGCTTCCTTTACCCAAGCGGCATCGTAACCGTTGCCGTTGAAGATTACTCTGCTGTGCTCCTTTATTGTCTTAACGAGCAGTTCCTTAAGAGCCTTCTTGAAGTCGTCGGCCTTTTCAAGCTCATCGGCGAACTGTTCAAGCTCCTCTGCTACGATTGTGTTAAGAACGATGTTGGGGCCGGAAATGTTGAGTGAAGAACCAACGCTTCTGAACTCAAACTTATTACCTGTAAATGCGAAAGGCGATGTTCTGTTTCTGTCTGTTGTATCCTTGGGGAACTTGGGCAGTGAGGTTACGCCTATATCGAACTGTGCGTGCTTTGCTTCTACGTTTGTACCTGCAACAAGCGCATTGATAACATCGTTCAGCTCTTCGCCGAGGAAGATAGAGATGATTGCAGGAGGTGCCTCGTTAGCGCCGAGTCTGTGGTCGTTGCCTGCTGTAGCTACCGAAAGTCTGAGCAGATCTGCGTATTCGTCAACAGCCTTGATGATTGCGACAAGGAATGTCAAGAACTGTGCGTTCTCCATAGGAGAATCGCCGGGGTTCAGAAGATTCTGGCCGTCATCTGTTGAGAGCGCCCAGTTATCGTGCTTACCTGAACCGTTAACGCCTGCGAAAGGCTTTTCGTGCAGTAAGCATACCATATTATGCTCAAGAGCGACCTTCTTCATCATTTCCATCATAAGCTGGTTGTGATCAGCCGCAAGGTTTGCAGACTCGAAGATAGGAGCACATTCGTGCTGAGCGGGAGCAACCTCGTTATGCTTTGTCTTTGAAGAAACGCCGAGCGCCCAGAGGTGCTTGTCGAGGTCCTTCATATAGTCGCTTACTCTCTGCTTGATAACGCCGAAATAGTGATCTTCAAGCTCCTGACCCTTTACAGGTGCTGCACCGAAAAGTGTTCTGCCTGTGAAGATAAGGTCTTTTCTCTTATCGTATGTCTTCTTGTCAACAAGGAAGTATTCCTGCTCGGCACCGACTGTAGCAACAACGCTCTTTGCTGTGGTGTTGCCGAAAAGTCTTAAAATTCTTAATGCCTGCTTTGATACAGCGTCCATTGACTTTAAGAGAGGTGTCTTCTTGTCAAGCGCCTCGCCTGAATATGAGAAGAACGCTGTGGGTATGTATAATGTGTTGTCCTTGATAAATGCGTATGATGTCGGATCCCACGCTGTGTATCCTCTTGCCTCGAATGTAGCACGAAGACCGCCAGAGGGGAATGATGAAGCATCAGGCTCACCCTTGATAAGCTCCTTGCCTGAGAACTCCATAATAACCGTACCGTCACCTACAGGTGAAATAAAGCTGTCGTGTTTTTCTGCTGTGATACCTGTCATAGGCTGGAACCAGTGAGTGTAGTGTGTTGCACCCTTTTCTACCGCCCAGTCCTTCATTGTGCTGGCAACTACTTCGGCAATGGGAAGTGTAAGCTCAGCATTACCGTGCATTACCTTCATCAGCTCCTTGAAGATAGCCTTAGGGAGTCGTGCCTTCATTACCGCCTCGTTGAACACGTCCGAGCCGAACAGCTCCGTTACATCATAAGTTTTCTCTGCCATTTTCCTTTTCCTCCTACTTTCGTTAGATGTTCTTTGAAAAATAAGAAAAGGACGCTTTGATCCCTCAAAACGTCCTCGTTTCTGATTACAGTTATTATAATACACTATGTCGGCTGATTTGTCAATATGTCATTTTGCACAAATTTTGAAAGTTTGCCTGTGTGATAATTCAAAATTGTATAAAAACCATTGAAAAACCGTTGATTTCTGCAAGTCTTAAAGCTCAATCTTGCCGTAAAGTGTAGCGTTTCTTTCTGTTTCAACCGCTTCCTTAGAGAATTCGCCTGCATCAGACGCAGTATTTTCAACAGCAGTCTGCGAACGCTTGTACTCTCTTTCGAAAGAAGTCGAGAAACCGGTACTCTGCTTGTATGAGCGGTTTGCACCGTTGCCGTTTCTTCTTCCGCCCTTGCGGTCGTTTCTTCTGTTGTTATCTCTGTGGGGCTGAGAAGCCGAGATAACGACCTTTCTGTAAGGCTCTTCGCCTATAGAGTTGCTGTATACGCCTTCGATCTCAGCGACCTTGCTGTGAATGATACGGCGCTCATAAGGATTCATAGGCTCAAGGGTAATGCGTCTGCCCTGACGGAGTACCTTGTTAGCGGTGCGCTCTGCGAGCGACTTGAGAGTTTCCTCTCTCTTATCCCTGTAGCCGTTGCAATCAACTGTGATACGGCAGTAAGGCTCATCGTGACGGTTGCTTGCAAGAATTGCAAGGTACTGTAAAGAGTCGAGTGTTTCGCCTCTTCTGCCGATTACGATACCGAGCTTTTCGCCTACTATATCAAGGACAGTTATATCTTCCTTTTCGATTATGTTCACCTTGAAGTCCTCAACGCCGAGAGCGGTAAGAACCTTTTCAAGATAAGCCGCAGCCATAGCTACCTTTTCTGTGTGGTCAGCGTCTGTTACGGCAGGAGCGGCTTCAGCAGCTTCTGCAGGAGCCGTTTCATCGGCAACAACAGGAGCGGCTTCGGTAACAGTTTCGAATTCGACCTCTATCTTATAGTCGCCCTTCTTGCCGAACAGCTTCTTGACAGGTTCTTCAACTACGGTTATCTTTATGTCAGCTTCATCAACGCCGAGTTCCTTGATTTCTGATATGGCAAGCGCCTTGAGTTCGTCAAGTGACTTACCTGTATATATCTTTTTCATAAGTCCGTCCTTTCCGTCGATTCTCAATCGTCGTCTTCTTCGTGGTATTCTTCGCCGTATTTTTCGGCATCGGCTTTTCTTGCCGCCGCCAGCTTACGTCTGTTGATTTCCTTCTGTGAAAGTGTTTCTGTCTTTGTTACGGTCTTTTCTTCGCCTGTATCGGCATCTGTAACAACAGCGGTCGTTGTGACCTGTCTTTCCTTGAGCTTTCTTTCCTTCATCTTCTCTTCAGCCTCGGCTCTGAGCTTTTCAGGGCTGTACAGCTTCTGCATTACCAGTGACTGCACAATGCCGAGTGCATAGTTGACACCCCAGTAGAAACCTACTCCGGCAGGAACGCTGAACGAAATCCAAAGTGAGAATAAGGGCATGATATAAAGCATTACCTTCATACCCGCACCGCCTGCGTTTGCCATTTCGGGATTGTTCTTCTTGTTGAGATACTGGGAAAGTACAGTCTGAACAAGTGAAAGAACGAATGCAAATATCGGTATGATTATCAGCGGCTCGAAAGCAAGCTTAGGTGTTGAACCGAAGTTCAGACCGCAGAACATCATATTGTGTGACAGTGATGCAAGTCTGCCCTTTACATCGTTTGACAGCACGCTTTCATCGCACGATTTAAACGTATCAGGATACTGCTCATAAACCTGCAGAGCCAGCAGTTCCTTCTGCATACCCTTGTACTTGCCTGCAACAGCCGCAAGTCTGTTCTTTGTTTCAGCTGTAAGTCTTGAATTATCGCCTGTAAACTGCGTATAAGCATCATCTGATGTTACAAATAACGAGCCATACTTATTTATCTGTTCGATAGTAAGCTGATCGGCAGATGGATCTTTCTCCTCATACTTTGTCTTGTACTCTTCGTTATCCTTGTACTCGTGAGTCAGCTGGCCGTTTTCTGCTGTTACATAGATTATGTTCTTATCGCCGCTGAGATACTTATCAATGATTTCCTTATCCTGCTTGTTGTATTCATTAAGGAAAATCTTCGTATATTCGGTTTCTTTTGCAACCGTTATTACATTTGAAATGTCCGACGATGACAAGTGCTCCATGTGTGTCATGGGCTTATATACAACGTCGATGACACCGAACAGTATTATCATTGTCAGAACAAGAGGTCCGCAACCGCCGGCAGGGTTATAGCCCTGTGCCTGCAGCTTCTGCATTTCTTCTGCCTGCTTTTCACGGTTGTTGCGGTATTTCTGCTGTATCTCCTTTACCTTAGGAGCAAACAGCTGAGAAAACGCCATATTCTTCTGCTGCTTTATCTGAAGCGGCAGCATTGCTAATTTGACTATTACAGTGAATATCAGTATCGCCCAACCGAAATTCTGTAAAAGAAGATAAATAGGCCACATAATGTAGCCGAGAGGCGTACCGATTATGGTGTATAAGAAATCTATGGAAATCACCCTCCGTTAGTAGTGCCGATATTACGGCTTGGTCCTTTTGAAAAAATAAAATTGCTCGGGTACATAGTCATAGCCGCCCTCAGAAAAAGGGTTGCATCTGATAATTCTCCGTATAGCCAAATAGCTGCCCTTTACCGCACCGAAGCGGCGGAGTGCGATCATCGCATATTCCGAACAGCTCGGAGTAAAGCGGCAACAACGAGGCAGCCATTTTGACAAAGTCATTCTGTATATCTTTACGAAAAATAAAAGTACATATTTCATTTTATTTTTGTATTTTGTCCGGCTGATTATTCGCCGGTGGGGCATATCTTTTCAGCAGTTGCTTTTCCATCCGAAGATATACCTCTGTCGATTTCATTGCAGGAGTTTTTGCTCTTGCAACGAAAATAAAGTCGTATCTTTTTTGTGTCTTTTCACGGAGCAGGGGTTCAATAAGGCGGAACGCTTCTCTTATGACTCTCCTGGCACGACTGCGTTTTACGGCATTGCCGACCTTCTTGCCTGTAACGATTCCTATGCGGTTTACCCGCCTCTTGCTTTCCCTTGCGTAGCATACGAATGCATCGGTAACAATACTGTCACCTTTTTTGAACAGGAATCTGAATTCCTTGTCCTTTTTTATGCAGACGTATTTCTTTGCATACTCATTCATTGACAGAATCAGTAGCTTAAGTGCTTTCTGCCCTTTGCACGTCTTCTTGCGAGAACCTTACGTCCGTTTCTTGTAGACATTCTTTTTCTGAATCCGTGTTCTTTCTGTCTCTGGAGCTTCTTAGGCTGGTATGTTCTTTTCATTTCTTTCTTCCTCCTGTTATTACTCGGCACCGATGTGTGCCTGTCTTGCGCCTATGCAATTAAATATTATACCTTAATCGGTTGCCGATGTCAAGTCATTTTTGAAAATTGTCTGTTCTGACAGCCGCAAACATTCAAATAATACGGATATGCCAGTGCCGTCAGGCTTAGCTGAACGGTTATTTGTAACCGAGAGTTTGTAGAAAAAGTCTGTTTTTTATAAAATAGAGCAAATTCTCTATCCCTATAAGAACGCTTTGTGGGCTTTGCGTCCTGCAAAGCCTTTGGGCGTTCTATCTCGGCATCCTTGCCGAAACCCCAAACCCCTTCCCCGTGGGAAGGGCTGTGTATGCTTGGTTGGCTTTGCGTCCTGCAAAGCCTTGTGGCATACACGCCCGGCATCCGTGCCGGGGCTATATTACTGGGGCTACCGCCCCTAGTCCAAGCAAGGATGCTTGTAGTCAGCCACACAA
>ENA-UOIW01000306-UOIW01000306.1-human-gut-metagenome-genome-assembly--contig:-P58-NODE-306-length-45185-cov-11.854398_pt1 | contig 45185 bp, 38 predicted proteins | sample MGYA00242334_ERZ723881 | MGnify/ENA metagenome assembly ERZ723881 | reverse complement strand
CCATCATTATGAGTGATGTGCTCTAACCAGCTGAGCTACGTAGCCATCTTTTTTTTCGCGTAACCTTATCGGCGTTGCGGGGCGCATTATGCGTATTGAGCCTTGAAGCGTCAACCCCTTTTTCATTGAAAATAGCTGGAATGTGACTGTTTGGTTAGGTTGCGAACAGCATGACGCAATATTCGGCAATTATTAGTTATTAATTGTTTTTTTGCACAGAAAACAGACATAAAAAAAGAGCCCCGCAGGGCCCTTTTCTAAGGATTAACTTATTTATAAGCGGACTGGTGTACGCCAACCGCACGACCAGACGGATCGTTCATGGTTTTAAACGCTTCATCCCATTCGATCGCTTTAGCGGAAGAACAGGCTACAGATGGCCCGCCAGGCACACATTCCGCAGCGCTCGCAACCGGGAACAACTCTTCGAAAATCTCACGGTACAAATACGCTTCTTTAGATGATGGCGTGTTGTATGGGAAACGGAAGCTGGCGGTTTCCAGTTGTTGGTCAGAAACTTGTTCAGCAGCGACTTCTTTCAGTGTATCAATCCAGCTGTAACCGACACCGTCAGAGAACTGCTCTTTCTGACGCCATGCGACGCTTGCTGGCAGGTAGGACTCAAAACATTCGCGCAGAACGTGTTTTTCCATTTTGCCGTTGCCGCACATTTTGTCCTGCGGGTTGATGCGCATCGCCACATCAAGGAATTTCTTATCCAGAAACGGCACGCGTGCCTCCACGCCCCAGGCTGACATCGCTTTGTTGGCACGGGCGCAGTCGAACATATGCAGTGCCTGCAGCTTGCGCACGGTTTCTTCGTGCAGTTCTTTTGCATTTGGCGCTTTGTGGAAATAGAGATAACCGCCAAATACTTCGTCCGAACCTTCGCCCGACAGCACCATTTTAATGCCCATCGCTTTAATTTTACGCGACATTAAGTACATTGGCGTCGAGGCGCGAATCGTCGTGACATCGTAAGTTTCGATGTGATAAATCACGTCGCGGATAGCATCCAGACCTTCCTGCACGGTGAAGTGGATCTCGTGGTGCACGGTACCCAAATGGTTTGCCACCTCTTGCGCAGCTTTCAGATCCGGAGCGCCTTCCAGGCCGACGGCGAAGGAGTGCAGCTGTGGCCACCAGGCTTCGCTACGTTCCTGATCTTCAACACGGCGTGCCGCGTATTTTTTAGTGATCGCGGAAATGACGGATGAATCCAGACCGCCGGACAGCAGTACTCCATAAGGAACATCTGACATCAGGTGGCTTTTAACCGCATCTTCCAGCGCCTGGCGCAGCTCGTTTTTATCGGTAACGTTGTCTTTGACTGCATCGTATTCAAACCAGTCGCGCTGGTAGTACTGACGAATTTCGCCGTCTTTACTCCATAAATAACTACCGGCCGGGAATTCTTTGATTGTGCGGCAGACAGGAACCAGCGCTTTCATTTCAGACGCAACATAGAAGTTACCGTGTTCGTCGTAACCCATATACAGCGGGATGATCCCAATATGATCGCGACCGATCAGATAAGCGTCCTGCTCGCTGTCGTACAGGGCAAAAGCAAACATGCCTTGCAGATCATCCAGAAACTCTGGGCCTTTTTCCTGATACAGCGCGAGGATAACTTCGCAGTCGGAACCGGTCTGGAACTGATAGCGATCGCCGTACTCAGCGCGCAGCGCCTGGTGGTTATAAATTTCACCGTTAACCGCCAGGATATGCGTTTTCTTCACGTTGTACAGCGGCTGAGCACCGGCGTTGACGTCGACGATGGACAGACGTTCGTGTGCCAGAATGGCGTTATCACTGGCGTAAATACCCGACCAGTCCGGGCCGCGATGGCGCATCAGACGAGACAATTCCAGGGCTTTTTTACGCAGTTCAACTGCGTCAGTTTTAATATCGAATACGCCAAAAATAGAACACATAACCTTCTCCGTTAACCTGTTGCGTGATGCTTTTTATGTTTGCTTGATAAAGAAAATGCCGCAAAGCGGGAGAGGGCGCAAGCGAATTGCGGGTCAGAAAATAAAAAATGCAATGGTCATTGTGGATTGGTGAAAAAAGATTACAGAATAGACGTGTTTATTGATGAATCGACAGTTTTATGGCGGTTTTATTGAATGGAGAGACTTCGTGGGGCGGATAAGGCGATGACGCCGCCATCCGGCAATAACGCTGCATAATTGCCGAATAAGACGAACTTATGTCTTATCCGGCCTGCGAATCAAATCACATCAATTTCAGCAACAGACGGGTAAATCCAGCTTGGTCTGAACGGCATGTTGTCAATATCATCGAGCTTGGATACGCCAGACAGTACCAGGATAGTTTCCAGACCCGCCTGAAAACCTGCCAAAATATCGGTGCGCAGGTTGTCGCCAACAATGACGGTTTCTTCTGAGTGCGCCTGCATTTTGTTGAGCGCCGCGCGAATAATCCACGGGCTTGGTTTGCCGACATAAAATGGTTTACGACCTGAGATCTTCTCAATACCGGCACAGAGTGCTCCACAGGCGGGATAAAAGCCGCGACCGTGGGTATCCGGGTTAGTGGCGATAAAACGAGCGCCGTTGGCGACAAAATACGCCGCTTTATGCATCATGTCCCAGTTATAGGAACGCGTCTCGCCAACAATCACAAAATCGGGGTTCACGTCGGTAATGGTAAATCCAGCTTTATACAGTTCGTGAATTAACGCGCCTTCACCAACCACATAGGCCTTTTTTCCTTCCTGGCGACGAAGAAAATCAGCGGTAGCCATCGCGGAAGTATAAAAGACGCTATCAGGGACATTCACACCTGCGGTGGCGAAGCGGTTTGCCAGATCTTGCCCGGTCTGCGAAGGGTAGTTAGTCAGCAGGACTAACGGCAGACCTTTTTCCAGGATCCCAGTCAGAAATTCTGCCGCACCCGGTACAGCAACATTGTCGTGCATCAGCACGCCGTCGATATCACAAATTACATTCTTAATGGCCATGGACAATCCGACATTAAAAAAAGAAGGCATTACTATACACAAAATACACTACATCATTCGAGTCGCATCAAGGCGGCAAGTCTGCGAACCTCCGGAGCTTACTGGAAGTAAGTGACCGGGGTGAGCAGATGCAGCTAACGCAGAGGCAGCTTGAAGGATGACGTGTATTAGCTTTCCAGCAAACGTTGCAGCAAAGTCCCGTTAAGCATTGCGCGTTTCACCAGCGCAAAGGCGCCAATGGCGGAGCGGTGATCCAGCGTGGACCGAACCACCGGTAAATTATGGCGAAACGCCTTCAACGCCTGCGTGTTGATACAGCTTTCTATTGCAGGCAGCAGTACTTTATCAGCCTCGGTAATTTCGCCCGCAATGACGATTTTCTGCGGATTAAACAGGTTGATGGCGATAGCGATGGTTTTACCCAGATGGCGGCCAACATGCTCGATGACTTCTGCTGCCAGATTATCGCCTTTATTCGCTGCCTTACAGATGGCTTTGATACTGCAATCATCCAGCGTGAGCCGGCTTGGATAGCCTTGCTTTAGCAAGTTTTGTACGCGGTGTTCGATAGAGGCGTTGGCCGCAATGGTTTCCAGACAGCCGAAATTACCGCAGTGACAGCGCTCACCCAGCGGCTCAACCTGAATATGACCAATCTCACCGACGTTGCCATTGCGACCGATGAAAATGCGGCCATTGGAAATAATTCCCGCGCCGGTTCCGCGGTGCACTCGCACCAAAATGGAGTCTTCGCAATCCTGGCTTGCCCCGAAATAGTGCTCAGCCAGCGCCAGGCTGCGAATATCGTGACCAACAAAGCAGGTAACTTTGAAGCGTTTTTCGAGCGCTTCGACCAGCCCCCAGTTTTCGACCTGAATGTGTGGCATATAGCGGATGACGCCGCTTTCAGGATCGACAAGGCCTGGCAAGATGACAGAAATTGCGATCAGCTCGCGGATTTTCCGCTGACAGCTCTCAATAAAGATGGCAATGGTGTTGAGCAGCGCATATTCCAGCGTTTCCTGGGTGCGCTCCGGGAGAGGGTAATGCTCTTCGGCGACCACTTTACTGCTCATATCATAGAGAGTGAGCGTCGTATCGTGGCGACCCAGGCGTACGCCAATTGCGTGGAAATTGCGGGTTTCTGTGACGATAGAGATAGCGCGGCGGCCCCCGGTGGAGGCCTGCTGATCGACTTCTTTGATCAGCCCGCGTTCGATCAACTGACGCGTAATTTTGGTTACGCTGGCGGGGGCAAGCTGGCTTTGCTCGGCAATTTGAATTCGCGAGATTGGCCCATGCTGGTCAATCAGGCGATAAACCGCCGCGCTGTTAAGCTGTTTTACGAGATCAACATTACCTATTTGAGCTTGTCCGCCTGGTGTCATTCTTTCTCTTACTCAGTAACGACCTCGTTGCCATTAACGATGGTCTTGATAATTTTAAAGTCGTGCGTGAACGCAGTCAGGTTGGCTACTTTGCCTGGCGCGATACTGCCGAGTTGTTTGTCGACGCCAATGGCGCGAGCAGGGTAGAGCGTTGCCATGCGCAGGACTTCGTCGAGAGCGATATTCGCATGTTCGACCAGATTGCGTACACCCTCAATCATGGTTAATGATGAACCGCTCAACGTACCGTTCTCATCAACACACAGTCCATTGCGGTAGTATATTGTTTTACCAGCGAAAATGAACTGTTCAATGTTTGCACCTGCTGGCGCGGTCGCGTCAGTGACCAGGCACAGCTTGTCGCCTTTCAGGCGCTTAGCATTACGAATGTTAACGTAATCAACGTGCAGGCCATCGGCGATGATACCGCAGTAGATATCGGCTTCATCAAGAATTGCGCCCGCCAGACCTGGTTCACGACCGGTAATGTACGGCATCGCGTTGAACAAATGGGTCGCAAAGCTGATGCCTGCGCGGAAACCGATTTTGGCTTCTTTGACCGTTGCATTGGAGTGACCCGCAGAAACCACGATACCGGCATTAACCAGTTTGGTGATGACCTCTACCGGGACCATTTCTGGTGCCAGTGTGACTTTGGTGATCACATCCGCATTATCGCACAGGAAATCAACCAACGCAGCGTCCGGCTGACGGACAAATCCAGGATTATGGGTACCTTTTTTCACAAGGTTCAGCCACGGGCCTTCAAGATGAAGTCCTAATGCCTGATTCGGGTGTTTCGCCAGGTATTCACGCATCACGCGAACACCCTGTTTCATCAGGTCATCGCTGGTGGTGATAAGCGTTGGTAAATAGTTGGTGCAGCCAGATTTTTCATTGGCTTTCTGCATGATTTCCAGCGTTTCAACGGTCACGGCTTCTGCCGTATCGTTAAACTGTACACCGCCGCAGCCGTTTAGCTGTACATCAATAAAACCGGGGGAAACAATGGCCCCATTCAGTGAGCGCTGTTCAATTCCTGACGGTAACTCAGCCAGTGGGCAAACGCTGTCAATCAGGCCATTGGCGACAACAATCGCATGGTCATCAAGAATTTCGTGACCGGTAAAGATCCGGCCCTGGGTTAAAGCATACATTCCGACCCCCGATTTCAAAAAATGCCGCCCTGCAACTCATCGACAGGGCGGAGACATCAATTACAGACCTTTAATATTTTCCGCTTCTAACTCGTTGAAGTATTTCAGCGTCTTCACTTTCAGTTCCATGGTGGAAGGCTCATCGCAGACCACAACGGCTTTTGGATGCAACTGCAAGCAGCTGATGGTCCACATGTGGTTAACGTTGCCTTCAACGGCGGCTTGCAGCGCCTGTGCTTTCTGGTGGCCCAGAACCAGGATCATCACCTCTTCGGCATCCAGCAGGGTACCCACGCCAACGGTCAGCGCATATTTAGGCACCTGGCTTACGTCGCCGTCAAAGAAGCGTGAGTTAGCAACACGTGTGTCGTGAGTCAACGTTTTGATACGGGTACGGGAAGCCAAAGAGGAAGCCGGTTCGTTGAACGCGATGTGACCATCGTTGCCTACACCGCCCATAAACAGGTGGATTTTACCGTAAGAACGGATTTTTTCTTCATACTGACGGCATTCTGCATCAATATCCGGCGCATTACCATTGAGGAGGTTGATGTTTTCTGCTGGAATATCAACGTGATCAAAGAAGTTGCGGTGCATAAAGCTGTGGTAGCTTTCCGGATGCTCTTTCGGCAGGCCAACATATTCGTCCATATTGAAAGTAACAACATGCTTGAAGCTCACCTGGCCCGCTTTGTGCATTTCAACCAATGCTTTATAAGCTGTCAGCGGAGTACCGCCAGTCGGCAGGCCCAGAACGAACGGACGATCTGCCGTTGGTTTGAACGCGTTAATACGGTTAACGATATGGCGAGCAGCCCATTTGCCGACTTGTTCAGCGGTATTCAGGGGGATCAGTCTCATTCTTCACCTCAAAAGTAAATGTAAGCAATTGGCGGATTGAGTCTCTGTGCAGTATTAAGCGTAACCTGGTTTTGCATCGGTAAGGATCAATCCGTTTCGATTTTTTGAATGATAAAATAAGTTTTCGTAGTTAGCCAGTGGAAGGGAGGGTTAATAACGATATTTGGTGACTGAAATCACAAAAAACACGCGTTTAATTTGCGATACGAATTAATTTTTCACACACTCTGAATGTAGATGAATGGTTAATATCGTTGTTCCAGAATCTTGCTGTCAGGAATGGTCACACAATAAAAATATGGCTTCAAAGAAGCCTAATCGGGGTCTCGTAGGGGGAATAAAATGAATATTTTAGGTTTTTTCCAGCGGCTGGGTAGGGCGTTACAGCTCCCCATCGCTGTGCTGCCAGTCGCGGCACTGCTGCTGCGATTCGGCCAACCAGATTTACTTAACGTACCCTTCATCGCGCAAGCGGGTGGGGCCATCTTTGATAACCTCGCGTTAATATTTGCGATCGGTGTTGCTTCCAGCTGGTCAAAAGACAGCGCAGGTGCAGCAGCGCTGGCAGGTGCGGTCGGTTATTTCATATTGACCAAAGCAATGGTTACCATTAACCCTGCAATCAATATGGGCGTGCTGGCTGGTATCATCACCGGTCTGGTCGGCGGTGCCGTGTATAACCGTTGGTCTGGTATCAAACTGCCTGACTTCCTGAGCTTCTTTGGCGGCAAACGCTTCGTGCCGATCGCCACTGGCTTCTTCTGTCTGGTGTTGGCTGCTATCTTCGGTTACGTATGGCCACCGGTACAGAACGCCATCCATGCGGGTGGTGAGTGGATCGTGGGCGCTGGCGCGCTGGGTTCCGGTATCTTTGGTTTCATCAACCGTCTGCTGATCCCAACCGGTCTACATCAGGTGCTGAATACTATCGCCTGGTTCCAGATTGGCGAATTTACTAACGCTGCAGGTACCGTATTCCACGGTGACATCAACCGCTTCTACGCGGGTGACGGCACTGCGGGTATGTTCATGTCTGGCTTCTTCCCGATCATGATGTTTGGTCTGCCGGGTGCGGCGCTGGCGATGTACTTCGCGGCTCCGAAAGCACGTCGTCCGATGGTTGGCGGTATGCTGCTGTCCGTTGCGATCACCGCGTTCCTGACCGGTGTTACCGAGCCGTTGGAATTCCTGTTCATGTTCCTGGCTCCGCTGCTGTACCTCCTGCACGCACTGTTAACGGGTATCAGCCTGTTCGTTGCAACACTGCTGGGGATCCACGCAGGCTTCTCCTTCTCCGCAGGTGCGATCGACTACGTGTTGATGTACAACCTGCCGGCAGCAAGCCAGAACGTCTGGATGCTGGTAGTGATGGGGCTGGTGTTCTTCGTTATCTACTTTGTGTTGTTCAGCGCGGTTATTCGTATGTTTAACCTGAAAACGCCGGGCCGCGAAGATAAAGAAGACGATATCGTTACTGAAGAAGCCAACAGCAACACTGAAGAAGGTTTGGCTCAACTGGCAACCAGCTACATTGCAGCGGTTGGTGGCACTGATAACCTGAAAGCGATTGATGCCTGTATCACTCGTCTGCGTCTGACCGTTGCCGACTCCGGTCGCGTAAACGATGCGATGTGTAAACGTTTAGGAGCATCGGGTGTCGTTAAGCTGAATAAGCAAACAATTCAGGTCATCGTGGGTGCGAAAGCTGAATCCATCGGCGACGAAATGAAGAAAGTTGTCGCGCGTGGCCCGGTGGCAGCAGCGTCTGGTGAAAGTGCGCCAGCAGCAGCGGCTCCGGTAGCAAAACCGCAGGCTGTAGCGAATGCAGTCACCGTTGAAGCGCTGGTTTCTCCGATTACCGGTGACGTAGTTGCGCTGGAGCAGGTTCCTGATGAAGCCTTCGCCAGCAAAGCTGTAGGTGACGGCGTGGCGGTGAAACCAACGGATAAAATCGTGGTTGCTCCGGCTGCGGGCACCATCGTGAAAATCTTCAACACTAACCATGCGTTCTGCCTGGAAACTGTTAAAGGCGCGGAAATCGTGGTCCATATGGGCATCGACACCGTCGCGCTGGAAGGTAAAGGCTTTAAGCGTCTGGTTGAAGAAGGTGTGGAAGTTACTGCAGGCCAACCGATTCTGGAAATGGATCTGGAGTTCCTGAACGCTAACGCACGTTCTATGATAAGCCCGGTTGTGTGCAGCAACAGCGATGATTTCGGCGCTCTGGTCATTAAAGCCGAAGGTCATGTGGTTGCCGGTCAAACACCACTGTATGAGATTAAAGGTAAGTAACTGCTCCTGAGTAAAGTGAGTTAAGTGCCTTAAGCGGCGGGGGATAGTCCTCCGCCGCTTTTTTTTGCAGCAAATGCCCTCATATCTCCTGCTGAACAGCTTTTTTGTGCAACTAATAGTTGTCTCCTGACGTCGCTTATAAGATCATACTCCGTTATACGTTGTTTACGCTTTGAGGAATCCACGATGAGTGAGGCTGAAGCCCGCCCGAGTAACTTTATTCGTCAGATCATCGATGAAGATCTGGCCAGTGGTAAGCACACCACTATCCATACCCGTTTTCCGCCGGAGCCAAATGGCTATCTGCACATTGGCCACGCGAAATCCATTTGTCTGAACTTTGGCATTGCGCAAGATTACCAGGGCCAGTGCAACCTGCGTTTTGATGATACGAACCCGGTTAAAGAAGATATCGAGTACGTTGAGTCGATTAAAAACGACGTTGAATGGTTAGGTTTCCACTGGACTGGCGACATTCGCTACTCTTCGGATTACTTCGATCAGCTTCACGCCTATGCGGTAGAGCTTATTAATAAAGGGCTGGCGTACGTTGACGAACTGTCAGCGGACGAAATCCGCGAATACCGTGGCACGCTGACTCAGCCAGGCAAAAACAGCCCGTACCGCGATCGTAGCGTTGAAGAGAACCTGGCGCTGTTCGAAAAAATGCGTACCGGTGGCTTTGAAGAAGGTAAGGCCTGCCTGCGTGCGAAAATCGATATGGCTTCGCCGTTTATCGTGATGCGCGATCCGGTGCTGTACCGCATTAAGTTCGCCGAACACCACCAGACCGGCAACAAGTGGTGCATCTACCCGATGTACGACTTTACCCACTGCATCAGCGATGCGCTGGAAGGCATTACGCATTCACTGTGTACGCTGGAGTTCCAGGATAACCGTCGTCTGTACGACTGGGTGCTAGACAACATCACCATTCCGGTTCATCCGCGCCAGTACGAATTCTCGCGCCTGAATCTGGAATACACCGTGATGTCTAAGCGCAAGCTGAACCTGCTGGTGACCGACAAGCACGTTGAAGGCTGGGACGATCCGCGTATGCCGACGATCTCTGGCCTGCGTCGTCGCGGTTACACCGCTGCCGCGATCCGTGAGTTCTGCAAACGCATTGGCGTGACCAAACAGGACAACACCATTGAGATCGCTTCTCTGGAATCCTGCATCCGCGAAGATCTGAACGAAAATGCTCCGCGCGCGATGGCGGTTATCGATCCGGTGAAACTGGTTATCGAAAACTACCCGCAGGGCGAAAGCGAGCTGGTCACTATGCCTAACCATCCGAATAAACCGGAAATGGGTAGCCGTGAAGTACCGTTTAGCGGTGAAATTTGGATCGATCGCGCAGACTTCCGCGAAGAAGCGAACAAGCAGTACAAGCGTCTGGTGATGGGTAAAGAAGTACGTCTGCGTAATGCATACGTGATCAAGGCCGAACGTGTTGAGAAAGATGCAGAAGGGAAGATCACCACCATTTTCTGCACCTACGATGCTGACACCCTGAGCAAAGATCCGGCCGATGGTCGTAAAGTTAAAGGCGTTATTCACTGGGTGAGCGCGTCCCATGCGCTACCGATTGAAATCCGTCTGTACGACCGTCTGTTTAGCGTGCCAAACCCAGGTGCGGCGGAAGACTTCCTGTCCGTTATTAACCCGGAATCGCTGGTCATTAAGCAGGGTTACGGTGAGCCGTCGCTGCAGGCTGCGGTTGCAGGTAAAGCGTTCCAGTTTGAGCGTGAAGGTTACTTCTGCCTGGACAGCCGTTATGCAACGGCTGACAAGCTGGTGTTTAACCGTACCGTTGGTCTGCGTGATACGTGGGCTAAAGCGGGCGAATAAGTCGCAACACATCCTCTCTAAACGCCGCTTTATGCGGCGTTTTTTTTCGCAAAAAAACCGTTTGACAGGCTCCGTTTGCGCAGCGAATTAATTACATGTCTGTAATAATAAATCGGCTGAATGTTTTTACGTTTAAATAACTTACCTCAATGTGAAATGGGCTGAAACCGATTTCATCTCTATGGAAAACAAGCGATTTTTTCATTTTTTCAACGCTTTTTTATCTCCCAATGAAAATGTAACAGAAAGCAATGAAATATGTGCGGTTGCTCATACTATTACATACTCGTTACAGAAAGAGATTGATAATTCGCGTCGCGAAAAATAGTCTATTCATTGTAGTCACTGAGGTTTTCTTGGCGCTACTTTTTTAATTTTTGTTTTTTCGCTGTCCGCTTATATCGGCAGCATTTTTATGTCAAAGAGGATTAACATATGCGTACGTTTAGTGGCAAACGTAGTACGCTGGCGCTGGCTATCGCCGGTATCACAGCAATGTCGGGTTTTGTTGTCGCTCCGCAGGTACACGCCGAAGGATTTATTGATGACTCAACCTTAACCGGCGGCATCTATTACTGGCAGCGTGAGCGTGACCGTAAAGATGTGACCGATCATGACAAATACAAAACCAACCTTTCTCACTCCACCTGGAACGCTAACCTCGACTTCCAGTCCGGTTATGCGGCCGATATGTTTGGTATTGATATCGCAGCATTTACCGCTATTGAAATGAACGAAAGTAGCGAAAGCGGCCATCCAAACGAAATCGCATTCTCTTCCAAAAATAAAGGCTATGACGAGGATTACTCCGGCGATAAGAGCGGGATTAGCCTTTATAAAGCAGCAGCTAAATTTAAATACGGCCCAACCTGGGCGCGTGCCGGTTACATTCAACCAACCGGGCAGACTTTGCTGGCACCGCACTGGAGCTTTATGCCAGGTACCTATCAGGGGGCTGAAGCCGGTGCCAACTTCGACTATGGTGATGCTGGAGCACTAAGCTTCTCCTATATGTGGGCTAACGAATATAAAGCGCCGTGGCACACCGAAGTCGATAAATTCTATCAGGCTGATAAAAAGACCAGCGTTGATTACCTGCATTCAATCGGCGCGAAATATGACTTCAAAAATAACCTGTTACTGGAAGCGGCATTTGGTCAGTCTGAAGGCTACGTCGATCAGTACTTCGCCAAAGCCAGCTACAAATTCGATTTAGGCGGTAACCCGTTTACTACCAGCTATCAATTCTACGGCGCACGTGACAAAGTTGACGATCGCACCGTGAACGATATTTATGACGGCACGGCCTGGCTGCAGGCGCTGACCTTCGGTTATAAAGTAGCGGAAGTGGTTGACCTGCGTCTGGAAGGCACATGGGTTAAAGCAGATGGGCAGCAAGGCTACTTCCTGCAGCGTATGACCCCGACCTACGCCTCATCAAACGGTCGCCTGGACGTGTGGTGGGATAACCGTTCTGACTTCAACGCCAACGGCGAAAAGGCAGTCTTCTTCGGCGCAATGTATGACCTGAAGAACTGGAACCTGCCGGGCTGGGCAGTGGGCGCGTCCTACGTTTATGCATGGGATGCCAAACCCGCTACCTGGCAGCTCAACCCGGATGCGTACTACGACAAAAACCGCACTATCGAAGAATCTTCTTACAGCCTGGATGCGGTCTACACCCTGCAGGATGGTCGTGCGAAGGGCACTATGTTTAAACTGCACTTCACCCAGTACGACAACCATTCAGATATTCCGAGCTGGGGTGGTGGTTACGGCAACATCTTCCAGGATGAGCGTGACGTGAAATTCATCGTTATTGCTCCGTTCACTATCTTCTAATGCCAATAGCGGCAGGCCGGGCGCCTGCCGCCTCGTTGAGGAACGTGCTATGAAAAAACTGATACTCATCGCCGTTATGGCATCAGGGCTGGTGGCTTGTACGCAATCCCCTGCACCGAAAGAAGACAGCCGTCTGAAAGAAGCCTACAGTGCGTGTATTAATACCGCTCAAGGATCGCCGGAAAAAATAGAAGCCTGCCAAAGCGTGTTGAATGTACTGAAGAAAGAAAAAAAGCACCAGCAGTTTGCCAATGAAGAAAGCGTACGCGTGCTGGATTATCAGCAGTGTATCCAGGCCACGCGCACGGGTAACGATCAGGCCGTTAATGCTGATTGCGATAAAGTCTGGCAGGAAATTCGCAGCAAGAATGCCGCACAGTAATTCAAAAAATGAAAAAGACAACGGGCGGAGAATTTTCCGCCCGTTTGCATTTCAGAGCTTATTTTCCACTGGTTGATAACCCCGACTTAGCCGGACAAACAGCATTGCCGTGGCGGCGAGTCCGCAAAGTGCCGCGCACATCAGCCACCATCCCGGTGAGCTTTTATCCCCGGTTAGCTGAACCAGTGCCGTGGATATGACCGGCGTTAGGCCGCCAAAAATCGCTGTGGCAAGACTGAATGCCAGTGAAAAGCCCACCGTACGCACATAGACCGGCATCACCTCGGTGAGTGCGGCTACCATTGCCCCGTTATACATACCAAAAAAGAATGAGAACCAAAGCAGGACCAATGTCATGCGAGTGAAATCTGGCGCGGCGGTGAGCCAGTGCATTACCGGCCAGGTGGTGATCAGAGCGAGTACGGTAATCCCCATTAACACCGGACGACGACCAATTCGGTCAGAAATTGCCCCGCCAATGGGCAGCCAGATAAAGTTAGAAATACCGACCAGCATGGTGACCACCAGGCTGTCGCGAGCGCTCAGGTGGAGTACAGCCCTGCCGTAGGTCGGGGTGTAGACGGTGATGAAGTAAAATGTCGTTGTGGTCATCGCCACCAGCAGCGTACCTGCAGCGATAAGACGCCAGTTTTTGACGATAGTGGTGAAAATTTCCCGAGTGTCGGGGCGGTGCGTGCGTTGTAAAAATGCGTCTGTTTCCTGCAGCGAGCGGCGGAGCACGAAGATCAAAGGAATAATCATGCAACCAATAAAGAAGGGAATGCGCCAGCCCCATTCCGAGATCTGATCGTGTCCCAGGGTAGCGTTCAGACCGTAACCAATCAGCGCCGCTACCACAATGGCGACCTGTTGACTGGCCGACTGCCAACTGGTGTAGAAGCCTTTATTGCCAGGCGTGGCGATTTCCGAAAGATAAACCGAGACACCGCCTAACTCTACGCCTGCAGAAAATCCCTGTAATAATCGTCCAAGTAATACCAGCACGGGAGCCAGCAGGCCAATACTGTGATAGCCAGGTACAAGGGCAATCAGCAGGGTACCGCAGCCCATAATCGCCAGCGTCACCATCAGGCCTTTACGACGACCAATTCTGTCGATGTAAGCACCCAGCACAATGGCGCCAACGGGTCGCATTAAGAAACCCGAGCCAAAAACGGCGAAAGTTAACATTAGCCCGGCAAATTCACTCTCCGCGGGAAAGAAGGTCTTTGCAATATAGGTGGCGTAAAACCCGAACAGAAAAAAGTCGAACTGTTCGAGAAAATTACCGCTGGTTACCCGCAGTATTGCGCCGAAAGTTCCGGCGCGCGATGGTTGTTGTGTCATTGGGTTTGCTCCACTGTCTTATCATAATATTTATAGAGGTAAGAGTGTGCGGGTTAGTTGTCTGTGACCCCCGCCTGTTTGCCGCGCCGTTTCTCAATCGCCCACTTGAGTATGGCTGCGCAGCGGTAAAATCCATGGGCAAATTTTCCGTAAGGAATGGTCAGAAAGAGCGCCATGACCACGCCGAGGTGAATGGCGAGCAAAATAGCCATCCAGGACGAGTCTCTTCCTGCCAGCAGGGCTAAACCGGTCAGACTGGTCAGCAGCAGCAGCAAAATAAAACCGCGATCCATCGGTTTTTGCCGTGCGTCGCCATGTAGCGGTGAGCGCTTGAGATTGAGCCATAGCAAGCCAGCCGGGCCGACAACCAGGCCAATGCCACCCAACGTGCCCAGCATGACCGGAACGCTGAAGAACGGATAGGGTGCTTCTATACCTGCGAAATAGTGATAGCCCGTCGCCACCACGGTGGCGGCAAAGCAGAGCAGAAAACCGTAGAAAGTGAAGTGATGAAAACGGCGGCGCATCAGAGTGAAGGCATCATCTGCTTCATTACAACCTTTACCGTGCCCACCATCGAGATACTTTAGTGTCAGCGCATCGTGTGAAGCTTCAGCAATTTCGACGGAACGTGGCATACCGGGAGAAATCTCGCGCCAGAAGCGGATAACGCCCGTCATCAGCAGACCTATCGCCAGAATAAATACCGAACCAAACATCCAGGCCAGCAGGTTATGCGGGAAAATTTGGTAGAAATCTCCGGCCAGCGGTGGATGGAGTAACGAGCCTTTTAACCCCATGGCGAGCAGTAAAAACAGGATCAGACCGAAAACCAGCGCCAGCGTCACGGTGACGCCTGCGCGACGATAAAGCGCGCCAAAGGCCGCGGGTTGCGCGTAGTGCTGATAGGTTTCAAGCCGGACTTCTGCCATCGCCTTCGGCACGTTGATGGCAAACTCATGAGGCGGGGCATACTGACAGGCGTGCAGGCAGGCACCGCAGTTATGGCACAAGTTTGCCAGATAATTGATATCCGCTTTACCGAATTCCAGGCGCTGCGTCATTGCCGGGAACACGGCGCAAAATCCTTCACAATAGCGACAGGCGTTGCAGACCTGCATCACGCGTTCAACTTCCGCTTCCGGTTCGGTGATAATTTGCGCGTCGATAATCAGTTTCTCAAGCTGCCTCATGACGAGTCTCCTTATGTGCGGCCAGCGCGGCTTCTTTTCCGGCAATACGGCCAAAAGTGGTACCGATTGACATGCCCACGCCTGCGGTGTAGCCCTTGCCCAGCACGTTGCCCGCCATCATCTCTCCGGCGACGAACAGGTTGCGGCTTGGCTGCCCGGCAAAGTGTACGGCAGCGCGTTCATTTACTTTTAACCCGAGATAGGTGAAGGTGATCCCTGGCCGCAGGGCATAGCCGTAGTAAGGCGGCTGGTCCAGTGGTCGCGCCCAGTGTGTCTTCGCGGGGGTTAACGCTTTTGTCGTGCAGTTATCCAGAATGGTATGGTTGAACTGGCCGGGCTGGCAGGCGTTGTTGTACTCCGTCACGGTGTGGGTAAAGTGTTCGCCATTCAGCCCCAACTGATGAGCCAGTTCCGCCAGCGTATTGGCCTGTGCGCCAGGAAAGACCGGAGGCATGAAGTGGCCGATGGCTTTACTGTCGATAATGGAGTAGCCAATCTGCCCGGGCTGTTGGGCGACCAGTCGTCCCCAGATGGCGTAGCGTTTGGGCCAAAAATCTTCGCCTTCATCATAAAAACGCTCAGCGTCACGGTTGACGACTATGCCGAGTGAAACGCAGTCCACGCGGGTACAAATCCCGCCGTCATATAATGGCGCTCTGGCGTCAATGGCTACGCAGTGTGACTGGGAGGGTTCGCCGATGATGTCGGCTCCGGCATCGATCATAAATTTGAGCAGTACGCCCTGGTTAAAGCGCGTGCCGCGAATCAGAAAGTTATCTGCAGGCCATTCGCCGCGCTCGTTCTCTCCCCACGCTTCTCGCAGCCATTCGCGGTTTGACTCAAACCCGCCAGCGGCAAGCACGCAGGATTTAGCTGTGATGCGCTCTTCGCCTGCCAGCGCCGCCACGAACTCGCCGTTGTGCAGTTCAAGCGCCTGCACCGGGGTGTTATAGCGGATTTGTACGCCTAACTTTTCTGCGCTGCGATAATAGGCATTCACCAGGGCTTTCCCGCCACCCATAAAAAAGGCATTGGTTCGCGCCACGTGTAAAGCGCCAGAGAGAGGAGGTTGAAAATTCACGCCGTGTCGGCGCATCCAGTCGCGACACTGTGAAGAGGTGCGGATCACCAGACGTGCCAGGGCTTCGTTGGTATTTCCTTCTGTGACGCGCTGCAGATCTTGCCAGAACTCCTCTTCCGGATAGCTTTCCACCAGCACATCCTGCGGCGCATCATGCATACAGCGCAGGTTACGCGTGTGTTGGGAATTTCCCCCACGCCATTCCCGGGGAGCCGCTTCGAGTAGCAAAACGGAAGCGCCTTGCTCCCGGGCGGTAAGGGCAGCACATAAGGCAGCATTGCCACCGCCAATCACCAGAACATCAACCATCGTATACTCCATTACCATTTAACTAATTGTTAAATTTGTAATTAAAATGTATACGCATGGCTTGCGAGGGCGCTATGACGTAGTGCTAAAGAGGGCTTTAGTTATTGTAAAGGATGGCACCTGGCCAGCTTCCTGCTTCCACCAGTTGATGCATCACTTTCGTCAGCACCACGCGGGCTGCGAGGCCCGCCGGGGTGAGCTCATCGTCAGAGAGGCTCACCAGAAAGTTGGGGCGGCTAAGTATCGGATTATGGACGCCGATCACTCTTAGCGTCTCTTTATCGAGATGGGAAATCGCCGCTCCGGGTTGAAGAGTGGCGCCAATGCCACTGCGCACGGCGCGCATCAGCAGCGCCAGACCATCAATTTCTGTAGCAATCTCAATGTTCAGCGCGTGTTCCTGACAAATTGCTTCCAGCCTGCCGCGCAGACCGTGGCCTGGGCTGGGCATTATCAATGGAATACTCGCCAACTGGGCTGGGGCAATATTGTCGTCGGTAATATCAGCCAGTAGGGCATGGGTCCCAATCAAAAACAGCCGTTCTTCGAGAATCGGTCTGGCACTCCAGCGCAGGATCTTTTCTTTTTGAAACACCACAGCCAGATCAATCTGGCGGGTATTAATCATCCGTTCCAGATTACCAGAGAGACTTTCCACCACATGCAGGCGAACATCGCTATAGCTTTCCCGCATGGCGTGAATAAAAGGCATACCGAGAACTGAAGCGGTACTGGGAGCCATGCCGACGCTGACGTGCCCGGAAAGCCGGGATTCACGCGCGGCGAGGATTGCATCGTCTGCGTGACGGAGCGCCAGTTGCGCCTGGGAGTAAAAAGCCAGTCCGGCGCTGGTGGGTGTCACGCCTCGAGAAGTGCGCTGCAGCAGGCGAATAGCGAGTTCGTTTTCCAGACGCGACATTTGCTGGCTGAGTGCCGAAACCCCGATATTGAGATCGAGCGCCGCGCTACCCATGCTGCCGGTTTCTACAATGCGCACAAAATAGCGTAGCTGGCGAAGTTCCATTTCGACTCTCCGGAAGGGGCAATTGATTTTTACATTAAAGCAACACAGGAGCGGAGGGAAGGGGAAAAGGGCAGGTAACGCCCATAAAAAAAGCCAACCGGATGGTTGGCTTTTCAGAAAGCATTACATTATTTGCCGTCGTGGGCGTGCTCATCTTCGCGGCAATCGCCTTCGGCACAGTGACCGTAAAGATAGAGGCTATGGTTAGTTAAGCGAATGCCATGTTTAGCCGCAATCTCACGTTGGCGGGCTTCGATGGAATCATCGCTGAACTCGACCACTTTGCCGCAGTCAAGGCAGATGAGGTGATCGTGATGATGCTGTTGAGTCAATTCGAAGACGGATTTACCACCTTCAAAATTATGGCGGGTCACGATACCGGCATCATCAAACTGGTTCAGCACGCGATACACGGTCGCCAGACCAATTTCTTCACCCATATCGATCAGGCGTTTGTATAAGTCTTCCGCACTGACGTGATGGTTATCCGGTTCCTGAAGAACTTCCAGAATTTTTAAACGAGGAAGCGTTACTTTCAGGCCAGCCTTCTTTAATGCGGTATTGTTGTCAGTCATGCGGAATCTGTCCTGTAGCTAAACGATTCACTTCATTAACAGAAGTGACAGAAATTGCACTTGAGATAATGCGATTCATTATAGAACTGCCATGGCTAAATGAAAACTGCAAGTCTCTGGCATATATTGTTAATCAAAACGTGGTATCGCCGACAAACACACTGTGCAACACCCGATTGGCATCCAGCCATTGTACAGGGTCAGACGAAAAAGTTACAAATTTGTAGCAATTATTTTGATTGGTTTTATCTATTGATGCGGCGCAGATGGAAATCTGCGCCACACGAAATCAGGCATTAATGATTTCGTCGAGGTGCAGCTCTTCAGAGATCTGCTTAACCCATTTTTCTACGCGTTCTGCGGTCAGTTCAGGTTGGCGATCTTCATCGATAGCCAGACCGACAAAATGGTCGTCGTCAGCCAGACCTTTGGACGCTTCAAAGTGATAACCCGCCGTTGGCCAGTGACCAACGATGGTCGCGCCGCGCGGTTCGATGATGTCGCGAATGGTCCCTAACGCATCGCAGAAATATTCTGCGTAATCTTCCTGGTCGCCACAGCCGAACAATGCAACCAGTTTACCGTTAAAATCAATGTCTTCCAGGGTAGGGAAGAAGTCGTCCCAGTCGCACTGCGCTTCACCGTAGTACCAAGTTGGGATGCCGAGCAGCAGTATGTCATACCCTTCGAGGTCTTCTTTGCTGCTTTTTGCAATGTCATGAACATCGGCAACGTCTTTACCAAGCTGTTTTTGAATCATTTTTGCGATGTTTTCGGTATTACCAGTGTCGCTGCCGAAAAAGATGCCAGTGATTGCCATGAGTAAAATAACCTCTTGAAACTTATTGAAATGGTGGTGGCGCATTGCCCACGGATAAGGGCAATCATAGCAGAACAGTCAGGCATGCGGAAACAGCAAACACGCAGGACTGCACTCTGTGCTACACGATTTATGATTTAGAGCAGAAATTCAGACTATGCCTGACCGCGCAATGCGCTGAGTTGGTTCATCAGCATCTCTTCGATGAGTTCACTGCGACTCATGTTGCGTGCCTCAGCCAGCTCGTTCAGAGCGTCAACGGCATCAGCGTTCAGTTTCAGTTCGACACGCTTAAGCCCGCGAACTTTGTCACGCTTAAGCTGATTACGTTTATTAATACGTAACTGTTCATCACGCGAGAGCGGATTAGTTTTGGGTCGTCCCGGGCGACGCTCCTGCGCGAACAGATCTAATGTCGTACGGTCCGTTTGTTCTTTGGCCATGATCTTGGTGACTTCGGGGAAACAATCAGCCAGGCGCCTGCCCGGATGGATAGCGCGCCATAATACATCAGCAGGGGAGACACGCCAACGCCCGCGCGCGTAATCGCGCGCAGACGCTGAGTTTTTAATCAGTTAGCCTGCTCGCTCAGATAACGACGGATGGCGCGCAGCACCGCCTCCGGTTTTTCGGCATGCACCCAATGCCCGGCGCCTGCTATAACGTGCGCACGAGCTTGTGGGAATTGCGCCAGCAGTTGTTCGCGATACGCTTCGGTAACATACGGTGAGTTGCCGCCTGGGATAAACAGCGCCGGGTGCTCCCACGCAGGAATGGTTTCCCAACCGACGATATGCGGATATTGATCCCACAATACGGGAACGTTAAAGCGCCACTCGCCGTCAACAAAGGATTTCAGCAGAAACTGGATAACACCTTCCTCTTGCAGGTGCTGGCGCATGACGCTTGCCGCCTGCTGGCGTGAGGACGCTTGTGCATCGGTTACGGCATTGATTGCCGCAAAAATCTCATCGTGGCGGCGAACATGGTAGTCAACGGGAGCAATGTCGATGGCGACCAGACGTTCGACGCGTTCCGGAGCCAGAGCAGTCAGCGCCATGACGGCTTTTCCGCCCATCGAGTGGCCAATAAAGATCGCTTTTTCGATCTGCCGATCGTCCAGCGTATCCAGCAGATCTTGCGCCATGGCCGGATAATTCATCTCAGGTGAACGAGGGGAGAGGCCATGGTTTCGCATATCGACCTGGATGATGTCGTGGTCGGCTACTAGATCGCGTGCCAGGATCCCCAGGTTATCCAGGCTGCCAAACAAGCCGTGCACCAGGACGATGGGAGAATTATTGTGCAGGTTTTGCGCAGATTGCGCTCGGATATTCAATTTCATGGCAAAGTTCTTTTTTTCACACTCACGGGTTAGGGTATCATGTTGACCATTCTGCCACATGGCTGCAACAACTACGGTTACTCTGAGTTTTGCTGGCCACCAGGCTTGACGCTATCCGCTGTTGGGATTTGCCTTTACACTACGTGTGTTTACCCCGACAACTTGTATTCAGCTAAACACTGCACTGGATTAAGATGAAAACGATTGAAGTTGATGATGAACTCTATAGCTATATTGCCAGCCACACCAAGCATATTGGCGAGAGCGCATCCGACATTTTACGGCGTATGTTGAAATTTTCTGCCGCATCACAGCCTGTCACTCCGATAGTCAAAGAAGTCCGCGCTGTGCAACCTGTCGTGGAAGCCAAGCCGGTTAACCCCGTAAAAGATAAAGTGCGCGCGATGCGTGAACTGCTGCTGTCCGACGAATACGCGGAACAGAAGAAAGCAGTAAATCGCTTTATGCTGGTGCTGTCTACACTCTATTCACTGGATCAAAACGCGTTCGCCGAAGCAACGGAATCGTTGCATGGTCGTACGCGTGTTTATTTTGCAGCTGATGAACAGACGCTGCTGAAAAATGGTAATCAAACCAAACCGAAGCACGTGCCAGGCACGCCGTACTGGGTGATCACCAATACCAATACCGGCCGTAAATGCAGCATGGTTGAACACATCATGCAGTCAATGCAATTCCCTGCGGAATTGATTGAAAAGGTTTGCGGAACAATTTAATCCTTGCATTAGAAGGACCAGGCAATGGCAATCCACAATCGTGCAGGTCAACCTGCGCAACAGAGTGATTTGATTAACGTCGCCCAACTGACGGCACAGTACTATGTACTGAAACCAACGGCAGGGAACGCTGAGCACGCTGTTAAGTTCGGTACGTCCGGACATCGCGGCAGTGCAGGTCGTCATAGTTTTAACGAGCCGCATATTCTGGCTATCGCCCAGGCGATTGCTGAAGAACGTGCGAAAAACGGGATTACTGGTCCGTGCTATGTGGGCAAGGATACCCACGCGCTGTCTGAACCGGCTTTTATCTCTGTACTGGAAGTGCTGGCGGCGAACGGCGTTGACGTCATCGTGCAGGAAAATAACGGCTTTACGCCAACCCCTGCTGTATCGAACGCTATCCTGGTCCACAACAAAAAAGGCGGCCCGCTGGCTGACGGCATTGTGATCACGCCGTCCCACAACCCGCCGGAAGATGGCGGCATTAAATACAACCCGCCAAACGGTGGTCCGGCAGACACCAATGTCACCAAAGTGGTGGAAGACAGAGCCAACGCGCTGCTGGCGGCCGGTCTGCAAGGCGTGAAGCGTATGTCGCTGGACGCTGCGCTGGCATCTGGTCATGTGAAAGAGCAGGATCTGGTTCAGCCGTTTGTTGAAGGACTGGCTGACATCGTAGACATGGCGGCGATCCAGAAAGCGGGTCTGACGCTGGGTGTCGATCCGCTGGGCGGTTCCGGTATCGAATACTGGAAGCGTATTGCTAAGCACTATAACCTGAACCTGACTATCGTTAACGATCACGTTGATCAGACTTTCCGCTTTATGCATCTCGACAAAGATGGCGCAATCCGCATGGACTGCTCCTCCGAGTGTGCGATGGCGGGGCTGTTGGCGCTGCGCGACAAGTTCGATCTGGCCTTTGCCAATGACCCAGACTACGACCGTCACGGTATCGTCACCCCGGCAGGGCTGATGAATCCGAACCACTATCTGGCGGTGGCGATCAACTACCTGTTCCAGCATCGTCCGCAGTGGGGCAAAGATGTTGCCGTCGGTAAGACGCTGGTGTCATCGGCGATGATTGACCGTGTAGTGAATGATTTAGGGCGTAAACTGGTTGAAGTGCCGGTTGGCTTTAAATGGTTTGTTGACGGTCTGTTTGACGGCAGTTTTGGCTTTGGTGGGGAAGAGAGCGCGGGGGCATCTTTCCTGCGTTTCGACGGTACACCGTGGTCAACCGACAAAGACGGCATCATCATGTGCCTGCTGGCGGCAGAAATTACTGCAGTGACCGGTAAGAACCCGCAGGAGCACTACAACGAACTGGCTGCTCGCTTTGGCGCACCGAGCTACAACCGCCTGCAGGCAAGCGCGACCTCCGCGCAGAAAGCGGCGCTGTCTAAGCTGTCTCCGGAAATGGTGAGCGCCAGTACGCTTGCGGGCGACCCGATCACCGCGCGTCTGACGGCTGCACCGGGCAACGGCGCTTCTATCGGCGGTCTGAAAGTGATGACTGACAACGGCTGGTTTGCCGCGCGTCCTTCTGGTACGGAAGACGCTTACAAGATCTACTGCGAAAGCTTCCTCGGTGAAGAACATCGCAAGCAGATCGAAAAAGAAGCGGTTGAGATCGTCAGCGAAGTGCTGAAGAACGCGTAAACCGTAGGCCGGATAAGACGCTAGCGTCGCTATTCGGCATGAATAATGAAAAAGCCGGACAGCAAATACGCTGGTCCGGCTTTTTATATTCAACTTAACGTCATGGCATGAACCGATAACCAATCCCGGTTTCGGTCAAAAAATGACGCGGACGTGCCGGGTCCAGTTCCAGTTTCTGGCGCAGGTGTCCCATGTAAATTCGCAGATAGTGGCTGTGTTCGACGGCGTTTGGTCCCCAAACCTGATTGAGCAACTGGCGCTGCGTCAGTACCTTTCCGGCATTATTCAGCAGTACCGCTAACAGGCGAAACTCAATCGGCGTCAAATGAATCTCTTCATCACCACGATGTACTAGCCGGGCGGCGATATCTACTTTTACGTTGGAAAAATGCACCACCGGCTCGGGAGACGTGCCGCTGGCGTGGCGACGCAATGCCACGCGCAATCGCGCCTGTAGCTCGCCAATACCAAAGGGTTTACTGAGATAGTCATCGGCACCGGCATCCAGGGCGGCAATTTTATCACTTTCTTCGCTGCGGGCTGAAAGCACAATTACCGGTATCGCGCTCCATTGTCGCAGGTCACGAATAAAATCAATGCCGTCACCGTCCGGCAGACCGAGATCGAGAATGATGAGATCGGGTTTTCGCGTGGCGGCTTCCAGCAGACCACGTTGCAGCGTTTCCGCTTCATATACACGCAGACCATCGGCTTCCAGCGCGGTGCGTAGAAAGCGACGGATAGCCTGTTCATCTTCAACAATCAGTACGTTCGTCACATATCCTCATGAAAATCTTCAAGTTCAGGGGGGATTTCCTGGGGCAGTGTAACACGGAAACATGCTCCTCCCTGTGCGCGATTGTGGACGGAAATTGTACCGCCGTGCACGTCCACAATGGCCTGGCAGATTGCCAGTCCCAGCCCAACGCCTGGTACAGATGACTCTTTGTTTCCCCGGGAGAACTTGTCAAAAACTCGTTGCTCCATTCCCGATGGAATGCCAGGGCCATTATCCCAGACGTCCAGTTGCAGATGTTCGCCATCGACGCTGGCATCAATACCGATTTGCGCCGCTGGACCTGCGTATTTAACAGCGTTTTCCAGCAGGTTAATCAGCACCCGTTCAAATAGCGGGCCATCGACGTGGATCAGCGTCAACGGCGCGGGTAGCGACAAATTAATAGGAGCAGAGAGTCCTGGCTCCAGCATCTGCAGGGCACTACCGACCACCTCTTCCAGCGTTAACCACTCTTTCTTAAGATTAAAGCCGCCAGACTGAATTCGCGCCATATCCAGTAGGTTATTAACCAGTCGGGTCGTATTCAGGACGTGCTGGCGAATTTCGCTGGCCTGGCGCGCGTGCGGCGATCCTTCGCTTGCCAGATCCAGCGTTAAGATCTCTGCCTGACCAAACAACACCGTCAGCGGTGTGCGTAAATCGTGGGAAAGGGCGGCGAGCAGGGCATTGCGAATGCTTTCACGCTCGCTGGCAAACCGGGCCTGCTCTTCGCTGGCGGTGAGCGTCAGGCGTTCCAGCGCACTGGCGACCAGTAAAGTGAAAGTTTCCAGCAGGCGCTGCTGTTCGGGGATCATCAGTTGGCGTAAATTTCCTGGTTCCACAACCAGCAACCCATGCGTTTTGTCGGCGCTTTTTAACGGTAAAATTTGATACGGCACACCCGGTAACGTGTCAGTGCCTGCGCCGGCCGGTTGCCCTTTATCAAAGCTCCATTGGGCAATGGCGTCATCCCACGGCGTCATGCCCTGTTGATGAGTGAGAGGGGCCAGCTTACCGTTCTCACCGGGCAGTAAAACCTGGCTGCGGGCCTGGAACGTTGAGGCAATAAACTGTTCGCTGGTGGCGGCGATATCCTGCTGGCTCCGTCCGACGGCCAGCGCTTTCGACATCTCATATAAATGACGCGTACGCTGTTCACGATAACGCGCTACCCGTGCTTGATAACGCACTCCAGCGGTGAGATTACCGATAACCAACCCTACCGTTAGCATCACGGCAAAGGTAAGCAGGTACTGGACGTCGGAAACGGCCAGCGTACCGCGTGGGGCAATAAAGAAGAGATCGAAGCTGGCAACGTTAATAAAGGTTGCCAGCACTGACGGCCAGCGTCCGTAAAAGAGGGCGATAACCACCACACCCAATAAATAGATCATCACCAGGTTGGCGGCGTCAAAGGCCATCAACCACTGCATGGCAATCAACGTAATGATGGCGCACAGCGCGACGGCAACCACGCAACCCTGAATTTGAACCCGCCACTTATCCTTAAAGGTGCGGCTATCAGCAGTTTGCAGCACAGGGCGCGAAGGTGGTTCGTCGAGCGCAACAATCATCAGGTCGAGATCCGGTGCGCGATGGGCCAGTTTGTCAGCAAAGGAATCACTGCGCCACCAGCGTCGCGTAGTCGGACGTCCGAGGACAATTTTTCCCAGATTATGCTCACGGGCGTAGCGGATTACTGCTTTGTCTTCAGCGGGATCGGAAAGGGTGGCGGTTTCTGCACCCAGCTCCTGGGCTAATCGCAGGGCGCTTAAAATTGCGCGGCGTTGTTTTTCGGGCAGTCGGTGCAGCGCTGGCGTTTCGACATACACTGCATGCCATACGCTGCCGAGGCGCGCTGCCAGACGCGCGGCGGCACGCACGAGCTTTTCGCTGCCGGTGTTGTGTCCAATACACAGCAATATGGCGTCGCGGGTATGCCAGACTTTCTCCTCTCCCGGACGTCCACGCCAGGCACGCATCTGATCGTCAACCCGATCGGCCGTGCGGCGCAGAGCCAGCTCACGTAGCGCGATCAAGTTACCTTTGCGAAAGAAATGCTCGATGGCTCTTTCCGCCTGACCGGCGATATAGACCTTGCCTTCGTTCAGGCGCTGGCGCAAATCGTCGGGGGGAAGATCGACCAGCACCACATCGTCAGCGGCATCGAAAAAAGGATCGGGGACGGTTTCGCGAACCTGAATGCCGGTGACGCCGCTGACCACATCATTGAGGCTTTCCAGATGCTGCACGTTGACGGTAGTAAAAACGTCAATACCGGCTTCCAGCAGCTCTTCAATATCTTGCCAGCGTTTAGGGTGGCGTGAGCCTGGCGCATTACTGTGCGCCAGTTCATCCATCAAAATGAGTGCCGGGCGGCGGGCCAGCGCCGCGTCGAGATCGAATTCGCTGATATGACGACCATGGCGCGCCTGTCGCTTTAGCGGCAGGATGCTGAGACCGTCCAGCAGCGCGGCGGTCTCTTTGCGTCCGTGGGTTTCCACCACGCCAATCAGCACATCTAATCCCTGCGCCCGCAGCCGCTGGGCCTCTGCCAGCATGGCCCAGGTTTTACCGACGCCTGCACACGCGCCGAAGAAAATTTTTAGTTTTCCCCGGTGCGGAGCGGTGGTCTGCTCCAGCAGGCGATCGGGGTCGGGGCGTAAGGGTTCGTTATGCATGTCCTTTTTCTCAGTGCTTATCCAGCGCTAAATTAAGTTCCACCAGGTTCACCACCGGTTGGCCAATAAAACTGACCAACGGCTTTTGCGTGTATTGTGCAACCAGGCGTGTGACCTCTTCAACGCTGAGGTTGCGAGCCTGCGCCACGCGGGGGATTTGCCAGGCCACCGCAGCTGGCGTCAGGTTGTTATCCAGCCCGCTGGCGGAAGCTGTTACCAGCTCTACCGGAACGGCAGGATTTGCCTGCGGGTTAGCGGCACGCAGCGCGGCAATCCGGCTTTGCAGCTGTTTATCCAGTTCCGGGTTGCTGGCTGCCAGATTACTGCCGCCTGAAGCCATTGGATTATAGGGCATTTCCGCTGTGGCTGAGGGGCGTCCCTGAAAATAACCGGCAGCGGTAAACTGTTGCCCAATGAGCTCGGAGCCGCGAACAATCTGACCTTCGCGGAGAAGCGAACCGTTAGCCTGGTGGGGAAACCACCATTGCCCCAACGCAGTGGTCAGCAGCGGGTATGCCCCGCCGGTGATAAGCATCAGGAAAATCAATGTTGATAATGCAGGACGTAATCCACTCATCAGAAACCTCACACCAGACCCAGCAGGGTCAGCAGTAAATCAATTGCTTTGATACCGATAAACGGCACAACCAGACCACCCAGGCCATAGATCCACAAATTGCGGCGCAGCATCGCGGAAGCGGATAACGGTTTGTAACTCACGCCTTTCAGCGCCAGTGGGATCAGAAAGACGATAACCAGTGCGTTAAAGATAACCGCGCTGAGGATCGCCGAGTCCGGCGAATGCAGCCCCATCACGTTCAGCGCATTGAGCTGTGGGTAGGTGGCGGCGAACGCGGCCGGGATAATGGCAAAATACTTCGCTACGTCGTTGGCGATACTGAAGGTGGTCAGCGAACCACGCGTCATCAGCATCTGTTTACCAATGTGCACCACTTCAATCAGTTTGGTGGGGTTCGAGTCGAGGTCCACCATGTTACCCGCTTCTTTCGCTGCCTGGGTTCCGGAGTTCATGGCAACGGCAACATCGGCCTGCGCAAGGGCAGGTGCGTCGTTAGTTCCGTCGCCGGTCATCGCCACCAGGCGACCTTCCGCCTGATACTGACGAATCAACGCCAGCTTGGCTTCCGGTGTGGCTTCGGCTAAGAAGTCATCCACTCCGGCTTCCGCGGCGATTGCGGCGGCGGTCAAACGGTTGTCGCCAGTGATCATCACCGTTTTGATCCCCATTTTACGCAGTTGGGCAAAACGCTCTTTAATCCCGCCTTTTACGATATCTTTCAGGGCAATCACGCCAAGTACGTGGGAGCCTTCAGCAACCACCAGCGGCGTAGCGCCAAGGCGTGCGACGTTTTCGACCTTCTGCTCAACGTCGGCGGGGAAGTGGCCGCCGTTGGCCTCGACGTGACGACGAATAGCATCGACCGACCCTTTGCGGATCATACGGTTGTCGATGTTGATCCCGCTCATCCGACTTTGGGCGGTAAACGGTACAAAGGTGGCGTGCAGCGATTGCACGTCGCGTATACGCAGATTAAAGCGCTGTTTAGCCAGAATCACGATGCTGCGGCCTTCCGGCGTTTCATCGGCCAGGGATGAAAGCTGCGCGGCATCGGCCAGCGTTTTTTCGTCCACGCCGTGGGCGGGCAGAAAATCTGAAGCCTGGCGGTTACCTAGCGTAATGGTGCCGGTTTTATCCAGCAGCAGTACATCCACGTCACCCGCCGCTTCTACTGCACGTCCGCTGGTGGCAATGACGTTCGCACCCAACATGCGGCTCATCCCGGCGACGCCAATCGCGGAGAGCAGCCCGCCTATCGTCGTAGGGATTAAACACACCAGCAGCGCAACCAATACCGTGACGCTGACCGCGCTACCGCCCCAGGCGGAAAACGGCCACAGCGTGGCCGTAGCCAGTAGAAAGACGATGGTCAGGGCTATCAACAGGATCGTCAGGGCAATTTCATTGGGCGTTTTACGCCGCTGTGCACCTTCAACCATGGCGATCATCCGGTCGAGGAATGTTTCACCAGGGTTTACGCTGCATTCGATAACCAACCAGTCGGAGAGGATGCGAGTCCCGCCGGTGACGGAGGCGAAATCACCACCGGATTCACGAATCACCGGCGCGGATTCACCGGTAATGGCGCTTTCATCTACCGACGCGCCGCCTTCGATCACCTCGCCGTCACACGGGATAATATCGCCAGCTTCCACCAGCACGATATCGCCTTTACGTAAATCATCGGCAGGGACGTGATCCATTGCCGCGCCGTATTTCGGTTCGCGAAGCTTGCGGGCAAAGGCGGTTTTTTTGACGCCTTTCAGGCTGTTGGCCTGAGCTTTACTGCGTCCTTCCGCCAGCGCTTCAGCAAAGTTGGCGAACAGAACGGTAATCCACAGCCACAGACTTATCGCACCGGTAAACCAAGGATTACCCGGCATATGGCCTGTTGCCATCGCCACGGTTAACAGGGTCGTTAACAGACTGCCCAACCAGACGATAAACATCACCGGATTACGCCATTGGGTATGTGGGCTTAATTTTTTCACGGCGTCCATCAGCGCCTGTGCGACCAGAGAGGGTTCGAACAGCGCCAGTTGCTTGCGACTCATAGTAATGTGCTCCGCATCACTCAGTGTAATGACAGGTATTCTGCGACCGGGCCAAGCGCCAGGGCAGGAACAAAGGTGAGAGCGCCAACCAGTAACACCGTACCGATCAACAACCCGACAAACAGCGCTCCGTGGGTAGGTAGCGTACCGGAGCTGGCTGGCTGGATCTTTTTACTGACCAGCGATCCGGCAATCGCCATCACGGGAATGATCACGCCGAAGCGACCGAAGAACATGCATAAGGCCAGCAGGCAGTTCCAGAACGGGCTGTTGGCGCTTAACCCGGCGAAGGCGCTACCGTTGTTGTTCGAGGCGGACGACACGGCATACAGCACTTCGCTAAACCCGTGTGGACCCGGGTTTAGCATGGCGCTGCGGCCAGCTTCGGTCATCATGGCGATCGCTGTACCGATCAGGACCAGCGCAGGGGTGACCAGAATCGCCAACGCGGTCATTTTCATTTCGCGCACGTCGATTTTCTTACCCAGATACTCTGGTGTGCGGCCAATCATTAACCCGGCGATAAATACCGCCAGCAGCACGAACAGCAGCATGCCGTACAGACCTGAACCCACGCCGCCGAAGACCACTTCACCAATCTGCATTAACCACATCGGCACCATGCCGCCCAGTGCGGTGAAGGAGTCATGCATAGCATCGACAGCGCCGCAAGATGCCGCTGTCGTCACGACGGAAAACAGACTCGTGGCCAGCACGCCAAAGCGGCTCTCTTTGCCTTCCATGTTGATATTGCTGTCTGCACCGAATGCCATCAGGTGCGGGTTGCCCTGAACTTCGGCCCACATCACCACAGCTACGCAGACCACAAATATCAGCGACATGGCCCACAGCAGGGTCCGTCCCTGGCGACGCTCGCCCACCACATCACCAAAGGCAAAACACAGCGCGGTAGGAATTAAGAAAATAGCCAGCATCTGTACCAGATTGGTCAACGCGGTAGGGTTTTCAAACGGATGTGATGAGTTAGCGTTAAAGAAACCGCCCCCGTTAGTGCCAAGCATCTTAATCGCTTCCTGTGAGGCGACGGGCCCCATCGGCAGCAGTTGTTTCACCCCTTCAAGGGTGGTGATGGGCTGATAGGGCAACACGTTTTGCAGCACACCTTGCTGAATGAAGAACAGCGCAATGAGCAATGCAATGGGGAGCAAGATCCACAGCGTAATGCGAATCAGGTCGACCCAGGCGTTGCCCAAGGTGTTCATACTCTGGCGCGTGAAGGCGCGGGTCAGGGCAAAAATCACCGCAATCCCGGTTGCCGCTGACAGGAAGTTTTGTACGGTCAGCCCGACCATCTGGCTGAAGTAGCTTAAGGTGGTTTCACCAGCATAGGATTGCCAGTTGGTATTAGTGACAAAACTCACCGCGGTGTTAAGCGCCAGATCCCACGAAAGCCCTGGCAGTTGCTGGGGATTTAACGGCAGCAGGTTTTGCGCCATCAGCATCGAAAACAGGACCAGCAGGCCCAGTACATTGAGTGCGAGGATCGCCAACAGATACTGCCGCCAGTTCATCTCCTGCTGTGAGATGCCCAGACCACGCCAGAGCAAACTCTCCACGCCAGTCAGGCCCGGCAGGGACGTATTATTGATCAGCCGAGCCAGCCCAAAGCCCAGCGGTCTGGCGATGACAAGCAGCACCAGCAAGAAACTGGCAATGAGTAAAAATCCTTGGGCCGCCATCAGAACGCCTCCGCATTAATCAGGGCATACACCAAATAACCTAATAATAAAAAGACCAGCACAATGCCGGTTATCACGCCTGCACTCACGGTGCACCTCCAGTGGCATAAATGTGATAACCAGAGCGTAGATTTTTGCTTGCAAAGATTTCGCAAAAATCAGTGGGTGGGGTGTAAAAAAAGTATAAAAATGGCAAAGACCATTATTTAACTAATGATTAGTATTAATTTAACTTTTATGTAACTTAATTACAGTTTTTAGCTAAACGGAGCATCAATAGATAAAAATAAGTGGTCGGATGAGTAGCAAAATTACACACAAGGCGGTATTATTTTCATCAGTTAACCAAGTTTATTTTTCCGGTGCGATTCACCGAACAGATATATGGGAGAGGATTATGGACTTTTATAAAGAATATCCAGCACACATTGTTTTCTTGCGCCGTACCTTTGCCGTTGTGGCGGGCGTGCTGGCGCTGCCGGTCATGTTGTTCTGGAAAGACCGCGCCCGTTTTTACAGCTACCTGCACCGCGTCTGGTCTAAAACCAGTGATAAGCCGGTGTGGATGGAGCAGGCTGAAAAAGCCACCTGCGATTTCTACTGATAGCTAATAAATCCCCAAAAGCCGCTGATATCAGCGGCTTTTTTGTTCATGATAGCTACACTTATCTCAGGAATGAGAAAGGAGCGATCATGAGCGAGAAAATCCCTGTTGGTATAAGTGCCTGTCTGTTGGGGGAGGCGGTTCGCTATGATGGTGGGCATAAGCGGCTGGCCTTTGCTGTGGAAGAACTGTCGCCGTGGGTCGCGTTCGAACCCGTATGCCCTGAAATGGGTATCGGGTTACCGGTCCCGAGACCTGCGCTGCATCTGGTCAAAGAGGGCGAGGCTGTCTCCCTGCGTTTTAGTGATAAGCGCGAGGGTGATTTGACAGACGTAATGACGGCTTTTAGTCAGCGACAAAGCGATCGTCTGGAGCATTTGTGCGGCTATATTGTCTGTGCAAAATCGCCCAGTTGCGGTATGGAACGGGTGCGGGTCTACGACGCGGAAGGTAAAAACAACCGTAAAGCGGGACGAGGGATCTTTACGTCTGTGCTGATGTCGACGTTACCCTGGCTTCCCGTGGAAGAGGACGGGCGTTTGCACGACCCGCAGATTCGGGAAAATTTTGTTGAGCGCATTTATGCCTTGCACGAGCTCAACGGTATCCGTCAGCAAGGGTTAACGCGCGGCGCACTAATCGATTATCACAGCCGTTACAAGCTATTACTGTTGGCCCATTCCCAGCCGGACTATCGCGAACTCGGGCGTTTTGTCGCGGCGATCGGCGAATGGCAAGATTTGCAGGCTTATTTTGTCGAGTATCGCTTAAGGCTGATGAGTTTGCTGGCGCATCTTCCCTCTCGGCGCAACCATACCAACGTGCTGATGCATGTCCAGGGCTATTTCCGTACGCAATTAAATTCTCGTCAGCGGCAGGAGCTGGCCTCTCTCATTGACGGGTATCGACGTTCGACTCAACCGCTGCTTGCGCCAATAACATTACTCAAACACTATATGGCGGAATATCCGGATGCTTATCTCTCCGGGCAGCGCTATTTCAATCCCTGGCCAGAGGCTCTGCGTTTGCGCTACGGGCGTTAAGTTTTTTCTTCAGGAGTGTTATGACCACCCATTTGGTCTGGTTTCGGCGTGATTTACGCCTGCACGACAACCTCGCGCTGGCGGCGGCTTGTCGGGATCGTTCTGCGCAGGTGCTGGCGTTATATATCGCTACCCCCGAGCAGTGGAAGGCCCACGATATGGCCCCGCGCCAGGCGGCATTTACCTGCGCGCAGTTGAATGCGTTACAAACAGCGCTGGCAGAAAAAGGCATCCCTTTACTGTTTTACGAAGTGGCTGATTTTGCGGCCAGCGTGGACACCATCAAAAGTGTCTGCCTGCAGCATGACGTCAGTCGATTATTTTATAACTATCAATATGAAATAAACGAACGCCAGCGTGATGCTGCCGTCGAAAAGTCCTTACCTCAGGTGGTGTGCGAAGGGTTTGACGACAGCGTGATCCTGCCCCCGGGGGCGGTGATGACCGGGAATCATGAGATGTATAAAGTGTTCACGCCGTTTAAAAATGCCTGGCTGAAGCGGATTAAAGACGGTATTCCAGAATGCGTTAGCGCGCCGAAAATGAGGGACAGCGGCGCACTCAGCACGTCGTTAAGCGCAATAACGCTGAGCTATCCGCAGCAAGATTTTGATGCGCAGAGGTTTGTGGCAGATGAAAAATTGGCCATCGCGCAATTACGCCATTTTTGCCAGCAGGCGGCGGGAGAATACGAGCAGCAGCGTGATTTTCCTGCGATTGACGGGACCAGTCGATTATCCGCGAGCCTGGCGACAGGAGGACTATCACCGCGCCAGTGCCTGAATCGACTGCTCGCGGAGCAGCCGCAGGCGCTTGAGGGCGGCAGGGGTAGCGTCTGGCTGAATGAGCTTATCTGGCGTGAATTTTATCGTCATCTGATGACTTACCATCCGGCGCTGTGTCGGTATCAACCCTTTATCCGCTGGACCGATCGCGTGCAATGGCAGAATAATCCGACGCATTTGCAGGCCTGGAAAACGGGTAGTACGGGTTACCCTATTGTGGATGCGGCGATGCGTCAGCTCAACGCCACGGGCTGGATGCATAATCGATTACGCATGATTACCGCCAGTTTTTTGGTGAAGGACCTGCTGATTGACTGGCGTAAAGGCGAACAATATTTCATGTCGCAACTGATTGATGGTGACCTCGCGGCCAATAACGGCGGCTGGCAGTGGGCAGCCTCAACCGGAACCGACGCCGCACCGTATTTCCGTATCTTTAACCCCACGACGCAGGGCGAAAAATTCGACCGTGACGGTGAGTTTATCCGCCAGTGGGTGCCGGAACTGCGCGACGTGCCGGATAAAGCCATTCATGACCCGTGGTCGTGGGCAGAAAAAGCGCAGGTAACACTAAGTTATCCTCGCCCGATTGTGGATCATAAACAGGCAAGGCTGGCGACGCTGGCGGCATATGAGGCGGCGCGTAAGGGGTAAAGGCATGGTGGATTTTGCGTAATACCTTCCAACAGAATGAACATGTTGCAGTCGGGTGATTTTAGCGCTGAAGCGTGCGCTCAGTACCGTGAATACCCTGCTGCACAAGTTTTCTCTCAGCAGTAAATTTCCGTCATCTGAATGAAAATGACGGAAATTAATGACAACGCCAACGACCTCCACCCCGCATGATGCGGTGTTTAAAACGTTTTTACATCATCCCGAAACTGCACGGGATTTTCTCGACATTCACCTGCCGGCTGAACTGCGGATGCTTTGCGATTTGAATTCGCTGCAACTGGAGTCAGAAAGCTTTATTGAAGCGGATTTACGTTCGCGCTACTCCGACGTGCTCTGGTCTTTGCACACACGCAACGGTGACGGTTATGTCTATGTGGTGATAGAGCATCAAAGTTCAGCCGAGCCACATATGGCTTTTCGTCTGTTGCGTTATGCGCTGGCGGCGATGCAGCGCCATCTGGACGCAGGGCACAAGGAACTGCCGCTGGTGATACCGATGCTGTTTTATCATGGCTGCCGAAGCCCCTATCCGTACTCATTGTGCTGGCTGGATACCTTTGCCGACCCCGTGGCGGCAAGACAGCTTTATTCCAGCGCATTTCCGTTGGTAGACATAACGGTGGTACCCGATGATGAGATCATGGCTCACAGGCGAATGGCGCTGCTGGAATTAATGCAAAAACATATCCGTCAGCGGGATTTGATGGGGCTGATAGAACAACTGACCACGCTACTACTTACTGGATGCGCTAATGACACGCAACTGCAGGCGATGTTTAATTACATCCTACGATCCGGCGATGAATCTCGCTTTAATGAGTTTATGCAAGAGATGGCGCAACGGATCCCCCAACATAAGGAGAGGCTGATGACTATTGCGGAGCGGTTACGGTTAGATGGATTACAGGAAGGTTTACAACAAGGCAAAGAAGTAGGAAAGCGAGAAGCCGCATTACGTATAGCGCAAACTATGCTGGAGCAGGGAATAGATCGCGCAATGGTACTACTAGTGACGGGGCTTACTGAAGAGGAACTCGCTGCAAGTTATGCGTAATTACCCGAAAAAACAGGCCCGAATCGTATTACATCATCGGGCCCTTACACTCAGGATTCTACCGCCAGCGGACGGTTTCTGAACTTAAGCGACTGGTACAGCCAAATCAGCAGCACCAACACCATGCAGGCCAGCGCGCCCCAGGTAATTTCGCTAAAGACATCAATATACGCATTGATGGAGTAGTTGATAGCGCCAGCAGCATCAAACGAGCCTTGCGACGTCTGATCGGCGATAACGCCTGCCAGATAGTTGGCGATGGCGCCGGACAGCAGCATATAAATGCCTGTTAATACGCCAGTCACCCCAGGGATCTCAATACGCGTAATTTGCGACATCGCCACCGGGTCGATAAACAGTTCGGCAAAGCCCATGACCGCCAGCCCCAATACCATCAGCGGCATGGAAGAGTGGCCGTAAGCTGCGGACCAGCGGGCGCTTAAGGTCAGAATGCAGAACCCTGCGCTCATTAAACCGAGGCCAAGGGCGAATTTACCCCAAATACGTACGGTACGATTGCCGCCAACGCTTTCTTTGATTACCCAGGCCAGCACGATACCGCACAGCATAACGGCAAAGGCGTTAACCGACTGGAACATCGCGGTCGGGACGGAATACCCCAAAATATCGCGATTTACGAAGCGGTCAATATACAGGCTAATCGAGCTGCCGCCCTGTTGAGCAAAGGCCCAGAACAGCAAGCTGAAGAAGGTCAGCGTGACGATAAGCCCCAATTCTTTGCGCTGCTTTTGGGTTTGCGCCTGACGGTAAATCTTCGCCAGAACCGCCAGACCAATAACCGTGGCAACAATCAGTGCGTAAACGGACCACTCTTTCCAGAACAGGACGGTAATCAGTAACGGTGCTGCAACCAGCAGAACTAACAGCCAGGCCCAGTTTGGCAGCATATACTTTTTCGCACACAGCACAGCCTTGTTGACGCCAGTGGTATGAGCGAAATGGCGATTACCGCATAAGAAAATCACCAACCCTGCCAGCATGCCAATCGCAGCCAGCGCAAAGCCCATCGCCCAGCTGTACTCTTCCTGCACGTATCCGCAGGCAATCGGTGCGATGATCGAACCGATGTTACCGGCTGCGTAGAGCAGAGAGAATCCACCGTCGCGACGCGGATCTTCAGGTTGATATAACTCGCCCAGCAGGCAACTAATGTTGGATTTAAACAGACCGTAGCCGCAGACAATGATCGCCAGCGACAAATAAAGGAACGCCGGAGCCATTTCGCTTGCGCCCAATACCAGATGTCCCACCGCCATTAAAAATGCGCCGATCATCACCGCCATTCTATTCCCGAGCACTTTATCTGCCAGGTATCCCCCGAGAATGGGGGTGACGTAGACCAGTGAACAGTAGGCGCTGAACAGTTCATATGCGTGATTATCGTCGTACTTGAGCTGGTTAGTGAGATACAGGATCAGCAGCGCACGCATGCCGTAAAAACTGAAATATTCCCAGATTTGTAGCGCGACGACGTAATAAATCGCCCGTGGTTGAGATGCTTGTTTATTCATTATTTTCTCGAAGTAAATGCCTCGCGACAGGCTGAGCGTACTGCGCGAGCGTGTTTCCTTAAAGTTGTAACTTTGATACAGATCTGATTATTTTTGCAATATGCTGTCTGATTGCATAAATATACATGAATTGGATCGCGTAGTGGTAAGCAAATCATGTTCAAAGCGGGTGTGATTGTTTCTTGATGTGTCAGTGAAATGGCTATCGACGAACGCAGGCGAGGACGCTATTTTAACCTAAGCTGTGTTGCTGATTAGGCAGGCAGAATTAATGACTACGAGGACGATGATGAAAAACACCGAACTGGAACAACTGATCAACGACAAACTGAACAGCGCCGCCATTAGCGACTATGCGCCGAATGGTTTGCAGGTTGAGGGCAAAGAGACGGTGCATAAAATCGTGACCGGCGTGACCGCAAGTCAGGCGCTGCTGGATGAGGCGGTGCGCCTGCAGGCCGATGCGGTTATCGTTCATCACGGTTATTTCTGGAAAGGCGAATCTCCGGTAATTCGCGGCATGAAGCGCCATCGTCTGAAAACGCTGTTGGAAAACGATATCAACCTGTATGGCTGGCACCTGCCGCTGGATGCTCACCCGGAACTGGGGAATAACGTGCAGTTGGCCGCGCTGTTGGGGATTACCGTGATGGGTGAGATCGAACCGCTGGTGCCATGGGGAGAACTCTCCATGCCGGTTCCGGGACTGGAGTTGGCATCGTGGATTGAAGCGCGTTTAGGCCGTAAACCGTTATGGTGTGGTGATACCGGTCCGGAAAAAGTTCAGCGCGTCGCCTGGTGTACCGGGGGCGGTCAAAGTTTTATTGATAGCGCAGCCCGATTTGGCGTCGACGCTTTTATCACTGGTGAAGTTTCAGAGCAAACCATTCACTCAGCCCGCGAGCAGGGGCTGCATTTTTATGCTGCCGGTCACCATGCGACCGAACGCGGCGGCATTCGCGCATTAAGCGATTGGCTTAATGAAAATACCGATCTGGACGTGACTTTTATCGATATTCCTAATCCAGCGTAATAAAGAGGGACGAAAGTGCAGCGAGCGCGTTGTTATCTGTTAGGTGAAACGGCAGTGGTTCTTGAACTGGAACCACCCATTACGCTGGCGACTCAGAAACGCATCTGGCGTCTGGCCCAGCGTCTGGTTGATGCCCCGAATGTACTGGAAGCTATTCCAGGCATGAACAATATCACGGTGACCTTGCGCGACCCGCAAACGCTGGCGCTGGATGCGATTGAGCGCCTACAACGCTGGTGGGAAGAGAGCGAAGCACTGGAGCCGGATTCGCGCTTTATTGAAATTCCTGTTACCTATGGCGGTGAGGCCGGCCCCGATCTGGCAGAGGTCGCCCGGCACAGCGGATTAAGTGACAAGCAGGTTGTGGAACTTCATGCGTCGGTTGATTACGTGGTGTGGTTTATCGGTTTTCAGCCGGGATTCCCCTATCTCGGGAGCTTACCTGAACAACTACATACCCCAAGACGTGCGGAACCGCGTTTGCTTGTTCCGGCAGGTTCTGTCGGTATCGGTGGATCTCAAACGGGGATCTACCCGCTTTCCACGCCTGGCGGGTGGCAATTGATTGGGCGTACCTCCGTTTCGTTATTTGATCCAAAACGGGAGGAGCCGATTCTGTTACGGGCTGGCGATACCGTGCGTTTTGTCCCGCAGAAGGAGGGGATATGTTAAACATCATCCGCGCTGGCATGTACACCTCAGTACAGGACGGGGGACGTCATAGTTTTCGTCAATCCGGAATCAGTCACTGTGGGGCGCTGGATAAACCGGCGCTGAACGTGGCTAACCTGCTGGTGGGTAATGATGCGAATGCCGCAGCGCTGGAAATCACGCTGGGGCAACTGGTGGTGGAGTTTGAAGCCGATGGCTGGTTTGCCCTGACCGGTGCCGGATGCGAAGCGCATCTGGATCGTACGCCCGTGTGGAGCGGATGGCGGTTACCGGTAAAAGCCGGGCAGCGCCTGACGCTAAAACGTCCGCTTCATGGCATGCGCAGTTATCTGGCGATAGCGGGCGGTATTGATGTTCCTGAAGTGATGGGCTCGCGTAGTACCGATCTGAAAGTGGGCATTGGTGGGTTTGAAGGGCGTCTACTGCGTGATGGCGATCGACTGGCGATTGGCGTATCTACCCGGAAATTCAGTGAGCCGCAAGGTGTTAAGCAACTGATGTGGGGTAATCTCATTCGTGCGCTGCCCGGACCTGAATATCAGGAGTTTGATGAGGTATCGCAGGCTTCGTTCTGGCGCTCACCGTGGCAACTTAGCCCACAAAGTAACCGTATGGGGTATCGTCTTCAGGGGCAGCCGCTGACGCGCACGACCGATCGCGAGCTGCTGTCGCATGGCTTGCTCCCCGGTGTGGTGCAGGTTCCACATAATGGCCAACCCATTGTGCTGATGAACGATGCTCAGACGACGGGCGGCTATCCGCGCATCGCCTGTATTATTGAGGCAGATATGTATCATCTGGCGCAGATCCCGCTCGGTCAACCGATTCATTTTGTGCAGTGTTCGCTGGAGGAAGCGCTGAAGGCGCGGTACGACCAGCAGCGTTACCTGGAACAGTTAGCATGGCGGCTTAACAATGAAAATTGATCTCAATGCAGACCTCGGTGAGGGATGTGCGAACGATGCAGCGTTGCTGCAATTGGTGTCATCGGCCAACATCGCCTGTGGGTTTCACGCAGGCGATGCGCAAACCATGCTCTCAAGCGTGCGCGAAGCGCTAAAAAATGGCGTAGCGATAGGTGCGCATCCCAGCTTTCCGGATCGGGAAAATTTTGGCCGTAGCGCCATGACCCTGCCTGCGCAAACGGTGTATGCGCAGACGCTGTATCAAATTGGCGCGCTGGCTGCCATCACGCGGGCGGAGGGCGGTGTGATGCATCATGTCAAACCGCATGGCATGCTCTATAACCAGGCAGCGAAAGATCCTCAACTGGCTGATGCGATTGCGAAAGCGGTTCATGCCTGCGATCCGTCGCTGATTTTAGTGGGACTGGCGGGAAGCGAACTGATTCGTGCTGGAGAACACTATGGCCTGGTAACGCGTCAGGAGGTGTTTGCCGATCGGGGTTATCAGGCCGATGGCAGCCTGGTGCCGCGTAGTCAGCCGGGCGCACTGATTGAGGATGAAGAGCAGGCGTTGGCGCAAACGTTAGAAATGGTGCAATCCGGCAGAGTAAAAAGCCAAAGTGGGACATGGGCGAGCGTGACTGCCCAGACGGTATGCATTCATGGGGATGGCGAGCACGCACTCGCTTTTGCCCGTCGCTTGCGTAGCGCCTTTGAAGCATGCAATATTCAAATTAGCGCATAAATTTATTCATACAAAACAATAATATATCACACAACAACATAAGGGATTTAATTATGGGAGAGGCTATTTCTCTCTGGCCATTGACGGGGATCGCCGTCATCGTGGTCGGATTTCTTTTACGTTTTAACCCGGTATTGGTGGTCATTATTGCCGGGATCGTCACGGGAGTGGCGGCGCATATGCCGATCGCCACTATTCTCGAGAAACTGGGTGAAGGTTTTCTTAACACCCGCAACCTACCATTTATCCTGCTGATCCCGCTGGCGGTTATTGGCCTGCTGGAACGTCACGGACTCAAAGAGCGCGCTCAGGCGTGGATCGCAAAAATTCGCAGCGCTACCAGCGGCCGTCTGCTTATTGTCTATCTGTTCATTCGCGAAGCGACCGCTGCATTAGGACTCACCAGTCTGGGGGGGCATCCGCAAATGGTGCGTCCGCTGCTGGCGCCGATGGCGGAAGGGGCCGCTGAGAAAAATCACGGCGAGATACCTGGGGCGGTACGCTATCGACTGCGCGCAATGTCAGCGGCGACCGATAACGTCGGGCTGTTTTTCGGTGAAGATATCTTTGTTGCTTTCGGCGCCATCATCTTCATGCATAACTTTATGCTGGAGTCTGGTGGGATCCAGACCGAACCGCTGCATATCGCCCTATGGGGGATCCCAACGGCAATTTGTGCTTTCCTGATCCACGGCACACGTTTGTGGCGTCTGGATAGCTATTTGCAACGTGAGGTGGCGAAAGCGAACGCCGCAGCGAAAGGGGAAGCGCAATGAATTTTCAACAAAGCTATCTCTACTGGCTGGCGGGCGCGGTATTACTGATTGTGGCCGTCATGTCCTGGCAGGATAAAGCGAACCCGCGTCGTTTCACCACTGGCCTGTTTTGGGGCATATACGGCGTACTGTTTCTGCTTGGTGACTGGACATTCTCGCTGTTTGGCGACAAGCGCGCGGTGCATATTGCCGTCGGTATTGCGGTGGTCGTCCTGGCGCTGATCGCCGGTTTTGGCGGCGTGAAGCTGGGAAGTTACCATCAACGGACGCAGCAACAGCGCGAAGAAAGTGCCAGTCGCCTGGGCAACCGCCTGTTTTTCCCGGCGCTGGCGATCCCGGTGGTAACGGTTATTGGCGTGCTGATGTTCAACCATATTCCGGGCTTACAGGATGCGCTGTTTGGGCCGGGTAATCACGCCACGCTGGTGACGCTTTTTTCCATGACCGCAGGTTCGTTGATTGGCCTGGCGATGGCAATAAAAATGACCCATGAGCGGGTGCATCAACCGATCCAGGAGGCGCGCCGTCTGCTGGACTCCATCGGCTGGGCGTTCATCCTGCCACAGATTCTGGCCACGCTTGGGCTGTTGTTTACGGCAGCGGGCGTAGGCAGCGGCATTTCATATCTGACGCAGGAATATCTGGCGGTAGACAGTCGCTTTATCGCAGTGGCGGTTTACACCATCGGTATGGCATTGCTGACTATGGTCATGGGCAATGCGTTTGCTGCTTTCCCGATCGTGACCGCTGGGATTGGTATTCCGATTCTTGTTCTGCAACACGGCGGTAATCCGGCGGTAATGGCGGCGATTGGTATGTTCTCCGGTTATTGCGGGACACTGATGACGCCGATGGCGGCGAACTTTAACATTGTCCCTGCTGCGCTGCTGGAACTACCGGACAAAAACGCGGTGATTAAAGCGCAGGTGCCAACCGGCATACTGCTGCTATTGGTCAACGTGTTCCTGATGTATTTCCTGATGTTCTTGTAAGGTGACAGGATGAAAACAGTACTCATCACGGGATTTGAACCCTTTGGCGGCGAATCAGTTAACCCTTCCTGGGAAGTGGTCTCGGGACTCGATAATGTTATCATCGGTGGATGCCGCGTCGTTGCCCGCCAACTGCCGTGCGTCTTTGGCGAGTCTCTTGCCGTACTCAATGGCGCGATTGACGCGCTGTCGCCATCGCTGGTTCTGGCGGTGGGGCAGGCGGGTGGCCGCACGGATATCACCGTGGAACGCGTGGCGATTAACGTTGACGATGCGCGTATTGCGGATAATCAGGGGCAACAGCCGGTAGATGTGCCGGTTGTAGCCGATGGTCCAGCGGCATGGTTTAGCACGCTGCCGATCAAAGCGATGGTTATGGCTATGCGCAACGCGGGAATTCCGGCTTCGGTTTCCCAGACCGCTGGCACTTTCGTGTGTAACCACGTGATGTATGGCCTGCTGCATAAACTACGCGACGCACCGGCGGTGAAGGGCGGCTTTATTCACATCCCTTATTTGCCGCAACAGGCCGCACAGCATCCCGGGGCGCCAAGTATGGCGGCTGAAACAGTACGCCGGGCGCTGGAGGTCGCAATTGCCACCGCCTTGCAGGTGGAAAGCGATATCGCAGTCACGGGCGGCGCAACACATTAACAAAGGACAGTATTATGCCTGAAGGCCCGGAGATCCGCCGCGCGGCGGATAACCTGGAGGCGGCAGTCAAAGGCAAACCCCTGACGGAAGTCTGGTTTGCCTTTGAGCAGTTAAAACCGTATGAATCTCAACTAATTGGGCAGAGTGTTACCCAGCTTGAAACGCGAGGGAAAGCGCTGCTGACCCATTTTTCCAATGGCCTGACGCTGTACAGTCACAATCAGCTCTATGGCGTGTGGCGAGTCGTGGATACCGGCGAAATCCCGCAAACTTCGCGGGTACTGCGCGTCAGTCTGCAAACACATGACAAGACAATTCTGCTCTATAGCGCGTCTGATATCGAAATGCTGACGCCAGAACAGCTCGCCACCCATCCGTTCCTGCAACGGGTAGGACCGGATGTACTGGATTTACGTTTAACGCCCGATGACGTTAAAGCGCGTCTGTTATCTCCGCGTTTTTGCAATCGCCAGTTTTCTGGTCTGCTACTGGACCAGGCTTTTCTGGCGGGATTAGGTAACTACTTGCGGGTAGAGATCCTTTGGCAGGTAGGGTTGACCGGGCAGCATAAAGCGTCGCAGCTTGCCGATGAACAGTTGGATGCACTGGCGCATGCGCTGCTTGATATTCCACGTCTGTCTTATAACACCCGTGGGCTGGTGGATGAGAACAAACATCACGGTGCGTTGTTTCGCTTCAAGGTCTTTCATCGGGACGGCGAAGCCTGTGAGCGTTGTGGTGGGACTATCGAGAAAACGATGCTCTCCTCGCGACCTTTTTACTGGTGTCCGGGATGTCAGCACTAAGCGGGCCGTTTTGGCGCGTGCACCGAAATAAACCGCGCGACTGCGGGGCCAGTTAACAAAATGCTGAACAGTCGCAGGGTTTGCATCGCCATGATGAGCGCCATATCAGCGTGGCTTCCTGCGGCAATCACCGCGACAGAATCCACGCCACCTGGACTGGTCGCCAGATAGGCAGTGAGAAAATCAATCTGCATGTAATGCGCCAGTCCCCAGGCCATACCGGCGCAGATCGCCATTAGTGAAAAAATGGACAACAGGATCTGCGGCAGTGGTCGTAATGCCATTAGAAAGATCTGTTTGTCAAAGCCAAGGCCGATTTGCCAGCCGATGGCCATATAGGCTATCGCCAGTAGCCATTCCGGCAGTTCAATCACCATCACTCCGCTTGCATTCAGCAAGGCACCCACCAGCATCGGCAATAGCATGACGCCAGAGGGAATACGCAGTAAGCGTCCAGCCGTGCCGGCAACGGCGGCCAGCATCAGAGTGCTGAAAAGATTGCCGCTTAGCGGCGGAAACCAGATGATTTGTTCACTGACCGCCTGCGCCTGGTCGCCCATCACCAGCCGGGTGACCAGCGCTGCCGCGCCGACTACTAACAGTACGCGCAGATACTGCATAAACGCCACCAGGCGGATGTCGGCACCATAATCCTGCGCCATTGCAACCATTGCCGCTGCGCCGCCTGGTGACGAGCCCCATGCGCCGGTGTTACCCGGTAGCGTACTGTAGCGAACCAGCAGCCAGCCGATTATCGCGCTGCTGATAAGGGTTGCCAGCAGGATAACAATCACCATCGGCCAGTGGGCTGCAAGGGTTGTGAAGATTGAACCGGTCAGATTTTGGGCAATCATGCAGCCGAGAATCGCCTGCGCGCCAAGAAATGTGCAGCGGGGAGGATGCAGAGAGATGCCGCGCAGACTGAAGATGATGCCAACGATCATCGAACCGAGCAGCAAGGGGCCTGGAAGATGGATAAACAGAAAGAGCAGGGAAAGCAGGAGCGATAGCACAAACAACAGGCTCCACTGCAAAACAGGCATCCCATGCTCCTGAGTTATATGCTGCGTTTAACGTGTTGATACAGCATAGAGAAAAAGTCCGCTGAAAAAAATATCAAGTCTCAATAAAAACGGATTAGCCGGTGATCGGGTATTGATGCCTGTTATCTGAATAAATCATCGACAGCATCATTCCATGCATGCCCAAAGACAGACCATTCCTGACTGATTGTAGGTGGAAAACCGCTCCGGCAGCATCCATTTTTAGATTCAAAATTAAAGACGCCGTGTGGGTAACCATTTATCAGCAACACACATTTCTTACTGTCTTCTGACCAACCGATCTTCACATCTGATGGGATATGCCCATCTGAAACATCTTCTGCATTGTAAATATGCAGTGCATCTTTGATAGGATTTCCGTCAGCAGATTCATCAAGTGCATAGAAGTACCCGGTTTGACCATCATCTTCAAATACAGCCGTGTAAGAACCTTCTGGGGCCAAACTTTCTATTACCTGTGCTTCACCGACAATGAGTTGAGCTTGAACCGTAACCGTGATCGTCATTTTAAATTCCCACATGTATAAATATTCGTTGTTATATAATTTACACTGATAATTCGAGTGTTTGATTTGAAAATTTTTAGGTTGATTGTTTAAATGATGAGCGTCCCTGGGACTTACGCCATCTTTTGATTTCATCAATGACGCCTTGTGGGCTGTCTTCCCTGTCATCCGTGGGATAAAAAATCAATCCATTACTTTCCGGATGGTCCACGATTTTATCGAAATGATCGACTAATGAGTCGATGTAAGATTCACGATCCATTTCTCCCTGGTAGCGCGGGTTTGCAGAGAATTCATTTAGGAAGTCTAAGAATTCGGATTCAGTGTAGTCTTCGAGTTTTTGCTTAAGATGATTCATATACTCACCTTTATAATAAGATGCTTTGCAGAGTGTTATTATTTGTTTTCTAAATGCTTATTCAACTTTTAAGACAAAAAGGTAATTGTTCTAAAACTATGTTTAACTTTTCAATTAACTCATTTTTATCCCATCCAGAAGATATTTTTATTATAGGGTGATCCCAGTCACTATTTTGTATCATTTGAATGATAAATTCACCACCTTCTTCAAATGAAGGATACCAACCAATTTCTACAACAACTCCATCATTTAAAGCTAGCTGAAATAAATCTTCATCTAATCGTTTTACCTCTTCTAACTAAGTTTTGTTGAAATCTAAAGCAGATA
>ENA-UOIW01000294-UOIW01000294.1-human-gut-metagenome-genome-assembly--contig:-P58-NODE-294-length-46213-cov-29.404740_pt1 | contig 46213 bp, 44 predicted proteins | sample MGYA00242334_ERZ723881 | MGnify/ENA metagenome assembly ERZ723881 | reverse complement strand
AAATACAACTTTGGGGCCAGGTTCATCACCTGACCCCAACATTTATTATAGAACCACAATTCAACGAGGAAATAATCAAGGGGCAAATCAAGGAATTAGTCCGCGGCAGCGTGGAGGAGACGCTCAACGAGCTGCTAGAAGCCGAAGCGGAAAAACTCACCCAGGCAGCCCGCTACGAGCGCAGCGAGGCCCGTCAGGGCTACCGCAGCGGTCATTATGACCGAAATCTTACCACCACTTCCGGGGATGTAACACTCCATGTGCCTCGTCTCAAGGGCATCTCTTTCGAGACTGCCATCATCGAGCGCTATCGCCGCCGGGAGAGCAGCGTGGAAGAAGCCCTCATCGAGATGTATCTGGAAGGTGTATCCGTGCGTCGGGTAGAGGACATTACAGAGGCTCTGTGGGGCAGCAAGGTATCTGCCTCCACCATCAGCGAGTTGAATAAGAAAGCCTATGTCAACATCGAGGCTTGGCGCAACCGTCCCCTGCAAGGCGGCAAGTACCCTTATGTGTATGTAGACGGCATCTACCTCAAGCGAAACTGGGGCGGCGAGTACGAAAATGTGGCCGTTTTGGTGGCAATTGCCGTCAACAAGGATGGTTATCGTGAGGTTTTAGGTGCTGCCGAGGGCATGAAGGAGGACAAGGCCAGCTGGGTCAGCTTTTTTCAGTGGCTCCGTGGACGGGGCCTTGAAGGTGTCAAGCTCATTGTCGGAGACAAGTGCCTGGGGATGCTGGAGGCCGTGGGAGAGGTGTTTCCTGAGGCCAGGTACCAGCGCTGTGTAGTACATTTCTACCGAAACATATTCTCTGTTGTGCCCAAATCCAAGGTCAAAAATGTGGCGAAGATGCTGAAAGCCATCCACGCCCAGGAGAGCAAGAAGGCATCCCGTGAAAAGGCTGCCGCAGTGGTTTCTGAACTGAAGGCCATGAAACTGCCTGAGGCTGCGAAGAAGGTTGAGTCTGGTATCGAGGAAACGCTGACTTACTGTGACTTCCCCTCCGAGCATTGGGTGAAGATCCGAACCAACAATGCTATCGAGCGGATGAACCGTGAGATCCGGCGCAGGACAAGGGTGGTCGGAGCATTTCCTGACGGGAACTCGGCGCTGATGCTGGTCTGCGCACGGCTTCGTCATGTAGCCGGAACCCAGTGGGGCTGCAAGAAGTACATGAACATGAAGCATCTGGAAACCATGGAGCAGGAGCCGCAGGTCGGCTGATAGCAGCCAGGTCACAAATGGTCAAGGGCAAGACGAGCGGCGTACCGCCGCCCTTGACCCTTTGCGCCCTGCCTGCTGAAAAGTAACCAAGGGGCGGTTAAGCCGCCCCCTGTAATAGATTTCTACCAGAGCCGTAATCAATTTTGCGCATAACTCTTGACACTACCACTCTTGACACTACCCCCTCGTGTTTTTTCCCTTGGAGTACGGGTTATTTACCGTTTACTATAAAAAAGGGAGTCCCACACACGCAGGGCTCCCTTTTATGGTTTGCGAACATGGATCATACAGGCGGGAAACGATTGTGCGGTCCCAATTTCGAGTAGATTGGCTGGTTCAAAACGTGGTCGTTATCATGACTTGTGGAAGAACGCCTGCTTAATATGCCCCCCGCTCGAGCTGGGGAATCTGCCTTGATATATCAGTCGACAGAACCCACGACGATGTTGCATATTTAGCCGGAACAATATAATCGAAGATCATCAGAATCGATATAACGACACGGAGAAACACATGTCATTCTCATTAACTCTGAGAAGTCGTTGGAAAACTCGTATATATCATCTGTGATGTGAATTGTTTCATAAATTGAAACCAGGTGTTGAAGGTTGCTCTCGATGACATGACGAATGTCATCTTTGGCTCTCAAAATATTGGGGTAGATATATCGGCCGCGTGCATCATCCCATTTCATTGACGTTTTGTTCACTGTGAAAAAGAGAGCTGCAATCCCGTTGCCGTTTAGGTGGGTCAGGATACCTTCTTCTTTTTCGTGAATACGATCTCTGTCGTATTGTGAACCACTGTAAATGCCGGAAATAAAGCGCCGGAGCACCTCCGGATTCGGATGGATCTCAATTCCATGAAGAATCTTGGCATTTATCGGAGCGAGGAGTTCTGGAATACATGATAATTGTGCCATGGCAGCTGGCCAAACAATCATTAAATGGATACATTCAGTCCCTGTGATCATTGTCGACACCCTCATGTTGAAAACCAATCGGCGAGATTGTAATATCGCCGATTGGTTTTCAAGATAATAATGCAATTAGATATGAATAATTCTATTGCAGACGACGCAGAAATCGGAGAAGAACGCAAGACGGTTCTTGCGAAGATCATCATCGTCGCAAAGGGCTTTGTTGTTTACCATAAAGGAGTTAATGAAGCTGCCGATCTCTGCAATGACCTTGATCGCCGACTCGTACTGTTCCTGATCAATGGCCGCGTTTAAGCTGTCTCTGACTCTGTAGAAGGATGCAAACATGGGCTCTGCATTTGGATCGACAATTTCCCTGTTAAAAGCGCCGGGCTGCTCAGTGCTGCTCTTTACTAGCTTCACGACACGATTGAAAACCTGAAGGAAATCCAAATACCACTGTTCCCCGCCAATCTTGCTCAGCATATGGACCTTCTTCACGGATTTGTAAACATTCAGATCCGTCAAAGCTACTTTATCCAGATCCTCAAGATTAAAACCCTTCTCATCGTGCAGGAACACTTTAAGCCGCTGATAAAAGAAGGTCTGGAGGAACTTCACGTAGTCCGCCATGCTTTCGTTCTGCTGCGCGACATTCTGAGAGTACAGGTCGGCACACTCGGAAATAAAAGAATCCAAGTCTATGTCAAAATTCATAGCCAGAGCGATATTGAAGATGCCCAGCACCTGGCGGCGAAGGCCGTACGGGTCACTGGAACTGCTGGGCTTCAACCCGACAGCACTTAAGCACATAACCGAATCCAACTTGTCAGCGATCGAAATTATTGCAGACAAGGTTTCCGAAGGCAGCTTATCACCATAATAGTTAGGCAGATACTGCTCACTGATTGCAGTACATACCTCAGGAGCGTAGCCTTCACGCTGGGCAAATACAGCGCCCACCAGTCCCTGCGTATCCGTATACTCTCGCACCACGGAAGAAACCAGATCAGCCTTCATGATGGATATCGTCTGACGGATAAACGCCTCATTACGGTATCCTACCCGATCAGCAAGATGAAGTGCAATGAACTCATTTCGACGGACTTTGTCAGCATAACTGCCGCCGTTGTCCACAAACACAACATTGCTGAGTTGATCGGCCTTCTGCTGCATAGTCGTCTTGCAGTCATTCTTAAAGAAGAATTCGGCGTCTTCCAAGCGGGGACGCAGCACCCGTTCGTTACCTCTGGTGACATTGCTGATGAAGTCGCTTCCGCCGTTTCGGGCGTAAACAAAGGCGTTGGTAACCTTTCCGGAAACATACACTGGGAAATAGCGCTGCTGGTTTTTCAGCGGGTCCTTTATGATACATTCGGGAAGGTCCAGGTAACTATCCTCAAAGTGACCTACGGAACAGGTGGGGTACTCTGTAATATTGCAGACCTCATCCAGCAGGGAGTCATCAATCTCCACGTCGAAGCCGTTTCCTTTCTCTAAATCATGGATCTGCGTCACAATCATCTGTTTACGCTTAGCCTGATCCACAATCACAAATACACGTTCCATCGTGGCCAGGTACTCTTCTGCACAGGGGATACGAACCTCGCCGTCTGCCAAGGTGCGGTGACCGCGTGAGACACAGCCTGCAACAGCAACCTCAATCGCTGCCGGGATCACTTCGTCTCCATACATCGCCAACAGCCAGCGAATAGGACGGATGAATTTCATAGTGAAGACGTTCCAGCGCATACCGTTGGGTACGTCATTCATGATCGAATTCACCAGCTGGGGCAAACCATCTTTGAGCACGTCCACCGTCTTTTTGCTGGGCTTCACAACGGTCACAGCTACATATTCCATCTTTCCGTCATCAATGATGTCCACATCTTTGACGGTTTTGTTGTTTTTATTCAAGAATCCCAGCAGGGCTTTAGTCGCTTCTCCATTCTGGTCGAAAGCGATCTTTTTTGACGGACCCTTAACAACAGACTGCTGGTTGGGCTGGCAGTCAATCAGGCCGTCCACCAAAAGAACCAAACGCCGCGGAGTATACTTTACGTCCAGGTTTTGATAGCTCAGCCGCACTTCTTTCAGCAACTTCACAGCAGCCTCGCGGAAGTTGTTGGCCATCTTCACGATATATTGAGCAGGGATTTCTTCCACACCAACCTCAAAAACAAGTTTCTTTTCCATATACTTTCACCATTTCCTCAATCGATTGTTTTTCTGTACAGCTTGGCCAGGGCGCGGAAGAGGGCTGAGATGCGCTGAATATAGTTGTTGCGGGCGGTCTTACTGATGGCGCCGCAGGCATCCAGAATATTGAATGTATGAGAGCACTTCAAGGCGTAATCATATGCTGAATAGATATTCTGGCACTCTTCTGCCAAACGCATGCTTTCATGCTCATAAGTGTCAAAATCCGTGAACAGCTGCTTGGGATTACAGTCCTCAAAGCTGTATTTGGAGTTGTCGTATTCGCGGCGCTGATAGATATCCCCGTACTTTTCGGTGGGGCTGTACTGCAGATCGAAAACATTGTCGACGTCCTGCAGATACATGGCAATACGCTCCAGGCCGTAAGTAATCTCAGCCGTAACGGGTTTGCAGTCCATGCCGCCGATCACCTGGAAGAAAGTGAACTGCGTGATTTCCATTCCGTCAATCCACACTTCCCAGCCTTTTCCGAAGGCACCTAAGGTTGGCGACTCCCAGTTGTCCTCCAAAAAACGGATATCGTGTTCTTCACGCTTAAAGCCGATATACTCAAGGCTGTTGATATAAAGATCCACTACGTCCACAGGGCTGGGTTTCAGGATTACCTGGTACTGATGATGCATATACAGACGGTTGGGGTTTTGACCATAGCGTCCATCGGCCGGCCTTCTGGACGGCTCTACATAGGAGCGCCTGTAGGGATGCTCGCCCAGGGCTGCTAAAAAGGTAAACGGGTTCATGGTGCCCGCGCCTTTTTCCACGTCATGCGGCTCCATAATGGAGCAGCCTTGTGCAGACCAGTATTCATGAAGCTTCATTTTTAGCGCTTGAAGATACATGGTTGGTTGTTCAAGATTCATATGTTTCTCCTTCTATAAAATACTGAAATAAACAGAAAAATGTACTGACCGATGTAAAGTATACACCATTCGGCACTTCACGTCAATGACTGTCGAAAAATTATTCGCCTGGGGCAAGGCCTGCAGCCTGAGCTTTCCGTAAATCATAGACCTCCAGAGGGGATACGTAAGCCTGAATTGGGATGTAGAAGCTTTCGCGCAGACTCCCGTCTTTGCGGCTGTGCGCATGACTCGGCGCATCTACAGCCCATGCTACCAGACATAACCGGTCAACCTGGGAAGCATCATATGCGGGCAGAATACTTTTGCCGCCTTGTGCCGCAACGGTTACCGGAGCTGCATCCTGCATGGCAGGAAAAATGCGCCAGACTTCTTCGGCTAATCCGCTTGTCAGTGTCGGCTCCGGGTATACCATAATGTTCGGTTTTGATGCGATAGCCCGGAATTCGTAATATGCACGTCCGGAATTTCTGATCATGCCCCGGTCGCGCACCACCATCTGATCAAACAGTGCTTTCGGAGGCAGGTGAAGCGCATCAATAACACGGCACAGCGCTTGTACCAACGGCAGCATCGCGTTATGGAGATATCGGCTCCGACGCTCCGTGTGGCATGGAGCGTCGGCAAACAGGATTGCCTGCTGTTCAAGATCGGCAAAGGTGTCCGTTTCCAAATCGCGGCCACGCAGATAATCCGCGAATTCCCGCAGCGGCCAACAGGCAGCAAATACGCCACCTTTGCGCTTACTGTTGGCAGAAAAAAAGAATAGTCCGTCTGTGATATGCCGGGAAGAATCCGGGTAGAATCCAAGATACATTCCATCCTCGTTCCCGAATTCGCTGATCCGACCATGGGTAAGCGTCAAGTCTGACGGCAGAACGCTGTGCCGCCTGATCCACTCGACCGCCTGCGCGGGGATACAAGTGCCGGTAATCATCCAGGCTTCTCCCTCTTCCTCTGCCGATATCACACAATACTCCCTGCAGGAAACTACATGGAAGCCTTCTATTGCGGAGATTTCGACTTCACAGGGAATAATATCAGGAGCCATCGAAAGATCGATGCACCCACCCGAATTACCCTCTGGCGTATCCAGCCGCAGGAGCGGCCGATAAGTCTGCATGGCATGGATGAAATCATCAATAAATGATTCGTGGTTGGTACGCCACCCGGTAGAATATGTATTGAGAGAAAAACGCACGCCAGCCAGCATGTGGCTGTACTTTTGTACAATCTCTTTATGCATGCGGTTCAGCTGCTCGTTTTTCCGATTCCAGCCGATTGTGGACGTACGCACCTTCATACCCAGTGACCATGCAGATACCAGGTAGTCTATCAAATATGGATAAACTCCAATGTCATTGTCCAGGTACGGAAAGATAATGCCCGGTTTGTACTGACGTCTGCATGAAACGTATGGCAGACCAAGCAGGTGTTGTACGCAGCGAAAGGCTCCTGCTATGGTACGAACCGAGGCCCCGTTCAGCATACGTAAATAGTTGCCGGATTCCTGTGAGCAGAAACTGCAGCGGTTCACACAGCCAACTGCAGGCTGCCATACCGACAAAGCTTCCAAAACCTTTCCCGGCAAGTTTTTATACAAGACGTGAGCCAACGCAAGACGGTTTTCCAGTTCATCCTGCGGCAACGAATCTTCATCACATAACAGTGCATTGGCCGGATCAATATACTCTGTCATATTGTCATCTCCTGATCAGCTTGCTTTTTGGAGCTATGGAGTCTCCTCTATGAACACTTCTGCGAAGCGGTCGCTGCGGCGGACGAGCCGATAGCGCAGAGGCTGACTGAAACAGTCCGCATCAACGAGCGTGGTGTGGAACTCATCAAGCTCGCCGAAGGGATCGATATTGAGCGACGAAAACTCCAGAAAGACCTCGCGGGTAAAGGGCAAACCCAGCAATTCCGGACGAATCAAAGGACTGTTGATCCGCGTGATCAGGCTGATGAGACGGTGTTCCTCTATCAAATCCATCAACTGATCATAGCGCTTCCCGCCCAAAGGCAGGCAGGGCTTGTATCCTGTTTGCTGACTCAGCGGTATATCACCCAGGAAAATATACTTTAGCCGTATATCGCCAAAGACGATACTGTCCGCCTTCAAGTTGTGCAGATTTATCAAGTCATGCCGGGCTGTTTCCCAATTATTCCACCATTTATAGGGCATATAGAAGACAGAAACCCCCATAGCGGAAGCTTGTGCTTCTACAAGACTGCGGGACTGCCCATGATACAGCGCTTTTTCGTTCTCCAAAATGTGGATCAGCGCAACAGGCTGTGCCTGACTGGTAGCGATAGCGAAAGCCAGGCCGGAGTCTTTGCCTCCGCTGAACATAGACAAAAAACGGTTGTCCGGTGTAAGTTCCCAATAGTTTTTAATAAGTTCTGCTTGTAAAGCTTCTTCAGTCTGTTTCATTGCGGTTCTTCACTTCAGCCTCAGGATTACTGCACAGCCATATAAAACCCACTAACGTAGCTAAACGTATCATCAAATAGATGTTTTGATGCTTTAGAATCTGCAGGCCACATTCCATCAGTTCCGTATATCCCTCCAGTACGCACAGTCTGCGTTTACAGTATTCAACCAGTTCCTGCTCAATCTGTGCATTCTGCCGCATCCAGTATTTATAGGGGTTGCGGGAACGTTCCGGTCTTTTCGGATGTATCACAGCGTCCAACCATCGGGCCAGGTCGGTTGTTTTATCATGCGGATGCACGGCAAATGGACCATACATAGGCCTTAGTCCTGTGTTTTCCCATTGGTAGTGAGCAGCCTGCGGCATATACTGGTTCATCCACACAAAATACAACTTGTGGTTCAGACGCCATTGCGACGGTATAGAAAAAATGTAGGACATCAGTGCTTTTGAAGTATACGCTGAAGAATGGACTGCAAGATCGCGTGTTCCCAGACTGCCCTGCACCAGACCGTTGATATAGCGGTTATCCAGAACAAACTGTTCTGATGGGATTTTTTTTAATTCCTCTGTCGGGATCCAGTCCAGCACCCTGTTAAACAGAGGACGGAACTCATCGCAGTATGGCGCGCTGAGCACGGACTTGTTTTTGACGTTAAGCTGGATCGCAAAGTCTTCCGCGGAATGGAAGCGATCATCTGCGTTACATTTGTCAATGCAATATCCTCCAATTATCGTATCGCCAACCAGTCCGCTGTGCACAAAACCAAAGCGCTCCATCTGAAGACGATTCCAGATCATTCGCGCCTGGAGCACAGGGCGGTAAGTCGTCATTCCCTGAGTGGCGCGAATTCCCTCATCGATATTGGATAGGTACCGACCGCGATCCAGGCTGAAGAAAATATGTTCACAGCCATGTTCGGCTGCAATCTTCTTGGCTATTGTTTCCTCGCGATAAAACGACTGTGAATAATTGAGTGTAGTGATGGGATCATAGCCATTTCGCAGCGCATAGAACAAACACATACGCGAATCCAGTCCGCCGCTGAGCATAAGCAGGTGTTCTGAATTACCATCGGCAGAAAAACTGTTGTCAATTGCAGCGGAAAACAGCTTATCGATGGTTTCTGCTGCCGATTCGAGAGTCTGAGAATCATCTTTTTCTGCCCGGTAATAATGGAAATAGGTGTCTATCTTATCTTTGCGCCAGCTGTAGATACCGGCAGGCTGAACCTTGTAAACGCCTTCCAGAAGCGTATGTGAATTATGTGTCAACCTTTGCAGAAAAAATCGGGTGTTATCTCACCCTTGCACTGCTGTTTTCCGCCATTCTTTACAGCAGGTGTGTTAATGTGAAAAAGGTTTCGCTGGCCGAAATAATAGTCATGGCTTTTTTGTACACCGCGTGTGTGATTTTGCTCAATAATCTCTGGCGCTACATGCTGTCCGATATCTGGCTCAAAGACGAACAACTCTATTTCAAGATACTTCTTGCTGACCTTAAAAACTGTGCAGGGATGGCTGCGCTTCGATATCCCCTAGTGCTTTTGGCCTCCGCCTGCGGCCTGTTTGCGGAGGGGGAAATTTTCTCACGTGAGGGGCAAAAAGAGAAGGCCGCAGAGGCTGAACAGGTACAGCATGTTGATCGGATAGTTGAAAAGATGGTTTCGGACTGGGAAGACTCCTTCCAATTTGTATTTCTCTTTGGTGCTTCGGAAAATCGAAAAGGGCTTATTCAAAAGGCGGAGGATATCTTCAGGAAGCGCGAGGAAGGACAATGCTTCCACATATCGGCAGACGAACTCCCGCAGTTACTTCAGAGTGAGAATGCAATTGCAGAGTATTCGCTCCTGATTATCGAGAATGTCGATGATTATTTAATGATTGACCCCCACAATACGGATATTCTTTTCAGTATTATCACTGAAGTGGCAGCTCGTAACGGAAAGGTCATTCTTTCTTCGACTTTACGTCCCGGTGACATGGAGGGCTTGAACGAACGCAATCTGATGCTTCTAAACTGCTTCCTGGCTGAGCAAGTATGAGCTGGCTTTTATGGTCTCGCTATGCGCTTGCTCTGACATACAGTCCTGCCACATGATTCTTGAAATCAAGGAGGTTGCTATATGGAGAAGATTTGGCTATCGTTTTTTTCGATCGATAACGATAATGCGGTTTTCTACGCTGAAGTTCCTAAAGGGCTGTTTTCGGAGGGAATGGTTTTGGCTCTCGGGAGAGACCACGCGCTTATGCTTTATGGCGAAGATAAATGGGATTCGTTTTTGGAACGAATTAAGACGCTCCCACCCGAGAATGCCAAAATGCTCAGACCATTTTTGACCTTTTCCGCACCCTGCTACAACTGCGGGGACACTGCGGTAAGGGTTTCCAAAACAATGCTTGATTACGCCGGAATAAAATCCAAAGCCTTATTAGAGCGGTCCGAGGATGGACATTTCATATTACGGAGACCGTAAAAATGCAGTTCGTCAGTGGGTCTGCTTCAAAACGGCGGAATGACTGGAGATTGAAAAACACCTCGATGATGCTGTGATTTATATTAATATGTCCAACTTAATTCCTAATTAGGAGTTTCATCAAAGGGCTTTTGAGGTTGAACGGTTTTTTAGAGCCTAATAAATATAGAAGTCACAACCTTCACCCGTGTTATTCATTTCAAAAAAGCCAAAACGGGGGAACATCTCGACGTTTTCGTAGTGTGCCATCTTAGCGGATAAGTTGCTCACCTCCAAAATCCCTGCGGGGTATCAGACTATCTCCCTACGCGTCCTCAGTAGCATGCGTAAAAGTCAGCACAAGAACTTTTCGGATTCATCTTATTCTACCCGAAAAGTATGAAAACAAAATTGTCACCGTTTATTGCAAGAAAATCGGTGACAGGAATCGAATCTATGGATTTTCGTTCAGCCCCGGTGCGTTTCAGGTTTCCTGATCCGCACCGGGGCTTTTTTCGTTTTCTGCGCTTGTAGGGATTTTTATTGGACAGCAACTATGCTAAAATTATTTTTGAAAAGCAGGAACAATCGACGCTTGCTTGTGTCGTCAAAAATATAGAGGGCGCTGGACCTCTGGAAAGGAGACGATAAAAATGCCGATTATGCTGACCAGAAAGGACGGCCCGCCTACGCCGTTCCGCAACGCAGAGTACATCCCGTTCTACTACTTCATCCCGAAAAGCATCCTGTCCCGCTGTGGGGCGGAGCTGAACGCCATCCCGAGGAATCCGCAGGAGCTATTTCACAACCGGGCCGCCTGCGAATTCGTGGAGAGCGACCTGTTCCGGCTGCTCATCATAGACGCTACCGCCTTTATGGTTTGGCCGTATATGGGCTTCGGCGAGTATATGGAAATTTACTCCGGCTACGACCCGGCGTGGCGGTTCGCCCACTGCCCGGACTACTGGATCCAAGAGCTGACGGACGAAGGCATTCTGGCATCCACCGGCGAATTATTCAAAGGCTGCCACTCGGAATTGGGGTATGTACCGGAATGGCAGATCGACATCTATCTGCGCTACATCGTGCCCAATGTGATGAAAAAGCATCGGATGGACGAGATTATCCAAGCGGCACGGGAATACCCCTGTTTCGAGGACTTTGATTTTCGTAAAAGCAATCAGAAAGCGGACTTCATCCGCAAATGGTATCACACCCGCACCAGGCATCCGATGATCTCACTGGAGGAATTTCAGGAAGCCTATGCCGACGCCCACGGCGGACAGGAATACGAGGAGCCTGACCCGTCGCAGAATGTGGAGGAAACAGCGGTAGCACAGGCGCTGGTGGATCAGTTCAAGGCCACGCTCAGCGAAAAGGATATGCAGATCCTTGAACTGCGCATGAACGGCAACACGCTGGAGGAGATTGCCGAAAAGCTGGGCTACAAAAATCACAGCGGCGTTCTCAAGCGTATCCGTAAAATTGGGCAGGCTTACGAGGCCTACACCGGCGTGGACTACGGCTTTGAGAGCGGCAAAATCGTCGGATAACACCTACTAAAAATCGGTAGGTGTTATTTTTATGCCCAAACGGAGGTGGATATTATGAAATGGAGAATATACCCGTCCCAGCGAGGACGGGTCAACAAACTGGTGCGCCGACGATGCTGCTGCTATGACCACGGCAACTGCATCCTGCTGGATGACGGAGAAGCACATCGCTGCGTGCAGATCATCAGCCGGAGCGGCATCTACTGCAACTATTTCCGCCGTGCGGTGTTGCCGTCCGATAGTGAGTTATACGCACAAATTAGAGATCAGAATAAATGAGGAGGATGAGGAAATGAAAACAATCCACAACACAAAAATCATCGGCATTGACCACGGGTACGGGAATATGAAAACGGCCAATTGCTGCTTTCCCACCGGTATCACCGCCTATGACCACGAACCGCTGTTTACGGCGGACATGCTGGTCTACGGCGGCAGGTATTATCTCATCGGCGAGGGACACAAGGAGTTTGCACCGGACAAAATCAAGGACGAGGACTATTATGTGCTGACCCTTGCGGCAATCGCCAAGGAGCTGAAAGCCGAAAATCTTACCGAGGCGCACATTGTGATTGCCGCCGGTCTGCCGCTGACCTGGACAAGCGGGCAAAAGGCAGATTTTAAGGCGTATCTGATGAAAAATGCCGAGGTGGAGTTCTCCTACAAAAAGGCGGACTACCACCTCTATATCGACGATGTGCGTATCTATCCGCAGGGGTAGGTGAGTAATCGGGCTAAAATCCCTATAACTTCTTCTTAGTACGCGCGTATATAGAAATAGTTATAGGGAAATGTACCCGATTACTCACCTTCCTCACCTAAACTTTTTAAATTTAGGGGCAATTATAGTCTTACTTCTTCCCCTTCACCACGAACCCGGTGAACCCCGCCGCTTTCAGCTTTTCCAGCATCCTGTCGGCGTTGGCGCGGACGGCGAAGGCTCCCACCTGGACCCGGTACAGCACCTGTTCGGTGTCGGCCTTGGGTTCTTCGGCGGGCTTCTCCTCCGCCTTGGCCGGGACGAAGGTCACACCCAGGTACTTGCACAGGCCCTTGGCGATGGCTTCTCCGATCTCCGTGGTGTGCTCCACGATCCACTTGGCACCCTCCACCGTGTCGTGGAATTCGCACTCACAGTACACCGTGGGAGCCGCCGGAGTCCGCACCTCGTAAAGGTTGGGGTTCTTCTGCACGTTCTCGGACGTTCCCGGCGTCAGCGGGGCCAGCTCCGCAAACACCGCCTTGCAGGCGTCATACCCCTTGCCGGGGATGGCGTAGCAGAACAGCCGGGTGCCCATGACCTTGCCGTTGCAGGCGTTGGTGTGGACGCAGTTGTGGACGTCCGCACCGAAGCTGTTGGACTGGGCGCAGCGCTGGGCCATGGTGGAACCCAGAGCCGCCACCTGCACCTCCACGCCGCTGCGGCGCAGGGCCGCCGCCTCTGCCTCGGCGATCTTCTGGCACTGGGCGTGCTCGTTGGTGTTGCCCCAGGCGTAAGCGTTGCTCACCTGGTCGCTGGGGCTGATGTAGACCTTCTTACTCATCGCTATTCTCCTCTCCCGGCAGGTTCTCCTCTGCCGTGTCCTCAGTGTGTACCTTCAGCTTTTTCAGCAGGGCCTGCATAAAGCCCGGCACCGGTGCGCCAATGGCCGAAACATTCTCCAGGATGGACAGCAGCTCGTTGATCACCAGCCAAATGATGACGATGCTGGCAAACAGGAAGTCCACCGGCCAGTTCCAGCCCAGGCTGTCCGCTCCGTAGCGCAGCAGCCAGTCCACCACGCAGGCCACCCCGACAATCACCAGATAGCCCACCTTTTTCAGGATGCCCCACAGGCCCACCCGGGAGGACAGCTCCCCGGCGTGCCAGGCCTTGGCCATGCCGGTGATGTAGTCCAGGACCATCACCACCAGCAGCACCAGCACCGGCACCAGCAGCTGAATGCCGTAAGCGCACAGCGCCCCCAGCGCAGCCGCCAGCGCGGCCTTGATCGTGTTTTCTTTCATGTAAAATCTCCTTTCCTGCCGCCTTGGGCGGCGTGATTACTGCGTGAATGCCTTGGCCGACAGATTGCCGCTGTTGTCCACGGCGATGGTGTACAGGGTGCCGTTGGGGGCCTGCACAAATACGTTGGCCATGTTCTGCTTGACCTCATCACCAAACTGCATGGGGGTACCTACCCACACCTGCTTATAGGCGATCTCCTGGTTCTTGGTGATGATGGCCCCGGCGGCATCACCGTTGCCCACGATACGAATGAACGCCACACTGAGATCGTTAATGGTAATACTAAAGCCCTTGCCGTCGCTGTCGAATACTGCATCGTAGGAGGTCCCGGAGGTGGCTTTGTATGTCACAGCGCCAGTAGACTCCTTCATGGCGTTGTACTGCACGGCAATGGGCCAGATGGAGCCGCCGCCGCTCTCAAAGGCGCCATCCGGGCAGCGCACCCGGATCACGTCCCCGGCCTTGCACCCGATGTAACCGCTTGTCCACATGGTGTAGTTCCGCACGTCGGTACTTTCTGTACCGCTCCCGTTCAGGCGGGTTTGAGATTTAAAATTCGAACTCGATTGGTCCAGCCGGTTCGTAAAATTCGGCTGCTGCTGGTATTCACCCTCGGCGGCCTGGACGAACGAGGTATCCGCCGGGGTGATGGGCGCGGCGACAGGCTGCCACCATCCGGAGCCGGTCCACCACTTGGACTTGCCCAGGCTGCTGTCCCAGACGGACATGCCCGGGTAATACTTATCCGCGTCCAGAGACCCGCCCTGGCCGGGCAGGGCAACGGTATCCGCCAGATACTGCCGGTTTCCGCTGGCGTAGCCATCGTAGGGCGCCAGTCCGGAAGGGGTAGGATAGAAGTAACCGTTCAAGCCGTCCGTGGCCAGAAAGATTTTACTGTCCGCGCTGGGGATCGTGGCCAGCAGGTCGGGCAGCTGCCCGGTACGACCGGCGGACCGGATGATGGAAAACCCGATCAGAGACAGCGCAATCTGCGCGGTGGGGCCGGTTACGTCCACAAGCGCTGTGTTGGTGTAGGTGTCGGCGCTGCGCTCGTAGAGCTGGAGCCCGCACACGGTGACCGTTGCGCGGTTGGCCATCATGATGGGCACGCCTGCCGTCTGCCGCCAGCCGTAAAAGCCGTTAATGGTGAGATTGCTGTCTACCCCGGCGGAGACATACACCGCCGCGTCCTTGGACTCGGCCCCGCACCCGTTGAGCACCACGCCATTGCCGGTTATGCTGAAAATCGTCCCTGTGCCGCCGTCGCAGCACACCTGTGACAGGGTGCTGTAGGCGGACTGGATGATATACGGGTTGGCCGCGCCGCTGCAATAGACCCGTTCCAGGACGGTACTGGTGCCGTAGTCGATGTGGACGGCATTGGAGGCGCACACAAGATACAGGTCCGCCAGCCGCCGGATCAGCTGTCCACTGTAGGCATGGTTTTGGCGGCGTTGCCGGTTTTCTTGATGATGGCGGTGGACGGATTCTCGCCGATCAGCGCCGGACTGCGGCCCTCCCACCATTTGACGCCGTCGATGGTGGTCACCGCATCGCTGTAGGTCTGGATGACCAGCGGCGCGGTGATGATGTAGGTGCCCGCCGGGACATACACGGCCATGGCCAGCGTCGACACAGCCCTGTCAATGGCCGCCTGAATGGCCGCCGTGTCATCCGTGCTGCCGTCACCCTTGGCCCCGAAGTCCCGGACGTTCAGGATGCCTCCGGTTTTTTTCTTCCAGCTGGCAGGGCGTCCGTCCGCCCCGACGGTATCCACCGCAATCTGGTCGCCTGCGGACAGCCCCGACAGGCCCATTGCGCCGGCAATGGAGGAAGCCGTCACGCTGGCGTCGGACCCGGCGGGGCCTCGCGGGCCGGTATCGCCCTTGGGTCCCTTCAGATTGGCCAGAGCCACCACATTGTCCCAGTTTTTCCCATCGCCGGAAAACTGGATGTATCCGCCCTCCACCCGCATGGACGAGACCGCCGGGTGCTCCGTCAGATAATCCGCCACCGCCTGGGCGACGCTCTCCGGCTGCACCGCAATCAGCCGATTGAGCTTTTCCGTGAGCTGATCGTACACATCCTCCGCCGGGTCTGCCGGAGCGCCGCCGGGGGTGGTGACAGACGGCAGCACCCGCAGGTCCGCCGCCCGGCTGGTGTGCAGGTCCCCGGCGTACAGGCCCACGGACGCCCACCCCGGCATGCTGAGCACCGGCAAAGCCGCCGTGTCGCCGGAAAATACCACGTCCTGATAGGTGCCGTCCGCCAGGTTCACCCGCATGGTTTTAGCGTCATAGGGGGTCCACTCGTCGTCCAGATCCCACACCACCGTGTAGTCGCTGTTGCCGCAGATCACGGTCCCTGTGCCTCCGGCCCGCTTGTCCCGAATTTTGATCTTGATTTCAGGCATTTGCATCATCTCCCTTCGGATACGCCCGCACGCGGCGTAAAAGTTGCCCCCGCTGTTGCCGTCTCCGTTTTTGCTGACAGTTGACAGCATGGCCCAGCGATGCCATAGTTGTATCAGCTTATGGAGATTATTTCAAGCGATCTGATTTACGCATAACAAGCTATCGGAAAGGCTGCTGTCAAACGACGGCGGCTTTTCTTTTTCGGGAAGTATTCAAGAAGTCATAAAGTTCCGTGAGTAATGGAAGAAGGCAGCGTTTACGAAAATGTCACAATTCAACGCAGAAAAACCTCAAATATTTTAGATAGCCCCACCATCAGAACGGATTGGCAATTCGACAAAATGTGATATAATCCCACTGTCTGGAAAAATATAAAGTTGTAGCACAGAGGTATCTGCTCAAAAGCAGATGAGAAGGGAATCCGGTGGGAATCCGGAGCGATGCAGTCACTGTGTACGGGAGCGGCCTTGCAATCCACTGGGAAACTGGGAAGGGCAATGCCGTGACGAACGAAGTCAGGAGACATGCCTCTGTGTGGAATCTCAAACCTGCTGCCAACGGGTTGGTTTTCCTACAAACTTATGATCCGTCGCGGAGCGCCGCACGGATGTATATGTAGTAAGAAGCTCTGAGGGCGGCTGTGTGAAACACAGCCGCTTTTATATTTCTTTCAGAACAAATATTTGGAAAGAGGTAGATCAACCATGAAGAAAGCACTTGCCTTTCTGATGGCGGCTGTGATGCTGATGAGCATGCTGACCGCCTGCGGCAACAAGGACAATGCCGGCAACAAGGACAACAACGACGTGAACACCGAGGAGACCGACAAGGCCGCCGCCGATAAGGTCGCCGCCCTCATCGACGCCATCTACGTGCAGGAGCGCACCGAGGAGACCGATGCCCAGTGCGAGGCCGCCAAGGCCGCTTGGGACGCCCTGACCGATGCCCAGAAGGCACTGGTGGAGGGTGAGGAAGCCAGCCCCGACTACTTCGGTCTGGACACCGGTGACGCGTCCAAGGACGATCCCCGCAACCAGGACGAGATCGGCGAGAAGGAGCTGCTGGTGGTGTCCTTCGGCACCTCCTTCAACGACAGCCGCGTAGCCGACATCAAGAGCATTGAGGACGCCCTGCAGGCGGCCAACCCCGATTGGTCCGTGCGCCGCGCCTTCACCGCTCAGATCATCATCAACCACATCCAGGCCCGTGACGGCGAGAAGATCGACAACATGGAGCAGGCTCTGGAGCGCGCTGTCGCCAACGGCGTGAAGCAGCTGGTGGTGCAGCCCACCCATCTGATGCACGGTGCTGAGTACGACGAGATGTGCGCCGCCATTGACAAGGTTCGTGACAAGTTCGAGTCCGTTGAGATCGCCGAGCCCATGCTGGGTGAGGTGGGAAGCGACGCCACCGTCATCAACACCGATAAGGAAGCCGTTGCCAAGGCCGTCGTCGCCGCTGCTCTGAGCGAGAGCGGTTACGAGTCCACCGCCGCCGCCAAGGAGGCCGGTGTGGCTTATGTGCTGATGGGTCACGGTACGGCGCATGTGGCGAAGGTCACTTACAGCCAGATGGCCACCCAGATGGACAAGCTGGGCTATGAGAACGTGTTCATCGGCACCGTGGAGGGCGAGCCTGAGGATACCTCCTGCGAGGCCGTGATCGCAGCTGTCAAGGAAGCCGGTTACACCACCGTGGTGCTGCGTCCCCTGATGGTCGTGGCGGGCGACCACGCCAACAACGACATGGCCGGTGCGGACGAGGATTCCTGGAAGACCATGTTTGAGGCCGCCGGTCTCACCGTGAACTGCCAGATCTCCGGTCTGGGCCGTATCGATGCCATCCACGCGCTGTATGTCGCCCACACCAAGGCGGCTATCGACGCCATCGCGTAACAAGGACTGAACGGGCTCCGGGGCGGTATACCATCGCCTCGGAGCCTTTTTTCAAAGCAAGGAGGACTTTACCATGAAAAAAATTCTTTCGTTTCTGCTGGCCACTCTGATGATGACAGCGCTGCTGGTGGGCTGCGGGCAGCAGCAGACCGATGCCCCCGGCAACGATGAGCCCGACCAGCCCGCTCTGGCGGACGGCGTATACACCGCCGACTTCAACACCGACAGCAGTATGTTCCACGCCAACGAGACCTGCGACGGCAAGGGCGTGCTGACCGTGAAGGACGGCCAGATGACCATTCACGTCAGTCTCGCCTCCACCAGCATCGTGAATCTGTTCCCCGGTTTGAAGGAGGACGCCCAGAAGGACGGCGCCGTGCTGCTGCAGCCCACCAAGGATACCGTCACCTATCCCGATGGCCTGACCGAGACGGTCAACGGCTTTGATATCCCCGTGCCCGCACTGGACACGGAGTTCGACGTGGCCCTCATCGGCAAGAAGGGCGTGTGGTATGACCACAAGGTTTCCGTCTCCAACCCTGTTCTGAAGGAGGATGACGGCGTGGACGCTGCCGCCATTACGCTGGCGGACGGCACTTACACCATTGAGGTGGGCTTCGAGGGCGGCTCCGGTAAGTCCCATGTGCTGACCCCCTGCACCCTGAAGGTGGAGAACGGCGCTGCCACCGCCACCATCGTGTGGAGCAGCCAGAAGTACGACTATATGCTGGTGGACGGCCAGCGCTATGACGTTCTCACCACCGAGGGCGGCTCCACCTTCGAGATCCCCGTGCGGGCGCTGGATACCCCGCTGACGGTGATCGGCGACACCACCGCTATGAGCACCCCCCACGAGATCGAGTACACCCTGACCTTTGATTCCACCACGGTGGTGGAGGCAGCCCAGTGAAACGGCTGACCGCCGCGGTACTGGCGCTGCTGCTGATGCTGTCCCTCTGTGGCTGCGGCACGGCAGACGCCCCTGCCAAAACCGATGGACAAACTGTCTCCGTATCGTGGGATGAGTTGGTCTTTGACCGTACCATGCCCCTGCGCTATGCCCAGCAGTTTACCGTAGAGTATGCCGGAGAGAGCTACAAGCGCATTACCATCAACAACGACCGGGTGTACCTGCTGGTAGCGGAGGGCGCGGCGGTACCGGAGGGCGTACCCGCCGGCATCACCGTTTTGCACCAGCCGCTGGATCAGATCTATCTGGTGGCGGCCGCCGCCATGGACTACTTCGACAAGCTGGACGCCGTCGGGTGCATCACCCTCAGCGGCAAAAAGCAGTCGGACTGGTATATCCAACGTGCCAAGGACGCCATGGACAGCGGAGCGTTGGTATACGCCGGCAAGTACTCCGAGCCGGATTATGAGCTGATCTTGTCACAGGGTTGCGATCTGGCGGTGGAAAACACCATGATCTATCACTCTCCGGCGGTGCTGGAGCAACTGGAGCGGCTGGGCATCCCCGTGCTGGTGGAGACATCCAGCTACGAGACCCAGCCCATGGGCCGGATGGAGTGGATCAAGCTGTACGCGGCGCTGCTGGACAAGGAGGACGAGGCCGAGGCGCTGTTTAATGAGAAGATGGACAGCGTGGCGGACGTACTGGAGCAGCAGCCCACCGGCAAGACTGTGGCGTTTTTCTACATCACCAGCAGCGGCGCTGTAAACGTCCGCAAGTCCACGGACTATGTGGCGAAGTGCGTTGCCATCGCAGGCGGAGACTATGTCTCCTTCGATGAATCGGCGGAGGACAACGCCCAGTCCACCGTCAACATTCAGATGGAATCCTTCTACCACGGTGCAGTGGACGCCGATGTGCTGATCTACAACAGCATCATCGATGGCGAGCTGCACACGCTGGACGAATTGGTGGCACTGGATCCACTGATGGCCGACTTCAAGGCCGTCAAGAGCGGTAATGTGTGGTGCCTGACCAAAAACTTCTATCAGGAGTCGCTGGAGCTGAGCGATCTCATTCTGGACGTGAACCATGCGTTGAACGACGCGCCGGATACGGCTTTTCACTTTCTGACACGGATGAAGTGAGCATTTTTTACATCATAAGGAGGAGCGGCATGAAGAGAAACCGAACACTTCGCATCTGGGGAGGCTTCTTGCTGCTCCTCCTGCTTTTATTCACATTTTTGATTTGGAATATCTTCGCGGGAAGCGTTTCTCTTTCCGCGTCTGAGATATGGCGGATCCTGCTGGGGGGCGATGTTGGCTTTACCCAGAGCCAGATCATCGTAAAGATCCGTCTGCCCCGGCTCCTGTCGGCGCTGATCCTGGGCGGGGCGCTGTCCCTGTCCGGCTATCTGCTGCAAACCTTCTTCCACAACCCCATCGCAGGCCCCTTCGTGCTGGGCATCTCCTCCGGCGCAAAGATGACGGTGTGCGTGGCCATGCTGGTGCTGCTGAGCCGTGGCAAGACCACCTCCTCCGCCATTCTCATCGCAGCGGCCTTCGTGGGAGCTATGGTATCCATGGGCTTCGTGCTGCTGATCTCCCAGCGGGTCAAGCGCATGAGCCTGCTGGTGGTCTGCGGCGTGATGATCGGCTATATCTGCTCGGCACTGACGGATTTTCTCGTGACCTTTGCCGACGATTCCAGCATCGTGAATCTGCACAACTGGTCTCTCGGCTCCTTCTCCGGCATGAGCTGGGACAACGTAAAGACTATGGCCGTTGTCTGCAGCATCACGCTGCTGCTGACCTTCCTGCTTTCCAAGCCCATCCGGGCGTACCAGTTGGGCGAGGTCTACGCCCAGAATATGGGCGTCCCCCTGCGGGCCTTCCGGACGGCGCTGATCCTGTTGTCCAGTGTGCTGTCCGCCTGCGTCACGGCCTTTGCCGGCCCCATCTCCTTTGTTGGCATCGCAGTGCCGCACCTGATGAAGTCCCTGTTCAAATCGGCGGAGCCGCTGTGTATGATCCCAGCCTGCTTCCTGGGCGGCGGCGTGTTCTGCCTGTTCTGCGACCTCATCGCCCGCACCGCCTTTGCCCCCACAGAGGTGAGCATCAGCTCCGTCACGGCGGTGTTCGGCGCACCCATCGTCATCTACATGATGATCCACAGAAAGGCGGCGTGAGTATGGCAGCATATCTGGAAACCAAGGCGCTTGCCGTGGGCTACCACGGCAAGCCGCTGATTGAAGATGTCGCCCTCCATGTGCAGCGGGGCAGGATCGTGACGCTCATCGGCCCCAACGGGTCGGGAAAATCCACCATCTTAAAAACCATTATCGGCCAGCTCTCCAAGGTGTCCGGCACAGTGTTTCTGGACGGCAAGGCCATGGAGGAGCGCAGCCGCAATGAGATCGCCCGGCGCATGGCCATTTTGATGACGGCCCGCATGGAGCCGGAGCTGATGACCTGCCGGGACGTGGTGAGCAGCGGCCGCTACCCCTATACCGGGCGGCTGGGCATTTTGCAGCCGGAGGATCAGGCCATCGTGGAGCGCTCGCTGGAGCAGGTAGGCGGCATGGAGTTTGCTGACCGCCCCTTCTCCGCCATCAGTGACGGACAGCGCCAGCGCATTCTGTTGGCCCGGGCGCTGTGTCAGGAACCGGAGATCATCGTGCTGGACGAGCCTACCAGCTTTCTGGATATTCGCTACAAGTTGGAGCTTTTGACGGTGCTCAAGCGCATGGTGCGGGAGAACGATCTGGCGGTGCTGCTGTCCCTCCACGAGCTGGAGCTGGCGGAGCGCATTTCCGACACGGTGGTGTGCGTGGCGGGCGACCGCATCGACCGCATCGGCACCCCGGAGGAGATTTTCACCCGCGAGTATATCGCAAAGCTGTACCGGATGGAGCACGGGAAGTACGACCCCTGCTTCGACAGCCTGGAATTTGTGCCGTAAGGAGTGCTATCATGGAAAAACAAGGTGTTTTTTACGCCGTCAGCGTGGGCCCCGGCGACCCGGAGCTGCTGACCCGGCAGGCGTGCCGGGTCTTGACGGACTGCGGCGTGGTGGCCGCTCCCCGGATGAAGTCCGGGCGGATGCTGGCGCTGGACATCGCCGCCGGTGCTGTGGATATGCAGGGCAAGACCATATTGCCGTTGGATTTCACCATGGCGCGTGACGCGGCGGTACGGGAGGACAGCTACCGCACGGCGGCTGCCGCCATCGAAACGGCGCTGGCGGCCGGGCAGGACGTGGCCATGGTCAATCTGGGCGACGTGTCCGTGTACGCCACGGCCTACTATATTCTGGAGCGCATCCGCTCTGACGGGTTTAAAACGGTGATGTGTTCCGGCGTCACCAGCTTCTGCGCCGTGGCGGCGCGGCTGGGGCGCAGCCTCACCCGCATGGAGGAGCCCCTCCACATCCTGCCGGGCAGCGCCGATCTGGACAGTGCGCTGGCGCTGCCGGGGACGAAGGTCATCATGAAGTCCGGCAAGGCCATCCACGAGACAGCGGCGGCGCTGGAGCGCCGCGGTATGGCGGCAAACGCCGGTATGGTGGCGGACTGCGGACTGGAGACAGAGCAGATCTACACCGACCTGCGGCACTTGCCGGAGGAGATCAGCTATTTTGCCACCATCGTGGCGGATTGAGAGGTCGCTATGGAGCAAAAAGTCTCCCACTTGGTGCTGGCCGGTACCAACAGCGGCTGCGGCAAAACCACCGTCACCTGCGCCGTTTTGCAGGCGCTGGTAGCGCGGGGTCTGCGGGTAGGCGCGGCAAAATGCGGCCCGGATTACATTGACCCCATGTTCCACAGCCGGGTCATCGGCGCGAAAAGCTCTAACCTCGACCCGTTCTTTTTTGACCCCGACACCATGCGCTATCTGCTGGCGCACAATGGTGAGGAGTGCGATGTGACGGTCATTGAGGGCGTCATGGGATACTATGACGGGCTGGGGCTCACCTCCACCCGCGCCAGCACCTATGAGACGGCGCGGGAAACGGAAAGCCCCGTGGTGCTGGTGGTGAACGCACGGGGGGCGGCGTTGTCCGTTGTGGCGGCGGTGCAGGGCTTTCTGGACTTCGCGCCGGACAACAACGTGCAGGGCGTCATTCTCAACGGGTGCAGTGCCATGAGCTACGGTGCGCTGGCGCGGGAGCTGGAAAGCCGGCTGGGCGTCCGCGCCTGCGGCTATCTGCCCAGGCTGCCAGAGTGTGCGCTGGAGAGCCGCCATCTGGGGCTCATCACTGCGGACGAGGTGGCGGATCTGCGGGAGAAGCTGCGCAAGCTGGCGGCCGAGGCAGAAAAAACGCTGGACATAGCCGCCCTGCTGGAAATTGCGGCTGCCGCGCCGCCGCTTCGCTTTACGCCGCCGGTATTGCCGGAAAAGGGCGCGCCGGTGCGGATCGGCGTGGCGCGGGACAGGGCGTTCTGCTTTTACTATGAGGACAGTCTCGACCTGCTGCGGCAGCTGGGCGCGGAGCTGGTGCCCTTCAGCCCCCTGACGGATGAACGGCTTCCCAACGGCGTACAGGGGCTGTACTTAGGCGGCGGCTACCCGGAACTTTACGCGGCGCAGTTGGAGGAAAACCACGCCCTGCGCAGGCAAATCCGAGACGTTGTATACGCGGGGATGCCCTGTATCGCCGAGTGCGGCGGCTTCATGTATCTGACGCAGTCCATCGCAGGCCGCGCCATGGTGGGTGCGCTGCCGGGGGACTGCTTTGATACGGGGAGGCTGACCCGATTCGGCTATATCACCGCCACGGCCCGGAAGGACAATCTCCTCTGCCGCGCCGGAGAGCAGGTACCCATGCATGAATTCCACCACTGGGATACCCCCCAGCCCGGCGGCGCTTTTCTGGCGGAAAAGCCCTCCGGTAAGCAGTGGACCTGCGTACACGCCACCGATACGCTGTACGCGGGCTTCCCCCACTTCCATTTTTACGCCAAGCCGGTCATGGCACAGCGCTTTTTGGCGGCTTGCAGAAAGGAGACGCTATGATGGAGCAGATGAAGCCTATGGACATTGAGAAGCGCAGCTTCGCCATCATCACCGAGCTGCTGGGCGACCGGCGGCTGGACCCGGAAAACGAGCTGGTCATCAAACGGGTCATCCACACCACGGCGGATTTTGACTATGTGGACAATCTGGCCTTTTCCGGCCACGCGGTGCAAAAGGCCATCGCCGCTCTACGGGCGGGCTGCGACATCGTCACCGATACCCAGATGGTCAAGGCCGGGATCAATAAGACGATCCTCGCCTCGCTGGGCGGAGAGGTACACTGCTTCATGTCGGACGCGGACGTGGCGGCGGAGGCTAAGGAGCGGGGCGTGACCCGTGCCTTTGTATCCATGGAGCGGGCGGCAGCCCTGCCTAAGCCCTGCATCTTCGCCATCGGCAACGCCCCTACGGCACTTTTTTCGCTGGAGGAGCTGATGGAGGCCGGCAAGCTCCGTCCCGCCCTCATCATCGGGGTACCGGTGGGCTTTGTGAATGTGGTGGAAAGCAAGGAGCGCATCATCGAGGCCGCTGCCGCACCCTACATCGTGGCCCGGGGCCGCAAGGGCGGCAGCAACGTGGCGGCGGCCATCTGCAACGCCATGCTCTACCAGATCAGGCGGTAGGTTATGAAGGAATTTATCATACGGGACGGAAAAAAGCTCCGTCTGGGCTACACCACCGGCTCCTGTGCCGCGGCGGCGGCCAAGGCCGCCGCATGGATGCTGCTGAGCGGCAGCAAAAAGGAGTCCATCCGCCTGCTGACACCCAAGGGCATGGAGCTGGCATTGGCGGTGGAGGACATCTATCTGTCCCCGGACTGTGTGCGCTGCGCCATCCGGAAGGACAGCGGCGATGACCCGGATATCACCCGTGACACCCTGATCTATGCCGAGGCGCGGAAAACAGAGACTGTTGGCATTGTCATCGACGGCGGACAGGGCGTGGGCCGGGTAACCAAGCCGGGTCTTGACCAGCCGGTGGGCGCGGCGGCCATCAACTCTGTACCCCGCCGGATGATCCAGGAGACCGTGGAGGAGGTCTGCGGCCTGCTGGGATACACCGGCGGCCTGTATGTGGTAATCTCCGCTCCCGATGGCGAGACGCTGGCGAAAAAGACCTTCAATCCCCGGTTGGGCATTGAGGGCGGCATCTCTATCTTAGGCACCACGGGGATCGTAGAGCCTATGAGCGAGCAGGCGCTGGTGGACACCATCCATGTAGAGCTGCGGCAACGGCGGGCGGGCGGCGCGGATTATGTACTGCTGGCCCCCGGCAACTACGGCGTAGACTATATCAAGGGTGCCATGGGCATCGACCCCGCCACGGCGGTGATGACCTCCAACTTCATCGGCGACGCGCTGGAGATATGCCGGGAGCTGGGCTTCAGAGGGGCGCTGCTCATCGGTCATATCGGCAAGCTGGTAAAGCTGGCGGGCGGTATGTGGAACACCCACTCCCGCTACGGCGACTGCCGCATGGACATCCTGACGGCCTGTGCCGCCGCAGAGGGGCTGCAAGGCGGTGCGGCGGCGGAGATGCTCTGCTGCGCCACCTGTGACGACGCCCTGCGGCTGTTGAAGGAGCAGGGGCTTTATGACGCAGTGCTGCACCGGCTGGCCGGGCGCATTGACGACATGATGCACTATAAATGCAGTGATATAGAGACGGGAGCCATCCTCTTTTCCAAGGAATATGGCTATCTTTGTGAGACGAAGGGCGCATCCAAGCTGCTGCGCCGGATAAAGGAGGACTGACAATGGTACATTTTGTGGGAGCGGGCAGCGGCGCTGCCGACCTTATTACCGTCCGGGGCGCCAAGCTGCTGGGCGAGGCCGACGTGGTGATCTACGCCGGCTCATTGGTGAATCCGGCGCTACTGGACTACACCAGGGAGGGCTGCGAGATCCACGACAGCGCCAAGCTGACGCTGGAGGAGGTTATCGTCCTCATCGAGAAAGCGGAGGCGGAGGGAAAGACCACGGTGCGTCTGCACACGGGGGATTCCAGCATCTATGGTGCGGTGCGGGAGCAGTTCGACGAGCTGGAAAAGCGGGACATTGTCTACGATGTCTGCCCCGGCGTAAGCGCCTTCTGCGGCGCAGCGTCCGCGCTGCGGGCGGAGTACACCCTGCCCGATGTGAGCCAGACCGTCATCATCACCCGCGCCCCGGGCCGCACCCCGGTGCCGGAGCGGGAGTCCATCCGCTCGCTGGCGGCCCATCAGGCCACCATGGTGCTGTTTCTCAGCACCTCACTGACCGAACTGCTGCAAGCCGAGCTGCTGGCGGGAGGCTATACCGCTGACACCCCGGCGGCGGTGGTCTACAGGGCCACTTGGCCGGAGGAGCATATCTTCCGCTGCACGGTGGGGACGCTCCACGAGACGGTGACAGGCAACGGTCTGACCAAGACCTCGCTGATCGTGGTGGGCAACTGTCTGGGTGACACCTATCTGCGCTCGCTGCTGTATCACCCCAACTTTACAACGGAGTTCCGCAAGGGGGCGCAATGAAAGCCGCCCTGTTCGCCTTCAGCCGCGGTGGCTGCGCCACGGCGCGGCGGATACTGGCGGCGCTGCCGGAGGAGGCATGGATGTGCTATACCATGCCACGTTTTGAAGAGCCGGGCTTTCTGCCGCTGGACAAGGCGGTATACGGCGCGTGCTTTTCCGCCATGGACGCACTGATTTTTGTGGGGGCCTGCGGCATCGCCGTGCGGGAGATCGCCCCCTATGTCAAAAGCAAAAAAACCGACCCGGCGGTGGTTTGCATCGACGAGGCGGGGCGGTTTGTGATCCCCCTGCTCTCCGGCCATATCGGCGGCGCCAACGCGCTGGCGGTGGAGCTGGCGGAAAAGCTGGGGGCCACGGCGGTAGTCACCACCGCCACCGATGTCCATGGCAAATTTTCTGTGGACGCATGGGCTGCCCGGCACGGCTGCGTCATCTCTGACATGGGGCTTGCCAAGGCGGTTTCGGCGGCGATCTTAGAGGAGGATATCCCCCTTTGCAGCCAGTTTTCTCTGCCCGCCCCCCTGCCGGAGGGTACGTTTGCCGGGGAGAGCGGCCCGCTGGGCGTTTTCATTGGCTGGCGCACAAAGGCACACTTCGCCCGCACCCTGCGGCTTATCCCTCGCGTACTGCGGGTAGGTGTAGGCTGCCGGCGGGGCATCTCCGCCGAGGCGGTGGTGCGTGCGGTGCAGACAGTGTTCGCGGAAAATGGGCTGGACACGGCGGCCATCTGCGGCGTCTGTTCCATCGACCTGAAGCAGGACGAGGCAGGCCTGCTGGCCGCCTGTGAGAAAAACAACTGGCCGGTGCATTTTTACACGGCGCAGCAGCTGCGGGATGTGGCGGGTGACTTCACTCCCTCCGACTTCGTCTGCTCCGTTACCGGCGTGGACAATGTCTGTGAGCGGGCGGCGCTGCTGGATGCCGAAAAACTGATCGTACAAAAAACAGCGCGGGACGGCGTGACCGTCGCCGTTGCGGCGGAGCATTGGGAGGTGCGCTTTAGGTAAGGTAACTGTAGTAGGTATCGGGCCGGGCAGCTATGAGGATATGACCATTCGGGCGGATACCGCCCTGCGGGCGTGTGACGCCATCGTAGGCTACCCGGTGTATGTGGATCTGGTGCGGGATCGCTACCCCGGCAAGGAGCTTCACTCCACCCCCATGACACGGGAGGCCGAGCGCTGCCAGCTGGCGCTGGAGCTGGCGCGCAGCGGTAAGACCGTTGCCATGGTCTGCTCCGGTGACAGCGGCATCTACGGCATGGCGGCGCTGGTCTATGAGCTGCGGGGCGAGGCGCAGGAGCCTGAAATTCAGGTGGTGCCTGGTCTGACGGCGGCTTGCAGCGCCGCAGCGGTGCTGGGTGCGCCGCTGACCCACGACTTTGCGGTCATCAGCCTCAGCGATCGGCTGACACCGTGGGAAACCATCGAAAAGCGGCTGGACTGCGCGGCGGCGGCGGATCTGACCATCGCCCTGTACAACCCCGCCAGCCACGGCAGACCCGACCACCTGAAGCGGGCCTGCGATATCCTGTTGCGCCGTCTGCCGGGAGAGCGGCTGTGCGGCATCGTGCGCAATATTGGCCGTGAGGGGCAGAGCAGCCGCATCCTGACGCTGGCAGAGCTGCGGGAGGCGGAGGTGGATATGTTCTGCACCGTGCTGATCGGCAGCGCCGCCGTCAAAACGGTGGCCGGTCAACTGGTCACACCCAGAGGATACCGCAATGTGTAATATCTGCGTGTTTGCCGGCACCACGGAGGGCCGGGAGCTGGTGGAATTCCTGGCCGGACAGCCGGTGCAGGCTACGGTATGCGTGGCCACGGAGTACGGTGAAACGCTGCTGCCGGAGGCGGAAAACATTACGGTTCTGGCGGGGCGTATCCCGGTGGAGGACATCATCCGGATGCTGCAAGAGACCCGGTTCGATCTGGTCATCGACGCTACCCACCCCTATGCCACCTCCATCACCGAGAGCATCTGCACAGCCTGTCGGGAAACGGAGACGGAGTATCTGCGCCTGCTGCGGCAATCCTCCGAACAGACGGAGGATGTGGTCTGCTTGGAGAATGCGGCGGCGGCCGCCGCATTTCTGGAGAGTACGCGGGGCAATATCCTGCTGACCACCGGCAGTAAGGAACTGGCGGCGTATAGCGGCATCCCCGATTTTACCCAGCGGGTATACGCCCGGGTGCTGCCCATGGATGCCTCGCTGGAGGCCTGCCGCGCAGCAGGGCTGAAGGCCGCCCATATCATCGCCATGCAGGGGCCTTTCTCCGAGGAGATGGATCTGGCCACACTGCGGTTTGCCGACGCCGCATGGATGGTGACCAAGGACGGCGGCGAAGCCGGCGGCTTTCCCGCTAAGGCATCCGCCGCCCGGAAGACGGGCGCAGGTCTGGTGGTCATTGGCCGCCCGCCTCAGCGGGAGGGGCTTCCCTTTGCGGCGGTGCTGGATGTGCTGTGTAAGCGGTTTGGCTGCACCGTCCGGCCGCAGGTGCGGATCGTCGGCATCGGCCCCGGCAGCCGGGAGGCTATGACCCGTGAGGTCAGTGAAACCATTGAGGCGGCGGACTGTCTCATCGGTGCAAAACGGATGCTGGAGGCTGTGGCGCGGCCGGGACAGCACACCTGCGACGCCATTGCGCCGCAGGATATTGCGGACTTTATCCGCACCCACTGGGAGTACCGCCGCTTTGCGGTGGTCATGTCCGGCGATACCGGCTTCTTCAGCGGCACGAAAAAGCTGCTGCCCCTGCTGGAGGGCTGCGACACGGCGGTGCTGCCGGGTTTGAGCTCGTTGTCCTATCTGTGCGCCCGGCTCCGGACCTCCTATGAGGATGTCCGGGTGGTGAGTCTCCACGGGCGGCAGCACAACATTCTGCCGGAGGTGCGGGCAACCAGCCGCCTCTTTGCGCTGGTAGGCGGCGAGCGCGGCATCAACGACCTGTGCCGTACGCTGACAGAGGGTGATCTGGGCCACGTCTCTGTGTATGTGGGCCAGCGGCTGGGCTACCCGGATGAGCGCATCGTGCGCGGCACGGCGGCGGAGCTGACGGATGGTGTCTATGCCCCCCTGAGCGTGGCGCTTATCGAAAACCCCCAACCCGACGCGGTGGTCACACCGGGTCTGCCGGATGACGCCTTTCTCCGCAGTGCGGAGGGAATGCCCGTGGTTCCCATGACCAAAAGTGAGGTGCGGGCGGTGTGCCTTTCCAAGCTGCGGCTGACGGAGCGGAGCGTCTGCTGGGACATCGGCGCCGGTACCGGCTCAGTGTCGGTGGAAATGGCCTTACAGGCAAAGCAAGGGCTTGTCTGCGCCGTAGAGCGGCGAGAGGATGCCGCAGCGCTGCTGGGGCAAAACCGTAATCGGTTTGCATTGGAAAACTTACAGGTGGTCTGCGGCAGCGCGCCGGAGGCCTGCGTCGGTCTGCCAGCCCCCACTCACGCATTCATCGGCGGCAGTGCCGGCAATATGCACGAGATCGTGGCGCTGCTGCTGGCAAAAAATCCCCATGTCCGCATCGTGGCCACGGCCGTTTCGCTGGAGTCCGTGGCTGAACTGACGGACTGCCTGCCGGCGTTCCCCTTTGCGGAGACGGAGGTGGTGTCCCTGCAAGCGGCGCGGGACAGAAAAGCCGGAAGCTACCACCTGATGAGCGGACAAAATCCCATTTATATTTTTACGATGCAGGGCGGAGGAGAAACGGCATGATGTGGTCGCTTGCGGCACTTGTTATCGGCTTTTGCATAGACCTTCTGGTGGGCGACCCCCACGGCTTTCCCCATCCGGTAGTTCTGATTGGAAAATGTATCAGTGTGTTGGAGCGGGGGCTGCGGTACATTTGCCCCAAAACGCCCTCCGGTGAGCGGGCGGCGGGCGCCATCCTGTGGGGAGCGGTGGTCATCGTATCCACCGCCGTCCCGGCTCTGTTGCTGTGGCTGAGCGGTCTGGTCAGCCCGTGGCTGCGTCTGGCGCTGGAAAGCGTGATGTGCTGGCAGATCTTGGCCGTCAAGTCCCTGCGGGACGAGAGCATGAAGGTCTATGACGCGCTGGAAAGCGGGGATTTGGCCGCCTCCCGCCATGCTGTTTCCATGATCGTGGGGCGGGATACCGACCGGCTGGACGATGCCGCCGTGACCCGTGCCGCCGTGGAAACGGTGGCGGAGAACACCTCCGACGGCGTGGTGGCGCCGCTGCTGTTTCTGGCCATCGGCGGCGCGCCGCTGGGATTTTTCTACAAGGCAGTGAACACCATGGACTCCATGCTGGGGTATGTGGAGCCGCCCTATAAGAACATCGGTCTTGTACCCGCCAAGGCGGACGATGTGGTGAATTATATCCCGGCGCGGCTGTCGGCGCTTCTGATGCTGGCGGCGGGCGGCCTGATGGGTCTGGATACGGCGGCAGGCTGGCGAATCTTCCGCCGTGACCGCCGAAAGCACGCCAGCCCCAACTCAGCCCAGACGGAATCCGTCTGCGCGGGACTGCTGGGCGTGCGCTTGGCGGGGGATGCGTGGTACCACGGCGTGCTGCACAAAAAGGAGTATATCGGCGACGCATCGCGGGAGATCACCCACGAGGACATCCCCCGTGTGTGCCGCCTGATGACCGTCACAGCGATCCTCACCCTGCTTTTGAGCTGCGGGGTCAAGCTGCCCTTTGCACTGTGAAGGAGACATAGATGCTGTATCAAACAAAAAATCAACACGGCGGCGATGTATACGGCGGCGGTATCACGCTGGATTTTTCCGCCAACACCAACCCCCTGGGTACGCCTCCCGGCGTACTGGAGGCGGTGTGCCGGGCTCTGCCCCGGCTGCACCGCTACCCAGACCCCTACTGCCGCCGGCTGGTGCAGGCTATCGCGGGCCATGAGCAGGTGCCGGCGTCCTATATTCTCTGCGGAAACGGCGCGGCAGACCTGATCTACACATACTGCGCCGCCTTGCGGCCCCGGACGGCGGTGGAACTGGCCCCCACCTTTGTGGAATATGGGGCGGGACTGGCGCAGGTGGGTTGCCGCGTAGAGCGGTATTTCCTGCATCAGGCGCAGAATTTCGATTTGGACGAGAGGTTTCTGTCCTTCTTAGAGGAAAAAAACCGGAGGTGGTATTCCTCTGTAACCCCAACAACCCCACCGGGCGGCTGATCCCGCTCCCTCTGCTGGAGCAGATCCTGCAATACTGCGCGGCACAAGGGGCGCGGCTGTTTCTGGATGAGTGCTTTCTCGATCTCACGGAGGACGGCGTCAGCGCCAAGTCCCTTCTGGCAGCGCACCCGGAGCTGCTGATCCTGAAGGCATTCACCAAGAGCTACGGCATGGCGGGCATCCGGCTGGGGTACTGCCTGTGCGCCGACAATGCGTTACTGCGCCGCATGGCGGCCGCGTCCCCGCCGTGGAACGTGTCCTCGCCGGCCCAGAGTGCCGGTGTGGCGGCGCTGGCGGAGCGGGACTTCCTGCAAAGGACGCTGTCCCTCGTCCACACGGAGCGGCGGTGGCTCACGGATAACCTGACGGCGCTGGGCTTCTGGGTATGCCCGTCCCATGCCAATTACCTGCTGTTCCGTGGGCCGCTGGGGCTGCGGGAGGGCCTGCTGCAGCAGGGTATCGCCATCCGTGGCTGTGGGAATTACAGCGGGCTGGACGACGGGTGGTATCGCATTGCGGTGAGGCCTCACGGGGAAAATGAAGCATTGATAACGGCCATCCGGCAATTCTGCAAGGAGAAATCACTATGGCAATGAATATTATGATTCAGGGGACCATGTCCAATGCGGGAAAGAGCCTGCTGGCGGCGGGACTCTGCCGCGTTTTGAAGCAGGACGGCTACCGCGTGGCACCGTTCAAGAGCCAGAACATGGCGCTGAACTCCTTCATCACCAAGGACGGCGGCGAGATGGGCCGGGCGCAGGTGGTGCAGGCAGAGGCCGCCGGGATCGAGCCGGACACCCGCATGAATCCCATCCTGCTCAAGCCCACCACCGACGTGGGCAGTCAGGTCATCGTCAACGGACAGGTGCGGGGCAATATGCAGGCCATGGAGTACTTCCACCGCAAGCGGGACTACATCCCCGCTGTGCTGGAGGCCTACAACAGTCTGAACTCAGAGTATGACGTGATCGTCATTGAGGGGGCAGGCAGCCCTGCGGAGATCAACCTCAAGCAGGATGATATCGTCAATATGGGCCTTGCCAAGCTGGTGGACGCGCCGGTGCTGCTGGTAGGCGACATCGACCGGGGCGGCGTGTTCGCCCAGCTCTACGGTACGGTGGCACTGCTGGAGGAGGACGAGCGCCGCCGCATTAAGGGCGTGGTGGTCAACAAATTCCGGGGTGACCGGGCCATTCTGGAGCCGGGACTGAAGACGCTGGAGCAGCTGTGCGGCATCCCGGTGGCGGGGGTCATCCCCTACGCCCACGTAGACATCGACGATGAAGACAGCCTGACCGAGCGGTTTGACCGCTCCAAAGAGCGAAAGCTCTTGGATATCGCGGTAATCCGTGTGCCGCGCATCTCCAATTTCACGGATTTCAGCCCCTTCGAACATTACGGAAACGTGTCGCTGCGCTATGTGGATCAGGTGAGTGACCTGCACCAGCCGGACATGATCCTGCTACCGGGTACCAAGAGCACCATTGCCGACCTGCGGTGGCTGCGGCAGTCCGGCCTGGAGGCGGCCATTTTGAAGGCGGCTGACGCCGGCACGCTGGTTTTCGGCATCTGCGGCGGCTATCAGATGCTGGGGCGCACCGTGTCCGACCCGGAGCATGTGGAGGCCGCCGGTGTCACGGAGATCAACGGTTTGGGTCTGCTGGAGATGGACACCGAATTTCGGGGTGAAAAGGTGCAGACCCAGACGCGAGGCGTCTTTTACGGTGTGGAGGGAATGCTTTCCGGCCTGAACGGACTCGCCTACGAGGGGTATGAGATCCACATGGGCCGCAGTCAGCAGCAGATGCCCGCCCTCACCGGCAGCAGAAACGTATACGGCAGCTATGTCCACGGCATTTTTGGCGCGCCGGGCATCACGGATACGATCCTGAAAGCACTGTGCGCCAGAAAGGGCGTGTCCTTTGACGCGCTGGCAACCTTTGACGCCTGCGGCTACAAGGAACGGCAGTACGACCTGCTGGCGGACGTGGTACGCGGCGGACTGGATATGTCCTTTGTCTACCGGGTGCTGCGCCGGGAAGTATAACGAAACAAGTTCCAATGGAAAAAGGGGGAGAGAGTTGAGCAGGATATTATGCGTGATTGACGGCATGACGGATCCCCACTTTCAGGTGGAGCGATATGGCCATCTAGCGTCCATGGGTTCTGTGCGGTATGTGGATACCTGCGGCGGCTTCTCACCGGAAACACTGCACTGCGTACTGCGCCTGTTGGGGGTAACGGATCTGCCGGTACATCTCCGAGGCTATGTAGAGGCGCTGGGGGCCGGAATCCCCGTCCGGCCCGATGACCTGCTACTGCGGGGCAGCTACTACACGCTGGATGGAGAGGGCTGCTGTACCATGCCTTGCTGTGCCCCGGCAAAGGTAGAGGATCCTGCATTTACCTATTACCGGCTGGGCGGCTATCAGGCACTGCTGGTATTTCCCCACATGGCGCATACTGTGAATAACATTGTAACGCAGATTCCTTCTGGCGGGCAGCGGGCACTGTGCCCGCAGGGAAGCTTGGTACTGCGCCATGCCTTTGAAAGACTGCTGACGAAAGAACGATGTATGCTTCTGTGGGGACAGTCTGTTCCGGTAGCACTGCCGCCATTTCCCCAGAAGAGCGCCGTGATCTGCGGCAAGGAGTTGGTAAAGGGGATTGCCCGGCTGCTGCACATGGAGCTTTTCCCGGTAAAGGGGGCTACTGGCGATGTGGATACGGATCTGGACGCCAAGACAGAGGCAGCTCTGCGAGCGGCGGAACGCTGCCCCTTTGTGCTGCTGCATATCAACGGGGCGGATGAAGCGGCCCATCGCCACGATTCGGCGGAAAAGGAGACTTTCCTGCGCCGGGTCGATGATAGAGTGCTCTCCCGGCTGTTGGCGTCTGAGCATGAGATTGTGGTGGCCTCCGACCACGGAGCTGATCCAGAAAGCGGAGCCCATCTGGGTGGCCCACAGCCTTTTTTTACCAGCCGTTAAATGGTAATAGTCAAGATATGAAGACTGCATAACGGCGGCAAGGCTTAAAATCAAAACCTTTGGCTTATGACTACAACGGCAAGCGCATCAACCCCCAGCAGAAAACCGTCCACCCTCCCGCAGAGCTGACGCCCAGGCAGGTCGAAAAGTGGCTCAATGAGCAGGCCGTCCTGTTCGAGCGGGAATGCCGTCACACGCCGCAGCCCGTCCAACAGCTCACGCTGGCAAAATACATCGACCTGTGGCTGACGGACATCGCCCCCGGCAAGCTGGCGAAGTCCACCATCCGCCGCGACCGGCAGGACATCGAACGCATCCTCCCGGCGCTGGGTCACTACAAGCTCACCGAGCTGCGGCCGGAGCACTTCCGGAATTTCTACGCAGAACTGCGAAAAGTCATTCGTCCCGACACAAAAAAGCCACTCTCCGAGTACACCATTGAGGGCGTGCACGCTACGCTGTGCAGCATTCTCTCTGATGCCGTGGAGGGTGGCTTTCTTTCGCATAATCCGGCGTGGCGCACCTACCGCTACGCCGGGCGCAAGTGCGAAAAGAAGATTGCGGACGAGGAAACGGCGCAGAAGATCATCGCCGCGCTGGAGGGCGAGAGCATTAAGTACGAGACCTACTTCAAGCTCATCATCGCCACGGGGATGCGGCGGGGCGAGTGCTGCGGATTGAAATGGTGCGACATTGATTGGGAGCAGCGATCCATCCACATCTGCCGCAACGCGGTCAAGGTGACGGACGAGGAAATCTTCGTTAAGGAGCCCAAGACCCGCGCGGGCAACCGCTATGTGTACTTCTCCGCCGAGATGGAAAGTCTCCTGTGGGAGTACCAAAAAGAATGCCGGTATATCACCGAAACCTATGACCAGCGGCAGCTGACCGCTGATGACTTCCTGTTCCGCCGTCAGGGAGCGCAGCTCCCCATGACGCCCACCACCTTCACCTACCGCTTCAAGCTGATCCTCAAGAAGAACGGCCTGCCGCAAGAGCTGAACGTCCATTCTCTCCGGCACACCGCCGCCAGTCTGATGATCGCGGGCGGCACGGATGTGGCCACGGTAGCGGGCATCCTCGGCCACAGCCAGCCCTCCACCACGCTGGATATCTACACCCACGCCTTCGATAAGAACAAAAAGGCCGCCAGCGCGGGATTGCAGGAAATGCTGGAGATATGACATAGAATAGCTCAGTTGGATCGCAAAATGTGCAATAGTGGTCAAACCAGGTTTCAATTCCCCTAACTTTCTGCATATAAAAACCGTCTCAAGCATATTGCTTGAGACGGTTTTTGGTACGCCCGACTGGATTCGAACCAGCGGCCTTTAGAGTCGGAGTTATCAGGCCGTCAAGCCGGAAAGCCCTGCAGGGCAAGGGTTTGGTTGGTGTTACACAAATTTCCGCCATTTTGAAGAAAAACCTCGGAAGCCTTACAGGGCAAGACTTCCGAGATTTTTCGCGGTAGTAGTCAAACAGTAGTCTGGATAAAATGCGGGTTCAGCAGCCCAGTTCAGCTGAATATCTTTACCCTCTATCCCTGGATCAGATCAGCGGCATCGCATCCAAGTACTTTGGCAAGGTCAAGCACAATACCGGCCTGCGCTTTTGCAAGTTCGTACTGCTTCTGTTCGTAGAGCTGGATCATTCGCAAGGAGACTCCGGATGCTTCACTGAGCTGCTGCTGTGTCAGCCCTCTCGCCTTCCGTGTAAGCTGTAGCTTAGACTTACGGCTACCCTTGTTCCTTTGAATGATCTCATCTGCACTCTCCACGAATTTGCTTACATCCGCTTCGTGCAGGATATATAGAGACATCACTACCGATAGTGTCAATCCGTATTCTACCATATCGCTGAAGCGTCGGTTTGTTTCCCACTGGTAATAGGCAAGGATCCATCCGGCCCAGTACTCTCTCCCCTTTGAGGATAGATGGGGCTGATGATGACGCTCACTCTGCATATTCACGGCAGCAAGCACAGCGTCTGCCAGTTCGACCCCCGACATTCCTGCAACATACTTCGGATTTCCATTCTCGAATTTTGAGGCAATTCCGGAGGAAATGAACCAGCCAAAGAAGTCATCCGGTGCATAGCCGAGTGTACACACGGCGTACTCGACCATATCTCCGAGATTGGCCATCGCATCATCCAAGTATAATTCGTTGTAGGCGTTCATCTTCATTCCCCCATTCTTCCCGAATGATGTCCAGCACATATTTTTCAGACAAAACCGTTTCACGATCCTTCTCTTTTGCAAAATCCTCGCGCGCTTTACTGTCTCGTGCCAGCTTCTTCGGATAATACATATCACACGGTGCAGGAATGGCTTCCTCAAATGTAAATCGAGCAAACGCTTTTCCCGATATCGCAACGATCTGTTCGCCCAGTTTCCCAAGTAACATCGCTTTTTCAAGCTGTTGGAGAGAAATCGTATTATTCAGAAACGCACTTGCAAATGAGAAATAAGAATCGTCTGCCCGATATCCTTTGATGACATCATACTGCTTATACTCTACCGCAAAATGCTCGTCAATATACTGCTTGGCTTGCCTTGCGACTGCCCCGCCAATACGGAACTTCCGATTATTCAGCAGTACATAAAGCCAATTGAGAATATGATAATTACCTCCTGTAAGCGAGAGGATAGACAGGCCGTTTAAATCAAAGGCATATCGATTTGCAAAGCCATCCGCTTCAGCGGAACAAGCCCACTCCTTTGCAAGCTCCACACTCTCAGTACAGTAGAACCCCAGTCCGTAATCGTTGTTTGGGTTTCCTTTGCCAATAACAGGCTGTTGGATAATTTGACTGGAACCATGATAAACGCAGATTATTTTATTCATAGCTGTGCCTCTTTCACGAGCCTATCGCTCCACTGATAGTTTTAACCCGAATTGATTATATCGCTATGGCGATAGTTTGTCAACAAGAAAACTTCTGGTGTTTCTCTGTCTGCAACGATATCTGTTGTTTCGACGTAACCGCCACAGCAAATGACGCATAGACACACATAAGCAAATTAGTAAGGTCCCTCATACCAAGTATATTTTTCGTTTCCTGACCGATACTTTAACTATAAAAACGAAAGATAAGGATGGTCAGCATATGAATAATATGGATTTAGGATACGAAATGTTTTGCTATCAATGTGAGCAAACAGCGAACGGAAAGGGCTGCACAAAGCTTGGGGTTTGCGGAAAGACACCGGAAATCGCCAATCTGCAGGATTTGCTGATCTTTCAAATCAAAGGGATCAGCTGTTACGGAAAAGTTCTGCAAAATGAGGGACAGCATATCGATAAAAATATCATACGGTTTATCGAAAATGCTCTTTTCACAACGCTGACAAATGTTAATTTTGATTCGAAAGTACACGTGGAATTATTGAACGAATCACAACGGATAAAAGAAAATTTGAGAACAATCACAGGAGAGCTTCACAATCAGACATCATACGCCACTTATGATCTTCCCGAAACAAAAACACAAATGCTAAAGGATGCTCAATTCGCGGGAATTATGTATGATAAATCCCTTGACCCGGATATTCGCTCATTGAGGCAAACCATTTTATACGGACTGAAAGGTATCAGCGCCTATGGGCATCAGGCAAGAGAACTGGGCTATTACAGTGATGAGGTAGATGAATTTTATATTCAGGCATTGGAAGCTCTCACAGACGATAACCTTACAGTGGAAGAACTGATCCGAATGACCATGCGCACCGGAGAAGCGGCAATTGAGGTTATGAAAAAATTGGACGAAGCCAATACTGCAGTTTACGGAAATCCGGCACCCCATAGGGTCAATATCCATATGAGGAAAGGACCCTTTATCGTTGTTTCGGGACATGATTTGAAGGATTTGGAAATGCTGCTGGAACAAACAAAGGGAACGGGGGTCAATGTGTATACACACGGTGAAATGCTGCCGTGCCACGGATATGAGGGATTAAAAAAGTACCCCCACCTTGTCGGAAATTTCGGTGGTGCGTGGCAAGATCAACAAAAACAATTTGATGATCTTCCGGGATGTATTCTAATGACGACGAATTGCCTTATGCGGCCGAGAGAGAGCTATAAAGGCCGAATCTACAGCACGAATGTAGTGGGCTGGGAAGGGGTAAAACACATTGGGAAAAGAGAAAACGGTGAAAAGGATTTCAGTGAAATCATTCAGCAGGCAATAGAATTGGGCGGCTATCCGGAGGATCAGGAGCCCCACGAGATACTTGTCGGATTCGGGCATCATTCGGTATTAAGCGATTCTGACAATATCGTAGCGGCAGTAAAAGCAGGAAAAATCAGACATTTCTTTCTTATTGGCGGCTGTGATGGAGCAAGACCCGGTCGAAACTATTATACAGAGTTTGCTAAGATGGTCCCGAAAGACTGCGTGATATTAACGCTCGCATGCGGAAAATACAGATTTAACAAACTGGATTTCGGTGAAGTAGCGGGTCTGCCGAGACTTTTGGATGTCGGGCAATGCAATGATGTATATTCTGCCATACGGATCGCAACAGGTTTAGCAGATGCTTTCGGTACCGATGTAAACGGATTGCCTTTGTCGTTGATCGTATCATGGTACGAACAAAAGGCTGTTGCTGATTTGCTGGCATTATTGAGCCTGGGAATTAAAGGCATATATTTAGGCCCTACCCTGCCGGCATTTTTGAGCCCGAATGTGCTTCAGTATTTAGTGGACACATTCGACTTGCGGCTTATTACCAATGCTGAGGATGACATTAAGACCTGCCTGAAACAGAATATTTGAGAAATCAGGAACCGTCAATGCACTTTGATAGTAACCGTAGAACCTGACAGCGCACATTATTATCAGCTTTATACCGGCGCATTTGAGCTGGAATGATCTTGAGGAGTCTTGAAAACAAGTAGCTTTCAAGACTCCTCAAAAATTTTTGCAGCAATATTCTCCAATGCGTCGCTAAATACCTCATGAACACGGATCAGCGAAACGACCTCGCAGATAAACCGCTCCATCAGTTCCTTTTCATCCAGCCCCGTGATCTGCGGTGTTGCGTGATGCCCCGCGGCCTGCTCTGCCTCCGCTTTGGCGGCGCGGATGGCCTTCTGAGCGGAGAGCCACCGGCCGTAGGCGCCGCCGTACAAGTCCTTTTTCAGTTTCCGCAGCGCGGCCTTGTACGCCTTCTCCGCTCCGCTGGGGCCGTTGTAGTTGAGCCGGATCGCCAGCTCCTGAAAAGTCATGCCGACCTCGTCCGGCTGACCGATGCCAAGGTAACTCCGCGCCAGATTCAGTTCTCTGGGCGTCAGCACCTCCTCCATCCGCCGCATCAGCAGCGTCCGACGCATCATGCGGTCATAGGCCACGGCGGGATCGCCGCCGCAGCTGACGGAGAACACATCGTCACCTAACTGCCGCGCACAGCACAGCGTGCGGTATTCCTTCAACAGTGTCTCAGCTGCCTTGGAGGATACCTTCAGCTTTTCGCACACCGCCTTGGTCAGTTCCGATTCAGATGCATCCTGCGCCTCGGCGCAAAGGTGCGCCACAGTGCGGAGTTGGCTGCCGCGGCTGGTTGGGACGGACAGAGGAAAGGCGTATCGTGCGGCATAGTCGGACAGTGCCGCTTCTATCGCGGGCGTCGCATAGGTCAGCAGCTTTGTTCCGTAGGCGGGATCAAAGCGCCCTGCCGCGTCCAGCAGCGCCAGCGCCGCCTCCTGCTTCAAATCCTCCATCTCACACCACGGCGTGTACGCCCGCGCCAGGTCGGTGAGGTAACCCTCGTTCTGTGAGACGAGCCGCCCCGCGGCGTTTTTGTCTCCGGCTTGCATTCGCAAAGTCAGTTCTTCATTGCAGGGGCCGTCCCCGGCAACGGTGTACATATTTTTCGTCACAGGAATGGCCCCCTTCCTCATTTCAGCCGCTCTTCCGCCTCCGCGTAAATGTGTTCCAATTCCATGTCCCGCGCATATCCGTCAGCGGCATAGTCGTTGTCCATCAGTGCCTTGTCCTGGTAGCTCCCCGCCAGATACAGTGCCTCCCGCCGCAGGTCATCGGAGATCTTCCCTCTCTGGTGATGCTTGCGGATGGTGTCGGTGCGGGTATTGAACAGGCGGTAGACCGGGTGCTGTTTGTTCTGCTCCTTCTGGTGCATCATCGCGCCGTACTGCCGGCAGGTATAGCGGCTGTCCTGCGGGGCGACACCGTCGCAGTATTTGGGGATGTGACCGTTGATGGTCAGAAAGTATCTCCCGCAGCCCTGGCACTGGCTGGGTGCGTGGCCGTGGTGCAACCCGTTCATCAGGTCATAGGTGTAGAAATCGGTCAGACGCGGGAAAATCACCCGTTCCACAAACACCATTTCTTTTTCGTTTTTAGGACTACGGGCAAACACATAGGTGGAGGACAACTCCGGATAGACCGTGAATGGCTCCATATCCAAACTCTGTAAACTTCGCATCTCATCCCAAAACTGCTCACTGTTGAAGCAGTCATGCGCGGCCACGGCAAAATGCGTTTCGTTCCGTTTTTTCAGACGGCGCAGATAATCCAACTCAAAGAACCGTCCCGCCGCATAGAAGTGATACATGGCGATAGGGATGCGTATGATCCCGACGCAGAATCTCAGGAACTCTGTCTGGAACTCCGAATCGGGCGTCCGTATTTTGGGGAGTGCACTCTCGTCAAACAGGATATTGATCCGGCGCATTTCCTTCTCATAGTCATTATAGCAAAAGGGCGGATACTTCCAAAGAAACTCAGTTAGGTATAAGATCCATTCCCGCAGCTGCGGGAATACCGCCGCAGCCTCCTCATCGCTGCCCTGTACCACCACAGGGAACAGGAAGGTTGGTGCGCCGTCGGCCTGTATCAGCTCCGGCAGGTCTTCTTCGGGAATGTTCAGAATGGACATCGCCATGAATCCCGCCGGGAACTCCTTCTCCTGATAAAAGATCTTGTCATTCCAGACATCCATTGTAAACTGCGTGAAATCGTTGTTCTGCTGTATTCCCAGCGGCATAGCATTGCCCTCCTGTCCCATATCCGTTTTACAGCTGTCCTGCGATATTCTCATTCTATCAAAAAATACAGAATAATCAAGTGAAAGGGTTAGAGCCTCGACTGCAGCGAGGTCTCTGCCCTTATCCTTTTATCCGGAGGTTTTTTATGTCTCAAATCAACCGACTGCAAACCATTGACGCGGACACGCTGCAAAGCACCGCTTACGAGCCGGTCTCCTTCGTGGTCGACGATCTGCTGCCCCAGGGGCTGCACCTGCTGGCAGGCGCACCGAAGATCGGCAAATCGTGGCTGGCGCTGTGGCTGTGTCTCTGCGCCGCGCAGGGCAAGCCGCTCTGGACGTTCGCCACACGGCCATGCGAGGTGCTGTACCTCTGTCTGGAGGACAGCTTCCAGCGCATCCAAAGCCGCCTCTTTGATCTCACGGAGGACGCGCCGCCCACGCTGCACTTCGCCGTCATGTCCCAGCAGCTCCACAACGGGCTGGTGGAACAGATCGAGCAATTCTTGAAGGAGCATCCGCAGACCAGGCTCATCGTCATCGACACGCTCCAGCGCATCCGCACTGCGGGCAATGACGCGAATGCGTATGCCAGTGACTACCGGGACATCGGCGTTCTGAAAGCGCTGGCGGACAAGCACCGCATCGCCATTCTGCTGATCCACCATCTGCGGAAGATGAATGACGATGATCCCATGAACATGATCTCCGGCACCACCGGACTCAGCGGCGCCACCGACAGCAACTTCGTCCTCCGCAAGAGTCGGCGCAGAGAAAACACCGCCACGCTCTACTGCACCGGGCGGGACATCCCCTACCGCGAGTTGGCACTGGAGTTCGATGGCGAGGATCATGTCTGGAAGCTGCTGTCAGATGACTGCGAACAGAAAGAGCAGCCCAGTGAACGGATTCTTTTTCTTCTCTCTGAACTGCTGCGCCGGCAGCCGGAGATCAGCGCCCCTGCCAAGGTGCTGTTGGAAAAGATCGACCCTGCCGGTGCGGAGGGACTGACCCCCAACAGCTTCTCCCACCGAATCCGCAAAAGCGTTGACGCTCTAAGGAGAAACGGCATCACGGTGTCCTTCCGCAAGAGCAACGGCGACCGTCTGATCTGCCTGAAAAGGGCCGATGGGGTCGATGATCCCACTACCGAAAACATCGTCACCATCGACCCTGAGAACCCGCCGTGTTTCGGCGTGTGAGCCGCTGTGTGCGCGGTTCGGGGCCGGGGTGGCGTGTGTACCCGCCGAGGGGATATTCAGCCCACACGGGGCGAATTCCGGGGCAGCATAAAAACGGCGAATACGCCGCCGTGACCCACGGGCGTCCAGCGTTTCAACGGCATGAAGTGCACGCCGAGGGTAATGATACCACCCCGCATAGAGTTGCCAAAAAAGCGCTGTAAGCAGGGGAAATAATCCCTTGAAAGCCAGATGAAGAAACATTTCATTTCTCTGCCGCAGATGGAAAATTCCTCTGCGTAAGCCGTTATTCCCAATAGGTGCAGAGGTTTCCTTTTACGGGAGCTTTTATCACCTCCGTTGGAGGTGGCCAGCATCGCATTTGTCTGGTCTGCGGCGAAGCCGCTGCCCTGCCAAATGCACCGGGCGGGGCGTATGACCAGCGGCAGCTGACCGCTGATGACTTCCTGTTCCGCCGTCAAGGAGCGCAGCTCCCCATGACGCCCACCACCTTCACCTACCGCTTCAAGCTGATCCTCAAGAAGAACGGCCTGCCGCAAGAGCTGAACGTCCATTCTCTCCGGCACACCGCCGCCAGTCTGATGATCGCGGGCGGCACGGATGTGGCCACGGTAGCGGGCATCCTCGGTCATAGCCAGCCCTCCACCACGCTGGATATTTATACCCACGCTTTCGACAAGAACAAAAAGGCCGCCAGCGCAAAGCTGCAAGAAGGACTGGATATTTGATTTTAACGAAAAGTGAGAGTACATATTAAGTACCCTCACCTTTTGTTTTCATGATTTATTTCCAGTCATTCGAAAATGATTACTGCCGAAATATTCCGCAGATTCTCAGCAGGATGGCCGGTAGTCCCGCAAGGCCGCGATCAACTCTGCACTGCCCGCTCCCTGTAAAGTCTCTGATATTCTTCGATCAGAGAGCCCAGCCCTGCCGCTTTCAGAATATCATCTTTGCAGCCACGCACACGGTTCTTTTGCCGCACATATTCCGTTTCCAAGCGCACAAAGTCACTGCTCGTTGAGGTCGTGTCTAATCAGCGCGTCCATGATCTTGTGATACACCACTTGGTTGGGGTAATAGCGGTAGTCGGCAAAGATGGAGATGCCGGTGCCGTTGAAATACTCCAAAATCGCGGCGGCGCAGGCGGCGCTGCGGCTCTGCCCGTACTCGCACTGGCAAAGGATATCCAGCCCGTCCGCCCTTGCCTGACAGATAAACGCCGCCAGCGCGTCCGCCTCCGGCATATAGGTGTCGTAGTCCAGCCCCACATCCGGCAGAGCTGTCAGATCCAGATCGTGAACGACCACGGTGAACACCCGCGCCGCTTTGCCGGCGTAGTCCAGCGGGGGCATCGGGGCAGGCTTGCCGACGGAGGGCGGGTCGCAGAAGGAGATCACCGCCGTGCGGGAGAGCGTGTCGGTACGCAGCAGTTCCTCGGCGGCTTTGCGGGAACAGATGGTCACGTTCATAGATATACCTCCAGTTTTGTATAGTTCGCGGTATGCCCGCAGGGACATACCGTTGCAGGGAGACTCCTCATCCTCCGTCTGCAGCTCGATGTCATACTCCCAGCCGCAATGCTCACAGATCCAGTACATATCCAGCGTGGGATAGCCGCAGACGGGGCAGGTGACGATGCGGAACATACCGGAGCGGTACTCCGGCGTGTTCTTCAAATCCTGTTCATTATACATGAGGTCCCTCCCAACTGATGCAGTTCAGACAGCCGCCCTGTTGGGCGATCTCCCGGATGTTGACGGGCACGATCTCTTTGCTGAAAAGCTGCCGCGCGAAAGTCTCAGCCTCGGCATCCTGCTCAATGCCAAACACCGGCAGGAAAACCGCCCGTTCCGTCTCCAAAAAGTTCAGGTAGCAGCCAACGGCGCTGACCCCACCGGTCGGGACAAAGGGAAAACCCACCGCGTCCAGGCCGCAGTCCTGCACCGCTCGCTTCACCTGCTGCTCAAAGCCGCGGGGCGACAGCGGGCGATTGCACAGCACGGTACGGTCGTCGAGAAATCGCACCATGCCGTCGGCGTGGCCGGTCATGTCGCTTTTCAGAGAGGGAATGATCAAAACCTCCGCCTCCAGCAGCTCCGAAAGCTCATGCACCAGCGCGGCAGGCGGGCGCTCCGGGTTTTCGGAAAAGACGCGGTCGCTGATCAGGACGCGCGCCCCGGACGGCGAGAACACCACGTTCCCGCCGTCGAGGTTGATGTCGGCGTACAAGGGCGTCAGCGCCAGCTGCGGCGCTATATCGCGCCGGAAGTCCGTCCGCAGCGCCGGGCAATCCCGGAGGTACGACGGCTCATAGCGGAAGGACACCAGCTTTCCGGAGCGTGTCCGCACCGGCATGAAGTCCCGCACCCAGATGTCCTTGGTGTTAGGGAGAAAACGATAGGGGATGTTGTGGGTGCCAAGCGCGGCGGTGAGGTTGGCTGCAGGATGGTGAAAGATATGACTATCGTAAATGTTTGGTGACAGGAAAATCATTGTACTTTCCCAAATTCTTCCTCCAGTAATTTCTTACTCCCATTTGGATACAACTCTTTGCGAAGCTCGTTCAGCTCACCCGCTGTGATGTCAGGATTACTTGCTTTCACCTTTTTCAGATATTGAACAATAATCCAGTCACCGCCGTAGCCTTTTTCAAAATCAAATTGAGAAGATGAGTGGTCCTTTAGTTCAACTAAAGAAGCGATTGGTCTCGTGTTAAATTGATTCTGTTCCTCTTTGCTAAAATCGGACCTCTCTACAATGGATAAAAGCCCTTTTCTTACGGTATGAAATACGATATCTTCCCTTGCATGCTTTCTCCTCTTCAAAACCACTTGTTGATCGCCAATTTGAAAGCCGGCATCTTTGAGAAACTTTGCAGTCTCATATTGCTTAACAAAGCGTCGTGAGATTTCACCGTCTACTGAAATATACGAGTTTTTGATCAAGCATGAATAGGCATACGTATTATCAAGCGATAATACGATATCTACGCCGCCATAGCCGGGATGAACATACAATTGACCAAATCGATTACGCTGGCAGACACCGTAGGGAGCGTTTCTGTTTGGGCGGTGAATGAATTTATCTTCATAACTACCGTCCACATATAGATACGCTTCGACTCGGAGCGGCTCAATGACGATATTTTTTACGCATATAACATATTGTGTCAAAAGCATCGCATTAACTTCTTGTAGAAGTTCATCATGAATTCCGGACGGAGAACTTATCAGTTCCGTAACCTTTTGCTTCAATTCCTGTAATTCATCCATTTCGTTTTCCTCCAAAACTTCAATTTTTGTAGAAGCTATGCTATTATCATACCAAGTTCGGTGAAAAATAACAAGCTCGGTACAGCGGTTAATAGCACTGATTCTGTAGGACTACAATACATCTTGGACAATTGAATAAAAAGGGTATGAGGAATAGG
>ENA-UOIW01000289-UOIW01000289.1-human-gut-metagenome-genome-assembly--contig:-P58-NODE-289-length-46378-cov-15.285517_pt1 | contig 46378 bp, 50 predicted proteins | sample MGYA00242334_ERZ723881 | MGnify/ENA metagenome assembly ERZ723881 | reverse complement strand
ACCATGGTATCCTTTTCCATATCCTCATCATAAAGAGCTCAATTAACATTCAGCTAACATCATATCACTTCCGGTTTTATTTCGCCCTTAAGAATAAAGCTACTGCAAAAATAACATTTACTGTAATAAATTCTTTATCATCATTGTTCTGTTTCCCGGAAGGGAAATCAGAGCATCGCATCAACATTGAATATACGTGACAGATATCGCCTCCCTGTCATAATAAAAAAGCCTACAGGTTAATATATAAGTTCACATTTTGTCCTGAGCATACTCCGCTCCGGGTTATATAAAATAACAAAATAACACACCTGCATATCTTTAACTCTCGGTCACAAAATCAACTCCAGTTTAAATCTGAACAGATAAAGGAGATGAATAATGAGTAAGGACAATTTCCCCTCCCCCACACCAGGTATGGATACGGAATGGATAACCATCGGGGAAGCGACAGAAATCGCACATGATCTGGTAACAAAAAGAGTCACTGACAGTGATATTTACCGCCATGCACTGTATGGTGACATTACATTATCGATTTATTTTCAGTCCCCCGTCATTTTACGCAAAGTCAGAGTATCCGAATATAAAGTGACACTCAGGCCTGTTACCAATTCATTAATTCACCGGTTGTGCTTTCTTGACCGAAGCAGTTTCCTCCGTCATTCCAGCCTCATGGTCAGCACCGGTGGAAAATATATATTCCCGAGAAACCGGATTATTGACACCCCACTGAGTGGTCATGAATCTCTGCTGATACAGCACTTACTGGCCCGTTCGCTGTCACTCCCGTTACCGGAAGAACATCATGTTAATCATGGTATTTCTGTCATCATTGCCGGGGAAATATTTCAGCTGTTTGAGCAGACAACATGGCGGGAGAGGATCAAGAAACAAATTATGCACCTTCCCAAAAATATCACCCCGGATATTTATGCACATCCTTCATATAAAAAAATGAGACGATGTTCTCATCATACCTTCTTTCCCCTGTATTATCTTCCGGCCGATGCCTGCTTTGTCATCCGCTGCAGTGAACTGGATAAACTCATGAAACCTGGCGGTGGAGAAAATATCTCTCCGGAGAGCCCTTCACGCACACGGATATCTACCCCACTTTCCCGACTGTTCTGGCTTTCCTGTCGGCGTAATGACACCATCAGTCCCCTGATGAATCAGCCCTATAAACTGCTGTCCATTTTTGAGCAGTGGGCATCAGAGGAGGGTATTACCGATCACCTGAGTGGTGACACACTGAAAACCGCACTTGAAAGAGGTTCTCCCGATAAGAGGAGCTCGCGCAAATAATCCATTCATTTATCCTGCTAACCTGTATTACGGACAATGAGATCCGTAATACGGGTTCCCCCGCTTCCCTCCCCTCCTCCACCTGTGTTTTTTTGTTTTCTCCGGGCATATCCCGTTTCTGCACTGGAGGAAATTATGACATCACATCAGTTATTACGCCTGAGACAGGTTGAAGAGAAAACCGGTCTGAAACGCTCGCAAATCTATCTGTATATGAAAGACGGCACCTTTCCCCGTTCAATAAAGATTGGCCCGGCCAGTGTTGCCTGGCTCGAATCTGAAATTGACGAATGGATAAACCTTAAATTATCCAGCCGCTAAAAATTTTTAGGGAGGGAACAGAATTATGACCCCGACACTGAATTACGCTGTATTAACCGATGCCCTGTGTGCGCTGAAAGAAGGGAATATTCGCCATTGTGAATCGCTGGGATTCACCTTAGACGAAATGACTGCCCTTAATCAGCTGTCGCTTGATGAGTTGTTTGTTGTCAGCAGGGCCTCAGCCCTCTTTATCTCGGTCAATATCCGTCATGATGTTTTGCATCATTTGCTGGCTCAGGCCCGCAAGGAATACCGGCGAAAACAGCAGGTTAACCGGGCGATTCATCTGGGCGGCTCTATTGCCTTGCTGAATCAGTACTTTGGCCTTACCTCCAATGAAGTCTGCCTTCGTCGCCGGTTGCTGGGTGTCAGCGTGCCTTTTGGCCGGACGCCTGAACCCGACGAAGAGACGGATGCCGCTATCTGGCAGCAATGGCAACAATGCCGGGTAGACAACCTTGAGTCACCTGATGCACTGACCGCCATGATGCAGGTAACCGAAACCCTGCTACCGAAAGCCGGAGGGCTGTCACTCACCACGGTCTGGAAGCGCATTGCGCAGTGTGAGCAGGAAGCCGCTGCTTACAGGAGGCCCCTCCATGCCGGATGAAATCGACCGCGATCAGGAGTTTAATGAGCAGCGGCTGGAAGAGATGATTGAACAGAGCCGTTTTAAACCGAGAACAACACCATCATTATTCCACTGTCGTTTATGCGATAAGCCTATTCCTGAACAACGACGACAGGCACTCCCGGGCGTAACAACCTGTACGGAATGTCAGGATAAACTTGAACACCGCAAGTGTTAAGCGTAAACAGTAAGACATATGGGGAATAAATTCCTCATATGTCTTTATCTGTATTATTAAATAAGAATAAAACCTCCTGCCTTATTTTAATTTCCTTTTCCGCCCCCCACGTCTCTATTTGTCCGTCCGATTAACTCTTTCATTTTTGTTTTGAGTTTATTGTTTATAGTCTGACCCGCCCCCCTCATGCTGAACACACCATTACAGAATGGTTGCCCTGTTGGACGTTAATTCGTCCGGGTCGGGTATTGCTCTTTAAAAATATGGGCCGGGCTGTCACACAACCACAATTCAGGGTGCCGCTGAATGTTCTCGCTGACCCGTTAAAACCGGAATGCAGGATCGGGATGTGATCGAAAATGTTATATCTCACCATTTCATTAAAGGGGGCATCATGAGAAAACCCGTTTATTACGCCTATGTCACCCAGGAAACTCAGCCGGATTTGCAGGGCGACAAAAATACGTACTGGACAAAAGTCGGTGTGGCCTTTTCCCATAACGGTAAGTCCGGCCTGAATATTGTCCTGACGCCCGGTATTGCCGTCTCCGGCAAACTGGTCCTGCTTGAACCCCGGGAGGATAACAACCCGCCACAGAGTACGGTACCCGGCGAAACAGCGCTTTAACTCTTCTTTATCACTCCTTACTCCACAGCGTACAGGGTCCGCTGACCTGCGCGCTGCCTGAAATCCCGGGGCTATCATGCTTTCCACCACTGTTTTTCTGGCGGCGGCCATGCAGTGTGCCGCCAGCATTCATCCGTCCACCGCACTTGATGTGGCACGGGTGGAATCCGGTTTTAATCCTTATGCCATCGCCGAGATAGTCCCCAGGGCCAGAAGAGCCTCCGGTGACAATTCTGTTATTTCCCATCTTCCCGCCAGTCGGGCCGATGCCGAGCGCATTATCCGACGTATTGCCATACATAACCGGCGTTATTCCGTCGGGCTGATGCAAATCACCAGCACCAATTTCCGTCACTACGGCGTGACGGCCACCGATCTGCTTGATCCCTGCACCAATCTGTCTGTCTTTGAACGCATCTTCAGCGACTGCTACCGCCGTGGCGGCACCCTGAAAAGGGCGCTGAGTTGTTATTACTCCGGCAATTTCCGTACCGGACAACAGCCGGAAGCCGCGTTTTCCGGGACGAGCTATGTGCAGCGAATGGGTTTAACACCGGCATCTCCCCGCTATGCCGTACCCGGCACCCGCGAGGATAGCTCTGCCACTGCGACTTCCCTGAAGGCCATCCCTGCCGATCCCCCGTCCCGCCCCCGCGTGATCTGGCCGGGGACCGTCGTGCGTGGCATCCCCGCGAAACTTCGTCAGGACAACACCGCCATCGCACCGCTCTCCGCGTCGTCACTGCGCCGGAGTCTCTCCCGGCCAGCCCATGAGGAGGAAGAATAATGACACGTTTCCACAAGCTTAAGGCGGCAGCCAGCCCCGTTTCTGCTGGTGTGCTGACGGCTTTTTCTGCAACCCCGGCGTTTGCCGACGGGTTTCAGCGCGCAAACACGGTGATGGAAAAAGTCTCCACTGGCCTGCATGGCCTGGCGGCCATCACCATCACCGTGGCCGTGATCTGGGTGGGTTACAAGACGCTCTGGAAAGGCGAAAGCCTGTCCCAGTGCGCCTACATCATCATCGGCGGGATCCTGATTGGCGGGGGCAGTGAGATCGGTGCGCTGCTGATGAGCTGAGAGGTCACTTATGGCAAAGCTGCTCAAGGCAATGAAACGTCCGGCGGCACTGTGGGGGGTGCCGATGGTGCCCCTGCTGGGTGTCACGGGATTTACCATCATCATCGCTGTCTGGACTTCTGTCGCGTTCCTTGCCCTGCTCCCGGTTGAATTTCTGGTGATGAAGTCGCTCACCCGGAATGAACCCCTGCGGTTCAGCCTGATTGCCGTCTGGCTCAGGGCAAGAGGAAAACCGGCAGCAAACCGTCTGTTCGGCGCAACCGCCTTTATGCCCGTTGAGCATGAGGCCGTTGATATCACGGAGTTTCTCACCACCATGAAACTGAATCAGTGTGCCACGCTCAGAAAGTACATACCGTATTCATCGCATATTCATCAGCATGTTGTCCGCTCACCAGACAGTGACCTCTACTGCACCTGGGAACTGACGGGCACCCCGTTTGACTGCGAATCAGAAGAAACCCTCAGTATTGACCGCAACCAGTTGCACGGACTCATCCGCTCCTTCGAGGGAATGCCGGTCACCTTTTATATCCATAACGTGCGGGAGCCGTTCTCGGATTCACTGCACAAGGCGTCCGGCAACCCTTACGCCGATGAAATCAGCCGTCTCTATTATGCTTCGCTGGCGGCGGATCCGTTTCGCCGTAACCGCCTGTTCCTGACCGTCTGCTACCGCCCGTTTGTCCGTCTGGAAAAGGCCGGACGCAGACGTATGAAAGACGGTCAGAAGCTGAAAAAGCTTGGCGGCGCGCTGCGGGAAATGCTGGAAATCAAAGGCTCACTCGATACCGCACTGTCACGCTACACGGCCCGTCCTCTCGGCACCTTCACCGAAGGCAACGCGGTATTCTCCTCCCAGTTAGCCTTTTATGAGTACCTGCTGACGCACCAGTGGCGCAGGGTGCGCGTCACCCGCACTCCCGCGTATTCGGTGATGGGATCGGCAGCGCTGTTCTTTTCGGCAGAGTCCGGGCAGATAAACCACGTCAGCGGCACGCACTATTTCCGGGGGCTGGAAGTGAAGGAGTTCCCGGAGGAGACGGCGACGGGGATGATGGACTCGCTGCTGTATGCCCCCTGTGATTACGTGGTAACGCAGTCTTACACCTGCATGTCACGCGAGGAAGCCCGTAAGGCCATCAAACGCACCCGCCGTCTGTTAATGAGTTCGGATGATGACGCGGTATCCCAGCGGCTGGATCTGGATGTGGCGCTTGACCTGCTGACATCGGGGAAAATCGCCTTTGGCAAACACCATTTCTCCCTCATGGTGTTTTCCCGCACGCTGGACAGTCTGGTGGCCGATACCAGTGAAATCAGCAATGCCCTGAACAATCTCGGCATCACCCCGGTTCCGGCAGCGCTTTCACTGTCAGCGGCGTATATGGCGCAACTGCCCGGTAACTATCGCCTACGGCCACGCCTGGGCGAACTGAGCAGCAAGAACTTTGTGGAGCTGGCCGCACTGCACAACTTCTACCCCGGCAAACGCGATAACGCCCCCTGGGGAGATGCGATGGCCCTGCTGCGCACCCCGTCAGGGGATGGCTACTACCTGAACCTGCACAACACGCTGGCGGACAAGGACGAGTTCAACGAGAAGAACCCGGCCAGTACCTGCATTCTCGGTACCAACGGTTCGGGTAAAACCATGCTGATGACGTTTCTGGAAAACATGCAGCAGAAATATGGCCGCGCGGACAGTTTTTCGCCCGATACGAAAACGAAACGGCTGACAACGGTGTATCTGGATAAGGACCGGGGCGCGGAAATGAATATCCGGGCGCTGGGCGGCCGTTACTTCCGTATCACGCATGGCGACCCCACGGGATGGAACCCGTTTTCGCTGTCGCCCACAAAACGTAATATCAGTTTTATCAGCCAGTTGATGAAACTGCTGTGCACGCGTAACGGTGCGACCATCACGCCCCGTGATGAGCGTCGCCTGAACGACGCCGTTAATGCCGTGATGAGCAATGAGCCGCAATACCGTACCTGTGGTATTACGCGCCTGCTGGAGAATCTGCCGGAGCCTGCCACCCGTGAGGCACAGGAGAACGGTCTGAGCATCCGCCTGTCGCAGTGGGCGCAGGGCGGCGAGTTCGGCTGGGTGTTTGATAACGCCACAGACACCTTCGATATCAGCCACTGCGATAACTTTGGCATTGACGGCACGGAGTTTCTGGATGATGCGAACGTCTGTGCGCCGATCTCCTTTTACCTGCTGTACCGCATTACCACTCTGCTCGACGGGCGACGACTGGTTATCTTTATGGACGAGTTCTGGAAGTGGCTTCGGGACCCGGTCTTTAAGGATTTCGCCTATAACCGACTGAAAACCATCCGTAAACTGAACGGGATGCTGGTTGTGGGCACCCAGTCACCGGCGGAGATCATCCGGGATGAAATTGCGCCCGCCGTGATTGAGCAGTGCGGAACGCAAATCCTGGCAGCCAACCCCGGTGCCGACCGGGAGCACTATGTTGACGGGATGAAGTTTGAACCGGAAGTGTTTGATGTGGTGAAAAATCTGGATCCGCAGGCTCGTCAGTATGTGGTGGTAAAAAATCAGTTCAGGCGCGGCGACACCCGGCGCTTTGCCGCCCGCGTGACGCTCGATCTCTCCGGTATCGGCAGATACACCCGGGTCATGAGCGGCAGCGCCGATAACCTCGAAATCTTCAACTCAATTTACCAGGAAGGGATGCAGCCGTATGAATGGCTGGACTCCTACCTGGCTCAGGCACTCTGACAACATGAAGGAGAACCATGATGAAAAGGCGTTTTCATGCCCTGATTTTCGCGTGCGTGATGGTCAGCCCGCTGGCACATGCCGGTATTCCCGTTCTGGTGGATGCTGACCCACTGCGTGAAGCCGAATGGCTGAAAGAAGCGCAGCGCTGGATGCAGACTGCGCAGCATTATCAGAGCCAGATCCAGGCGTATAAAGATCAGTTGGCAACGGCCACCGGCATCCGTGATATTGCTGACTTTGTTGACCAGGCCAAAAGCCTGAAATCCGACCTTGAGAAGCTGCGCAAGCCAGGGCAGGCACTCAATGATCTGCTGCTTTCCGGCGGTTCTTCCGGGCAGTTCGATGCCCTGTACGAAAAGTATAAAATTTTCGACACCTGCAACACAGAACAATCCGAAAATTACGCCAGGGTCTGTAAGCAACAAGTCATCAATAAGGCGATTCAGTTTGAGCAGACTGACGAGATACAGGGGCAGGTCAGCCAGATGCTGGGGGAAATTAACAGCCTCTCAAACCGTATTGCACTTTCCAGAGACACAAAGGAGTCTCAGGACCTTGCCAACAGTATTCAGCTAAAATCAGTAATGCTGAACACGCTCACTGACCAGTGGGAAATCAGCGTGAAGGCAGCAGAACAGCGCGAAAAAGTGCTGGAGAACGAGCGTATTAAACAGTGGAATCAGCAGCAATTAAATGCTCCCACATTGAAATTTCATGAATAAATAAGGAATGGAGCGCAAATGAATAAAATCATCGTTATCTTAACCCTTTCATTTATTACAATAATTTCCGGATGTGACGAGGAAGCCAAAACAACACAATGGTATCGTGATCATCCGGATGAATTAAAAACGGTTTATGAAAAATGCCAGAAAACCGGCAGTGCTTCAGAAAACTGTAAAAATGCCAACGAAGCGCATTATCAGATCCAGCAACTCAATGCTCCCACACTTAAATTCCATGAGTAGAGAGGTTCACTATGGCTGATCTCGGTACATTTGAATTTATAGAGAAGCAGCTAATTGGTGGAATAACACAATCCACCAGTGGTCTGATGATGGAACATTCTGCAATGGTTATGGGACTGGCGGCGGCGTCAGCCACCCTCTATATCCTGTGGCGTGGATACCAGACTCTGGCGGGTAAGCTGTCCACGCCGATGGAAGATGTCATGTGGGACCTCATGAGGATGGCGATCATTCTGTCTTTTGTGGCAAACGTCAGCGGTTATCTTGACAGCGTTATCGACTCTATTAATGGTTTAAAGGAGGGATTTTCCGGCGGCGATAATATATGGCAGATGTTAGATACGCTATGGGATAAAGCAAAGGTACTCGGAAAAACACTGCATGACATGGATAATTCAACATACATAAAAGATGAGGGCATGACTGCTCAGCTTTATGTCTGGCTTGGGGTGTTCGTTTTAATGTTGGTCACAGCCTTTGTCTCAATGATCGCGGAGGTGATGATTTTACTGCTGAGTATTACTGCGCCCATATTCATATTCTGTCTGATATATGGATTTTTACGCCCTATGTTTAATAACTGGCTGCAAAATATATTTGCAGCCATATTAACGGTTCTTTTTTCAGCCTTATCATTAAGAATGGTTATAAATTTTGTGACCAAAATATTAACGCAATCACTGGCCGGAGCTGCAAAAGCCAATATTGTGGAGTTAGGCGCACAGGTCTGCCTTGCCGGTATCTGCGCGGCAATACTGGTTTACCTCTCCGCCAGGCTGGCCGGAGCACTCGCCGGGGCGAGTGCGACCATATCCATGCAGGGACTGGCGGCGGTGGGTATTGGCGCTGCGGCATTTGGTGCCGGAAAACTGGCAGCAGGAGCCGGGAAGCAGACAACCCGCGCCGTTCAGGACACGCTCCAGGGCTGGAGAGATGCCAGCGCGGGTAAACCCGGCAGCGGTCCGGGATACAGCGCGGCGAAAGCGCGTAAGTATGCGATTGAGCAGATGATCGCCCGCAACGAAGCCCGGCGACTGGCACAAGCCAGAGACTCGGCGGTTCAGAAATTCCATCGTTAAACCTGTCATCCCTGGTCGAAATACCCCCGTTACACCCCCTGGTGAAAACATAGCCCTGTTTTCATTCCACTGATCTCCCTGAGGAAATACCCCATGAAACGCTTGATTGCGCTGGCTTTGCTGTGCGCGCTTTCCGGCTGCGCGCAGTCTCCCCGTCCTCCTGCTTTTAGCGGCCAGGGCGTCCCCGTGAACACCCCACAGATTATGGCGGAGTTAAACAGTTATGAGTGAACAAACCCTCATTGCGGATTCCCGCACCTTCGAGCAGCAGATGATTGAGCGGGACAAACGCGCCACAAAAGCCGGGTTTATGGTGGGCGGCACGGGCCTGCTTACCGCCATGCTGGCGCTCATCGCCCTGGTGCTGATGCTGCCCCTGAAACAGACGGTCGTTGAACTGTACACCGTGGATAATCATACCGGACGTGTGGAGCACGTCACCCGTGTGTCAAAAACCCACCTGACGGCGGAAGACGCTTATCAGAAGGCGATGACCGCCAGCTACGTCAGGCTGCGTGAGCGGTATGTCTATCCCTCCCTCCAGGACGATTACGCCACGGTACAGATTTACAACAGCCCTCAGGTCAACGATGACTATCTGGCGCTGTATGCCGGTAAAGACGCCCCGGACAAGGTGTATCAGAACGGGGCGCATACCGTGCGGATCGACATTCTGTCAAACCAGCTCACCGGGGGCACTGACCCCGACAAGGTCGCCACCCTGCGTTACAAAAAGATTATCCGCCGCCTCGCGGACAACAGCACCCGCACCGAATACTGGGATGCCCGCCTGACGTTCCACTCCGACCCCGGCAGGGAAATGAGCGACACCGAACGGGAAGTTAACCCGTTCGGGTTTACCGTGACCAGCTGGCAGGCAGACCGTGAAATCCGGGGAGGCGAATAATGAAAAGCATCATCTTTATCCTGCTTGCGCTGATGTTGTGCGGCACCGCATGGAGTGCCGCCATCCCACAGGCGAGCCGCTACGACGCCCGCGTTCAGCAGGTGGTTTATAACCCGCTGAACGTCACCGTCGTCAGTACCCGGCCCGGCTTCATGACCACGCTGGTCTTTGACAGCGACGAGGCGGTTATCAGCGCCAGACCCGGTTTTGAGGAGGCGTGGGAAGCCACGCCGGTCGCCAACCGGGTCAGTGTCCGCCCGGTAGCGCTCGTTCAGGGTGCGCCCGGCGCGGACGGGAACACCACACAGGTGGTCATCCCGCCCAACAGTCGGGACTGGCACACCAACCTGCTGGTTGTCACCACCCGGCGGCTGTACAACGTCGAGCTGAACGTCATTGATGATAAATCCCCGCAGCAGCCCGCTTACCAGGTGAGTTACCGCTATCCGGGCGAAGACCGGGAGAAGGCCAGCCGTGAGACAGCGACCAGCGCGCTGGAGCGTGAGCAAAAACAGCAGCAGGCCGACATTCAGCAGGCCCTGAATGCCGCGCAGACGCCGCGCAACTGGGACTACCTCAGTTATCCGGGGCGCGACAGCGTCCGGATTGTCCCGGATTTCGCGTATGACGATGGCCGCTTTACCTTCGTGGGCTTCTCCCCGGCCAAATCCATTCCCTCCGTGACGAAAGTGCTGAACGGCCAGGAACATGTGGTTAACAGCAGTGTCCGCCGAAAAGGCAACTTCACCGTACTGCTCATTCAGGAGGCCACGCCCCGTCTGGTTCTGCGTTCCGGCAACGCCGTGGTCGGCCTGGAAAATCGTGGATTTGGCCGGGTCCGGGCCGCTGATGGTGCCACCGTCTCCCCGCAGGTCGAACGGGTGGAAAAGCCCGCCACCCACTGATAACAGAGGAGTCATGCAGATGAACGACGAACACCCGCATCCTGAACCTGATGAGTCCCGATCCTCCCCGGCGCAACCGGAGGACGACATTGCTGCACTTGAGCGCGAGGCCCGTGCCAGGCGGGAAGCGGCGCTTCTCACCATGCAGGAGGATGAAGAGAACGATCCGGTACAACCCGCTATCAACAAACTGAAAAAGCGCAGGCGCGGGAAAGCCACCGCGTTTCTGGCGCTCGCCGCCGTTGCGCTGATTGGGCTGGCATGGGCGGGCAACTGGGTATACCGCAATCTTCTCTGGCCACCGGGTGAAGAAAAACGACAGGATGCCGCGCCACAGCCGAACCGGAGCGATTACCGGCAGCGTACCGATCTGGGGGCGCACGATACCGCGGCGGACACACCAGAACCGGTGGACAGCATCCCGCGCAGTACGACGGTCACCGGGCCGGAGACGCCACCGGAACTGGATAAAGCCCGTTTTTTGGTCCGGAGGGACAACTCTGCCGCTGCGGCCCGAAACCCGGTCCGGACCCGACAGCAGGAAATGACACAGGCAACCTCTACTGGTCAGCAGACAGACACCACACCGACACCAACGGAATCGTCCCCGGCAGCGGTCCGGCGCATTCCTTACAACCCGGATCTGTATGTGCCGGAAAATACCGCCATTCCCTGCTCACTGGATTACCGCTTTGTCTCGGATCGGGCGGGGAAAATCCGCTGCACGATCGCCGACGATATCTGGAGCGCCAGCGGTAACACGAAGCTGATTGAAAAAGGGACCACCGCCACGGGCATTTACCAGACGGGTGCGGAAACGGGAATGACGCACGGACAGGGCCGCGCCTTCCTCATCATCACGAAACTGCGTACCCGCCAGCCCCCTTATCTTGATATTCCGCTGGTTGATACCCGCGCTGCCGGGGAACTGGGCGAGGCGGGTGTTGACGGCTGGATCGATTCGCATTTCAGCGAGCGATTCGGGGGCGCATTACTGGTCGGTATGATCCCCGATGTTGCGGCATGGGCTTCCAACAGCGCGGGTCAGAAAGATCGTAATACCGACTACACCGAAAACAGCCGTCAGGCCATGGCAGATATGGCACGAACCACGCTGGAAAACAGCATCAATATCCCGCCGACCGTGCACAAAAATCAGGGTGAGATCATCAACCTGGTCACCGGACAGGATATTGATTTTTCCGGCATCTATACGCTGAGGATGAAAAATGACCGCTAAAAACATCTCCCTGGACCGCTATAAGCAGCGATTTTTTGGCGATTTTCTGGCGCTTCCCGGACTGACGGAGATCGCCGTTAATCGTCCGGGTGAGCTTTTCACCAAAATTAACGGTGTCTGGGAGCAGCACGCCGTTCCGCTGGATTATGAGGGCTACTACAACTTCGCCCGGTGTCTGGCGAAGCATCACGGCGACAATATCGAAGATATCAAGCCGGGACTGTCCGCCACGCTGGAATCCGGTGAGCGTTGTCAGGTCATCGTCCCCCCGGCCTGCGAGCGTGACACGGTGTCCATCACGCTGCGTAAACCCTCACGGGTTCAAATCCCGCATCAGGACTATATCGACGCCGGGTTTTATAACCGGGTGGCCGGTACAGAAAAAACGCAGACACATGATGAGGAATTACTGACCTTATATCACGCGAAAGATATTCCGCGCTTTATGGAGAAGTGCGTGGAGTACGGTAAAACCCTCGCGGTGGCCGGGGAAACCAGTACCGGGAAAACCACCTATATGAAGATGCTGATTGGTTATATCCCCCCTCATCTGCGTATTACGACCATTGAAGATAACCCGGAAATCACCTTCTTTATTCATAAAAACTACGTCCACCTTTTTTATCCGTCGGAGTCGGCAGATGAAAAATGGTCAATGGTGACGCCCGCCAGCCTGCTGCGCTGGAATTACCGCATGAATCCCGACCGCATATTATTAACCGAAGTGCGCGGCGGTGAAGCCTGGGATTTTCTCAAAATAACCGGCTCCGGTCATGAGGGCAGTATGACCTCCCTTCATGCCGGTTCGGCAAGGGAAGCGGTGGACGGGTTTATTACCCGCTGCTATGAGAATCCGCAATGCGCCCGACTCCCTTACACCTTTATGTTACGCAAGGTACTGGACAGTCTGGACGTTATCGTGAGTATCGACCTGGACGGTAATGTGCGCCGGATGAATGATATTTATTTCCGGCCACTGCACCGTAGCGCTTTTTTTGAGGAGATGAAAGCATGATGAAGGTTATCAATATGCTGCTCTTTTCGCTGGTACTTTCCGGCTGTTCTTCACCCCCGCCACCGGTTCCTGTTGAATGGAATAAACCGGGCCAGTCAGTCAATACCGGTTTACCGCAATGGCGGGACAATCTGGTTATTATTCCTTCTCCGGTGGTTAATGATAAATGGTTATTGTCCATTCATGCACGGAATTATAATGAGACACGCTGGACGCCCGCTGTATTTTACGCGGTCGCCCACTCAGCGCGTATTGTTGTTGCAGCGCCATCAGGCGCAGATTTTTTTACGGCAAAAAACTGGCTGCGTCAGTATGGCGCAAAAGGCGTTATTGCATATCAGCCGGTCTCTGACTGCCTGACATGCAGCGATACCCGCATTTATTTTTCGCGTTAAATCATCCCCCTCACATCATGAAATTCATTTTACTGTAAGGACGTCATCATGAAATATTCCGCTATTACGGCGGCAATGTTGTGCATTGCTGCCGGGACGCCTGTTTATTCATTTGCTGCTGACCCGTGCGAAGTCGTGCTTTGTCTGTACGGTAAAGCAACCGGAAACAGTGGAGGGAGCGAATGCCATTCTGCTGAACGGGCCTTTTTTAATATCGTCAAAAAGAACCGGCACGGATTTTTACCCAATCATACGCTGAATGCCAGAAAAGTTTTCCTGGGGGAATGCGCCAGTGCGGATCCGGCAGCGGTGAATAAAATTCTGTCCAGATTTGGCCGGGTCAGAGGGTAATAACCCCTGACCATTATGTTAATACCCTTCCCGTATGGAGAAATAAAAGTGAACAAAGAACACCTGTTTATTTCTAACATTCACTCAACACATCAGGACAGAATATCTGTTACGTGTATCTATAATTCTCTGTCAAAAGAAGCCTGCCGGGGATGTGGGCTTTATTATGAGATATATGAAAGCCGGTTTATCCATTTATTGCGACATCATCTTTCACAGCTTAATGAACCGGACGCAGAGAAGCTCAGGCGATATGCCGAAAGTCAGGGAACGAAGACCGATGATGAAACGTACCGTGCGGCATTAAACGCAGAACGGGAATGCCTGGCTGAAATAGCCCACGAACAGAGGTGAATCACAGGCACTGATAATATATCGAACGACGCCACAGACTGACAGACGGCGAGTTTCAGGCGTGCATATTTTTGGCTTCAATTTCGAAGAAATTGTTAAGCCGTAAAATAAGCACGTGGAGTGCGGACAGAAAATTCAATTTCGCAGAAATTGTTAATTTTCAGGCACCGTGCTCACCTGTGAACATTCGCCCAAAGCGAATTGAGCAGGCCGGGGGGAGCCGCAAAAATTTTGCCGCCCCGGCGAGCAAAAAGGCACGCCCACGTGCCGGTTTTTGTGGGGGGCTTGCCCCGCACACCGTCGCAGCCAGGCTATATTTCCCGCCCCGGCGGGGAATATGCCGATTAGGCGCGACCAACCCCTTTAAAGCAGCGTTCCCATTTTTTCGAGCTTGCGAAGAAAAAATAGGCTAAACGCGCGTCTTAAAGGGGTTGGTCGCGCGTAGCGTGCGACGGTGTGCCGCCTTTGACCCTGGGGGCTTTGACGTAGCGTTCAGCGAAGACATTGCCCCCATGTTTCCGGCTGTCAGGGCGTCCAGCCAGGACAAAGGAAACACGCCGTTGCCCGTCATGCGGGCGTTTCAGGGACGGACGACCACCGGTCGGCAGACTTCTGAAAGCGCGGATAACGGGCATGAGCGCCGCAGGCGTTCAGTGCTTTTCGTCCTTTTATGGGCGTCACCGCCGGGCGTCGTGCAGGGACGTGGGGTATCACGTCCATCGGTGACGCCCATGTGGTGCGCCCGTCACACCGAAATCAGACCGGAGATCACTGCAATGGGAACTCATCTGATGCAAAGGCTGAATGCCTTTTCGGATGCCTTTTCTGTTTTTCTGCTCTGGCTGCAACACAACCCGGTCATATTATCCCTGTTTGCCGGGCTGACGCTGCCCTTTATTTTTCATCTGTCACGTGAGGAAAGAAAAAATGCCCCCTTCTGGTTAAAATCGGTGGCGTGCGTGTCCATCTTCTTCTTTATATCCGGCCCGCTGTCACCACTGACCATTCAGGGGCTGAGTTTTTTCTTTACGGTACTCGATAACCACATTCTGCTCAGGTTATCACTCTGGATACTGACGATCGGATTGACGCTTGCCGGTCTGGCCTTTCACATTACCGCCCGACGGTTACTGGCCGGAGAAATCGACAGTTTAAAACACCGGATGATTAAGAAAAGCAAACTGGAAAGGAATATCAGAACGGATGTTCGTGACGTCAGGGATATGTTGCCTGACAGCATCGAATATAATCCGCTGGATTATATTAATCTGAAAAAAGGTATTTTCATCGGGCTGGATAAAGACAATCAGCCACAATATATCACCGCCGAAGAATTTCAGACCCAGCACGCCGACCTTATCGGCACCACCGGCTCCGGTAAAGGGGTGAGCGCCTGTGTCCTGCTTTATCAGGCAATACTGTCAGGTGAAGGGGTATTTGTTGAAGATCCCAAAAATGATGAGTGGGCTCCGCATGTCCTGCGGGACGCCTGCCTGAAAGCGGAAAAACCGTTTGTCCTGATTAACCTGAATGACCTTCATTTCCAGCTGGATTTACTGGCTGATATTTCTCATGAACAACTGGAGGAGCTGTTTAATGCCGGTTTCAGTCTGGGGAAAAAAGGCGAAGGCGCTGACTTTTATCGTATTGCCGACCGACGGGCCGCCAGAAATACGGCGGCTATTTATGAAAAAGGCATGACATTACGGGATTTATTCAATACCGACTTTGTGAAATCTCTCAGTGAAGATGTGCCTGCTTTTTATGGCGAGCTGGAGGAAATCGCCCTGGTTAATTCCATTAACGCCCACAATGGATTTTCATTAAAGACAATATTTAATGAGGGTGGCTGCTGTTACATCATTGGCTCGATGCGTAATCAGAAAATCATTTCGGCACAACGCATGATTTTGACCCGTCTGATTCAGATAGCCGAAACACGGGACCGGATAAAAGGGAAACCCCGGCCTGTCGCTATTTTTCTTGATGAACTTAAATATCACCTTTCCCGCCCAGCGCTTGAGGGGCTTGGCGCGGCAAGAGATAAAGGTGTGCATATCATCATGGCGCATCAGTCGGTGAAAGATTTATATGACTGCCCGGCAGATCTGGAGGGTGATGCCGTCGCCGGTTCGGTCATCGAAAACTGTAAATTCATGCTGGTTTATCGCCTTCGTGATCCGGATACCGCCGACTGGGTGGCCAGAATGACCGGCTCTATTCTGGTTGACGATGAGATGAGGAAAGTGAAAACGGATATTTCCCTGACGGAGAAAATGGAAACCGACCGGATGATCCGCCAGGCGGAACGCTATTATATCGACAGCAATATGCTGCTTAATCTGCCGAAATTTGTCGGTTTTGTATTTACCTGGAATGACCTGGCGAAGGCGACAAAACTCTTTCACATACCGGCGAAAAAGCAATATATCGACCTGCTGTCATTTGAGCATAAACACCCGCTGTATACCGAAAAAGACCATCAGGTTCACAAACCTTCCATTAACCTGTGAGGCAGCTAATGCTAATTCATAACGTTGCTGAAAGAAATGAAGCCGCAAACCGGAGAATGGAGGCATTACTGAGTTTTCTTAAGGAAGAAACTTTCTCTGACTTTTTGACCTTAAAAAAAGTTGTCGGCTATAAAGGAAGACATAACCATGCCATGTATAACCTGCTGAATAAAGCGGTGGCACTGGGGTTTTTGAGTAAACATGAATATCCGGTACTGACCGGGAAAAAAGCATTGTGGGGAATAACCATGCCGGGGCTGGCAAGGGTGGTTAACGCAGATGACCCTGTTTTTCCCGCTTATTTTGAGCCGGGAAAACTCCGGCACCGGACGCTGGAGCATCGCCTGTTAAACCAGCGGGTCAGGCTGGCCCTGGAGGAAAAAGGCGGTACAGGCTGGCTTAACGGCGACCGGGGGGCATTTATAGCGCGGTATCCGGGCGTCCGGCACCGACCGGACGGCATCATTACCCTGAGCAGTGGTGCCATCATCGCGGTGGAAACCGAGCGCTCGCTGAAAACCCGCGCCCGCTACATCACCATTATCAACAGTCATCTGGCCGCCAGCGACGCCGGATGCTGGCACTATGCCATGTATGTCATGCCGGACGATAAAACCCGCGTGTCGCTTGGCAGGCTGTTTGACAGCATCAGGACGGTGATGAGGAACAGTGTTCCCGTTCCGTTTGATGCGAAGAACCGGGAAATGTTTCTGTTCCGCACGATAGCCGAACTGGAACAGGCTCCCGACAGCCACGACTAAATGCCGTCAATGAGGAAATCGATGGCGGCCTTCACCTGAGTGCGGTACTGCGACGCATCGCAGAACACCGCCCCCAGCGCCCGGACAGGGACACTCGCCAGTTCGTGGGTCATGACCGCGTATTCCTGGCCGTCAGTCAGTCTGACCACGGGGACAAGACGATCCGGGCGGCGGCCTGCCGGATACCTGTCAACAGGCAACAACGGGATCACGATCCGGCGGTTCAGTTGTCCAATGATATCGCTTGTGACATCAAGCAACAGGGGGTAAACGGCGCTTTTACCGGTATTACCGTATACGGTGAACTGCATGGTTAAAATGTCCGGTATTCATCACTGAAACAGCCATACTCATCATGGAAACGGTTTAATGCGTCGATGGCCTCCCTGTTCTCTTCCTGCCATTTTTTGGCTTCATGGTGACGAAGCTCCGCATCCAGGGCGGCGGTCAGGGTCGCACTCAGGTTAATACCCGCCTCACGCGCCCGGACCAGTAAGGCACGCTCTACCGTCATGGTCACGCTCAGTGTGTTGCGTTGTTTCGCGGTCATGCTTTCTCTCCCGTCATGAGATACGTGCAATCCGCACGGTTTAATGCACTTATCATAGCACCAGAAAAAGGTCCTGCTACCGTTTGTAGTCGTTCACATTTTACAGCCAGTCGTCATACTGGTTCCATCGTCCACTACCATCAACGGTGTAATCATGACGTTTGCGGGATGCGCGGGCTCTTTGCCGCCCGCACCCGCAGCCTGCGAATTTACCGGGCATTCAATGCCCGGTAAATTCGCAGGGAAATTGAACCCCCTGTCACTCTGCCTGCCCAAATATCAGGTTAAAGCCGCATTCCTTTGCAGCTTCCTGTTCTTCAACTCAGGCCTTATCCATCAGATAACGATGCGCTTTTGATGCTGCGCTGGCGGCTTTGAAAATATAGCGCTTGTCGTTTTTCAGTGCTTTCAGCCAGGAAGCGATATAACTTTCGTGCTGAACCTCTCCGACAATCCCCAGATCCGCCATCAGGAACGCGCTTCCCAGTTCCGCACATAATTCTTCAAATGCATACCCTTCACTGCCAAACTTCCCTTTCATTTCACGGTTGAGACGACTTTTGCCACCGCTCCAGTGCACCAGCTCATGCAGACCGGTGGCATAAAAATTGGCCGCATCGGAAAAAAACCGGCGTTCCGGTAGCCAGACTTCATCCGTTGACGGCATGAAAAAGGCGTTTTGTCCTTTCTCGATGATGGTTGCGCCACTGTTACGAAACAGATTTTCAGCCTGCGGCAACGGGTCAAACGTCTCAGCAGGACTCACAGCCTCAGTAGTCAGGGAAAGGCCGTCAATTTGTTCAACATTAAACACGGTGAAGGTTTTCAGCATCGGAATGTGATCAATGTCTCCGGCGTCGTTTTCCTTCTCCAGCGTGGTATAGAAAATAGCGGTCGTGCCGTGCTCACCTTTGCGAACCTGCCCGCCCTCTGCCTGAGCCTGTTTCCAGGTCATCCAGCGGGAGTCACTGAATCCCTGTTCTGACGCACTGCACCACAGCAACATGATATTCATCCCGCTATAAGCCGCGCCGGTGGCGTAGTTGGAAGGTAACCCAGACATCCCCGCCACACGCTGCCACGGACACACCCAGGGCTTAACGCCGGCTTCCAGTGCGGTAATGATGTTGTCAGTAACAGTCTGATAAATATCTGTTCTGGTTCTGGGAAATTTCGTTTTTGAGGAGCCTGACGGGTCCAGCGAGGATACGCTGGTCGCCGCTGCGGTGTTAGGGGCGCAGGTCTGAGTATGCAGGGAAATCGTCATGGTTTTTTCTCCGTCAGTGGTGTGATTTTCGTCTTCGTATCGCCTGACGGTTCGCTTTCCCGGAGTCGTTCCGGCCAGCAAGGGCGCAGCATGCGTGCCATTTACCCTTGCTGGACGGGTTGTGCCGGGAAACGATTAACCGGAAGCAAATACGGGGGCGGAAAGCACGCGGGAGAAAAAATCTGCACCTGCATCGCCGGGCGTGACGCCCCTTGCTCTGCAGCGGTGAAACAGGTTTGAGGTTTATACTGACAATAACTTCTTATCGATGATAGGATATATGTCAGCCGGACGAAACGCTCCTCTTAACAGAGGTGGTTTGTTATTAATCTGTCTCGTCCGGCACTCAGTAACCCCACGATTTAATAGCTATATTTTTCTTTGTAGACAATAATACTTATTGTTGATGGGGGAATATTTCGGCTGTCAATCCTTTAATTTGACACGTGACTCACTATCTTTGAATTAGTTCGCCCCAACTAATAGTTGGGATAAAAAATTAAAACCAGACAACTGATAATTTAGTGGAATATCGTACTTAATTCACATCACCTTTTTATTTCTTATGAATCTTCATGTTTTGATGGAATTCATTTCTCAGCACCAGAATAAAAACACATCAGATAGAAAGTTCTATATAAAACACACGTCCATGGCAGGGGCAACCACTGAGAGATCCAGTAAGGGCATAACAACATTTTAACCGGAATAAAACCTCATCTTATCGACAAGCTTAAAAACCGTAAAATGAGAATCCATGAATTAGATATGCATTGGATTCTCATTTACTGATTAGTCTGATCATAAGCTGAGGGGGTTCACGTTCCGCCAGAATAGGTGTTCATGTAGGGCCAGAATACGCAGTAAGCGAGTCATGATGCCGGTGCTGTTGGAGATTGCTGCAAAATATCCGGAAATCCGGTTAGTTCTGACGTTTAACGATCGCGTAATCGACCCGCTCGATATGGGGTTTGATCTTGCCGTTCGCTTTGGCCCCCTTAAGGACACCGCTGATTTGATCGCGCGTGCGCTGAACCCTCAAAAGCTGATCCGGTGTGCTTCACCGGACTATCTGTTGCGATACGGAACACCTGGCAATGTGGGTGATCTACACAACGAATGCCATCGAGTCGCTGAACAGCGTGATCCGGCATGCCATCAAAAAGCGTAAGGTGCTCCCGACGGATGATGCAGTGAAAAAGGTGGAGTGGCTGGCAATCCAGGCGGCGTCACAGAAATGGACGATGCCGCTGAGGGACTGTCGTATGGCGATGAGCCGCTTTATTATCGAGTTCGGTGACCACCTGGCCGGTCACTTCTGAGAAAAAGCATTTACACAGAATCGTGTACAGGGTCAGGCCCCCTGCGTTCCTCTGCTGCCATTATCGCAGTCAGTACTTCAACGCCTGACACAATACGAGCTCTGAATCCTGAGTCGGTTGGCTCACCGGAAGTGCTCAAATCCGTTCTGTCAATGCGAGTTCCCCGCAAGCTTACCGCAAGATCGGTTGCGGCTCCGTTCGTACGGACAGGATGCGCGCGAAGCCAGCGTCGGAACCTGCTACCCGGTCACTCCCCCATACAGAATAAAAGCCCTGGCTGCAACAGTCAGGGCTTTTAAGGGACTACGGACTTCAGATTTAACATTACCGGACTTAACAATTTAGTACTGCTGATGGTACTGCTTTCAAATGTACACGTTTACCACAGATAATATTGGATATTGATACTGACTAACACTTTCCTCTATCTACTGTTGAACATATTCAGCCAGCCTGATGCTGATGTAGCCCCCTGAAATACCAGACAGTAGCTGTATCTCCAGATAAGAGATAGGCTTAAATATATGTCTAACAACCATGTTAATTTGTAAGCGTCTAGCCACTGCCGCCTGTGAATCTGGTTACGGGATCGTTAGCTTAGAGCTCCATCTAATTTAGAAGGAGCTCTAATCATGGAAAATACTGCCAACTGGCGAACTGAATCCCGCACAGTCTATTCTAATGACTTTAAACTTCGCATCGTTGAGCTGGCGTCTCAACCGGATGCCAATGTTGCTAAGATCGCCCGCGAAAATGGAGTTGCTCACAACCTCATTTTTAAGTGGCTGCGCATGTGGCAAAACGAGGGGCGGGTATCACGTCGCCTGCCTGCGACCATCACCCCACCTTCAGAGCTGTCACTGTTACCTGTCGAGATCGTATCTGAACCACCAACATCAGATAACGGTTCCGGGCAGTGTCCGCTGAATGCTTCCTCCTGCAGCGTGGAGTTCCGCCACGGTAAAATAAGCCTCGAAAACCCCTCGCCGGAGTTGCTGGGCGTGCTGCTCCGCGAGCTGACCGGGAGAAGCCAATGATATCCCTCCCGTCAGGTACCCGTATCTGGCTGGTTGCTGGCGTCACGGATATGCGTAAATCGTTCAATGGTCTGGGCGAGCTGGTACAGCATGCCCTTGATGAAAACCCGTTCTCCGGCCACCTGTTTATCTTCCGTGGCCGCAGAGGTGACACCGTAAAGATACTCTGGGCCGATGCTGACGGCCTGTGCCTGTTGACCAAACGGCTGGAAGAAGGACAGTTCATCTGGCCTGCTGTACGCGATGGTAAAATCGCCATTACCCGCTCACAACTCGCCATGCTCCTCGATAAGCTGGACTGGCGTCAGCCAAAAACAGCTCGTCTTAACTCACTGACAATGTTGTAAAAAGAGCATGACCGCATTATAAATGGGGTCATGAGTCAGGACTATCTCGCCCGTATCGCCGCGCTGGAAGACGCGCTTCGCCAGAAAGACAGTCAGCTTAGTCTCGTTGCTGAGACTGAGTCGTTCCTGCGTTCAGCGCTGGCGCGCGCTGAAGAGAAAATAGAGAACGAAGAGCGCGAAATAGAGCATCTGCGGGCGCAGATAGAAAAACTACGGCGGATGCTGTTCGGTACCCGTTCTGAAAAGCTGCGCCGGCAGGTTGAAGAAGCCGAAGCCCTGCTGAAACAGCAGGAGCAGCAAAGCGATCGTTACAACGGCCGGGATAACGATCAGCAGGTTCCGCGTCAGCTTCGCCAGTCGCGCCATCGTCGTCCTCTGCCTGACCATCTTCCACGCGAAATAAACAGGCTGGAGCCCGCCGAAACCTGTTGTCCGGACTGCGGCAGCGATATGGCATACCTCAGCGAAGTCAGCGCAGAGCAGCTGGAGCTGGTCTCCAGCGCCCTGAAAGTGCTCCGCACGGTCAGGGTGAAAAAGGCCTGCACCCGATGCGACTGCATCGTTGAAGCGTCGGCACCATCACGCCCCATCGATCGGGGTATCGCCGGGCCGGGTCTGCTGGCCCGCGTGTTAACGGCCAAATACTGCGAGCACCTGCCGCTCTATCGCCAGTGCGAAATCTTTGCCCGCCAGGGCGTGGATCTGAGCCGGGCTCTGCTCTCCAACTGGGTGGATGCGTGTTGCCGGTTGATGGCACCGTTGGATGAAGCCCTTTATCGTTACGTGATGGACTGCCGCAAACTGCATACGGACGATACCCCGGTGCCGGTACTGGCACCGGGGAGGAAGAAGACGAAAACCGGGCGCATCTGGACGTATGTGCGTGATGACCGAAGCGCTGGATCGTCAGACCCGCCAGCGGCGTGGTTCGCCTTCTCCCCTGACCGACAGGGGAAACATCCTCAGCAGCATCTTCGCCATTATCATGGCGTACTGCAGGCCGATGCCTTCGCAGGGTACGACAGGTTGTTCAGCGCAGAGCGTAACGGTGGCCCGCTAACAGAAGCTGCATGCTGGGCCCACGCGCGTCGAAAAATCCACGACGTCTATATAAGTACTCAGACGGCCACCGCCGGGGAAGCCCTGAAACGTATCGGTGAGCTGTACGCGGTAGAAGAGGAAATACGCGGCCTCCCTGCAACTGAGCGGCTGGCAACCAGGCAATCCCGGAGTAAGCCGCTGCTGATATCCCTGCATGACTGGTTGGTGGAGAAAAGCGCCACGCTGTCGAAAAAATCCCGGCTGGGCGAGGCGTTCGCTTATGCCCTGAACCAGTGGGATGCGCTGTGCTACTACTGTGATGATGGTCTGGCAGAGCCTGATAACAACGCTGCCGAACGAGCCCTTCGTGCTGTCTGCCTTGGGAAAAAGAATTTTATCTTCTTCGGCAGCGACCACAGCGGTGAGCGAGGAGCCCTGCTGTATGGTCTGATCGGGACGTGCAGGCTCAATGGCATCGATCCGGAAACCTACCTCCGCCATATCCTGAGCGTACTGCCGGAATGGCCCAGCAATAAAGTGGCTGAACTACTGCCATGGAACGTAGAGCTCACCAATAAATAATCGTCAATACGGCGCTCACTTAACGCTTACGTTAATTTTGAGATGACCGGGATCCTGTTAGGGCAAGAAGTCCGTAAGCGTAAGACTCCGCAAGAGAAAATTGCCATCATCCAGCAAACAATGGAGCCGGGCATGAACGTCTCCCACGTTGCTCGTCTGCACGGTATTCAACCCAGCCTGCTGTTTAAATGGAAGAAACAATACCAGGAAGGCAGCCTCACCGCCGTTGCGGCCGGAGAGGAAGTGGTTCCGGCTTCGGAGCTGGCAGCTGCGCTCAAACAGGTCCGGGAGCTACAGCGTCTTCTGGGTAAGAAGACGATGGAAGTTGAGATCCTCAAAGAAGCGGTGGAGTACGGCCAGTCGCGAAAATGGATAGCGCACGCGCCCTTGTTGCCAAAGGACGGGGAATAGCACAGGTCAGCCGCGCCATGAGCGTGTCGCGTGCGCAGCTATCACTGCGGGTGAACCGTTCTGCCGACTGGCAGGACAGGCGCAGAAACCGACGTAATGACGAAGCGGATGCTGAGATATTATCGGGCATCCTCGATATCATCAGCGACATGCCCAGCTACGGCTACCGACGGGTGTGGGGTATCCTGCGTAAGCAACGTCGTGTAGAGGGACTTCCATCGGTGAACGCCAAACGGCTTTACAGGATAATGAGCGAGCATAACCTGCTGTTGCTGCATGATAAATCTGAGCGCCCGAAGCGGGAGCATAAAGGCAAAATCGCGGTAGCTGAGAGCGATATGCGCTGGTGTTCAGACGGCTTCGAGTTCGGTTGTGACAACGGCGAGAAACTGCGGGTGACCTTCGCACTGGACTGTTGCGACCGGGAAGCCATAGACTGGGCGGCGAGCACCGGAGGCTACGACAGTTCAACGGTACAGGATGTGATGCTGAGGTCGGTGGAAAAGCGCTTCGGTAGCACGCTGCCGGCTAACCCGGTGCAATGGCTGACGGATAATGGTTCAGCGTACACCGCGCATGAAACGCGGAAGTTCGCCAGAGAACTGAATCTGGAGCCATGTACAACAGCGGTGAGCAGTCCGCAGAGTAACGGCATGGCCGAACGGTTCGTGAAGACGATGAAGGAAGATTACATCACGTTCATGCCAAAACCAGATGTGCGAACAGCGATCGAGAACCTTGCAGCAGCGTTCAATCATTACAATGAAAACCATCCGCACAGCGCGCTGGGATACAACTCCCCAAGGGAATACCGGCGACAGCGGACATCGTTAACTTAAGATACAAAAGCTGTCCGGAGATGGCGGGTCAAGATCATCAGCCAGCCTGATGCTATGACTCAGGAATGGCGTCCTGAACAGGTACACTTCCCCTCGCGACATATACTCTCTGATGCGTGGCCTTACATCCCTGGTGATGCATTAACAATTAAATCATGGCTTTACATCGTCGCGCTTTCGTTACAGTTTTGCGATTTGATATATCACTACATGGCCTTAAAGCATTGTCGATGTGAAAAAATAATGACTTCAGCATCGACTATCCGATACAAAATATACTTCGTGGCCTTTATCGCAAACCCCGGTAAAACTGACTGCATTAACAGCAAATGATGTTTTCTCTGCTGTTAAGATTTAACATACAGATTTAAAAGACAGTGTCAATACTGTTTTTAATAACATGTCTTTCTTGACAGTATTTATCAGGTGTGCCGTAAAATCCCGTCATTAAGGGCGGGGCTCATTGATGAGGCCCGTAACGCGAGCAGGTGAGTGAATTCCGATGAGCTTACGCAGGTAAGTGATTCGGAGCCAACGCACCGACAACCTTAAGTATGACGGGGATAGATGTCGGACAGTACCTGCATCGCATAACGGGAGTTCCGGCAGGAGACTTTCCGTCGGCTTGCACTGATTTATTAACAAAGCCGTGTTTACACCGGCATCCGGCACTCACAGCCCCGCATATTCTGGCTATTTCTTGTTTTGCTCTCGCAGCATGGTTTCGCACAAAATCGCATTCAGCCGTGTCTGGTCCCCCTTTACCGATCTTTCCAGCCATTCCATCACGCAGGCATCAATACGCACGAAACATCAATAGGTACAATGAATATAGGATATTATTAGTAATAAATACATATGACCTTATCACAGTTGGCATGAGAGTAAGGGGGTATGTTGATGAACCAGAGAAATTTGAAGGATTTACAGAATTTTGACTTTCTCGCGAAGAGTTTTGCCCGCATGCATGCGGCAGGTTACCGCGTAGATATTAAGAAGATTACAGGCAATATGTCAGCAGAGTTGCGGGTATGGTTTCTTGAGCGTTACGAACAATACTGCAAAGAGGCACTAAGCGACAGGGACGCAGACGCAAGAGAAACCGGGATTCATTAAGCAAAAAGCCCTTTAACCAGCCGGACAGGAAACTGTCCGGCTTTTATAGTGAATCGCTGTACCAGGAACCAGAGCACAAGAACCAGAGCCTGATATGTACTTCTTATTAACAGGAGAGAAAAATGCGACTCAGTGAAAAGTATGGACGTTGGGGCATCGTATGCGGTGGCACCATTGTTCAGGGGGGAGCACACAGCAATCGCCTTGCCTCGGAAGGCGTGAATGTTTGTGTCGTTGGATCGTCTACCGTGGCGAGGTCACTCCCCCTGTAATCGTGTTTCTTCACAGGGGCTGTCTGTTTGCAAAAAGACACTTTACATCAACTTTAGCCATTCTGTCCCATATCCAAAAGAACAGATTCTACACTGGAATCAACACATTGAATGTTTGACCAGAATTTCGGATCAGGGTCACCTATAATGAAGTCTTTTTGGTGATAAATGCCTTAAATTAAGTGGTTATTAGGTTTATTGCGCCATAGTTATTGTAATGACCAGAATTTCCCATGTAAATAATATAAATAACAGATGTTTATAAATCATTAATGATGAACAAATTAAACCCTCGCATCGGCATGAAAAAGTGACGGTTTACTCACAGAAAAAGATTAAGAGATAATTAATCTAAAGACAGATATTAAAAATATCATTTATTTATTGGGGTTGTTCACGCAGGAGGTTAGCAGCCATATATTTACAGATAGCCGATAAGAGATGATATCAGGGAGGCTGACATGTCTGATAATAATGAAAAAAAGTGATTGAAGCACTTTTTACTGGTTATTGTTTGGATCCATTCTCTACACTTGGTATGCATTGCACCGACGCCGGGCTGGAAGTTCGTGCATTATTACCTGATGCCACCGATGTGTGGGTCATTGAACCGAAAACCGGACGCAAAGTCGGCAGGCTGGAATGCCTTGATTCGCGCGGTTTCTTTAGCGGCATTCTGCCGCGTCGTAAAAATCCTTTTCGCTACCAGTTGGCCGTCATCTGGCACGGACAACAGAGTCTGATTGATGACCCGTACCGTTTTGGTCCGCTGTTGCAGGATCTGGATGTCTGGCTGCTGTCGGAAGGCACGCATCTTCGCCCCTATGAAGCACTGGGCGCACATCCCGATACGATAGATGACGTCGTCGGTACGCGCTTTTCGGTCTGGGCACCTAACGCCCGCCGGGTGTCAGTTGTCGGGCAGTTTAACTACTGGGACGGTCGTCGCCACCCGATGCGCCTGCGTAAAGCGTCCGGTATCTGGGAGCTGTTTGTTCCCGGTGCGCTCAACGGTCAGCTGTATAAATTTGAGCTTATTGATGCCCACGGCCATTTGCGGGTGAAGGCCGATCCTTACGCTTTCGAAGCGCAAATGCGCCCGGACAGCGCCTCGCTAATCTGCGGGATGCCGGAAAAGGTCAGGCAGCCGCCGGGGCGCAGGCAGGCTAACCAGTCCGATGCGCCGATATCAATTTATGAAGTACATCTGGGCTCCTGGCGTCGTCATACCGATAACAACTTCTGGCTGAGCTACCGCGAGCTTGCCGACCAGCTGGTGCCCTATGCAAAATGGATGGGCTTTACTCACCTGGAGCTGCTGCCGGTTAACGAGCATCCGTTTGACGGCAGCTGGGGCTATCAGCCAACCGGGCTGTACGCGCCAACCCGTCGCTTCGGCACCCGGGAAGATTTCCGCTACTTTATCAACGCGGCCCATGCTGCGGGTCTTAGCGTGATCCTCGACTGGGTACCAGGCCATTTCCCGGCAGATGATTTTGCTCTCGCCTCGTTTGATGGCACTGCTTTGTATGAACATAGCGACCCGCGCGAAGGTTATCATCAGGACTGGAACACCCTGATTTACAACTACGGTCGCCGCGAGGTCAGCAACTTCCTCGTTGGCAATGCCCTGTACTGGATTGAGCGCTTCGGCATTGATGCGCTGCGGGTCGATGCGGTGGCATCGATGATTTATCGCGACTACAGCCGCAAAGAAGGCGAGTGGGTACCGAACGAATTCGGTGGACGGGAGAACCTTGAAGCGATTGAATTCCTGCGTAATACCAACCACGTACTGGGTGAACAGACGCCGGGGGCGGTAACGATGGCGGAAGAGTCGACCGATTTTGCCGGCGTTTCACGTCCTTCATCCACTGGCGGTCTGGGGTTCTGGTTCAAGTGGAATATGGGCTGGATGCACGACACCCTCGGCTATATGAAGCTGGATCCGGTGTACCGTCGTTTTCATCACGACAAGATGACCTTCGGTATGCTCTACAACTACACCGAAAACTTTGTCCTGCCGCTCTCTCATGACGAAGTGGTGCACGGCAAAAAATCCATTCTCGACCGCATGCCGGGCGATGCGTGGCAGAAGTTTGCTAACCTGCGCGCTTACTACGGCTGGTTGTTCGCCTTCCCGGGTAAAAAGCTGCTGTTTATGGGTAATGAGTTTGCCCAGGGACGCGAGTGGAACCACGACGGAAGCCTCGACTGGCATTTGCTGGAGGGCAGCGACAGCTGGCACCACGGCGTCCAGCGGCTGGTGCGCGATCTGAACCATACCTATCGTTACCACAAAGCGCTGCATGAACTGGATTTCGACCCTTACGGCTTCGAATGGCTGGTGGCAGACGATCATGAATGCTCGGTGTTTATCTTTGTCCGTCGCGACAGGAAGGGAAACGAAATTATCGTTGCCAGCAACTTCACTCCGGTACCGCGCCATGACTATCGTTTTGGCATCAACCAGCCAGGCCGCTGGCGCGAAGAGCTGAACACTGACTCCATGCACTACCACGGCAGCAATACCGGTAATGGTGGTGTCGTTGAAAGCGATGCCATTGCCAGCCACGGTCGCGAACATTCCCTCTCCATTACGCTGCCGCCGCTGGCGACGATCTGGCTTACGCGGGGGCCTGATAATGAATAAATCTCTGAAGGTTATTCATTTAAACAGTAGAGCCATGATAGTTAAGTTATTTCCGGAGGTGGGCTCTTCTGAATTAATTTACAGAAGAGCGTTTTTTATTCGCTGTTTTCTTTTATTGTTTTTATTTTAATGGCAGGACATCACGATGAGTAAACCTGAATATAATGGCAATGTCATGCTGGCACGCCAGTTACCGCTTAAATCTGTGGCGTTGATCCTGGCGGGAGGTCGTGGGACGCGATTAAAAGATCTGACAGCAATCCGGGCAAAACCGGCGGTACATTTTGGTGGCAAGTTCAGAATTATTGATTTTGCTTTATCAAACTGTATTAATTCCGGGATCAGACGGATTGGGGTCATTACACAATATCAATCACATTCCCTGGTTCAGCATATTCAGCGCGGCTGGTCTTTCCTCAATGAGGAGATGAATGAATTCGTCGATTTATTGCCCGCTCAGCAACGTGTGCATGGTGAAAGCTGGTACCGGGGTACTGCCGATGCCGTCACACAGAACCTGGATATTATCCGACGCTATGGCGCGGAATATGTCGTTATTCTGGCCGGTGATCATATCTATAAACAGGATTATTCCCGGATGCTGATTGATCATGTTGCAAAAGGCGCCCGGTGTACTGTGGCCTGCCTTCCTGTACCTGTGGAAGACGCGAGTGCTTTTGGTGTCATGGCTGTGGATGAAAATGATAAAATCATTGATTTTATTGAAAAACCTTCTAATCCCCCTACGATGCCGGGGGATAAAACCAAATCGCTTGCCAGTATGGGGATCTATGTATTCGATGCTGAATACCTCTATCAGTTACTGGATGAAGATGGCCGGGATGAACAGTCCAGCCACGATTTCGGCAAAGATATTATTCCAGCAATTACGGCATCCGGAGAAGCCAGGGCACATCCTTTCCCGCGCTCCTGTGTGCAGTCAGACAATCATGCAGAACCATACTGGCGTGATGTCGGCACGCTGGAGGCCTACTGGAAAGCGAACCTTGATTTAGCTTCCGTGGTACCTGAACTGGATGTTTATGATCGCAACTGGCCGATCCATACTTATGTGGAGTCTTTACCGAGCGCAAAATTTGTTCAGGACCGCACAGGCAGTCATGGAATGACCATGAATTCACTGGTCTCCGGCGGCTGCATTATATCCGGTTCTGTTGTTGTACATTCAGTTTTATTCTCCAGCGTACGGATTAACTCTTTTTGCAATATTGATTCAGCAGTTTTATTACCCGGTGTGTGGGTAGGGCGTTCCTGTCGGTTACGACGCTGTGTGATTGATCGTGGATGTGTGATCCCTGAAGGAACGGTCATTGGTGAGAATGCTGTCGAGGACGCCCGTCGTTTTTATCGTTCTGAAGAAGGGACCGTTCTTGTCACTAAAGAAATGATGAGGAGGACTGAATAATGAACGGGTCTCCTGAAAGGCATTCCGCAGAGATCATGGTGACAATCTCCGGCCCGGACCGTATTTCTGTCAGCAAAATAAGGAGCGTCGATACAGGTTTTGCATGTAGTTGCTGAGATGTGTTCCCGTTATTAAAAACAGGCGGACTGGCGGATACCGTGACTGACCGTTCTCTGGAAAACCTTGCCTAACCGGGTTTCCCTTTCCTGACAGCGATGTCGGGTCATTACGTTACGCCATTCGTCGGGCCTTTGTTATGGGGGCTCGCCTGTCGTTGTGGCGCTACGTACAACGTCAGACAATGAGCATGGATTTTAGCCGGAAAATCGCGGCTAAGTCTTTCCACCCGTTGTATCAGTGTATTCTTTAATTGCTACGGACAAGAAAAATGGAACCACCTGTAAGTGATACCTCACCCGGGTTGAATGCAGAAACTCTGAAGCTTGCTATTGCTTATAAACTTATGTTTATTGTTGGAAAGGATCCATCACTTGCCAATAAGCATGAGTGGCTCAACGCTACGCTGTTTGCCATTCGCGATCGTCTTGTCGAACGCTGGTTGCGGGCGCATCGGGCGAGGGTTTCTCAGGAAGTGCGGCAGGTTTACTATCTGTCGATGGAGTTTCTGATTGGACGAACCCTCTCTAATGCCTTGCTGTCACTGGGTATCTATGATGATGTTAAAACGGCTCTGGCAGAAATGGGGCTGGATCTGGACGCATTGATCGATGAAGAGAACGACCCCGGTCTGGGCAATGGAGGTCTCGGTCGCCTCGCGGCTTGTTTTCTTGATTCTCTGGCCACGCTGGGCCTACCGGGACGCGGCTACGGTATCCGCTACGACTACGGAATGTTCAGGCAAAATATTTAAATGGTTGCCAGATGAAGTCTCCTGACTACTGGTTAGAATACGGGGATCCGTGGGAATTTGAACGCCATAAGACGCGGTATACCGTTCGTTTCGGCGGGCGAATTCAACAGGAGGGTAAACATTCGTGCTGGCTGGAAACCGAAGAAATTATCGCGGTCGCTTTCGATCAGATGATCCCCGGTTATGAGACTGATGCCACTAACACCCTGCGTCTTTGGAGTACGCAGGCCAGCAAAGAAATTAATCTGGGGAAATTTAATCAGGGTGACTATTTCGCCGCAGCGGAGGATAAGAGCCATTCCGAAAATGTTTCCCGCGTGCTGTACCCGGACGACTCGACCTGTTCAGGGCGTGAACTTCGACTTCGTCAGGAGTATTTCCTCGCCTCCGCCACAGTGCAGGATATTCTCTCCCGCCATTACCAGCTATATCAGACTTATGACAACCTGACGGATAAAATTGCGATCCACCTCAACGACACCTATCCGGTGTTATTGATCCCGGAACTGATGCGTCTGCTGATTGACGAATACCAATTTATCTGGGATGAGGCGTTTGAAGTGGCCTGCCAGGTTTTCTCTTACACCAACCATACCCTGATGAGTGAAGCGCTGGAGACATGGCCGGTCGATATGCTGGGGGAAATTTTGCCACGACATTTACAGATTATCTTCGAAATTAATGACTATTTTCGTAAGCGTGCAGCGAGAACCGTATTGACGGGGACGTGTTATTGAGTTGGCAGCGCTACTCGCCAGGGCAGCAGCTCGCTGACCCGGTTGACCGGCCTGTCAGCTATGACGTCAAGGACATGGCGAAGGTAGCTTTCTGGGTCCACTCCGTTCAGTTTGCACGTCCCGATCAGACTGTACAGTAACGCTCCACGCTCACCACCGTGGTCTGAGCCGAAGAACAACCAGTTTTTACGACCCAGACTGACCATCCGCAGAGCATTTTCAGCGATGTTGTTATCCGCTTCGGCCCAGCCATCCTCCGCATAGTACGTCAGTGCCGGCCACTGGTTCAGGGCGTATGTGAACGCCTTCGCCAGCTCCGAGTGTCGCGACAGCATTTTCATCTTTTCACGCAGCCAGCTTTCCAGGGCTTTTAGCTGTGGTTTTGCTTTTTGCTGACGTTCAGCAAGGCGTTGTGCACGTTGCTCTGCCGTCATTCCCCTTACATCCGCCTCGATGGTATAAAGCTCTCCGATCCGTCTCAGCGCTTCTTCCGTCAGGGCTGACGGGGTGCGGACGTGTACATCGTGGATCTTGCGACGGGTGTGAGCCCAGCAGGCGGCTTCCGTTATCCGGTGGTACTCCAGTCATGACGTCGCAAGTGGGAAAACCTGTCGGCATACTTCCGCTATCCGGCGAATATCCGCAAGGTCATTTACACCACAAATGCTATCGAATCAGTACATCGCAAGTTCAGGACACTGACCAAAACCAAAGGGGCTTTCCCGAATGAAAACAGCCTGTTGAAGCTACTTTATCTGGGACTGATGAATGCTCAGGAGAAATGGACAATGCCCATCCAGAGCTGGAATTTGACATTGTCGCAGTTAGCCATTTATTTTGAAGGGCGACTGAATAATGTGATGACACTGTAGAGTTTTTAACGTGACACAGAATTCTGAACGCTCTCGGTCTCAGTGAGTTCGATACCTTCACGAGCCATTTTTTCTTCCAGTGCTTTCGGGTGTTTTTTTGGAGTTACCCTGGTCGTCGTGTCGCAGCCAGACTGAAAGAACGCCGCTTTCTGAGATAAAAACACCTTGTTTACGCACCTCATTACTGGTTCGGTGCTGACCATGCGCAGGGAAGGCAACGGCATAATTAACAACAGCCTGCTCAGTCTCATTGTCTGTTCGGTTCTTGATATTCAGCCATCGACGGCTACGGTTTATCAACGCATCCACATCGCCTTCATCGGCCAGTTCGCGCTGACGGTGAAACGTATCACGGGAGAATGCGGCTAGTGTCCCGCAATACGGGCATCACGTCCAGTTTGCCGCCGTGTCCGGGTGTGGGTTAGTTTTGCTCTGCCAACCAGCAGCGTCTGGGTGTCCGGCTCCAGCGACTGGAAAACGTGTTCCCGAACGGCCGGATAGCCGCTGTAATCCCCTTCCCCCAACTCTTCCGTCGCTTCCGTCAGGACAACCCGCGCACGTCCCTGGGTAATAATGGTATGCTCCACTGAACCAGCCGGATGCGGCTGTGAAATACGTGACGTAGCTAGGTTTTGGTTCGGTGCCGTTTAGTTTACAGCTACCGATCAGGCTGTACATTACGGCCACACTGTCACCACCACTACCATTGCACTCTTATAAGGATAACACCATGCCATTATCGGAGACCCCGGAATGGGGCTAAAACGTGCTGTCATTCCGTATTTCGGAGCCGGGTTGGTTCAGATCATCATGGCTGATGGCTCCCTCAGGCGACAGGATGCGAATTGTTTTTGCTTGTGGTGTGCAGGCTAAAGCTTCACATTGCGTTTGTATTGATCTTTGATGGATGCCAGCCCACCCAAGACGAAGTGAAAAAGGTGATCCGCAATCGTTTGAGAAGGCATCCGGAAGACTTCCTGCAAGGGGCCGGGAAAATTGTGCCCACCGACCAGCAGCATCAGGCAGGGAGCAACCACATTGAGCAGGCAGCGGGTCAGCGCGGGGTCATCTGGCGGTATCTGTGTGATCTCGCCGAGCATGCGCCTCAGGAGCGCCACCTTGGGCCGTGCCTCGTTCTGGAAAAGTGTCTGTAAATGCGATGTCGGTGCCAGGATTTCCCTGGCCAGGACGCGCAGCTGCCACGCCTGAGGTTCCTGCGTCGCGAGCGCAACCAATTGCTCAATCAGCAAACGCAACTTCGACGCTGGAGCCAACTCGCTGTCGACAAGCTGCTTCAGGTTGGCAAGACCCAGTACCTTACCGTAAGACTCCGCCAATACAGTCTGGTACAGACCGCTGCGGTTGCCAAAATGGTAGTTGATTGATGCCAGATCTACCTGCGCCAGGGCGGCGATGGCCTTGTTGGGTGTTTCGGCGTATCCCGTCCTGGCGAAAAGTTCACCCGCTGCCTCAAGTATCCGGGCTCGTGTGGCTTCACCATCCGAGCGAAGTCCGCGTGTAGGTTTGTTCATTACGCGATTATCCAGAGCAGTAAATATGGGTTGTATTGTCGCCTATATTAAGATTAAAATCAATTTAGCATTTCCATCGTGCGATACATTGCACTGTCTCTCTTTTGACCTCCTGGATTGTTTGACATGAAGAAACCTCTCATTGCCCTGGGTCTCCTTGTAGTGCTGGCGCTCGGCGCATGGGCCTGGATGCACCCACGGGACAAAGGTCAGGACGGCACGCTGGTGTTGTACGGCAACGTGGACATCCGACAGGTGTCGCTGGCGTTCGATGGCAGCGGCCGCGTGGCTGAAATGAAGGTCGATGAAGGCGATGCGGTGAAAACCGGCCTGGTGCTGGCCACGCTCGACACCCAAACCCTGACCCTGCAGGCTGAACAGGCGCAGGCGCAGATTGGCGTGCAACAACAAAACCTGCTACGCCTGAAGAACGGTGCGCGTCCGCAGGAACTGGCGCAGGCGCGCAGTAGCCTGAGCGCCGCGCAGGCAGAAGCGGCTCGCGCACAGAAGGATCTGGCGCGTTTGCAGGGTATCGCCGACAGCACCAATGGGCGCGGTATCAGCGAGCAGGAACTGGATCACGCCCGTACCGCCGTGCAGATCGCCAATGCACAATCTGCGCAGCAGCATGAGGCTTTGCGTCTGACCGAAATCGGCCCGCGCAAGGAAGACATTGCCGCCGCTGAAGCACAGCTGAAAGCCTCCGAGACCCAATTGGCGCTGTTACAGCATCAGATTTCGCAGGGCCAACTGGTCTCACCATCTGATGCCGTGGTGCGTTCGCGCCTGCTGGAGCCCGGCGACATGGCTACTCCGCAAAAGCCGGTGTACGCCCTGGCGATCACTGAGCCGAAGTGGGTGCGGGTGTATGTGAGCGAGTCGGATCTTGGCAAGGTCAAACCCGGCCAGAGCGCACGGGTTACCACCGACAGTGCGCCGGACAAACCTGTCGCCGGCAAGGTCGGCTACATCTCCTCGGTAGCCGAATTCACGCCCAAGTCGGTGCAGACCGAGGAACTGCGCACCAGTCTGGTCTATGAGGTGCGGGTGATTGTCGAAGACAAGGACAACGTGTTGCGTCTGGGCCAGCCAGCCAGCGTCGTACTGAGCAACGGTGACGCCCAATGAACCGGGGACAAGCTGACGTCAGCGTCGCCGCCGGAGGCCTTCGCAAGACTTTTGAGGCGCCGGGTGGCGGGCCGCTGTATGCGGTCGATGGTGTATCGCTACAGGTACGCCAGGGCGAGCTGACCGCACTGGTCGGCCCGGACGGTGCCGGCAAGACCACGTTGTTGCGCATGATAGCCGGGCTACTCAAGCCTGATGGGGGGACATTACGCGTGCTGGGCATCGACGTGACGCAAGACCCGCAGGCGGTGCAGGATCGCATCAGCTACATGCCGCAGCGCTTCGGTCTGTATGAAGACCTGACCGTGCAGGAGAACCTCGAGCTCTACGCCGATCTGCACGGTGTACCGCACGAGGTGCGCCGCAAACGCTTTGCGCGCATGCTGGAAATGACCGACATGGCCCGATTCACGTCACGCCTGGCCGGAAAGTTGTCGGGCGGCATGAAACAGAAGCTGGGCCTCGCCTGCACGCTGGTACGTTCGCCGGCTCTGCTGTTGCTGGACGAGCCCAGCGTCGGCGTCGATCCGCTGTCTCGGCGTGAGCTGTGGAAGATCGTGCAGCAACTGGTCGAGGACGAACGGCTCAGTGTGATCGTCAGCACTGCCTACATGGACGAGGCAGAGCGCTGTGCCCAGGTGTTTGTGATGAACCAGGGCAAAGTGCTGACCGGGGGCACACCGCAGGCACTGGCCGTGCGCGTGCGCGGGCTGACCTTCGTTGCGCCGTCAGAAAAGGACATACCCGCGCGCGATTTGCAGGCCAGGTTGATCGACGCCCGCGACCTGATCGTCGATGCCGTGCCCAGCGGTGGCGCGGTGCGTTTCATTCGCCAGCCGGAGGCGGACACGGCGAAGATCGACGCGCTGCTCGAAGGTTTGCCCGTGAAACCGCGCCAGGAAGAGCTTGAAGACGCCTTCATGATGCTGCTGCGCCAGCATCAGGATGGTGATACGGCTGCGGCATCACAAGCCGTGCCTCAGGTGACGACCAACAAAACCGCCGATGGCAACCCCGTCATTGTGGTGCGCGATCTGGTGCGTAAGTTCGGCGATTTCACCGCCGTCGCCAGCACCTCTTTCGAGGTGGGGGTCGTCTCAGAAAACGGAAAATAAAGCACGCTAAGCCGGTGGCAGCGGTCGCAATGGCCTAAACTTCCCCGCACCGACCTTGGCGCTGCTGCGCCATAGGTAATCGCCGGTCAGGTTGATGTGCTCCCACCCCAGCGGCGACAGATATTGCAACAATGTGTCGTCCAGCGCCGTGCCGTTGCCACGCAAAGCACTGGTGGCACGCTCCAGATATACCGTGTTCCACAACACGATGGCCGCCGTCACCAGATTGAGGCCGCTGGCCCGGTAGCGCTGCTGCTCAAAACTGCGGTCGCGGATTTCACCCAATCGGTAGAAGAAGACCGCCCTGGCCAGCGCGTTGCGCGCCTCGCCCTTATTCAGCCCCGCATGGAAGCGGCGGCGCAGCTCCACGTTTTGCAGCCAATCCAGAATGAACAGCGTGCGCTCGATGCGCCCCAGCTCGCGCAGGGCGACGGCCAAGCCGTTTTGGCGCGGATAGCTGCCGAGCTTGCGCAGCATCAGCGAGGCCGTCACCGTGCCCTGCTTGATCGAAGTGGCCAGCCGTAGGATTTCATCCCAATGAGCGCGAATAGCCTTGATATTCAGCCTGTCGCTGCTAATCATCGGTTTGAGTGCATCGTAGGCAGTATCGCCCTTGGGAATGAACAGCTTGGTGTCGCCCAGGTCGCGGATGCGTGGCGCGAATCGGAATCCCAGAAAGTGCATCAGGCCGAACACATGCTCGGTGAAGCCCGCCGTGTCGGTGTAGTGTTCCTCGATACGCAAGTCAGACTCGTGGTACAGCAGGCCATCGAGCACATAGGTCGAGTCGCGCAAGCCGACGTTGACCACCTTGGCGCTGAATGGCGCGTATTGGTCGGAGATATGGGTATAGAACGTCCGCCCAGGGCTACTTCCATACTTCGGATTGATATGCCCGGTGCTCTCTGCCTTGCTGCCGGTTCGGAAGTTCTGGCCGTCCGACGATGACGTGGTGCCGTCGCCCCAGTTTCCGGCGAAGGGTTGTCGAAACTGTGCGTTCACCAGCTCGGCCAGCGCCGTCGAATAGGTTTCGTCGCGAACGTGCCAGGCTTGCAGCCAAGACAGCTTGGCGTAGGTGGTGCCAGGGCAGGACTCGGCCATCTTGGTGAGCCCAAGATTGATACCATCAGCCAGAATCGTCGTCATCAGCAAGGTTTTGTCCTTGGCCGTGTCGCCGGTCTTCAGGTGTGTGAAGTGGCGCGTAAAGCCCGTCCATTCATCGACCTCCATCAGCAACTCGGTGATCTTGAGGTGCGGCAGCAACATCGCCGACTGGTCAATCAAGGCTTGCGCGGCGTCTGGCACCGCTGCGTCCAGCGGCGTGATCTTCAGGCCCGATGCAGTGGTGATGATGGCGTCCGGTAAGTCGTTGGTCGCCGCCATGCGGTTGACTGTGGCGAGTTGCGCCTCCAATAATTCCAGTCGGTCATGCAGATATTGGTTGCAGTCGGTGGCCACGGCCAGTGGCAATTCGCTGGCCAGCTTCAGGGTGGCGAACTTCTCGATCGGCACCAGGTATTCGTCGAAGTCCTTGAACTGGCGCGAACCCTGCACCCAAACATCACCAGAGCGCAGTGCGTTCTTCAGCTCCGACAGGGCGCATAACTCGTAGTAACGCCGGTCAATACCCTCGTCGGTCAGAACCAGCTTTGCCCAGCGCGGCTTGATGAATGCGGTTGGCGCATCGGCGGGCACCTTGCGCGCGCTGTCGCTGTTCATGCCGCGCAGCACGTCGATGGCATTGAGCACACCCTTGGCGGTGGGCGCGGCGCGCAGTTTGAGCACGTCCAGGAACTGCGGCGCATAGCGGCGCAGCGTGGCGTAACTCTCGCCGATATGGTGCAAAAAATCAAAATCGGCAGGCCGCGCCAGCGTTTGCGCCTCGGTGACGCTGGCGGCGAAGGTGTCCCATGGCATGACCGCTTCGATGGCGGCGAACGGATCGCCGCCGCTTTGTTTGGCTTCAATCAGCACCTGACCGATGCGCCCATACATCCGCACCTTGTCGTTGATCGCCTTGCCGGAAGCCTGGAACTGCTGTTGATGCTTGTTCTTGGCCGCATTGAACAGCTTGCCGATGATGCGGTCGTGAAGGTCGATGATTTCATCAGTGACGGTGGACATGCCCTCGATGGCCAGTGCTACCAAGGTGGCGTAACGCCGCTGCGACTCGAACTTGGCCAGGTCGGCGGGCGTCATCTGGCCGCCCTCGCGGGCGATCTTGAGCAAGCGGTTTTGGTGTACCTGCCGTTCGATGCCAGCAGGTAGGTCAAGCGCCTGCCAGGCTTTGAGGCGTTCGATGTGTTCAAGCATGTGGCGCGAGTTCGGCTTGGCGGGCGATTGGCGCAGCCACGCTAGCCACGTCATTTTGCTACCATCCTTGCGCTTGAGCAGTTCGTCCAGGCGCTGGCGATGGACAGGTATCAAGGAATCGGCCAATGCCGCATGGATGCTCCGGTTGGCACGGGTAATGGCCTCGGCGCTTGCGCGCTCGATGGCATTAATGGCGGGTAGGATGATGCTCTGCCGCCGCAGGTTTTCAATAAGGGTGCTGGCCAGCACAATGCCTTTGTCTGTTTGCAAGGCCAGTTCGGTCAATGTATGCACGGCTTGCCGGTAGTGACTCATGGTGAAGGGCTTGAATCCAAACACCGTTTGTAGCTCGACCAAGTGCTCCCGCCGTGTCTGCTCGCGCTGGCCGTAATCGTTCCAGCTTTCCACCGGCACCTTGAGTTGTGCGGCCACCATGCGCAGCAGGGGCGGAAATGGAGGTTCATCGACGCCCAAGAAGATGCCAGGGAATCGCAAGTAGCAAAGCTGCACAGCGAAGCCCAATCGATTCGCGGCGCCGCGACGCTGACGGATCACCGACAGGTCGGTTTCGTTGAACGTGTAGTGCCGTATCAGTTCGTCTTTGGCATCTGGCAGTGCCAGCAGGCTTTCGCGCTCGGTGGCGGACAGGATTGAGCGGCGTGGCATGGTCAGTCTTCCCGCAGGTACTGGTACAAGGTTTCGCGGCTGATGCCGAAGTCACGGGCCACCAAGGTTTTTTGGTCGCCTGCCGCAACTCGCCGTTTCAACTCGGCAATTTGTTCGCTGTTCAGCGATTTCTTTCGTCCCCGGTAGGCACCGCGCTGCTTGGCCAGCACGATTCCCTCGCGCTGACGTTCGCGGATCAGGGCGCGCTCGAACTCAGCGAAGGCTCCCATGACCGACAGCATCAGATTGGCCATCGGTGAGTCCTCGCCGGTGAACTTCAGCCCTTCTTTGACGAACTCCATGCGCACGCCCCGTTGTGTCAGCCCTTGGACGATGCGGCGCAGGTCATCAAGGTTGCGTGCCAACCTGTCCATGCTATGCACCACCACGGTGTCGCCCTCGCGGACGAAGACCAGCAGCCTTTCAAGTTCGGGACGTTGTGTGTCCTTGCCTGAAGCCTTATCGGTGAATACCTTGCCGACTTCTATTTGTTCCAGTTGTCGATCAGGATTCTGGTCGAAGCTGCTGACGCGGACGTAGCCGATACGTTGACCTTGCAAGATGCCTCCAAAGGTAAAAATGTCAGGATGAAATCTATTACCCTTGGCGGAATGTGTCAATAAATATAAATTCATACTCTATTCTGACGTTGTTTGTGCTCAACATCTGACATCAGGTTAGGGTATAGCCTTAACTGACACCACCTCCCAGGGCCTGATATAAAGCAACACTATCGACTAGGCGTTGTGCCTGGGCCGCAACCATATTGATCCGGATTGACTGTGTCTGTTGCTGCGCGATGAGCAGTTGCAGGTAGCTGGCCGCGCCCAGCCGGTATTGCCGCTCGACCGACTGCAAGGAGGCCTGTGCAGCCATATCAGCGGCAGCGAGGGCAGTCAAAGTTTGTGCATCGCTTTCCACCGCGCGCAGGGTGTCGGCGACGTTACGCAAAGACTCCAATACGACGCTCTGGTAATTGGCTGCGGCGGCATCAAAAGCGGCGAGCGCCGCTCTTTTTTCAGCGGGTAGCCCTGGATTAAAAAGAGGCTGGGTGAGCTGCGCAACCAAGCCCCACACTGCCGAACCGCCACCGAACAGGGCACCGGTGGTCAGCGCTTGAGAGCCAAGGTTGGCGCTCAAGTTGATCTGTGGATAGAGCTTGGCGACAGCCACACCATAGTCTGCATTGGCCGCATGCAACAGCGCCTCTGACGCCTGGATATCCGGTCGGCGGCGCACCAGTTCTGAGGGCACGACGAGCGGCATTTCGACGGGCAGAGTGAAATCGGCCAGAGTGAAGGCCGGGATGCCACCCGTGCCTGGGGCACGACCGGCTAGCTCCGCCAGTAGATGTTCGGTTTGTTGCAGTTGTTTACGCAGCGCATGCAGTTCTGCCCGCGTTTGCTCCGCCTGAGCTTGTAGGCTCAACGCTTCATCAGGTGAGGCCTGACCGATACGCACGCGTTCATGGGCTAGGCGCAGTTGCTCATCCTGCACGCGCAAAATGGCAGTAGTGGCTTCTAGTTGCGCGGCGAGGCGTGCTCGGTTAATGGCAGCGGTTGCCATGTTGCCGGCAAGGGCCAGGCGCGCAGCATTCAGTTCGAAGCGACGGTAGTCGGCGCGAGCAGCCAAGGCTTCGAGTGCGCGCCGGTTGCCGCCAGCCAGATCGAGGTTGTAATGCACGCCAACGCTGGCGTTGTAGAGGCTGAATTGACGTGCGTCTCCGCTCAACCCTTGGCTGCTGGGACTCATTTGCTGGCGCTGAGATCCCAGTGCGACATCTACCTGTGGATATTGCGTCGAGCCCGCCTGTGCGGCAAGAAGCTCCCGCGCGTGTCGCAAATTGGCGCTGATGCTCGCCAGCGTCGGGCTGACATGGAAAGCTTCGTTTATCAGTCCGTCGAGTGCGGATGAACCCAAGCTTTGCCACCATTGCGTTTCGATCGGAAGCCCTTCGACTAGACGTTGTGTTTCGCCGAACTGCGTGGGAGCGGACGCGGTTCTATCAGCCACTGGTATTGCAGTGTAGCGAGCCACATCGGGTGCGGTGGGACGCTTAAAATCAGGGCCAGCGGCGCAGCCGGCCAGACCGGCGGTGATCAGACCAGCTACCAGGTAAGTTGCCGCAAGCCGTCTTTCGAGGCTGATGGAGCGCTGGCATGTTTTAGCGGGCTCCATAAAAATGCTCCACGAAAGGTTTACGGAAAGCTTGGTGGCAGCCCAAGCAGCTTTCCTGCACGTGGGCGAATGATTGGATCACCGCCTTGCCGTCACTGCTCGCAGCAGCCAGCTTCATGGCCAACGCCGCCTCGTGAGTCTGCGCGTCAAAGTTTCTGAACTTGGTCGCATCAGCGCCGAGGTAAGCAAGGATGCGCATTTTTTCAGTAAGCGGTGGCTCGGGGTGTGCCGCAACTTTTGGGGCGAGCTGAACGACCTTAACCCATTCCTCCTGCGAAATCGCACCGGTAATAGCCTGCATGTTGCGCCCGAGTTCCTGCATGATCTTGCGTAGCGCCAGTGGTTCAGCCTGGGTAGCGTCACCAGCCCAAGCTGGCAACTGAATACCCCATAAAAGCAGGCAGGCCGTAACGGTCAGGGTAATAGTTCCAAATGCGTGGCTGTGTTTGCGGTGGGTCATGAAATTCTCCTGTAATTCAATCGTTCTCTCATTCGAACTCCCGCCCTTCGCCAGCTTCCTCATGGGTCACGCCGTCGCGAATGTGGTAGATACGCTTGAAGGTCGGGATAATTTTTTCGTCATGGGTGACGACGATGATGGCGGTCTCGAACTTGCGGGCCATGTCGTTGAGGATGCGGACCACAGCCATGGCGCGCTCGGAATCCAGCGGCGCAGTGGGTTCATCGGCTAGGATCACCGGCGGACGATTGACCAGTCCGCGCGCGATGGCGACCCGTTGCTGCTCGCCACCGGAGAGTTGCGAGGGCATTGCGCGAGCTCGGTGTTGCACATCAAGCGCTGTGAGCAATTCCAGTGCCTTCGCGCGCGACTCTCCATTCGCGACGCCTGCAAGCATCGGCAGAAGCGCCACGTTGTCGGTGACATCGAGAAACGGAATCAGGTACGGCGCCTGGAAAACGAAACCGATCTTGTCACGCCGTAAGGCGCGCAGGTCGCGGACTTTCCAGCCATCGGCGTAGATCACTTCATCGCCCAGCGTCATGCGACCGGCGGTCGGTTCGATCACCGCACCCAGACACTTGAGCAGCGTGCTCTTGCCGGACCCGGAAGGGCCGATCAGTCCCACCACTTCACCAGGCGCAACATGCATATTCACGTCTCTCAAGGCAAAGACAGCGGTGTCACCATCGCCATACCGCTTGCTTAAACTTTCGATGTGGATCCCTTTGCCACTCATCTCAACCTCCAATGGCTTCGGCCGGATCGACCTTGAGTGCCATGCGAATGGCGACGAGGCTAGCTAGAACGCAGATCACGAGCACGGCAAAAAAACCGGCGACCGAATCCATTGGCGTGAGCAGGACATATTTTGGAAAAGCCGGTGCTGAAAAGGTGGCTGTGATCTTGCCGACCACGAAGCCAATCACGCCCAGGGCGAGCGCCTGCTGCATGATCATCGCGGCGATGGTTCGGTTGCGTGTGCCGATGAGCTTCAACACTGCGATCTCACGGATTTTGTCCATCGTCAGCGAATAGATGATGAAGGCAACGATGGCCGCGCTAACGATGGCCAGAATCACCAGGAACATGCCGATCTGCTTGGCCGAGGTGGCGATCAGCTTACCTACGAGGATGTCTTCCATCTGTGCCCGGGTGTAGACCGTCAAACGCTTCCAGCGCTGGATGGATTCGGCCACCTCGTCCGGCGCATGGCCGGGTGTTAGCGTAACCAGCACGGCATTGACGAACGCGTTGCTGCTCTGTGAAGCAATCACGGCATCCAGCAAACCTGGATCACCGGGTCGATTGAAGACCGGGTTGGCTTCGGTGCGACGCCGGCTTTGCCAGATGGCATCGTTGTCCTTGAGGAACTGGGCCTCTTGGGCATCTTTGAGCGGAATGAATACCATCGGGTCGCCGCTGGACGACACCATGCGCCGTGTCAGCCCCACGACGGTGTAATGATTGCGGCGAATGGCAAGGCGATCTCCCAGTTTGAAGCCGGTGGCGATGTCGGCCACAGCCTCGTAGTGACCGCGCGTGATCTGGCGTCCAGCGACGAGATAAGGAGGCCATCCGGGTGTAGCCCCCAACGCACCGGGCGCGATGCCGACCACCATGGTGCGTACATCACTCTCGCCCTTGCGTACCTGCATGGTCAGGTAGGTCGCGTTCGCTGCTTGTGAGACTCCCGGCATGGCGAGAATGGCGCGATACACGTCATCGTTGAGGCTGGACGACTCCGCATAAGGACCCAGAGTATCCTTTTGCACCACCCAAAGGTCAGCGCCACTGTTGTCGAGCAACGCCTTGCCGTCGTCCACCATGCCTCGGTACACCCCAGCCATGACTAGGGTGACGCCGATCAGCAGACCCAGACCGATGCCGGTGAAGACGAATTTCCCCCAGGCATGGAGAATGTCGCGGCCGGCCAGGCTGATCATCGTGACACTCCTGGGATATGGTCGACCACATGGATGCGGCTGCGCGCCGTCAGTGCCTTTTCGCTATAGGTCACAACCTGGTCCCCATTCTTGAGCCCTTCGCGCACCTGCACGTAACCATTGAGCTCGGAAGTGCCGAGCTTGACCGGGGAGAAATGCAGATCACCATCCACGATTTGCCAGACACCAACTTTGTCGCCCTCACGCTGGACGGAAGCGTTGGGGATCAGTGGAGCGGCCGGGAGCGCCGGCAAGTCAACCGTGACTTCGGCCAGTTCACCCACCGGTGGCAAAGGTTCTGGTTTGTTATCGAATATCACCTTGGCAAGCGTTTCCTCGGTTACCGCGTCGGCCTTGGGTTCCACCCGCAGCACGCGACCTTTCAAGGTCTGGCCACCACGCGAACGCAGGACGATAAGAGTCGGCAACCCCTCAGCCAGCCCCGATGCGCTGATCTGGTCGAAGCGCGCATTGATCCACAAACTCTTGGGGTCGATCACTTCCACCACGGCCTGGCCCGCGACGATGGTCGTGCCGGGATCGGCATCGCGCACGGCGACTACACCGTCGACCGGCGCGATCAGGCGCAGATTGCTCCGCTGCGCGACGAGTCCTTCGCGGTCGGAGCGTGCCCGGACAATATCTTCCCGAGCGGCAGATAAGGCGGCATCGGCGATCTGCAGTTCCTGCCGCTTGGTGGTGACGATTTCCTCGCTGGTCGAGCGCACCGCAAACAATTGCTCGTAGCGGCGCGCCTGGGTTTGCGCGTAGGCTTGCCGGGCTTCTGCCTCGCGCAAAGCCGCTTCCGCACGCTTGAATGCCGACTCCTGTGAGCGCACCCGATCATCGAGGTCGACCGGTTCCATCTCGCCGAGCACCTGTCCGGCCTTGACCTGGTCGCCTACATGCACCTCCAGGCGTTTGACGCGCCCGGCAAACGTCGGCCCGATCTTGTAGGTGTAGCGCGCCCCCACCGTGCCGATGCCGAACAGCGCCGGTGTGATAGTCCGTGATTCCACGCTTGCCACCGTCACAGCGACCGGGGCGAGCGGCCCTGATCGCAGACCGACAAAAATAAAAAGCACCAGCAAAGGAATGATGACGGCAAGCAGCGCCAGGGTGCGGCCTTGCAAGGGTAACTTTTTCATTCCGCACTCCCTATGCCACGCCGATAAATTGCAAAGACGCGCGGCGCATCGCGGTGCATACGTCCCACATCACCCGCCAATAGCGATTGCATGACCAAGCCCTGGATCGTGCCAATGAACAGCGTTGCCGCCGCCTCGTTGTCAAGCGAGGGAGACAACTCGCCGCTGGCCTTGCCTTTCTCGATGAGACGATGCAAACGTTCGCCGTAGCGCTGAATCAAGGTTTGCACCATGCGCTTGGCCGGTGTCGATTCGGCACGCTGAAGCTCACCAAACATCATTCTTGGCACGCCTGGGTGCTCAGCTACGAATTCGATATGACTCATGAACATCGCCTCCATGGCTGCCAAGGGCGACTCGATTCCTTGGGCGGATCGATCGATTCTGGCTAATAGGCGCTCTGCTACCCACTCCATGACCGCCTGCCAAATGGCTTCCTTGTTCGGGAAGTGCCGAAATAGCGCACCCTGGGTCAAGTTCATGTGTTTAGCGATAGCCGCAGTGGTTATCTCGCTTGGGTTTTGTGAAGCGGCAAGCGCCACGACGGACTCGACAGTTACGGCACGACGTTCATCGGCCGGCAGATGCTTTGGATGGGTGTCCACGAACACTCCTTGTAAGATAGTAATTGATTACTATCTTACCACAAGAGGCAACTCAAACAAGAGAAAACCCGACGTACTCGTCAATATCTAGCGTCTGCAATGGGCTTAACGTGCTTTATTTTCCGTTTTCTGAGACGTCCCCGGTTATAAACGGTCTTCCATGGGCCATATCGCTCAGGCAAATCGCGTCATGGTGCGCCTGAACATAGCCCCCAGAACATACCGTTGATGATCATACGGTGTTCTGCCCATGGGCGTCCAGCCCGTGGTATTGCTGCTTCGGCAGATAATAAGGGCTGGATGAGAGCCCATGCTTCATCGCGAAGATCGTAACGAGCCATAGTTCAATGTATTGTGGAAGCTGGCAGTTACTATAGCTCGGGTTATTAATTAAGAGACACAGCCTAGCAAGGCGATTACTGTGCGCACCACCCTGACCAATGGCGCCCCCCAATTTCCATACTTTTCACTCAGTCGCACTTTCCTCTTCTGTCAATAAGAAGTACATATCAGGCTCTGGTTCTTGTGCTCTGGTTCCTGGTACAGCGA
>ENA-UOIW01000284-UOIW01000284.1-human-gut-metagenome-genome-assembly--contig:-P58-NODE-284-length-46740-cov-28.444040_pt1 | contig 46740 bp, 38 predicted proteins | sample MGYA00242334_ERZ723881 | MGnify/ENA metagenome assembly ERZ723881 | reverse complement strand
AATTATTTTATAAAAATAATCTCTGTAATCTGTGGTGAAGCCTCTTCTTAAAACATATAAGCAAGCGATACCTGCCAGGTATTCCTTTTCATTTCTACCGAGCCTTCATAATCGTCAATAAACGCTTTTGCCATCTTGTTGATGCCGAAATTGTAATTCAGACCAATATGCAAGTGCTGGACCAGTTTCACACCGGCACCGACATTGAAGGTCGTATAAGACTTTTTCATATCAAACGTTTCCGAACCGATATTGAAAAGCCCGCTGCCTACATTGAAACCGAACTGAGGTCCAGCGGCGATATAGGCTCCCAATGTGCTTCCCAGTCCGAAACTCCATTTCAGATTAACCGGTATTTCAATCGTTTTCAGCGTCTTGTCTTCCGAAATTCCCTCTTCATAATAATCGGCTTTTCCTTTCGACTGGTTATAAAGGGCAGCCACATCAAGACCCAGCCCGACAACAGGAATAGTAAACTCCGCCATCGGCCCGATAAAGAATCCCGTACGGTTGTCTCCTTTAAACAAATCACTCGAGAAACTGAGGGTGGAAATGTTCAGACCGCCTTTCAGCCCGAACCGAAACTGTGCCTGTGCCGGCAATGCCATCCACAAGCAAGCTGCCACCATGAGAGTCGACAAAATCTTTTTCATAACAAAATAGTTTGAGTTTAGCCAGACAAATGTACGTATTTGCCTTGTGGTTTACAAGCATTTGAGCATAAAATGTAATAAATATCCATCCGTTTACGGACGGAGACAGGAGTTTCACCCTGTTTAGATATAGTGAAACACTTGTTTCACTTAGGTAAAACACTTGTTTCACCTAGCTAAAACAGTTGTTTCACCTAGTTGAAACAAGGTGAAACTGCAGCTTGCCCCTTACATCGAACATAACTGACCGCTCCAATGAAAAACGGCAGCCTCATCGCTGAAGCCGCCGTTTCTCCTTAAACAATTGTTTTACAAGACCCTATTACTTATTGAAACCAACGAGGATCGCCTACCTGGTTGTAAATCAAATCTTCCTGACTCAACGTAAAGTCACCGTTAGCCGCGTCGGCATAACCCGGATCAAGCGTTGTGCCGTCTGTATCGAAGAACTTAGCCTTTTCATCTCCACCTTCCGATACCAGATTCTTCGTATTGAAGTAATTGTTGTTATCGAATGTCGGCTCGGCGGTATTGCTGTTATCCGAGAATCCTCTGCCGCAGTTCGGCATGTTAGATACCATGTTGTTTGTAAACGTGATGCTGTTGCCTGCAAAGCGTACGTAAAGCAAACGGCGACTGCTGTCATTGCTTACGCCATCGATGGTACAATGGTCTACCTTAATGACAGGAGCGGCACCGGCAAAGTCGCCCGAAGCATCATCGTAGCGGATGAAGTCGCGTTCGGCACAACTGTTCCAGATGGTGCTGTTCGTGATGTTCAACGCTGCAATGTATCCCTTGCGGCTATCGAACATATCACCGCCGCTACATTCTATCGTATGAATCAAGCAGTTGTCAATCGTGATTTCATTGATCGAGGCGGCTACATTGACATAATAGAAGCCTTTCACGTAATTGCGGATTTCGCAATCGCTCACAATCAGCTTATCGTAAGTTCCGGCATCTTTATAGTCGAATGCCTGGCTTCCGTCGGTACCTGTACCGTCCAGAACAATCTGGCTCAAGCTCAACGATGCTCCGTTATTCAGCGTGATGCAGCCATTGATGACCGGACGGTCGCTCGGACGTACGGCCTTGATTTCAATGCTGGCGCTGATGTTCAGCTTGCCTACTCCTCCTTCTTCGCTCGGTACAGTATATGTACCCGGATAGAATGCAAAGGCATCACCGTCTTGAGCACCTTCCAGGATGGCTACAAAGTCGTCTTCCGGCTCGATGGCAATGGCGCCTGCCAGGTCTACCAGGGTGGTGAAGGTTTGTGTTCCACGTGTTCGGGTACCACTCATCAGTTTCGCGGTATATTCCGTCTCAGCCTTCAGACCGGTAATGGTAGCCTGTCCGGCTGCTATTTCTTCTGCCGTAACCGTATGTGCCGGAACATCTCCCGGAGTCAAGACGATTTCGGTAGCTGTTTCTCCTGCCGGCCAACGCAAGGTAACCGAATTGTAAGTAAGGTCGGCTTCGGTCACAGTTTCCAGGATTTGTTCAGCATCGGTCTTAAAATAGATGCCGCTCCACTTGGATGCCTTGCTCTCGTCTTCTCCTACAGCCTGTACACGTGCCGAATATTTGGTTTCGCCTTCCAGTCCAGATATCACATAAGGAAGGTCATCTGCCGTAATGCCGGTAAAGCTCAATGCCGCCGTGCCTGCAAAGGTAAGGCTGTCATTGGCAAACAATTCGATGTTATAGCTTGTCGCGCCTTGGCTAGGAGTCCAGGTCAGACGAACGTCCGTGCGGTTTACAACTCTTGCTTCCAGATTGATAGGAGCAAAGTAACGGCTATAGTCAATGCTCAGCACTTCTTCGCTTTGGTCTTCGCAAGCCGTAGCAAGAGCCACCAAAGCAACTCCCAACAAATAGGTATATTTTTTCAGCTTATTCATAATCATGTGTTTTTAATCATTCGTTAACATTCCATTGCTATTATCCACGAATATCTGCCAGATAGGCCAATATTGATTTTCATCCGGATTATTCACATAAAGTACGTCTACCTTGGCGTCTTCCAATTTGTCGGTTCCCAGCCATGTCGTACTTGTATATCCTTGGTCCAGCAAGGTTTCACCGACCGTTTCCGTATCGCCATAATTCAAACCGTAAATTACGAAAATATCAGTCATGCCATCAATGGTTTCGATGGAGGTATAAGCACCTGCAGGAATAGCGTTCACAATTTCGCTTGCCTCTCCCTCGTTTACTACTGTCTGGTATGTATAGACTTTATCTATCAAGTCGGCGTATTTTCCTTCACGTCGTGCCAGTTGTTTCATCTTGGTCTTGGCCTCGTCCAGTTTGGTCTTTAACAGATTCCAGCGTATCAGGTCAGCTTTCCGCAACGATTCTCCGGCAAATTCCAATCCGCGTTGCTCTACAATGGCATCAAAGAACGATTCTTTGCTGGCAGTAGCTGTATTCATATAAGCGGAAACTTTGTCTGATGGTAATGCACGTTCCAGCACCGGACGCATGTATTGGGCAGCATTTGCCGGACCTTCCAGTTCGTTAACAGCTTCTGCAGCCATTAAATAGACATCTGCCAAACGCATGTATTGCCAGTTTACACCGTCATCATTAGTAGAAGTCACGATGCGGCTCATCCATTCGTAACGCAATTTTCCGAAGTTCCATTCTTTTAATGAAGCCAGCTCTTGTGTACTGCGTCCGTTGGTCAATGTTTGCGACCACCTGAAAGGGGCACAGGTGATGTTGCGGCGTATGTCATCTACATCATAATCATAAAATAAAGTAGGAAGAGGACCGTTCACACCGCCTTTGTTCTGTTGGGTATACTGGTCTTTCGCCTGATGTTCTACCCCTAATGTATAAAGTACACGGCCACGTCCTTCCGAGAAAGGAATCTCCCAAATAGACTCTTGCCCGGCGGTAACTACATCCCGGCACAAATTCGTAAAGTTATCTTTAAACGGAAGTGAAGCCAGATTCGGATATTGTGCTATCACATCAAGGCATTCGTCACGTACGATGGTATACATGGCGGTACGATCCAGGTCTGGGTCATTGCTTAACCGTATACCGTCGGCACGTTGGCTGTAGCCTCCTGCATAAAGAGCGATTCGAGCACGAAGTGCCTTGACAAAAGCCTTGCTTACACGTTCGGTAGTCTGGGTTATGTTGGACTCATTAGGCCAATATACATAGTTTTCTGCTTCCAGCAGGTCAGCCAACAGTTGTTTGTATATTTCATCCCGGTCAGCCCGCGGGAGGTACATCGTTTCTGATGTGATAGAAGAAAAACGTGCAGGTACATCTCCCCAGCCTTTAATCAAGTCAAGATAGATGACAGCCCGTAAGGTCAAAGCTTCTCCCAGCAGGTGTGCCATGTCAGGGTTGTTTTCATAATTGCCGTATGCACGTATGCCTTCGATCGCCTTGTTGGCACGTTCGATACCTTCGTAAAACTTAGCGTATGCATTATTGTCTGTATTCATCTGTGAATTGGAAGGCTGGGCATTATAAGTGGCGAGGTCGTTCTTCCCTCCGTCATTGATACCGCTGGCTTCCAAGCCATTAATCCATTCCACATCGCTATTGATGCCATAGTAAGGCAAGTAGCGTCCACGATAAGAATTGGTTTCTCCGAATGACTGATGAATACCCATAACGGCAGCTTCTGCCATCTCATACTGCGAAAAAATAAGCGATGAGTCCATTGATGACTGTGAGGGAGCTTCCATATCACAGGAGCTTATACCGCATGCCAACAACGCTAATAGAGGTATATAAAATAATTTTTTCATATTGTCTTAATTTACGGGTTTAGAAATTCAAGTTAACACCAATGACGAATTGGCGGCTCTTGGGATAAGCAGAATAATCTACCCCCGGAGTCAGATTCGTCTGCAAGGCAGTAGATACTTCCGGATCGAAGCCTGAGTAACCTGTAAGGCAGAATACATTATAAGCTGTCACATAGAAGCGCAGGTTCTTGATGTGTACTTTGTTCATCAAAGATTCCGGCAATGTATAGCCTAATGTCAAAGTGTTCAGGCGCAGGAATGAACCGTCTTCTACCGCCCAGTCGCTGAATACCATGCGTTGAGTCATAGGAGACCACATTGTGGTATTGGTATTCATGGCTGCAAGCTGTTCCGGGTCATTACAAATGGTCCCGTCCGGATTCAAGTTAGTCCAACGGTTTCCGTCAGCCATTTCCGTAGTCATGTTACGGTACTGGTATTTGCCAGTCATGGTGTACTCGATTTTGTTGGCATTGTAAACGTCGTTGCCGATACTGAAATTAAAATTGGCACTCAAATCAAAACCGTATGCACGCGCATTGATTCCGAAACCTCCGGTTGCTACCGGATTGGCATCGCCAATGATCTCACGGTCTTCATAACCTCCAGTCACTACTCCGTCGCCACTTAAATCTTTCAGTTTCATCATACCTGGACGTAATGTCCCCACTACCGCAGTACAGTCATCAACACCTTCTTTCAGTATCCATGTTTCTGATGCAGCATCGTAACCTACGAAATCACTCACTTCATAACGTCCTGCCGAACGATAGCCTAACATCTCACCTACAGACCCGCCTTTGGCAATCCAGAAATCTTGACCGATTTCAGAAGAAGCCCAACTGGTATCTTGTCCGAAATCCTGCATAATTCCCAAATCCTTGATTTCATTCTTGTTGAAACCGATATTGGCATTCAAGCTGATTCCCCAGTTTTTCTTGTTGACAATAGTCCAGTTAATAGTAGCTTCAATACCTTTATTTTGAGTTTCTCCCATGTTACGGTATTGGGTATCATACCCCGTTCCACTGACTGGGAAGTTTATCAGCAAGTCCTTAGTCGTATTCAAGTAAGCTTCGATTGTACCATTCAGCTTGCCACCGAATAATGTGAAATCCAATCCTAAGTTACGAGTAATGGTTGTTTCCCATTTCAAGTCTGGATTTGCCATGGTCTTGCTGGGTGCCCAATAATTATTAAAACCGTTAATCCACGAAGTCGTATTACTGTTGTACACCTGTACGAGTTGTCCTGACGGGATGTTGTTATTTCCTGCAGTACCATAACTGAAACGCAACTTCAAGTCATCCAGCCAATTCTTGGCACCTTCCATAAAAGATTCAGACGAAATACGCCATGCAACAGCAGCCGACGGGAAGAATCCCCAACGGTTAGCGTCCGAGAACTTCGAAGAAGCATCGGCACGGAACGTAGCCGTTATCAAGTATTTGCTCTTATAGTTGTAGTTCACACGACCGAAGTATGACATCAACTTGTCGTCTGGGCTCAAAGTGTTCTCTATATTATAAGGAGTAGTACCCTGAATGTTCGTCAGCTTCCACGCTTCGGTAGCCGAAATCCAGTCGGGGAATCCGTGCACTTCATTTTCCAGCTCGTTTTCCTTGGTGATAATCCATTCGTGTCCTACCAACAGGTTCAGGCTATGGTCTTTGTTGTTGATTATTTTCTCAAAGTCGTAGTTAATCGTATTCGTGTTACGGAAACGATGGCGGAACAGGTTGGTCATACGGATAGCCGGATGCCCTTGGTTGGCAGCCGCCGGGGTGTTCTTGATATAATAGGTAGTCGTACCCCAGAAGCGCTGGTCATTGTTCCGATAGTCGTCGTAACCGAACTCGGTCTTAATCTTGAAGTTCTTGAAGATTTCCCAGCCGAAACTTCCGTTCATGTTCAGTGTCTTGCGCTCTTTCTTGCGGTCGTTGTCCCAAATGGCGGTCACCGGATGATACAGGTTACCCAAATCATCGTCAGAGCTACCTGCCGACTCGTCCAGGTTGGCCAAAGGTATCGGGGTATAGATAACCGAATACTTCAGACGCTTGTCGGTATCCAGCGTACTGCTTGTCTCGTTGGCACCACCGCCCCGGATATCCGTTTCCGAATAACGGATGGAGAAATCAAGAGTCGTGTTCTTGGTCGGCTTGGTGTTCAGCTTCAGGCTGAAGTTATCACGTTTGTAGTTAGAACCCTCCATGATGGCCTTATCGTTCATGTGCGCATAGTTGAACGAATAGCGGATACGCTCCGTACCTCCGCTGACGCTGAGGTTATGGTTGAATGTATGTCCTGTACGGCCGAAGGTCAGGTCCTGCCAGTCATTATACGGAATGTTCTGATACATGTCCATGTCTTCGTATCTGCCGAAGTACTGCTCGTACGAAGTCAGGTCGTCTTTCAGCATCGCCAGCTCGTATTGCCACTTGGCGTAATCGTACGGGTCAAGCACATCCATCGTTTTGGCGATTTTCTTCCATGAATAATAAGCATTGTAGCTGACGCTTACCTTTCCTTCCTTACCCGATTTCGTAGTGACGAGGATTACACCGTTTGCACCACGCGAACCGTAGATAGCTGTAGAAGAAGCATCTTTCAGCACCGTGATGTCTTCGATTTCAGAAGCGGGGATATCCGAGATAGACTCTACCGGGAATCCGTCTACAATAAACAAAGGAGTATTGTCGCCCGTGATGGAGCCTCCGCCACGTACACGGATTTTCATTTCCGCATCCGGAGAACCTTCGGTAGTCGTAATCTGCACACCGGCCATCTTACCGGTCAACGCCTCTGTAGCCGAAGCTACCGGCACGGCAGCCAGCACATCGGCATCTACCGTCGCAACGGAACCCGTCAGGTCTTTTCGCCTTACGGAACCATAACCGATGACAACCACTTCTTCCAAAGCCTGCGAGTCATCGTCCATCGTAATATTCAGGATTGTCCGGCCTTTTACTGCGACTTCCTGGGTCTTCATACCGATATACGAGAAGACCAATGTCGCACCGGATGGGACACTGAGCGTGAAATTACCGTCAAGGTCCGTAATGGCACCATTGGTGGAATTTCCTTTTTCTACTACGGAAGCGCCTATTACGGTTTCTCCCGTGTTGTCTTTCACAGTACCTTTTACGGTCACATTTTGCGCTGATACGCCAAGCGATATCATCGCTACTAAAAAGGATAGTAGCATACAACGCATTGATTTCATTTTATTGCACATTCTCTAACGCATATATTAAATAAAGATTAATAAAGGTAACGTGTGCGGACACATCGTTAATATATAGTAGCAAATGTATGGAAATATAAAATTCCCCATGTGTAAAAACTGTTCTATGTATGGTACTTTTTGCTTGTAGACTGTAGGAAGAAAGGGGAGAAGAGGGGTAGTAGAGGCTATTTATACCCCTTTATTCTTACCATTTTACCAGATTTATCAGGGTAGCTGGCTATTTGATTCACTAAATATCATAAACGATAACTCCACCCTGTATTTATCTGTTCCGATATGTTTTTATTGCGGTATCTCAAAAAGCCTACTTGGTTTTCGGATTGCTCAGGGAAAAATTGTTATCATTAACCTGCAAATGTTTGTTTCTTTATTGAATCATCCATATATCAATGCTTTTGTTGCGTCCACATTCTTTTTCAGATAAGGATTCTTTATGGTCTGTTCTTCCAGTAAGTCTACTCTCCTGCCAAACAATTCTTCCAACGAGTATTTGAAATCAAAGTAATTATCGAAATAATCACCCACTTCTGCCTTGTTGAAAGAAACCACCAAATCCACATCGCTATCATCATTGAAACGGTTGGTAAGGATAGAGCCAAACACAAACAGTTTGCTCACCTTGTGTTTCTTGCACAAAGCGATAATCTTCTGTATGTTGTTTTCTATCAGTTTCATAAGCAGACTTTTCTATAATGCAAAGATAATAAAGTTATGATATTACCATGGCATTTACGAGGGCTTTTTCTCTACAAGAACACAAATAAAGAACAAAAAAGGAAAAGCGTCAACTGCTTTTTGTCGGGCAATTAACGCTTCTCCTTTTAGTGGACCAGCCAGGGCTTGAACCTGGGACCTCCAGATTATGAGTCTTTTTGTAGGGTATTTCATGAAATTACATATTATGTAAATATACTGATTGTCAGTACTTAATACATTTTGTGGTTTGCAGGAAAATACGTATATTTGCAGTAGTTTTCGTGCGAAAAGGTCACCTGAAGGTCACCAAAGAGAGCGGAATATCACTTGCAAATAAACATATTATGGAGAAGAAGGAGACGAATAAGGTCACTAAAACGGCAAAAATGGAAGCCAAAACCACTTCAAGGGGAGAAAAGTGCCTCGCCAAATTCACGGCTGCAAATGGCAACGTATATGGTTCATTGACTCTTGATATACGAAAAGCAGGAGATTACTCGCAACCGCTTCCTGTTGCCGTGCGTATATGTCATGCTGGACAGAAGGTCTTTCTTCGTTTGGGCAAAACATACACTATGGAAGAATGGTTGACCTTGTGCGAATACGAGAAAAGTGGCCGTCGTGTTCAACTGACAGAGAGAAACGACATGAAAAATCTAATGGATAGGGTGGAACTTATCGCCAATCAACTTATCGCAGAAAACAACTTCTCTCTTCGCAAGCTGCAAGACAGATTTCAGGGTAGAAAAGATGATGACAGCACCATTATTACAGTGTGGGATTCATACATTCAATCTAAGACCAATGAGGGCAAGGCTGGTTCAGCCCGTTGTAGCAAAGATGTTCGTAACCGCTTTGTGAAAGACTTGGGTACGGATGTATCATTTGCTGATATTAACAAGGAGTTTATCATGAAGTGGGTAAAAATCATGAAAAAGAACGGACTGAGTACAACGACCATTGCCATCGCACTTCGTAGCCTCAGAACAATCATCAATATGTGTATCTCAAATGGTTTGATGAAGGGTGATACCAAGGAAATGTTCAAGGACACAGGTTACAATAAATCCCAAAGCCGCAAGCATGAGTTTCTTGATGTAGCTACCATGCGTAAACTCTATGACTTCTGGAAAGCAGGTGAGGCAAAAGACAAGGATAGGAACGAGTTGTTTCTTGGGCGAGAAAAACATGCTATATTTCGCGACCTTGGATTATTCCTCTTTATGTATTTAGGCGATGGACAAAATCTTGCTGATACACTCCGTCTGACTTATGATGAACTATACTATGCCACTCATGGCAAACAGTTGCGTTTTCTTCGTCATAAGACCCGGGAACGAAACGAGAGTGCCAGTGAGGTAATATTTCCTGTTACACCTGAGATACAAGAGATACTCAACCGATATGGTAATGCTCCAAAACTTGGGCGAAGGGTATTTCCCATAATGAGCGAACTTATTACCCCTGAACAGGAGATATGGGTTATCCAACGTTATAACAGATATATACGTGAGCACATGGCAAAAGTCGCTAAACTTATAGGATTGGAACAAACACCATCACCAACATGGGCAAGACATAGCTTTGCTACCAATCTCAATAATTCAGGTGTCGTACCTTATAAATATATAAGTGACAGCATGGGGCATAGTGGTGGCAGTGACATCACTTCCAACTATATAGGCACCTATCCTCTTGCGAAGATGTTGGAGTACAATTATTATTTGCTTAATGAGAAGCCTAAAGAAACTGCCCCAGTTGTAGATAAGAAAGCTTTGTTGGAGATGCTGAAGGGCTTAAGCGAAGAGGAGAGGATGGAACTGATAGCTAATCTATCTGACTAATTATAGCTGTTTACCGCAAGAGCACCAAGTGAAATACCACAAAAACACGGAACAAAACACAGCAAAAATACCGAATGAAATACCGCAAAAAAGTGGATTTAATTACCACAAAAAACACGAATTGGCAATACAATTCGCAGAAAATGTGTATCTTTGCCATTGAAAAATATATTATATGAATTATTATAAAAGAACAGCCGATGCCCTGCTGCAAGATTTACTGGATGCATTTGGGGCAGTATTGATAGAAGGTCCCAAATGGTGCGGTAAAACCACTACGGCATCTCAACTTGCCAATAGCATCTTGAGAATGCAAGACCCAAGTATGCGTGAGGAGTATTTAGCCACAGCTAAAACTAAGCCGTCCATTCTGTTAAAAGGAGATACACCTCGTCTTATTGATGAGTGGCAAGATGCTCCAATGTTGTGGGATGCGGTACGAACAACTGTTGATGACCGCCAAATTCCCGGACAATTTATACTCACTGGTTCCAATGCTGTTGACAAATCTCAAATACATCATTCCGGAGCTGGTCGTATTGCCCGGCTGCGTATGTTGCCTATGAGCTTGTGGGAGTCGCAAGAATCTACGGGCGAAGTTTCATTGAAAGAACTTTTCAACAATCCTGATTATGATATTGACGGTAAAATGTCTAAGATGACCGTCGAAGACCTAATCTTTGCCGCATCCCGAGGTGGATGGCCGGCTTCTTTGTTGGCTCGTACTCCAAAAGCTCAATTACTTGTGGCAAAGAACTATGTTCAAACCATTTGTTCTGACGACGTTTCCGGTATTGATGGAAAGAAAAGAGATGCCAAACTGACCAGCATGATACTTCGGGCTTATGCCAGGAATGTTTCGACATTGGTCAAGAAAAAATCTCTTTTAGATGATGTAACCTCGTCTGGCGAAGTAAGTTGCCACGTAGATACATTTGATGATTATGTTTCGGCTTTAGAAAAACTATTTGTTATCCAGAACATAAGTGCATGGTGTCCTGCCATAAGAAGCAAGACCGCTATCAGAAGCAGTGTAAAACGATGCTTCTGTGACCCTTCTATACCGATTGCCCTTTTGGGACTATCTCCCGAATCATTAAGTATGCAGCTTAGGACGTTTGGATTTATCTTTGAGCAGATGTGTATTCGTGACCTAAAGGCGTACACCATTGATTTGAACAGTCATGTATCTTACTACCATGACCGATACGACTTGGAAGCGGACATAGTGCTGCATTTGGAAGATGGACGTTATGCTCTCATTGAGTGCAAACTTGGTAGTAGCGAAATTGATGAAGGAGCTAAACACTTACTCGAACTCAAAAGGCTGATACAGGAGCACAATAAAACGGAGAAGCAGGTGCCTATTCGGGAGCCAGACTTGCTTATTGTGATGACGGGTGGAACAATGGCATACTCTCGTCCCGATGGAGTTAAAGTAATTCCTTTGGCATGTCTCAAAGATTAACCATTTAGCGAAACTGTTTATATGGACAATAATATGAAGGGACTTTTCCCTGATAAGTTTCATCTTCAAGCGAAAATGCAGGAATGGCTTGAAGCGAATCAAGAAATCTATACAGACTTTAAGAGTAAGATTCAATCAATCTTAAAGAACCTGTTGTGCGATAACTACAGTAAACAGATCGATGATGAGGCAAACAAGCTACAAAGTATAATCCTGGAGATAATGACCACAGAAGAAGGGGCTGCTACCGATGAGATGATTGACAAATTCTCCAATGCCATAGAAGATGGGAATGTGTCTGCCTGCTGCTTGTATTGCTATTTGGAACTGGACAATGGGCTTAAGGAAATAGAATATGCCATAAGCAAATTTGAGCAATCAGAGGATGCAAAATACATTAAAGAAGGCATTCATGCTTATTGGGAGGACGAGAAACGTGAAACTCAAGAAGCAGTTAACAAGGATTTGAATTTGCTCAGCTTGCGTCGCTGGCACTATGAACACCCCGGAGACTATCAAGAATTTACAAATCTTTTTGCCAAAGCATACGAAGGTGACATGACTTTCATTCTTAAAGGCATGTCTTACTTGGCAGAGATGCTGTCTCTCAATGAAATTAAGGGCATTACAGAATTACTTGAAAGTCTTTGTCCTGGGACTGAAAGCTACAATAAAGCTCAATTTGGAAGCAATTACCAACAAGTCCATGAGAAACTGACAGCCTTGTTTGCTTCTACATTTAATCAAGAGGCTACGAAACAAAAACTCCTGCATAACAATCCTTTCATGTGTAGTGCGTTCTACTGGATGATATTTGACGATGGTTTTGTGAAGATGGGAGATTTACTCTCCAAAACAATGATGGGAGAAAACTCGTCTGTCTGGCAGAAAGGTTTTGGTGGGCAATTTATACGCTCTTTAATGCTTACCAGTTTTGACAAAGCGGCTTATACCAAAGGGGCATGGAAAGCTATGGGTAAAAATGGTGCGGCAAAAGAGGTGGTCAGTTCCACCTTACAGGCATCTAAAGGACGCCGTGGACGCAAGCAAGTCTGTGTTCTGCTTGAGGAAATGCTTATACAACCTTATGCGGAACTTCTTACCAATGGGATAGAGACAATACTCACCGAATGGATGGAAACAAATGCTACAGACTCCGTTCTTGCCTATATTTTTGCTGCGTTGACTAATGGCGGTTTGCTTAATGACTCTTACAATTACCGAACTTTTCATACTGCCATTTTGGAGAAATTCCCATCCCTTGGATTCAAATTTGGTTTTGATTGGGCAGAAGCCCTTTATTGTGCCATTATCAATGAACATGGCGACTATGATCATAATTTGAACTTATCAGAAAAAACTATTCAAACAGGAAGGGAACAAGCGAAGTTGATGGGCATAAGACTGCGTACCTTGCTTTCCCCCAATGTATATTGATTCTATCATAAACGCTTGATTAGTTAAAAAGAAACGCTATCCTGTTAAAAGCACCTCGGCAGAAATCGACACGATTTTTACCGAGGTGCTTTCTTTGTGTTCTATAATAATTTCGCGGCATAATCATCTAAACAACATATTATGCAAGGAAATTTTATCATGTTACAGAAGGATGACCTCAAGCAGGTTGTTTCTGAATTAGTAGAAGAACTGATTGGGAAAAAGTCTCAAACTGACTTGACACCAGAAGAGAGTGACGAATACTATACGCGCGACCAAGTATGCGAACGGCTCCACATCACCTACACCACTTTGTGGCGTATGCAGAAAGAGGGTACAATCATCGTTCACAAGTTAGGTGGACGCAACCTTTACTCAAAAAGGGAGATTACTTCACTTGTGAAATCGAAAGTGCAGGGTTCTGGCTGTAGTGAATTGAATGTATAATCCCAAGAGGAACAATATGGAAGAATTATATATTCGGGTAGGTACTACAATATATAAGGTAGTGCAGCAACCTTTGGTTGATGGTACAACTATCACTCGCCGGATTCAATGGAGCTTTGGCACTATCCGGCAGGACTATGGGAAGAACAACATTCCTCCCATCACAAAGTATAATGGCTTTTGTACGGTGCCGAGTCATATTAACTATCAAAAAGAGGTTGCAGGTTTCTATAACCTTTACGAGCCGATAACCCATATTCCTGTGGAGGGCGATTTCAAGCATATCCGCTCGCTGGTGGAACACATTTTTGGTGAGCAGTATGAGTTGGGAATGGACTATCTTCAACTGCTATACCTACAGCCCACGCAGAAGCTGCCGATACTTCTGTTGGTTTCGGAAGAACGGAATACAGGCAAGAGTACATTCCTGAACTTCTTGAAAGCATTGTTTCAGGATAATGTTACTTTCAATACGAATGAGGACTTTCGTAGTCAGTTCAATGCCGATTGGGCAGGCAAACTGATGATAGTTGTGGATGAAGTGCTGCTCAACCGCCGTGAGGATAGCGAACGGTTGAAGAATCTTAGCACAGCCCATTCCTATAAAATGGAATCCAAAGGGAAAGACCGTTATGAAGTGCAGTTCTTCGCTAAGTTCGTGCTGTGTTCTAATAACGAGAATTTCCCCGTTTACATTGAGCCGGAGGAAACACGTTATTGGGTGAGAAAGGTTCGCAGATTGGAAAAGGATGATACTTCGTTTCTACAGAAATTGAAAAACGAAATCCCAGCATTTTTGCACTATCTGTTGCATCGTGACTTGACAACCAAAGAAGAAAGTCGAATGTGGTTTTCGCCGTCACTCATACGCACGGAAGCATTGGAGAAAATCATCCGCTGCAACCGGAGCCGCATAGAACTTGACATGGCTGAACTACTGCTCGACATCATGGACTACATGCTGGTGGATGTGGTGGATTTCTGCATCAACGACCTATTGGCGTTGTTCAACTATTCAATGGTAAGGGTGGAACGCCATCAGGCAAGGAATGTTCTGCAACAGTGTTGGAAACTGGAGCCTGCGCCCAATGCGTTGTCTTATTCCACTTACCAAATATCCGTGTTGCCGGGACAGAAGTATTCCTTATCACCCAAGAAAGTCGGTCGCTTTTACACCGTCACCCGAGAAATTCTGAAAGGCTACCGTTGAGTTTGTTGAATTTGATGAAATATAGGGAGAAACGTATGAACAAGGCTTATATGATTCAACAATAGCATCAACAATTTTCAACAGAAATTGCTGGTCAAAAAAGAAAAGTAGAATCTTAAACCGTTGGATGCGATTTTTATTTTCCCTTTTGTCGGTACTCTCTCAACAAAGTCAACAAAATCAACGAGAAATAAACAATCACAAGACTTCTAAAATAACAGTCACATGAAGAAAGAAGATTTGATACCAATTATCGCACAGCGCAATCCGCTCTTGGCGGATGCGGTCGGCAAAATGGTCGGCTACATTCAAGACAGGTGGGCAGCACCGTACCCCTCAAAGGAACAGACGGAAGCGGTCAATGCCTACCTCCGTTCAGTCCATGCTGACGGTGACGGCACGATGAGCGAGAACAATATTGCACACCGCAGGATTGCCACGCAGAAGATAACCATCAATGCCATCCGTGTGCTTGACCATGACCAGCTCGACCGTTTGCAGGATGTGCTGAACCGCATCGCTGCGGACAAGGAATACCATATGCCGGAACACGGGTATGGCATGGGCAGGTAGCTGACCAGTGTAACACCTATAAACATCATAGACTATGTGCAAGAACGAACAGAGCATACATTACTGCACCATCCTTTCCGCCGGACAGTGGGATTTCCTTTTGGACGGCAAAGCCGCCATCGACAGGAAGAAGTGCCTGTACAGGCTGATGACCGTAGCCGTGCGGACAAAGACCACCCTCCGTATCAAGGGCGTTGAGATTGCCTTGGAGGTGGGACAGGCGGCAGCTTCCGATGTGGAACTGGCAGAGTACATGGGCTGCAACCGAAAGACCATCGGAAAGCTCATCGACAGTTTCAACAGGCTCGGTATGCTGACCACCCGAACCAACAACCGCACTTCCGTACACACCCTGCATTTCCTGACAGGGTGGTATGTGGATGGTGTCCTGCTGACCAACCCCCATTATGTCAAGCCTGCGGCTGTTTCCAAAGGACAGGCAGTCGAAGTACGGACACCATACTCTAATGATATGCCGTTGGAGGATAAGCCGTGTACCGTGCCGGACGGTTGCCAATGCCCAAGACAGGATGCGGACAGCATGGCAGGCGGAGCAGCCACCCTTTCTTCTTCCCTATGTTCGCCTGCGGTTTCCGACAGGTCAGAGGACAGAGCGGATGCGGAGGGCAAAGCGGACAATCCTCATATCGCAGACAATGACAACGGACAGCATGAAAACAATCCCGTAGAAAGCCCGAAAGAGGTACAGGACGGCACGATTGACGATGTGGACGACCCCGACATAGCCGGGAGGGACTGACGGGCGCACAGCGCAGGATTTCAGCGGTACTCCGTTGGCGTGGCGTGACTGACTGGGCTTGCCCAGATATAGCCCACTATAACTTCTCCGCTGCGCTCCGAAGTTGTGGGCTCTCCCGAGGGGCTTAGGACGCTGCCCTAAGAACCCGGCAAGGACTTTCAGCCCTGTGCAACCCGACCAAAGAGTGACCCCCTCTTTGGAAACTCCGCTTAGTGGCTTCCACCCCTAAGAACCCGGAGCAGGAAGTGACCCTCTCCCTGCACCCACCGATTAAGGCTCTGCCCTAATAACCCGAAGTGAAACTCAAAATACAGACAAGCCTATGGCACAGAAGACATCCATCAACATCAAGCCGTGCAACATCGGCAGCAGCGAAGCGCACAACAGGCGGACAGCGGAATACCTCGCCAATATCCGCAGTGAGAAGTTCTACATCCGTACCGACCTCATGGCAGGAAACGAGACATGGGTATCACCTGATTTCGGCGAAGACACGCTCACCGACCGTTACAATCAGATAGCCGCTATGGTCAAGGAAAAGACAGGTCGGGCGATGCAGACCAAAGACCGGGAAAGGGTGAACAAGAAGACGGGCAAGGTGACCATCGTCCGTGGCAGCACTCCGCTCAAGGAGGGCGTGGTTGTCATCAAGGACGACACCACAATGGAGCAGCTGCGGCACTTCTGTGAGGTGTGTAAGCAGCGTTGGGGAATCACAGCTTTACAAATCTTCATCCACCGTGACGAGGGACATTACGGCACTCCCGGAGATACCGCCACATGGAAGCCAAATCTTCACGCCCATATCGTATGGGACTGGATGACCCACGATACGGGAAAGTCCTGCAAGCTGGACGAGAAAGCCATGAGCGAGATGCAGACCGTTTTGGCTGAGTGTCTGGAAATGGAAAGGGGCACCTCAAAGGAGTAGACGGGAAAGGAGCATCTTGAACGCGCTGACTTCATTCTTGCCAAGCAGAAGCAGGAAGCCGAACAGGTAAAGGCGGAAAAGGAAGCAGCCGAAGCCGACAGGGATGCTGCGATCCGTGAGACGGACAATGCCAAATCCGAACATGAAAAACTACAAATCGGGAACGAAGAGAAGCAGCGGCGCAGTGAGGAACTTGACAGCGAAATCGCCGAAAAGGAGGAACGTGCGCGAGAGGTTGACAGGGAGAATACGGACAGCATAAAGTCCGGCATCGCCAACCTTTTCGGCAAGGGCAAGTACGCAGCCATCGAGCAGGAGAACGAGAGACTGAAAGCCGAGAACGAGCATATCAAAGAATCGTTCCCCGATGCCGTCAGGAAAGAGGTGGCGAAGCGGACTAAAGCACTGACCGAGGCAAAGCGGGCGGTCGAACTGGAGCGTGACAGTGCTATGGCAATCGCTGACAGCTTTGAATCCGAGAGGGACACGGCACTGCGGCAGCTCCGGGAGCAGAAGACCGGGGAGCAGCATCGCATCAGCATGGTGGTAAGCCGAGCCACAGCGGAGAAGGACAAGACCATCCGCCTGCTGCAAAGTGCGCTGAAAGCAAGCAGGCATATCCTCAGCCTGTTTGCGGATATGCTCTACAAGGCCAACGAAGTATTCAGGCGAGCCATAGATGCGATTATCCATTTCGGTACGGAGCAGCACAAGTCCGTCTTTTCCCCCTCCGAAGCCGCTGACATCAAGAGCGTGATGCAGGAATATGGGGAAACGCCCGAACAGCATTCTGCTGTTGGCGCATGGCTTTGTGACTATGCGGAGAGCCGACAGCCTTTTGACGAAATAAAACATCGCCATACACTCAAGGAGGTTGGCGATGTGGCGGAGGGACTGTATGATGGAAAAATTCATAGAAAACGAGGCAAGGAAATTTCAATGTAATAGATATTATATCGAATAAGATTTTAGGGCACTGACAACCAATACCCCTGTTTCTTATTCTGTATAAACTTTAATGTTTTTATTTATAATCTTTTTACGGCATAATATATCCCTTTTCTTCTGCCTTTTCTACTATTTTCAGGAGCCTACGGCATTGAGCAGGACTTGGCAGAGAGCCTCTGCCGATATAAGATGCTATGCTCCTAATAAAATCACAATCACCATAGGAGAGGAGCTCTTCTTTTGCTAGAGCATTATAGACTCCCATCCAATATGGTGCGCCAAGTTCGAAAATCTTGACAGAAGCGTCAATTTTGGAGTTAAACTTGTGAGCACGTTTAGCAACTTTTTCAGTTGCCTTTGTTTCTTCTTTCGAAATTAACGAGCTAATGAAAGCATCCGACAAAGAAAACTCCACTGCCCGGAAGTCGTTCCATGTTCCGACAAGACGAGACAAGCTACGTACAAGTCCTCCATTGGCTTTTTTCTCTAAATAGCAATGTGTAAAGTATGCCAGGCGAAGAAGTTCTGTTGCTAAAGCTGGATAAAGAGTTTGCTTATTCCAAATGCTTACCCAGTCAAGGTCAGCTCCTTTGGGTAGAAGCGTCATCAGTTTGGATATTGTATATGGCGTAATCTGAGCTTTGTTACCGCCTTTTGGATACCAATCTTCCTTGCTGATGAGTTTGTCTAGCTTGTCAAATATGATAATCGAACAGACACATTTCTTGAAAAATTCGTCATTGATGCTGTCACGGTCGTTCTCATATATACCATCGATAAAAGGTGCAAATATTTTGAAATTATCAGCAGAACTCTTGCACACTTGGTCAGGGTGCATAAGAATCGCATTATAGCATTTTGCCAGTTTCTCTTTTGTTATCAGTTGGTCTTTAGGATTTTTCTGCTTAAACAGGTCTCTTTGATGTGGAGTCAACTTCATTTGTTCCTGTTCCCACCTACCTCGAGAACGCTCATAGAACCATACGGTTTGATAAGGATTGCCACCAACTGGTGGAGCCATAACTTTGCGTGATAACTGCTCCATCTTTACGTGGAATGGGTGATTTGAGAAGAAGTCGGCAGGCTTAACCGCATTCTGGCTGTTAGCACATTCTGAAATAGTCTTTGTCAGCTCATTGTAGTTTTGTACCTGTTCTTCCAACATATCATCTTCAACATTCAACACAGTTAACTTCATTGGTACGAACAGATTATCCATGCCTTTCGGAGCCTCATTTTTGATGATGGCACTCGCTAATGCAGCCGTGGTTTGTCCTCCATTTATTATTTGCAAATCTTTGAAATAAGTTATTTTAGAAGCATCTGCAGAGAATCTTACAGAACGGGCTACAATAGCAACACCATTGTTATATGTAAAGAAGTTCTCTGGTTGCTTCATAATGGTATTTCGTATGCCCTTATTTACATTACCTCTAAAACTCAAGAACGCGCGAACATTTCCTTGAAGTAATCTACTCCCGTAATCATAGTATATTTTTGCAAGGAATTCTCCAGGAACAATTCCCAGATATGCATCATAATTACTCAAATTACCCAAATTAGCTTTCAAACATGGAATGCCATCACAGTTATAATCTTTTGTCTCAATCTCTAGAATTTCACTGGAGTTAGAAACAAATGTCTGGAAGAATCGCTCTAATGTCCAAACATTCAATTCTACAGGTCTTCCCAAAAAGTTTGGACGTTTTAGGTTCTTAACCTGTTTACTCAGAGTACAGTTTGATATGATGATAAACTTGAAACGCAAGATTTCTGTTGCCGTCATACCCTTGCCTATCTTCTTCTTAAACTCCCTGGCTATGTTTACAGCTGGGTCAGAATCATCACAGAAATTGCGAATATTTCCATTGACAGCTTCTTCTATGAATCTTTGCATATACGATAGCAATTCCTCAATTCGTGTATTTGTCAGAGTTGGAGCACTATCACGCTGATTGGTAAATTCACTTACAATAAGAACCAAAGCTCCGTCTGCTTCATCATATGAATACCCATCAAAGGCTAGAATTTGCCTTCTTGCATTCCTGATTTCAATCGACATAGGAATAGGATCGCTAAGTTCCCCAATATCTTCAAGATCTGTAAGGACACGCTCGATGAAGTAGCTTTCTGGATCAGAGCCTTCCAAGCTAGCGTCATTTCTTATCTCATCAATAAACTGTTTGCGATATTCTTCAATTTCCATATCAGTTGAGTTTAAATGGTTCTATTTCTGTCAAAAGCAACTCATATTGAGCACGTGCAATTGCATTCGGTAGCAAAGACCGATGCAATCGAGGGAAATCTTGGGTGTCGACCTTGTATTTGTACATATTCTTCAACGCAAATACTAGATTATCATTTTCGTTGGAGAAATCAAATCCAAACAATTGCAACTTTGCTATAAAGATCTCTCGTTGATGAACATTCATTAACAAAGCTATAATACTGTTGACTAGTTGGTTTATCCTAATACCGTCAAAGGATGGGCTCATTTTCTCGAGTTCATAAACAACCAATGTTCCATCAATGTCACTGTCAAGTTGCTCAATGGAAGAAATACGGACACTCTCTTTGCCAAAACTAATGGTTTTCACTTCAAACCAGTCTTGCTGGTCGGAAAAATCTTTGTGCGTTTTCTCTGGCCCCATCCAACTATCAAGAGCTACATCAATTCCTCTATTAGGTATCATGTAGTCTTTCAAAAATAGGAGCTCGCCTATCAAGCCCATTATTTCGGTTTCCGTCATACGGGTATTGTCTGGTCGGAACAGTTGTCTCCATGAATAGTAACGTGACCGTAGAATATGATATGCCGTTTCATCATCATTCGTCATGCGAACAGAATCCAAAAGGTCTTGGCAGAAAGTACAAAAATACTCTAATAGGTTATTGTCTTCAAGAGAGAATCGCAGAGTCAGCATGTCTCCGTCTTTATACTGCTCAACAAAAATTACATCAGAACTGAAAATTCTGACAGGTTTGTATTTCCCTCTGAAATCAAAGGAATAGCGTGCATCGTCATCACGCCCAATATAGAGACTAAGGTAACGATTATCACCAAATCTTATAAAGTGGCGGCAGGGAAAATCCTCCCTAAATGTTTTATAAATCTCGTTATTACTCATCGTCATCCTCCTCTTCAGGTTCTTCTCCCTCTATGTTCAATTGTTGGAATATCTTGTTTACTTGATATTTTACAGCCTTGCCCTCATCTTTAACGCCGGGACATCCCACGGCAAAAGCCACGATACAATCATCACCAAGTTCTTCTCTGTATTTATGTAGCATCTCTTCTTCCTCGCCATCAGCCTCTTTGGGCTTGATGAACATAATAACCAACATGGGCTTTCGCTTGGGAAGGAATCGGAAATATGCCTTCACTGGGATGTCTCTTCCCTGGCTGTTCTCACCATCTTTCTCCCACTGGTTACGCTGAGCATCTTCTGCACTTGCTATATCTTCTTTTGATAAGGCAAAACGTCCTTCCATACTTCCTGTCATTACACGACGACGTGTACTAATTTGTATGATGTTGCGAGTGGTACTACAGATAGAACGCTCCATACATTTTACTTGTCGAAGCCCTTCCACATCATAATGTGTCGTAGATTTACCACTTTCAAATACAACATCCCACAAATCAACTCCTTCCGTATCCTCATCTTCCAAAAAATTGATGATGTTTTTTGCATCAAAACGAGGATTTGCCATTGAATATTTGATGCCACGCAAAAACTCAACCACAACTTCTTTAGGAACGTCGGCAAAGTATCGCGAACTGCCATCAGAAGAGTCGCTGACATCCTTATTAACTTTCTTGTAATCTGTAAACCTGAGCGAATATCCTTGTGCAAAAAGATAGGAAACAAGTTCCTGAACCCTTTGCGTGTTTATCTTGTTATGATCTATTTTTGATGTTATGTATGGCGTATCATAGATATTACCATAAAAAGAATACATCATGTCTTTGCTGACAGCTGTCCTCATTTTGTTTGAAGCTGTGATTTGTAACTCATCACAATTGTCACGAACTTTAATACCAAAATCCTTGGGAGTCAGTTGCTGGTCAAACATCTCACGAATGTCGTTCTTCAGTTCTGCTGAAGCTTTTGCGACTTCGGCATACCACAAGGCGCTTGTGTGGCTCGTCCAGATTTGGAAAAGATCTTCATATCCCCGTCTATATCCAAACCATCGACCCATCTGCATTAGGACATCAAAGGTCGCTGTATTCCGGTAGAAGTAGCTGACCATCAAGCCTTCTAGTGTCAAACCACGTGATAAGGCAAGGCCACCAATAGCAATCACTCGCAGCGAAGGATTCTCTTTGTAATTGAGTGACGCACTCTGTTTTGAACCATTGACCATTTTGACCTCTATCTTTTCCAATGCGGCCAATAAGGACACCTTCTTTGAGACGCGTTCAAATGTTACGTCAGTGACATTGCTAAAATGTTTCTCCCAAATAGAACACAATTCTGTGTATAAAGGTAAGTGATGATTTTTGCTTGCATCGTTGTTGAAATTAACACGAATGTCGTTGAATATTTCTTCAAACCATATGGCAACATGTTCAGTTATCACTTTTTGAACGTGAATAAAACGGGACATATTTACAAGCATACTTCTGGGTTCTTTGCTTTGTCCGCGTAAATCGCGGACAACATTTGCCAAACAGAAACACAGAATGGCTTCACGCAGGGAGCCTGGTAAAATGCCATTCCATTCTTTCTTGTGTTTATAGTAAAATAATCCAGAATTAAGAACTTCTGGGCTGTTTTGAGCGAGGTCTTTATACTCCTCTGATGCATAGTCCGGTTCTGTGATGTCTGTGATATAACGCAGATTATGATAGAAGGTCCCTTCTGGGTAAAATATCTTATCAGCCCCAACATAGTTTGACGGTGCCTCTAATGCATAAATGAAATGCTCTGGGAAGAGGTCTGCATGTTGCATGGCATCCACAGAATCTGGATCTATGAACACATTTGCAAATGGGGTAGCTGTGAATCCTACATATGTGGAATTCATGAAGAGATTGCAGATTTGCCGAATGAGCTTGTTTGTACGAGTTGGGTCGGTCTCATCCTTGCGAGTATTCACAGATGCGTTATCTGCTTCATCATCAATAAGAAGCATTGGCACATCCACATATCCTTTTATTGGATCGATATTTTGTTCTCTCAGCCAATTGAAAAGTCGCTGAAGTACCGAAACGTTCTTCTTTATGACAAACAACACCAGAGAATTGCTTGCCAACGACATTGTTATCTTGTTACAATTGCCAACAAAATCGTTAAGCGTTGACGTTACAGAGGTGGCCTTGATTTGCTTGTTGTCTAAGCCCACACCGACTCGTGGGTACTTCTCGATCTTACCTTCTTTTTTCAGGGTGATGCCAACAATGCCCTCGTCAATTCGTTCCTGTGTCTGCCTGCGCAGATTTTCTGTGATGCCGGTAAGCAGGATAACGACCTTGTATCCTGCATCAGCAGCCTTGCATATCAACCCCGTATAGGTTGCTGTCTTGCCAGATTGTACGTCACCGATGATGAGTCCCCGACGGAGTCGCGGTTTGTCTAGAACATCATTGGGATTGCCAAGACAATTCATAATATCTGGTAATGTTACATCATCAAGCAGATTGATGCTGATACGACTTATAGAAGAATGGTTGATGAGATAATCCTTGTATCTCGACCAAAAGAAATTGTCCTGTATCTTAAAATTAGAGTACCATTCACGTTTTTTGTCATAATCGTTGAATATAGCTTGCCCTTTGTTGTGTACTATCTTATACTCATACTCCATATCGGTAAAAATGCGTGTCTTTGCGGCTTCGTCGCAGTCCAGTTTGGAGAGCATGATAGCCTGATTGATATAGGAGTCTATATCTTCAGGTTTGAGTTCTTTCCCTCGTGATATGGATAAATCTATGAAAGTTCTCGTAAACTGTTTTAGGATAGTATATTCGTTTTCTGTCATGATATTATATTTTTTCTTTGAGAAGTTTCTCTTTTATAGCAGGATATTTACACCAAGGTTCGGAATTCATTAGGTCATTGACAATAGCTTCCCATCCATCGGTGCGGATATTCATCATGGTTGTGGCTAATGTCACCCCCATCTGATAGACATCGTCGAGCCGTTCATTAGTCTCTTCTGGTGCCGAGATGGACTCGTTACTCTTGTCTATATACAACTGCTGGATAGGTAAATTGTTCTCTATCTCGTTAAGAAGCATTTCCATATATCCATAATCTTCGTCACTCATTTTGTCGCGAACAAACTGGTAAAGCTTGCTTTCACGATTTATCTGGTAGAAGAATGTGTTGTTTCTACTTCTTTTCCTGTCCCAGATGTAATCAAGATTTTCGTCTACCTTCTCCGTTCTTCCTCGGTATGTCTGTTGACGGACGGAAAATTCAAGCGTCTCCTCCACTGCCTTTTTCAATCTATGAAGTATTTGCTTGGGGATAGAAGCCTGTTGCTTTTTAATGTCGATGGACCAAATATCATCGAGCGAATTGGGTATGTCAACACGAATACGGGCGTTCTTTGTCAATTCTGCACGTTGCTTCATGCCAAACCATGTACCCCAGATAATCAACCTCTTGTTGCGATAGATATAGAATCCTTGTTTAGCTCGAAGATTCTCAATACCACCGATAAGCTGTTTGTCTTTCTCTTTTAACTCTGTTGCAAATGGCAAAATAAAAGGGCGTATTTTTATCATTCTTTCAATTCCAGAACTGTCCATTATATCTAGCTCGATTTCTTTCTTGATAGTAGTCTTCGGATGCTGTTCAAGGAATGGGTCTAAGGGATTTATGTCGAGCTCATTGATAAAGATATGAAGGCGTTGTGTTCCAATGCCGGAGAGATAACGATGGTAAATTAAAGCAAGAGTACTTTCCAATGAGGAACGCAAATCGATTAGTGTAGAATAGACTTGTCCTCCACTAGAATTAGACAATACATCAAAGTCCTGCCAAATAACGATAGTACCTTTGTTTTGTTCTTTTAATTTCGTAATATAGGGTAGTGCATCGATTTCTTTTGCCTCCAATTCTTTTATCATCCAGTCCTGAGTTTCAAGAATGTGATTGTAATCCCAGGTAAATCCATTTAAAGTCTTGCCTTCGTAGCTTACTACGGTAAGGCAACGACATTGTGATAGCGATGCTGACTTCATTCCCATTCCAAAGCGGCCCAAGTCTTCTTCTGCGCGTTCTTCCTCTGCCGACAAACATCCATAACGCATGGCTTCAAACAGGACATCAGCAGTCATTCCGTCTCCATCATCAAGAATGCCAAGAGCTAATTCATCCATAGGATTAGACGGGAACAGTATACGGACATTCTGTGCGTGTGCACTGATGCTGTTGTCAACGACATCTGCTACCGCAGACTCAAAAGAGTATCCCATAGAACGCAGAGCCCCCATCAGGGTAGAGGCTTTGGGAATATGTCTTCTATCTTTGCTCATGTTCTTTTGTTTGTTTGATAATTTGTTGGAAAACAGCTTTAGCCAACAGGGGAGGTACGGCATTACCTATCTGTTGCTGGATGTGCATAAGCGGACCCTCAAAGATGAAGGTATCTGGAAAACTCTGAAGTCTTGCGGCCTCTCTCACTGAGATGCCCCTATCTTCGTAAGGATGTATGAGCATACTCTTTCTGTAATTCGAGATTACGACCGAAGGCTGGTCGGCCTTCAGACGCTTGTAGATTCCACTATGGCATCGACCTTTGTCTGCATAATTCTGCATAAGGCTATCTGGAATAGCTCGCCAGTTCTGGCCTTGTCCAATGTACTTGTAGCGCTCTATAACTAAATCATTATTTCTCGACACATAGTTTTGACGTGCTTTGTCTGAACCTTTACGCATCAACCGTTCATATTCGCTTGCCTCTTCTAGCGACAGAGTATATGTTGCTTCCTCAAGCATCTCTCCATTTTGTAAGGAGGGAAGGTCGCTTATGGCTTCATCTACAGTAACTTTTATGGTATGCCTCTCTGGGAATTTAAAGTCAATGCCTAACCTATTACCAACCATAAAGAATCGATTCCTATTTTGAGGAACGCCATAGTCTGAAGCCCAAAGGACGGAAGAAGTGATATTGTCATAACCCTCAATGGATCGGAAACAATCCTCAATCATTGATTGGGTCTTACCCTCGTTGATATTGGTTATTCCCCATACATTCTCCAGAACAAACCAGTCAGGCCTTATCTCTTGCACAAAGCGTACGAACTCCAAGAACAAAAAGTTCTTTTCGTTCTTCATATTCCTTGTTCTTGTATTTGACATTGAGAATCCTTGACATGGAGGTCCCCCCATTATTACAAAGATAGACTTTCCTTTTTCATGTAATGCCTTCGGGTCTATTTTTTGAATATCTCCCTGTAGAACCTTTGCTTTTTTATGGTTACGTTGGAACGTTTTTGCGGCGTACGGATTAATCTCTATGGCAGTACCTATTCTTATTCCAGCCATCTCCGCTCCAAGGCTCAGCCCTCCTGCTCCAGAAAAAATGTCTATCCCATATCTCATATATGATTACTTCTTACCTGATTCCTGCAAAAGTAAATATTGTTTATATTCTCTAATGAACAGCTCTTTTATATCAACATCCAATAGATCAGCAATTCTTAATAGATTGCCGAGATCTGGTTGTGAAGAGTTGGTACACCACTTCGACACAGTGGTCGGATTGACACCCATCTGTTCTGCAAGCCACTTGTTAGTGCGCTTCTTCTCTGCAAGTACTACTTTTATCCTATTGATATCTTTCATCTTTGTGATTTAATATTGCAAATATAATGAAAAATTTTCATTGTTTCTTTGATTGCGCAGATATTTGTATATAGCAGCTTCCCTTTTTATGTGTTTTTGCGAGCTAATACGATCAAATGATACCACATTATTTATATGGAGGATGGTACAGCAATAATCCTTTATCTTGCCACACATAAGCATTCGTTTTCAACAGACCTTTTCTCGCCAAGACATAAAACAAGTTTTCTGTCCTTCCGACTTAACGAAAATGTTGGTACGATTGACTTGTTTGTTTTCACTGTCATCTTTGCAAAAACATTTCATGAACTCACAAATAATCACTCTACGTTTCAGAAGGTCGCGCGAGGTCACTTTTGCTTCAAGAAGGTCACCTGAGGGTCACCAATAAAAGAAAAAGCACTTACAAAAACTTTGTAAGTGCTTGATTCTTAATGTGGACCAGCCAGGGCTTGAACCTGGGACCTCCAGATTATGAGTCTGTTGCTCTAACCAACTGAGCTACAAGTCCTATTAGAAGTATTCCTTAAAAACTGGTGCAAAAGTAATGGATTCGTAGGACATTTGCAACATTTGGACATATTTTTTCAAAAAAAAAACTAATCCATAGCTATGCTTCCAATATATATTGTATTTTTGCGACACTTAAAATTAACTAATAAACAGGCATTATGTCACAGAACACTAATGAACCACGCCTGAACGGACTTACCGAACAGGAAGTTCTCGCCAGTCGTGAGAAATATGGAGTCAACCTGCTGACTCCTCCCAAGCGGCCTTCGATGTGGAAACTCTATCTGGAAAAATTCCAGGACCCTGTTATCCGGGTTTTATTGGTCGCAGCAGTTTTTTCCTTAATTATTTCCATTATCGAGAACGAATATGCCGAAACCATCGGTATCTTCTTCGCCATTTTCCTTGCCACGGGCATCGGATTCTACTTCGAATACGATGCGAACAAGAAGTTTGACTTGCTGAATGCGGTGGGCGAAGAAACCCCTGTCACCGTTATCCGCAACGGGAAAGTGCATGAGATTCCACGTAAGGATGTAGTGGTGGGAGATATCGTCATCCTCAATACCGGTGAGGAAATACCTGCCGACGGCACCTTGGTGGAAGCGGTTTCACTGCAAGTCAACGAATCGAGCCTGACAGGAGAATTGATGGTGAACAAGACTACCGTAGAAGCCGACTTTGACGAAGAAGCCACTTATCCTTCGAACAGCGTAATGCGCGGCACGACCATTACCGACGGTCATGGCATCATGCGTGTGGAACGGGTGGGTGACGCTACCGAAATCGGCAAGGTGGCACGTCAGGCTACCGAGCAAAGCCAGGAGCAGACACCGCTGAACATCCAGTTATCCAAACTTGCCAACCTGATTGGGAAAGCGGGATTCACCATTGCCGCCCTTACCTTTATCATCTTCACTTCGAAAGACCTGTATGCTTACCTGCAGGTAAATACCGTGAGCGACTGGCATCAATGGCTGGATATCGCCCGCATCGTGTTGAAATACTTCATGATGGCGGTGACCTTGATTGTCGTAGCCGTACCCGAAGGATTGCCGATGAGCGTCACGCTCAGCCTGGCACTGAATATGCGCCGTATGCTAAAGACCAATAACCTGGTGCGTAAAATGCATGCCTGCGAAACAATGGGTGCCATTACCGTCATCTGTACCGATAAGACCGGCACGCTGACGCAGAACCTGATGCAGGTATATGATGCCAAGCTGGACGAAAGCCAGCCTGACCTGATTGCCGAAGGCATTGCCGCCAACTCAACAGCCTTCCTGGAAGAAAAAGCCGAAGGTGAGAAGCCGTCAGGAGTAGGAAATCCGACCGAAGTGGCATTGCTGCTTTGGCTGAACGGCAAAGGGAAAAATTACGAGACATTGCGCGAGAATGCGAAGGTAGTCAACCAGTTGACCTTCTCTACCGAACGCAAATACATGGCTACGCTGGTCGACTCGCCCATCCAGCAGAAACGGATACTTTACATGAAGGGTGCGCCCGAAATTGTGATGGGCAAATGCAACCTGAGCGATGAGCAGATAGCTGCCAACAACAAGCAACTGTTGGACTATCAGAATAAGGCAATGCGTACGCTGGGACTTGCCTATAAGGTAGTGCCCGAAAATGCTTCCACCGATTGTGCCGAGCTGGTAAACGAAGGCGGGCTGACCTTCCTGGGCATCTTTGCCATCAGCGACCCGATTCGTCCCGATGTGCCCGATGCGGTCAAGAAATGCCAGTCGGCAGGCATCAGCGTGAAAATTGTCACCGGCGACACACCGGGTACCGCTACCGAAATTGCCCGTCAGATAGGCTTGTGGAAACCTGAAGATACGGAGCGCAACCGCATTACGGGTGTCGAGTTTGCCGCATTGAGCGATGAAGAAGCGCTCGACCGCGTGCTCGACTTAAAAGTGATGAGCCGTGCGCGTCCGATGGACAAACAACGCTTGGTACAGCTCTTGCAACAGAAAGGCGCCGTAGTGGCAGTAACCGGAGACGGCACCAACGATGCCCCGGCATTGAATCATGCACAGGTAGGACTTTCGATGGGTACAGGAACTTCAGTTGCCAAAGAGGCGAGCGATATTACCTTGCTCGACGACTCTTTCCACAGCATCGCTACTGCCGTCATGTGGGGACGTTCGCTATATAAGAACATCCAACGCTTCATCGTATTCCAGTTGACCATCAATGTCGTGGCTCTGCTGAGTGTGTTGCTGGGCGCGTTCTTCGGCACTTCCCTCCCACTTACGGTGACACAGATGCTTTGGGTAAACCTGATTATGGATACTTTTGCCGCTATGGCATTGGCTTCCATCTCGCCCAGCATGGACGTGATGAACGAAAAACCGCGCAAGCGCACCGACTTCATTATCACTCCGGCGATGCGTAACAACATCTTCGGTGTAGCTATTGCCTTCCTCGTCATCCTGATGGGAGCATTGGCTTACTTCAAGGGATTGCCCGACGGACTGCTGCCGAACGGTGAAATGAATGTACATTACCTGACTATCTTCTTCACGATATTTGTGATGCTGCAATTCTGGAATCTGTTCAATGCCAGCGTATTCGGCACCAACCATTCTATTTTCCGTGATGCCAGCCATGCGTTGGGCATGCTGAGTGTGGCGTTGATTATCCTGGTCGGACAGCTTATCATTGTCACCTTCGGCGGAAAAGTATTCCGTACCGAACCGCTCTCGCTGACCGAGTGGCTGTACATCATCGGCGGCACATCGTTCGTATTATGGATTGGTGAAATCTGGAGAGGTATCAAACGTCTGTCGAAGAACTAATCGGAGAGCGGGATATGGAGATAATCACTGCCGGAGGCCACAGCGCTCTTCCTCCTTGCGTAGCCACCATCGGATGTTTCGACGGCGTACACCGCGGGCATCGTTACCTGATAGCCCAGGTGCAGGATGAGGCACGGAGACAGGGGCTGCACAGTGCATTGATTACTTTCCCGGTACATCCGCGGCAGGTGATGCAGAGCGACTATCTTCCGCAATGGCTCACCTGTCTGCCTCAAAAAGAAGATTTATTGAAAGAACAGGGTGCAGACTATTGCATCCTGTTGCCTTTTACCCGCGAACTCTCTCTCTTGTCTGCCTGCCAGTTTATGGAGTTGCTGCACAATGAGTTTCATGTGCAGGCACTGGTTATCGGTTATGACCATCGGTTCGGACACAACCGGAGTGAAGGATTCGACGACTATTGCCGGTACGGCAAGACATTGGGCATGGAAGTGATTCATGCTTCCGCGCTGGTAGAAGACGGCGTATCCATCAGTTCCAGCCTCATCCGGAAGTTGTTGAAAGAAGGCGACACGGTGCGTGCCAATCATTATTTAGGATATCGCTATTACCTGGATGGACAGGTGGTAGGCGGTTATCAGATGGGGCGCAAGCTGGGTTTCCCTACCGCCAACCTGCAACCTTCGTGCGCCGACAAGCTGGTCCCCAAGGAAGGAGTATATGCCGTTTATGCTTATGTGGAAGGCAAACGCTATGCCGGTATGCTGAATATCGGGCATCGTCCTACTTTGGATAACGGAAGTGAGCGGAGTATTGAGGTGCATATCATCGGTTTTGAGGCGAACATTTATCAACACGATCTTCGCATCGAGTTTGTACAATATCTCCGCGATGAACGGAAGTTTGAAAACACGGAAGCACTCATCGCCCAATTGCAACACGATAAGGAAGCAATCATCCGACTCTTGAGTTGAGATTATTTATTGAACACAGAGACACAAAGACACAGAGTATATATTTTCATTAAGAATAAAAACTCTGTGTCTTTGTGTCTCTGTGTTCATAAAAAACAATTGCACTTCAACGGCGTTCCGCCTATAATTCTTTGATGCTGATAGCCACTCCGCCACTCGGGGCAAGACGCTGTTTCAGCACGGTCTTGCTGCTGACTTTTTTCTTGCTGATGACATAGTCTTGTGGGTTCGTGCGCCAGTCGGCTTTCTTTCCGTCGGCATAAATTGTCGCCTCATATTTTTTCCCTTCGGGCAAGAAGCTGAAATCAATGACAGCTTCCCGTTCGTTTTCATCGGTGATGCCGCCTACGTACCATTCGTTTTTACCTTTTGCCTTACGGGCTATCGTGATGTAGTCGCCCGGCTCGGCTTCCAGGATGTAAGTATTATCCCAGTCTACCGCCACGTCTTTGATGAACTGGAAAGCGTCCAGATGCTTTTCATAGTTCGGATACAAGTCTGCCGCCATCTGGAGCGGGCTGTACATCGTAACGTAGAGGGCAAGCTGCTTCACTAACGTGGTGCTCAGTTTCGCTTGGTTCGAGCCGTATTGCGAAAGGTCGCCTTCGAAGATGCCCGGCGTATAGTCCATCGGACCTCCCATCAGGCGGGTAAAGGGCAGGATAGTGGTATGGTCGGGACGGTTTCCTTTGAAGGATTCGAACTCGGTGCCGCGTGCCGATTCTTGCGCAATCCAGTTAGGATAGGTGCGGCACATACCGGTGGGGCGGACGGCTTCGTGCGAGTTGACCATAATCTTATATTGTGCAGCCGTTTCCGCCACGCGGTTGTAGTGGTTCACCATCCATTGTCCGTCGTGGTGCTCGCTGCGCGGGATGATTCCTCCTACGTAGCCCGTCTTCACGGCATCGTATCCGTATTTCTTCATAAAGCGGAAGGCATCGTGCATCTGGCGTTCGTAGTCGGCTACCGATGAGGTGGTTTCGTGGTGCATGATGATTTTCACGCCCTTCTCTTTGGCATAGCGTTGCAGTTCTGCCACATCAAAGTCGGGGTAAGGCTTGTCGAAGTCGTAGATGAATTCCTTGCTGTAGGCATAATTGTCTTCCCAGCCTTCGTTCCAGCCTTCTACCAATACGGCGTCGAATCCGTGTTTCGAGGCGAAGTCGATGTATTCTTTCACGTGTGCCGTGTTGGCTCCGTGATGTCCGTTCGGTTTCAGTTTGGTATAGTCTGTTTTACCGATGACGATGTCTTGCGTGTCGGTATATGCCCATGTCGAGCCTTGTCCTGTGAAGTATTCCCACCATACGCCGACATATTTCGTAGGATGAATCCACGAAGTGTCCGCCAATTTGCAAGGTTCGTTCAAGTTCAGTATCAGATTGGATGCCAAGATGTCGCGGGCATCATCGCTTACTACGATAGTACGCCACGGCGTAGTGCTTCCCGTCTGCACGTATGCTTTTGTGCCGTTGCGGTCGGGAGTCAGGTGGGTGCTGAGTACAAATCCCTTGTCGTCCAAGTTCAGTTGTATGGCAGGATAGTTCACCAAAGCAGCTTCGTGGATATTGATATACAGTCCTTCGTCAGATTTCAGCATCAGCGGCGATTGCACGGCAAGGTTCGGTGTGAACGACTTGATGGCAAGCGCTTCCTGGCGTACGCTGTCTATCAGACCGGCTACTTCCGAGAGCTTCGAGGTCGTAGTGGGATATTCGTTGGTATCATAATCGCCCGGCAACCAAAAGGCTTTGTGGTCACCCGTCAGGCGGAATTCGGTTTCTTCTTCATTTACCGTAAAATGACGAAGCTCCTTCTGCACCGGAAACTCGTAGCGGAAACCCAGTCCGTCGTCGAACAAACGGAAGCGGAGGTTCAGCAGCCAGCCCGTTGTCTGCTGGCGCATGGCGACAAACAGCTCATTATGCCGGTCACGAATCTCCCGATATTGTCCCCATACGGGTTCCCATGTCGTATCGCTTTCCGAAGTCTTTGTCTCGGTTATCTCGAAGTGCTTGTCAAACCGGTAATCGGGGCGTACCGTAAATCCCAGTTTGCTTTCCTTTATCACGTCTTTCCCTTTATACTGAAGGGAATAAACCGGTGTACCTTCTGCCGAAAGATGGAAATCCAGTTTCAAGTTTCCGTCCGGCGATTGCAATGTCTGTGCCGGAAGCAGCCCTATCGCGGCAAACAGAAACAGGCAAATAATGTTCAGTCGTTTCATAAATATGATGTGTTTTTAAGATAAAGATTACTCCTTATTATATATTATAAAAACAACCGAAACGGCAGTTACACTTAAAGCCAAACAAAGAAAACCACAAACTTTTCCCCTCACAGAAGCCTCTACAACCGTATTTCATCAAAAAAATATCGTTTTTCGATAAATTTTTCTTGTTTTTCTTTGGTAGATAAAAAATAATGCCTACATTTGCATATCGAAAAACGATAAATAATTATTGAAAGAGATAATAAACAAGCTTATTTAAAACATTAAAAAACATACGATTATGAAAAAGACATTTGTTACCAAAGCCATCACCGCTATCTTCGCAACCGTTATGATGAGCTTCACTACCGCTACCGAAGCCAATGCGCAAAACACGTTTGTTTACGGACAAGACGGCAATACCCTGACCGTTTCTACCCTGAACGCCGACGGGCTCTCGATTACCCCGAAACTGAAATACGAATACCAATACGATACCGACGGTAATCTGGCGGAAAAGAAAGCCTACCGCTGGAATCGTGACAGCCGCACCTGGCAACCCGCTTACCTGCTCAACTTCGTCCTCGGCGACGGTATTTACCTGATTGATTATGCCGAATACGACCGGACTACGGGAGCCTTCACGCAGAACCTGCAGACCAGCATCTATTACCAACAAGCCGACAGCGACCTGCTGCTGACCGATGTACAGAGATAATCCACCGAATCGTTCACTTATAATTAGGATACAACTATGGGACGCGTTATCAAACTGATTCTTTATTACTTCGCTTATAATTTCGGAATAGGGATATTGTTCATGGCAGGCTATGCCATTGCACTCCAAACCACCGACCTTGCTTCATTTTCATCCGACCCAGGCTATATTTCCATGACGATGCTTGCCCAAGTGCTTGGCACATTGGCGGTCTGCTGCCACCTGCTATGCTGGAAATATGTGAAGCGTGACCAACTGACACTGCACTTCCCGAAGGCGAACAAAGTCATGCTGGCATCTGTCGTCCTCATCGTCGGAATGGGTTTCTGGACCAACTACCTGACCGAACTGACCGAGCTTCCCGATGTGCTGAAAGAAACGTTCCGGAAAGCGATGAACGACCCGTTTGGGATTATATCGGTGGTCATCATGGCTCCCCTCATGGAAGAACTGCTGTTCCGTGGTGCCATACAGGGATACCTGATGCGCAAGTGGAAGAATCCGGCAATAGCCATCGTGGTCGCTTCCCTGATTTTCGGAGTCATACATGGCAATCCGATACAAATCTTCTTTGCCTTCCTTACGGGGCTGGCATTGGGCTGGATATATTACCGCACCGGCAGTCTGCTCCCCGCCATGCTGATGCACTTCATCAACAACGGAGCCTCCGTAGTGCTCTTTCACTTATCGGGCGGAACGGATGAGACCATGACCGAAGCCTTGGGCAATACCGGAGCCGTTTGCCTTGCGCTGGCAGGAGCGGTGCTGACCGTAGTAAGCATCTGGTATATCAAGAACCGTCTGATTCCTACTCCAATCGTATGGAGAGAAGAGCCGGTGCAGACCGAAGAAATCAAATCTACAGACAATATTTAACCGACAAGCTTATGAAAACCGTACGCATTTTAGGAATCATCCTGATACTCGCCTTGATAGTCAGTGTATTCAGGAACTTCGCACCCGGATTTATAGACGGCTGGAACGATGCCGAAGCCGACCTGCAACTGACATTACCCACCGATTTCAGCTCGGTATCCTTATCGGTAAAAGGATATAAGGACGGGACGACACCCGACAGCCTGTTCAACCGGACCATGCAGAGCAACGTCCCCTGCGAGACAAACGAAATTTCCACCTATGTTGTCCACTCCTCGTGGTCGCACATTGTGAACATCTTTATCTTTCCCATGGCATTGCTCTGCCTCTACGGTTTCTATTGCCTGGTCCGCCTGCTGATAGCCGTGAGCCGGGGCGATATCCTGACCCGGAAGAACATACGCCGCCTGCGTTTCTTCATCTATCCGGCCGTAGCATTTTCCGCCCTGTTCGAGCTGAACCGGTACATCCTTTACCGCAGTGCCCTGCACGAGTTGGTTTCGGCAGATTACGTCTTTGCCGACTTCCACCTGAAATATTCCTGGACATTCATGCTCATCATCGCCTTGCTGGTGGAAATTTTCGCCCAGGCGGTACGCATTAAAGAAGAAAACGATTTAACCATTTAATATTCCCCAAAGCCTATGCCGATAATCGTGAATCTTGATGTGATGATGGCGAAACGGAAGATTTCGCTGGGAGAGCTTGCCGAACGGATTGACCTGACACCGGCAAACCTCTCCATCCTGAAAACAGGGAAAGCCAAAGCGGTGCGCTTCTCTACCCTGGAAGCCATCTGCAAAGAGCTGAATTGCCAGCCCGGCGACATATTGGAATACCGCCCGGAATAGTGTCATAGGATACTTGGCAAAGCATTATATAATAATCGGCAATTTATTATATAATACTTTGTCATTTATCATAGAATACTTTACCGTTTATAATAGAAGCAGAAGAACGTCCCGCCGGATGAAGGCAGACTATTTCTCGAAAAAAAGCCATGCCTCTTGCTTCATCTAAGTTTTTTGACGTTTTGCGCAAAATTATCCCGATTTTACCCCACGTCAATCCCTAATAGTTAGTAAAAAAGCAAGAGAAAGCGCCTATATCTCGTTAATTGTCTGTATCTTTGCAGCCGAATTAGACAGTAAACGATAAATGAAGACATTTGAAGAACTTGGCGTAGCACCTGAAATACGCAAAGCGATTGAAGAAATGGGATACGAGAATCCCATGCCCGTACAAGAAGAAGTGATTCCCTATCTGTTGGGAAACGGAAATGACGTAGTGGCTCTGGCACAAACCGGAACCGGAAAAACAGCCGCATTTGGTCTGCCGCTGATACAAAAGATTGATGTAAACAACCGCGTACCTCAAGCATTGATACTTTGCCCCACACGCGAACTTTGCTTGCAGATAGCCGGAGACTTGAACGACTATTCGAAATACATCACCGACCTGAAGATATTGCCCGTTTATGGCGGCTCTTCCATCGAGAGCCAGATACGCAGCCTGAAGAAAGGCGTACACATCATCGTCGCCACACCGGGACGCCTCATCGACCTCATCGAACGCCGGGTAGCGAAGCTGGAAACTATCCGTGACGTAGTGATGGATGAAGCCGACGAAATGCTGAACATGGGATTTACCGACAGCATCAACGCCATCCTGGAAAACGTACCCCAGGACCGTAATACACTGATGTTTTCCGCTACAATGAGCCCGGAAATATCACGCATCGCCAAAACTTATCTGCACGATGCCAAAGAAATCACCATCGGCACAAAGAACGAAGGCACGAAGAACGTGCATCACGTGGCATACATCGTGCATGCCAAGGACAAGTACCTGGCACTGAAGCGTGTGGTAGACTTCTACCCGATGATATACGGCATCATCTTCTGCCGTACGCGTCTGGAGACGCAGGAGATTGCCGACAAGCTGATACAAGACGGATATAACGCCGACTCGCTGCACGGCGAGCTGAGCCAGGCGCAACGCGACCTGGTGATGCAGAAGTTCCGCCAGCGTCACCTGCAATTGCTGGTAGCTACCGATGTGGCTGCCCGCGGACTGGACGTGAACGACCTGACCCACGTCATCAACTACGGTTTGCCCGATGATACCGAAAGCTATACGCACCGGAGCGGACGTACCGGACGTGCAGGCAAGACGGGTATCTCTATCGCCATCATGAACCTGCGCGAGAAGGGCAAGATGAAGCAGATAGAGCGCATCCTCAACAAGAAGTTCAGCGTAGAGACGTTGCCTACGGGACAAGCCATCTGCGAGCAGCAACTCATCAAGCTGATAGACGACATCGAGAAAGTGAAGGTGGACGAAGAGGAAATCGACGCTTTCCTGCCGAACATCTACCGCAAACTGGAATGGCTGAGCAAGGAAGACCTTATCAAGCGCGTGGTGTCGATGGAGTTCAACCGCTTCCTTGATTACTACAAGAACGCGCCCGAAATAGACCAGCCCAGCGCCAACGAAAAAGAAAAGAAGGAGAAGAAAAAAGAAAAGAAAGAGCGTCCCGAACGCCGCGAGCGTTCGCGCAAAGCAGAGAAGGGCTACACGCGGCTCTTCATCAACCTGGGCAAGACCGACGGTTTCTTCCCCAATCAGGTAATCGAACTTATCAACCGCAACCTGAAGAAGGAACGCATCGAAGTGGGACGCATCGACCTGATGCAGAACTTCTCGTTCTTCGAAGTCATCGAAGCACAGGCACCGAAAGTAGTAAGGGCACTGAACAAAGTGACTTACAACGGACGGAAAGTCGTAGTGGAAGTGGCAGAAGAAAACGAAGGCAACAGCGACAAGAGCGGAAAGAAACGCTCGAAAGAAACGAAAAAATCGAAAGCCGGACGCCAGGAGCCGGAATATGAACCGGCAAACCGCTCGAAACGGAAAGACGACTGGAAGCAATTCTTCCAGCACGATGACGACTTTGCAGGTCCTGACTTCGGAGCAGAAGCTGGATGGGCGAAAAAGAAGAAAAAGAGAAAATAAGCACAAGAGGGCGTTAAAATAAGTCTTTTTGAACACAGAGACACAAAGACACGGAGTTTCATTTTTCAAATCAGATGCTCTGTGACTTTGTGTCGCTGCGTTTAATTGCCTGTGATTTTTTATTTAGCGCGTCTGCGCATAACGGGCAGCAGGTCTTTCTTCAGAATGTATCCGGCAAAGCACAACAGCAACAACGTATGGAATGCCAGCCGCGCGAAGAGGTTTTCTATCGTCACTTCCCCGGCTATGAGATACAATACAGCCGCCAGCACCAGATAAACCGCCATATCCTTCAACGGATAAGCCACTGGATATTTCTTCTGCCCTATCACATAAGACAATAAGGTGATAAGCCCATAACCGGCAACCGACGCCCAGGCTGAAGCCACATAACCGTAGCGCGGCACCAGCCAGATGTTCAGTATCAGGATGACGGCACAGCCTATCAGCGAGAAATAGGCTCCCCACTTGGTCTCGTCAGTCAGCTTATACCAGAACGACAGGTTAAAATAAATGCCCTTGAAGATTTCCGCTCCCATCACGATAGCCACTACCCCCAGGCCTTCCCAATAGTCGGGAGCGATGAGGTAGCGCAGGAGGTCCATGTAGAACATCACAGCCAAAAAAGCCAACAGCGAGAAGATAAAGAAGTATTTCATCGCTGCGGCATACATCTTGCGGTTATCCCCTTCCTTGTTCTTACCGAAGACAAAAGGCTCGTAAGCATAGCGGAAGGCCTGCGTAAACATCGCCATCACCATAGCCACTTTGCTTGTCGCGCTGTAGATGCCTAGTTGCACCAAGCCTTCCTGACGGTCCTCGAAAAGAAAAGGATAAATCATTTTGTCCACGGTCTGATTCAGAATGCCTACCAAACCGAATATCAGGATAGGGAATGAATAGGTAACCATCTGCCGCATCAACGGGCGGTCAATCCGGTACGAAAGTCCCCGCAACTCAGGAATGAAGAAAAACATCTGCACCGCCGACATAATGAGATTCGACACAAAGATATACCCCACCAGGTAATCGGGACGGTAAAACCAGTCGATGGTTTCGGGTGACACCTTATATATATAGGGGCACAGCAGCAGGAAAAACAGGTTCAGCACGATGTTTCCCACGATATTCAGCATCTTGATGGCTGCAAACTTTATCGGTTTCTTTTGGTAGCGCAGGTAAGCGAAGGGAATACACTGGAACGAGTCGAGTGCCACCACCAGCACCATCATGGCAATGTAGTCGGGATGGTCGGGATATTCGAGAAAAGCCGAAAGCGGATGCAGGAAGGTGAGGCACAGCAAAACAAATGCCAGCGAAAGCCCTCCTACAAACAGCAAGGCATTGGCATATACCCGTTTGGGGTCGGCATCTGTCTTGTTGGCAAAGCGGAAAAATCCCGTCTCCATACCGAAGGTGAGCAGCACCAGTATCAAAGCCGTGTAGGCATATACGTTCGACACTACGCCGTAACCTCCCGTGGCAGCCGGGATGACTGCCGTATAGAGAGGTACCAACAAATAATTCAAGAATCGTCCGACGATGCTGCTCAGTCCGTAAATCGCCGTATCTTTAGCCAAAGATTTCAATCCAGCCATAAGTCTAATCGAATAATGTTTTCTGTTCATTCCACCGGCTTCTGCCCAGGTGGCGGTAAGCCAGTTCGGTCACTTCGCGTCCGCGGGGCGTACGTTTTATGAAACCTTCCTTGATAAGAAACGGTTCGTACACCTCTTCTATCGTCCCGGGGTCTTCGCCCAGTGCCGTAGCAATGGTAGTCAATCCTACCGGACCGCCCCTGAACTTGTCGATAATGGTACAAAGCAACTTGTTGTCTATCTGGTCCAGACCATAACGGTCGATATTCAATGCTTCCAGCGCAAACCGGGCTATCTCCATATCAATCCGTCCGGAACCTTTCACTTGGGCAAAGTCGCGCACACGGCGCAACAAGGCATTGGCAATACGGGGCGTTCCCCGGCTACGTGAGGCAATCTCTCCGGCTGCTTCCACATCGCAAGGCACACCCAAGATGTTTGCCGAACGGAGGATGATTTTTGTCAGCGTATCGTCCTCGTAATATTCCAAATGCAGGTTGATGCCGAAACGTGCCCGCAAAGGAGCCGTCAGCAAGCCGCTGCGCGTGGTGGCACCCACTAAAGTAAAGGGATTCAAGTCAAGCTGGATACTGCGTGCCGAAGGACCTTTGTCTATCATGATATCGATACGGTAGTCTTCCATAGCCGAGTAAAGATATTCTTCCACTACCGGACTCAATCGGTGTATTTCATCGATAAACAACACGTCGTTAGGTTCCAGGCTGGTCAATACACCTGCCAAGTCGCCCGGCTTGTCCAGTACCGGTCCCGATGTCACACGGAACCCTACACCCAATTCGTTGGCAATGATGTTGCTCAATGTGGTTTTACCCAATCCGGGAGGGCCGTGCAGCAAAACATGGTCTAATGCTTCGGCACGAAGCCGAGCTGCCTTGACGAAAATACGCAAGTTATCCACTACCTTGTCCTGACCGCTGAAGTCTTCGAAGCGGAGCGGGCGGAGCGCATTCTCGAAATCCCGTTCCTTGCCGGTAGGTTTATAATCGCGTATATCAAACTGTTCTTCCATAATTTCTTTCTGAATACCTTGCAAAGGTAGTGAATAATCTGAGTTATTTTACTACTTTTGTATTATTTCAGTCGGCAGACTATGGGAGTTTTAAGTTGACAAGGACACAAGTTGACAAGTTGACAAGGCTTTTTAAATGCATCAGTAAAACCATTCAAACCTTGTCAACTTGTCAACTGATACCTTGTTAACTTCAAGACCTTATCAACTAATAACTAACCAATATGACTACACTCAAGACTACACACATCGTTTATTTTTCTCCTACCCACACGACGGAGAAAATAGCCCGTGCCATCGGAGAAGGCATCGGGATGGGAAGACGTATTGAAACCGACTTGACACTGGATGAATCGGACGCCCCGATTGAAATCAATGATTCGCTGACGATACTTGCCGCCCCTGTTTATGGAGGGCGTGTGGCCCCTGTCGCCATTCAACGGATAAAACGCCTGAAAGGGCATCATGCGCCGGTAATACTGGTCGCCGTTTATGGCAACCGCGATTACGAAGACGCTTTGGTAGAGTTGCGCGACACGGCAATCAGCCTGGGCTTTACACCCTTATCGGCAGGCGCATTCATCGGAGAACACAGCTACAGCACTTCACAATATCCGATAGCGATGGGCAGACCCGATGAGGCAGACCTCGATACAGCCCGCCGGTTCGGGAAAGAAAGCTTATCGAAACTGGAGCGAACAAATCTGCCTGTTCCTGCGTTCTTTATCAAAGGCAATGTTCCTTACAAACCGGCGATGGCTGGCAAGCCTTCAGCACCGGTCTGCACGGAGAACTGTTTCGTATGTGGCGAATGCATAGAAGTGTGTCCTACGCATGCTATCCGACTCAGTGCCGACAACAGTCGCATCGAAACGGACGTAAACCGTTGCATCCGCTGTTGTGCCTGTGTAAAAGCTTGTCCCAACGGGGCACGCCGGTATGATAATCCGTTCGCCGCTTTCCTTCACGCGAACTTCAGCGACAGGAAAGAACCGGAATGGTTTATGTGATTTTTTTAAGGAGTTAAAGGAGTTAGAGGAGTTAAGAAGTTAAGGAGTTAAGAAGTTAAAGGAGTTAAGCCAATAGCGCTGCTGACAGTATCTAAAACCTAGTTCCTAGTACCTAGTCAACTAGTCATCTAAGAGAAAAGCCTTGTCAACTCGTCAACTGATATCTCGTCAACTATCTAAAATTCTCTGTATTTTAAATAACCATTTTATGACAAACAACAAACGAGTATTAGTAGGAATGAGCGGAGGCATCGACAGCTCTGCCACATGTATAATGCTGCAAGAGCAAGGCTATGAGGTGGTAGGGGTAACCATGCGCACATGGGACATTCCCTCACATTTTTCCTCTCCCGACCAGGAGCAACCCGATGAGGTATTGGAAGCACAGGCTGTAGCCGCGAAATTAGGCATTGAACACCATGTAGCTGATGTACGCGAAGAATTCCGGAAAGTCATCGTGCAATATTTCATTGATGAATACATGCGCGGACGTACTCCCAACCCGTGTGTGCTCTGCAATCCTTTATTTAAGGAACGCATCTTGTGTGAATGGGCAGACCGTACCGGCTGCCAATGGATTGCTACCGGACATTATTGCCGGCTGGAAGACCGGAACGGCTTACGTTATATCGTTACGGGAGACGACCCGATAAAGGACCAGTCGTATTTTCTCTGGAAACTTCCCCAAAGCATATTGAAGCGTATGCTTTTCCCTTTAGGCGGAATGACCAAGGAAGAAGTACGCGATTACCTGGCAGGAAAAGGTTTCGAAGCCAAGGCACGTGGCGGAGAGAGCATGGAAATCTGCTTCATCGACAAAGATTACCGCGACTTTCTGCGCGAGCATTGTCCCGATATCGACCAAAAGATAGGTCCGGGATGGTTTGTCGACAGCAAAGGGCTGAAACTGGGACAGCACCAGGGCTTTGCTTATTATACTGTCGGTCAGCGCAGAGGCCTGGGCATCGCATTGGGCGAGCCTGCTTACGTATTGAAAATCAATGCGGAGAAGAATACCGTCATGCTGGGCAACGTTGACCAATTGAAAACCCAATACATGCTGGTAGAGCCCCCCGAAGCCCCCGACCTGCAGGAATTGCTTGCCTCTTCTTGTCTTTCGGTACGCATACGTTACCGCAGCCGCCCCATTCCTTGCCGTGCCATCCAATTGGACAACGGCTGCCTGCTGGTAAAGTTTGAGACGGAAGCCTCTGCCATTACGCCAGGACAATCGGCTGTATTTTATGACGGCAACCGTGTATTGGGCGGAGGATTCATCGCTTCACAACAAGGTATCCATAAGATAGTTGCCGAAAAAAGTATGGAATTTGATAAAAAAGTGTGACAAGTGACCAAAAATCAGATGCTTTTTAATGCTATCTAAGAAGAAAAAAAGAAGATTAGAATAGCGAAAATGTGATAAAAAAGAAGCAAAGTATGTATTTTTTTTATAACTTTACTTTCGGTAAGCAATATCTGTATAACGTATAAACAAAAAAGATTATGAAACTGAGAAGAAACCTTACCGCACTCGTATTTGGATTAAGTACGATTGCAGTGTTTGCCCAAACCGGCAACACAGAGACACGACAGATTAAGGAAGAGGGAAAAACCGTGTTTAACCCACATTGGTTTATGCAAGTTCAGGCTGGAGCCTCTCATACTGTAGGAGAAGCTAAATTCGGAGACTTGATTTCGCCAGCTGCTGCATTGAATGTCGGCTATCAATTCACTCCTTTATGGGGATTGCGTGCCGGATTGAGCGGCTGGGAAGCCAAAGGTGCATGGACAAGTCCTAAAACCATCTACAAATATAACTATTTACAAGGAAATGTAGATGCAACACTTGATTTAGGTAACCTATTCTGTGGCTACTATCCGAAACGCTTCTTCAATGCCTACTTATTTGCCGGTATTGGTGTGAATGGAGCCTTTAATAACGATGATGCCATTGCTTTGAATGATGCGGGCCATAAATTGGAGTATTTGTGGCGCGACAATAAAGTAAATGTAGTAGGCCGTTTCGGATTGGGAACCAACTTACGCCTGTGCGACAATGTATTCTTCAATATTGAAGTGAATGCCAATACCATGTCAGATAAATACAATTCGAAGAAAGCTGGCAACTCTGATTGGCAATTCAACCTCTTGGGAGGATTTACATTCAAATTTGGAAAAACTTATACAAAGACAGAACCTGTTTACTACGAACCGACTCCAGCTCCTGCTCCGGAACCTGTCGTAGAAGAAAAGAAAGAAGAACCGGCTCCTGAACCTGTTGTAGAAGTACAACCGATGAAGCAGAACATCTATTTCGTTATCAATTCGTCTGAAATCCGTAGCTCGGAACAAAGCAAAGTCAGTGCCCTCATCGCTTACCTGAAGGAACACACCGATGCAAAAGTTTCATTGTGCGGATATGCTGATAAAAACACTGGTAACGCACGTATCAATAAGAAATTGTCGAAAGAACGTGCCGAAGCTGTAGCAGAAGCATTGAAAGCTCAAGGTATTGCAGCAGACCGTATTACTGTTGACTATAAGGGCGACACTATACAGCCATTCTCTACCATGGAAGAAAACCGCGTAACAGTTTGTATCGCTGAATAAAAAACTATTCTTTTCCTTAATCAGACTGTATCCTGTAGCACTTCTGCAGGATACAGTTTTTTTATATACCTACAGCATACTATGGGAATCTTATTGTCGAAAAGAAAATTGAAAAATGGGCGTTGTTCGCTTTATCTGGACTGTAACATCAATGGAAAAAGATACAAAGAAAGTTTAGGCATTACCCTCGAAGCGCCTACCAGCAAAGAAATACGTCTGGCTAACTGTGCCAAACTTCAATTGGCAAAGCTTTTGCGTGCCCAGCGCGAAATCGATTACCTTCATAATCATTATTGGTCACTATTGCCTCCGCTGTTCCATTCTCAAACCTCAAAAGAAGAAGGAGTGCCCGATGAACCTTCGCCTGATATCTTTTGGGTATCGATAGATTATCTCAATACGTATCGCCGGAAAGACAGGCGGGTGGCTCAGGCTGTATTCTCTTACCTGCGTCAGTTTCATCCGGCAGCTTTACCGGTCAATCACATTACACACGGATTCTGTACACGCTTTTTCTGTTTCTTGCAAGAAAGGCTTCATGGCAATACACCTGTCAATTATTTCAAAAAGTTCAAAATGTGCCTGGAATATTGTGTGGAGAAAAACCTGCTGCCAGACAATCCGGCCAAAGGCATCCGTTTGCCTCAATACAATGATGTGACTAAGGAAATCTTATCAGCCAAAGAACTGGTTAAACTCACTCTTACGCCTTGCCGCAATCCGGAAGTGAAACGGGCTTTCTTGTTTTCATGCCAAAGCGGACTGCGCTGGTGCGATGTGCAAGAACTATGCTATAAGAATATAGACTTTGCCCAAAGACATCTGACACTGGTGCAGAAGAAAGTAGCCGGACATTCACAGAAATCAGTGCTTCACCTTTACCTGAACGAAAATGCCATGCGCCTGCTGCAAGAATCACAAGGTACACCCGATGATTACATCTTCACTCTTCCGTCACATTCCTATTGTTTGCGCATCATCAATGAATGGACAGCACGTGCCGGACTACGCAAACATATCTCGTTTCATTGTGCACGTCACACCTTTATTACATCGATTATGGCAAGGGGAGCCAACATCAAGACGGCTGCTTCACTGGCAGGACACTCCAGCACACGGCATACAGAGAAATACATACATATCATCGACCAGCAGAAGCAACAGGCCGTAGAAAGTCTTCCGTCACTCCCCCTCGAAGCCGGGAAAAGTCCTTGTTAATTTCTCTATTTGATAACTTGTTGACACTTCAAAAGAGAATAAATACAAAAAAACACGTCAAATTTTCGAGAAATCAATCCTTTTTATATACTTTTGCGCTGTGTAATTAACAATCTTAATTTGAGATTATGAACGAACTGAAAGTAAGCCTTAAAAGAATAGCCGAAGACGGCTTTACACGCAACGACGAAATATTGTCTGATGCATCAAAAGCATTAATTCCGCAGATGGGATTCGAGTTGCTTTCTGATATTAAGAAAAATATGCTGACTATCGTAGCACATGTAGGTTATGTCACTCCCAATAAGGAGGTGGCTGCTGCGTTGCGTTTCCGTTTTTCACTGGAAGTAGACAGCTTGAGTAACTTGGAATATGTGACTAATCCGCAAAAAGGCACGCATCAATATAAATTCCCCAATGGGTTTATCGAAGCCGTATTGACCGATGTCTATGCCACAGCTCGTATATTGATGGCTCAAAAGCTGGTCGGAACCCGGTTGGAAAATGCTTACTTACCCTTCGGAGGAGCAGGTAGTCTGATCCGCATGATGCAGAAAAAATAAATAAAAACTATTTTTCCCTATACAAACGGTTGCAGAGGACAAATAAATTATGTCTTCTGCAGCCGTTTTTTATCTCATCATATATTTGATACACTCAAATTCACGTTATCTAAGCATTCGATTTCTTGACCTCATTATTTTTTAGCATGCAAAAATTCGTTTGGTGCTTCAAGGAACAAAGACGAGTTGCGTAGACTTGCGTGGAAGGTATTGATGACGTCCGGAATCGCCACCAAAGCCAATTGCTTCCCCGATGCATCTGACTGCATTTGCTGGAAGATTAATAATCTTACAGCCGGAAGATTAATAATCTTATCGCTTGAAGATTATTAATCTTATCAGAAACGAAGCTATCTGCTCCGTTGTAGGCAGCAGGATGTGCAGGCGGTTTTTAAACCTTGTCATGAATAGATTTCAGCGTGAACAAAGTACTTGAAATTGTAAAGACAATATCATCGGTAACAAGCAAGCTACATCCCGCACTCGGATCTTGTTGCTGACCTCCGAACAGCAACGTCTCACATCCCTGCTGACAGCTCATGTCTAAATCGGGTGTCCCATTGATGAAGTCAGGAGCATTCGATTTGTTTACTTAATTTACCGTTTATTCTTTTTAACATTCCTGCTTTTATCCTCTTTCTCCCGTGAAATGCCTGTGAGGCTTAGTTCAGCTTTTAGACTACAAAACCGGAACGTTTTCGGCACATTTTATGCTTTTCTCAGGCTACAGAACCACTTAATGTACTTATTCTCAACAGATTAAACGTTCACGTTTATGTAGCCGGCGCGGCTACTGACGTGGCTGTTTCGGGCTTTTCGCCAAGTCAGGCTG
>ENA-UOIW01000273-UOIW01000273.1-human-gut-metagenome-genome-assembly--contig:-P58-NODE-273-length-47818-cov-9.713230_pt1 | contig 47818 bp, 42 predicted proteins | sample MGYA00242334_ERZ723881 | MGnify/ENA metagenome assembly ERZ723881 | reverse complement strand
CTGGCCCGCTGAAAAATTTTTTAGACTTTTTTAGCATTTACCCTTGACAAACGGCGACCGTGGGAAATTTTATCGCTTTAAAGTTATATATTTTGACGAGAGGGAGAAAGAACATGACACTTGCTGAGCTATCCACGGAGTACGAGATCAGCGCGGGGCTGATCTCCGGGCGGCTGGCGGAGCTGCGGCTGGCCCTGCGGCAGGAGGGCGACGCGGAGGCGGCCTGCCGCCTGCGGCGGCGCATTGAGACGCTGCGGCCGCTGCTGACCCAGTGCCGGAAGCTGTCGCGGCTGACGGCCCACTACTACGACCCGGATTTCTGCCGCTATGACGAATACAGCCTATGACATCATGGACCGGGCCGGGCTGGAGCACTGGCTCAGAGAGACGGCGGGGGACAACAGCCAGCGGCGGGAGCGGCTGCGGCGCAACCTGCGGCGGGCCATGAAGCGGGAGCTGACGCCCCGGCAGCAGGAGATCATGGCGCTGTACTTCTTCGAGAACCGGTCCATGTCGGAGATCGCGGCGCTGCTGGGTGTCAACAAGTCCACCGTGTCCCGGTGTCTCCGCCGGGGGCAGGAGCGGCTGCGGCATTTTTTGGAGTACAGCCTGTGAGGAGAACGAAAAAAGCCTTGACAAGCGGCGGTCTGATAGAGATAATGCCGGTACAGGACTATTTATACGCAGGAGAGGAGCGGAGGCGCTTGTATACAAAGCTGATGCACAACAAGGGGCTGCGCCTGGTGGGCGGACTGCTGGGTTCGCTGCTGATGAGCGTGGCCATCAACGTATTCATCGTGCCCCAGGGGCTGTACGCCGGCGGCGCATACGGCCTGTGCCAGGTCATACGTACACTATTGCAGACAAAGCTCGGGGTGGAGGCCTCCTTCGACCTGGCGGGTGTGCTGTACTTCTTTATGAACATCCCGCTGTTCCTGCTGGCGTTCCGGACGCTGGGGCGGACGTTCTGCCTGAAGGCAGGGATCTGCACCGTGTCCAACTCCGTGTTTTTGGCGCTGATCCCCTCCCCTGCCGTGCCCATTATCCCCGACCCGCTGACAAGCTGCATGATAGGCGGCATTCTGGTGGGCTTCGCCGCCGGGCTGGTGCTGACCTGCGGCTGCTCCACCGGCGGGCTGGATATTTTGGGGCTGTATCTCAGCAAGAAGAACAACAAGTTCACCGTGGGGCGGTTCTGCATCTCCTTCAACGTGTGCCTGTACCTGCTGTGCTTTATCCTGTTCGACGCTACCACGGCCATCTACTCCGCCATCTACAACGTGCTGAGCAACCTGTTTCTGGACAGGCTGCACCGGCAGAATGTGTCGGTCCAGCTGCTGATCTTTACCAAGTCCACGGCCCCGGCGCGTCCGAACTACATCATGGAACAGCTGGATCGGGGCGTGACATACTGGCAGGCCAAGGGCGCGTACACCGGTGACGACGTGCAGGTGCTGTGCGTGTGCCTGTCCAAGTACGAGATCGACACGCTGAAGCAGGTCATCCGGGACATCGACCCCAACGCATTCTTCGTGATGCAGGAGGGCGTCCGGGTGGAGGGCAACTTCAAGCGGCATTTAGGATAATAAAAAAAGAAGCGGCTGCGCCGCTTCTTTTTTTATTCTTTCTTCCCGGAGACATTGGCCGCGAACACACAGACCAGGATCAGCACCACGCCCAGCGCCTGCCAAAGGGAGAAGGTCTCCTTCAGCAGCACCACGCCGGCCAGCACCGACACCACGGTGGTCACGTTGGAGAACAGGGACGCCTCGGTGACGGTGAGATGGCTGTTGGCAAAGTTCAGCAGGCCGTAGGCCACGCCGGAGGACAGGATGCCCAAATACACCACCGCCAGCCAAAAATCACCGCTGCGGGCCGGCTCGAGGATGAGGGGGCTGGTCGGGCCGCCGGCCTGAAGCAGCGCCACGGGGACGAACACCACCATGCCCACCAGGAACATGACGTAGGTCATCTCGAAGGGGGTGAACTGACGGGCGGCGCTATGGCTGACGCCGTAGTACACCGTGTCGCTGAGCATGGTCAGCAGCAGAAACAGCAAGCCCAGGGCGGAGATCATCACCGCGCCGCCGGCGGAGATCAGCGCCACGCCGCCCACCGCGCCCAGGGCGCACAGCACCTGCTTCACCGTGACGCGCTCGTGGAGCACCAGCACGTCCATAAGGATGCAGCACACGGGCACGGCGGCAATGATGGTGCCGGCCACGGCAGAGGACGTGTAGAGGATGCCGTAATTCTCAAAGATGAAGTAGGCCACCGGCTGAACCAGTCCCAGCAGCACCAGACGGCCCACCGGCTTGTGATACAGGTTGAAGGCGAAGAGCTTTCTCCCCCGGAGCTTGCCCGCCAGGGCGTTGACGGCGATGGCCAGCGTCATGGCCGCCACGGCCACCGTGAAGCGGAAAGCCAGCAGCACCGAGGGCTGGGCCACGGCCAGGGCCAGCTTGGAGAACATGAAGCTCATGCCGAAGATGACGGAGGCGACCAGCGCGGCCAGCAGACTGAGGATATGGATTTTTTCTTGTTTCATGGGACACCTCCCGTGCGAAATGGCGATCGCAGTGTATGATACCACAGAATAGCGGAAATGGCAAGAACACGCCGCCCGAGGGGGGTCGGGCGGCGTGTTCTTGAAGGGGAAGGGGGGAAAAACAAAGGGGATTCCAATTTGTGAGATCGGATTTAACGGAGAAACGGGGGATGCTTACTTGGCCAAACGGCTGACAACACCCACTACCACCAGCAGCGCAGCCAGCGCAGCCAATACCAGGTTCAGTGCCATTTCCAGCGCCTCCTTTCTTGTCAGTTCCTTAACTTGACTATACTGTACCACGATGCCGCTCAAATGTAAAACGCATCATTTTCATCAACTTGATGAAAAAAAGTTTGCAGTTGCCAGGGAGGGGTGGTAGAATGTAGGCACAAAGGGGGAATGGGCCATGAGCGTGACCAAATATCAGATATTCCTGAAAACGGTGGAAAAGGGCAGCTTTACGGCGGCGGCCCGGGAGATGAATTTCACCCAGTCCGGCGTGAGCCACGCCATCTCCTCGCTGGAGGAGGAGCTGGGGGTGACGCTGCTGGTGCGCAGCCACGGCGGCGTGACACCCACGGCGGACGGACGGGCGCTGACGCCGTACTTTGAGGAGATGTGCGCCCTGCAGCACCGGCTGGAGCAGCACGCGGCGGATCTGCGGGGGCTGGAGACGGGCCTTGTGCGGGTGGCCACGTTCACCAGCGTGTCGGAAAAGTGGCTGCCGGGGATGCTGAAAACGTTTCAGGAGCAGTACCCGCGCATCGAGTTTGAGCTGCTGCCCTCCAACTTCAACAACGAGATCTCCGACTGGATCCTGCGGGGCAAGGCGGACTGCGGGTTCATATCCCTGCCCACCCCGGCGGAGAAGTATCTGGACTGCTGGCTTCTGCAGCGCGACCAGTGGAAGGTCATCATGCCCTGCGATCACCCTATGGCGGGGCGGCAGCCCTTCCCGCCGGAGGCGCTGGCCCAGTACCCCATGATACTGCTGGACGAGGGAGACGACTACGAGATACAGGCCATCTTCGACCACTACCACATCCAGCCGCAGATCCAGTACACCGTGCAGCAGGATCAGACGATCCTGGCCATGGTGTCCAGCGGCCTGGGCATCAGCATCATGGAGGAGCTGATGCTGCACCGGTGCGCCTACCCGCTGGCTTCCAGCACGCTGCCCAGGGTGTTCCACCGGGACATCGGCATCTGCGTGAAGGACAAAAACGCGCTGTCCCACTCCACACAGGTATTCATCAACCACGTGCGGCGGTGGGTGCTGTGGAACTTCCCGGAGGGCTGGAACGCACCCCGGCCGCAGGAGCGATAACGGAATACGCAACGAAACGCCGCCCCTCGCCGTCAGTATAGGCAGGAGCGGCGTTTTGCCGCGGAAAGGAGCTATACATCATGAAAAGGATGATCACATTGCTTTTGGCGCTGGTGCTGGCGCTGAGCCTGGCTGCCTGCGGTCAGAAGGAGGACAACATCGGCGGGGATACGGCCGGCGATCAGTCCGTGGACCTGCGGGCGGCATACGAGGCGGGCATCAAGCAGGTGCAGGATGAGCTGGGCGACAACGCGCCGGTGCTGCTGGAGGAGACCGCCGTGGAGCTGCTGAACAGCTACTACCCCGGCCTGGAGAACGCCAAGCTGAAGCAGGGCGTGTTCTTTATCTCCCCCACCGCCACCTCCTGCGAGGTGTCCATGGTGGAGGCGGAAAGCGCCGCCGACGCGGAGCTCGTGCGCCAGAGCTTCCAGGCACGGGTGGACAGCATGGCCAACGACACCACGTACCCCGACGAGGCCGCCATGTGGAAGAACTGCGCCACCGTTACCGTCAACGGCAATTATGTGGTGCTGGAGGTGCTGCCGGAGGGCTGCACCGTACCGGACGCATTTCTGGCGAAATTCTAAAGAGCGTAGGTGGATTTTCTCCTTTCTCTGTGCTATGATGGTCTGACCGACAGACAGAGAAGGGAGACCCATCCATGGACGACGCCCAGATTATAGAGATCTTTTTCCGCCGCGACCCGGCGGCCATCGACGCCGTGCAGCAGCGCTACGGCAAGCGGTGTCTGGCCGCGGCGTGCCATATCCTGCCCGACAGCCGGGACGCGGAGGAGTGTGTCAGTGACGTGTGGCTGCGGCTGTGGAACGCCATTCCGCCGGAGCGGCCGCGGTCGCTGGCGGCGTATATCGCCACCGTCACCCGGCGCGTGGCGCTGGACAAGTGCGACTATAACAAGGCGGCCCAGCGGCGCAGCGACCTGACGCTGGCCTTCGACGAGCTGGAGGGCTGCCTGTCCGGGCCGGACGAGGCCCAGGCCGCCGTGGAGCGGCAGGACTTCGGCCGGGTGCTGAACGACTTTCTGCGCACCCTGACCCGGCAGAGCCGGACGTTCTTCGTCCGGCGGTACTGGTACGGCGAGAGCATCCGCGAGATCGCCGAGAGCTGCGGCGCGGGGGAGGAAAGGATCAAGTCCTCCCTGTTCCGCACCCGGCAGCGGCTGCGGAAAACCTTGGAAAAGGAGGGGATGCTGTGAACGAGAAGCGGTTCAAGCGGTGGATGGACGCCATTGACGATGAATTCTTAGCGGAAGCCCAGCGTCCCTTGCCCCATGCCTCCGCCGGACGGCGCTGGGGCGCGCTGGCGGCCTGCCTGTGTGCGGCGGCGCTGGCCCTGGCCCTGTGGCAGCTGTGGAGCGGAAACACCGCCTCCGAAGACGCGGCGGACGACAACGGCGGCGCGGCCTTCTCCGCCCTCTGCGCCGCACCCCAGGCAGAGCAGCTGAGCGCCTCGCTGGCGCTGCCGGAAAACGCGGCACTGCTGACGGACTATGACCTGTGGCGGGACGAGAGCGGTGCTGTCACCGCCGCGTCCTGCACGGTGGAGATAGACGGTCTGGATTACAGCTACGGCGCGGTCTACACCACCTCTCCCCTGCCCGCCCCGGACGGCTCGCTGCCCGGCGTGAGCTGGCAGATGGGCGGCCTGACGCTGCTGGTGTACGACGACGGCGCGGTGGGCTGGTACAGCGAGAGCAGCGGCATCCAGTGGTACTGCACCGCCGACGACAACGGTGAAACGCTGGTGACGGCCTTTGCCATGATCAGCGCCCAGGCCTACACCGTGCCCACCGCGCCGGAGGGCGCGGCGGTGCTGGGCTACGACCTGTTGGAGCTGGAGGGCGAGACGGTGACGGAGGTGACGTTCGCCGCAGACGGGCAGACATGGCGTTACCGCATGATGCCCACGATGGACGTGACGGAGCGCATCCCGGACATCTCCGGGTACACCGGCGGCCAGCAGACGGCGGAGGGGCAGGTGCGCTGGTGCGCCGCGTCCCTGCGCTGGGACGAGGGCGGCACAGGCTGCATCATCTGGAAGGACGTCGCGCCGGGGCTGGCGTACAGCCTGACGGTGGACGGCGGCGCGTCGGAGGCCCTGCTGAACGACATGGCGGCCCGGGTGTTCCAGCCCGCCCAGGGAGAAGAATAAGCAAGAGCAGACGCGAAAGCGCCGCCCTTTTGGGCGGCGCTTTTCTGTTCTCTCTTACCACCCCGGCGTGCCGCGGAGGTACATATAGTAGGGCTGGGCATAGTCATTACGGATGTTCTCCGGCCAGCTCAGGGGCCGGAGCAGCTCGTACATCACGCCCTGGGTCAGGGTGTCCAGATCCTTGCCGTCGCTGCGGAAGGAAAAGCTGTAATACGTCTCACCGTACCGGCAGAGGTTGGTACGCAGGTCTGCCGCCAGTGTAACGGTGCTGCCGTCGGCGCAGAACAGGATGATCTGGGCGTGGGGATCGAAGCCCTCCGGCTCGCCGGCCAGCAGCTTGGGGTGACGGAAGCGCCGGGCCAGCTCCCGGACGCTGTTCTGATCGGTGATGGCCACATGATAGCGCTGATAGCTCGGCGCGTCGCCCAGCCACACCACCGCCGAGACCACGTCGTCAGGGGAGATGGTCAGCTGCTCCGCCGTGATGGTCTCCGTGTCCTCCGGGGACGGCGGAGCGCCAGGGCGGTCCCAGCCGCCGAACAGATCGGGGAAGCTCTCCCGGTAGTAGGGCGGCCAGTTGTCCGCGTCCAGCAGCCACTGCATCAGGTCCTGCGTGTCGGCGGCGCGGTCCTGGCCTTCCTCGCGGAGGGCAAAGCTGTAGTACACGTTGTTCAGCCGGTAGATATTGGCGCTGAGGTCCACCTCCATGGGCGTGACCAGTCCGCCGGCATACAGGAAGCAGAACCGGACGGCCTCAAAGGTCTCGGGGGCATCGGCGCGCTTCGCCGCGCTCTGGAACAGGGCGGAGACCTCCCGGATGGCCGTCTGGTCGGTGAGGGTGAACGGGAAGCCTGTGCCCACCTGGAGCTCCAGACACTGGAGCTGCTCCCGGTCCTGAAGGACGGTACACACCACGGCGTCGGGCTGCTCGGCGGCGGTGGGGGCGCGGCCCTCGTCATCCTGCCCGAGCTTGTCGGTGCCAGTCTGGGCAGTATCGTCCGGCAGGTCGGTGCGGGCCGGGGTGTCGGCCTTTCCGCAGGCGGCGAGCAGCAGCAAGAGCGCCGCCAGCAGCGGCAGCAGCCGTCTCTTCTTCATAGGGGACACTCCTTTCTCACGGTATGGGCTCAGTATACCGGAACGGGTCGTAAAATGGGTTACAGCCGGGCAACGAATGTGTTACAAAACGGAAAAAGGAACGGCCGCCTGCGGCCGTTCCTTTTCTGCCATACGCTTATTCTCTCCGCAACGCCTCGATGGGGTTCAGCTTGGAGGCCTTCATGGCGGGGACAAGGCCGAACACCACGCCGATGATCGTGGAGAAGGCCACGGCGATGATGCAGGCCGGCACGCTGATGGCCACCGGCGTGCTCATGATGTGGGACAGCATCTCCGCCAGACCGATGCCTGTGGCCACGCCCAGGATACCTCCCATACTGGTCAGCACGGCGGCCTCCGTCAGGAACTGCCACAGGATGCGGCTCTGCTGCGCGCCGATGGCGATCTTCAGGCCGATCTCGCGGGTGCGCTCCGTCACGGACACCAGCATGATGTTCATGACGCCGATGCCGCCCACCACCAGGGAGATGGCGGCGATCCAGATGAGCTGCTTGTTGGTGGCCTCGGACAGGCTCTGCAGGTCGCTGGCCTGCTGGAGCAGGTCCTTGGACTGGTACTTGTACTTATCCGTGGAGATCACGTTCTCGTTCAGGTACTTGGCCACGTTGTCGCCGGCCTTGGTCATGTCGTTGGTGGATGTGGCGCGGATGGCCACGGACTGGGGTTCATCGTAGCGGTAGGCCACGGACCAGGTCACATCCGGGATAAACATCGTGCCGGAGGTGTTGCCAGAGTACATCCAATAGTCCTGATAGCTGTTGATGACCGGCTCGGCGGCGGAGCGGGGGGACACCACGCCCACCACCGTGTAGGGCATACCCTGGATCTCCACCGTGCCGCCGATGGGGTTGCGGCCCTCGAACAGAGACCGGGCGGTCTTGGCGTCCAGCAGCGCCACGCAGCGGCGGTTTTCAAAGTCGGCGGCGGTAAAGGCGCGGCCATAGTTCACCGCGTAGTCCACGGCGGGCAGATAGTTCTCGTCCACGCCGTACAGCGAGCCGCTGAAGGCGGTGTTTCCCACGTAGACGTTCTCGCTCCACGAGCGCTGGTAAAACAGGGACACGGTGTCCACACAGTCCAGCTTCTCCATCTCGGAGCGCATATCGCGGGTGATGGGCTGGATGCCGTCGGGCAGGGCGGCGTAGCTCAGGTCGGCCTCGTAGTTGTCCTGCATAAGCTGCACGCGCACCACGTTGTTGCCCGCGCCGATCAGGTTCTGCTTGATCTGCTCATTTGTGCCCTGAATGGTGGACACGATGGTGATGATGGCGGCGATGCCGATGATGATGCCCAGCATGGTCAGAAAAGAGCGGAGCTTGTGACTCCATACGCCCTGAAAGGCGAGATTTATATTTTCACCCATTGTCCCGCCTCCTTACATTCCGCTATACAGCTGATCCGCGGTGGCTTCCTTGGTATGTGCGCCCTCCACCACGTCGCGGCCATAGGGGAAGGCCACGTAATCCTCCAGCGTCAATCCGCCCCGGATCTGGGTGTAGCTGCCCCACAGGTCGCGGCCCGTCTGCACCCAGCGCTTCTCCAGCTTATCGTTCTCGTCCCGCACCATAACGTAGCTCTTGCCGTTCTCGGAGCGGAGGAAGAAGCTCTGTAAATACATGCTGTTGGCGGCATCGGCCTTCGCCGACTTCTGATACTGCATCTCCACGTAGTCATAGGGCTGGAGATTGGCGTCCTCGCTGACGAACACCTTGAAGGGGTAGTAGGACACGTTGCTGTTGCCATCGCCCCAGTTGCTGCCGTTCTGCGTGGGATAGCTGTCGATGGACACGATCTTGCCCTCGCAGCTCACGCCGGTGCGCCAGCTGCTGATCTGCACCGTGTCGCCGATCTTCACGCTGCCCAGGTCCATCTCGCTGAGCGTGCCGGTGACGTAGTAACCGCCGCCGCCGGACACCTCCACCACGGCCTCGTTGCTGTTATAGGCCTCCGTGGCGTTCCGAACCGCCTTCACCGTGCCGTCGAACTCGGCGTACACGTTGCCGTCGCCCAGCTCGCTCTGCTTCTTCTCCAGGTCCAGCTTGGCGACCTTCATGCTCGTCTCCAGCTGGTTGACCTCCTTATATTTCTCGCCGATGGCGATGTCCAGATCGTGCCAGCTCATGGCGCTGTCCACCAGCTCCTGCACCCGCTCCACCTTCTGCTCCAGCTTCTTGATGGTCTCGCTGTTGTAGGTGTGGCCAGGGTCTTTATACTCCGGCAGATTCGTCACCAGCTGTACGTCCTGGGTGATCTCATAGGCGGTGGCGCTGACCTGCCGGTAGTTCTCCGTCACCCGGACGCCCCAGTTGGCCTGGATATAGCCGCCCACCTTGTCGCCGCTGCGCTGGACCAGCACGATGTTCGTCTCCAGCTTCGGCGTCGTCTCGCTGACCCGCAGGCGTCCGCCGAAGCCGCTGAGCAGACGCTCCCCCGTCAGCTCGGAGGTGCTGGGCCAGGCGTAGTAGTAGACCTTGTACTCCTGGCCGTTCTTATCCTTCAGCGTCTTGGTGTCCAGCAGCTGCTCCGTCACCGGATCGTTGGAGTTGTAGCCCGTCTGCTTGTCATACTTGGCCTTCTCCTCCTCCAGCTGCTTTTTCAGCTTATCCAGCTCCGGCTCCAGCTCCTCCTTCCGCTTGGCCTTCTGCAGCAGCTTCAGGTCGTCCTTGGCCTCCTGCAGCTGGCCCGCCTGGCGGTCGTATTGGATTCTGGCCCGCTCCACCTCCGTCTCAGACAGGGTGGTGTCGTAGCTTATCAGCTTCATGCCCTTTTTCACCTGCTCCCCCTCGGTAACATAGACCTTGCTCACCGTTTGGGTAGAGGAAAGGAATATCTTCTGCAGATTATCCGTGGTCACAGAGCCGCTGGTGTTGGACGTGTCGCCCCAGTAGTCGGTCATGGAAAAATCGCTGACGGCGTACACGTCCACGTCGCCCCGCTGGGCGTTGCGGGCGATGGTCAGCCCGCCCCACACCGCGCCGCAGACGGCCACGGCCACGGCGGCGATGATAATGGTCTTTTTCAGCTTTTTATTCATACTTGTCACCTCCCGACAGAACACCGTCGCGGATGGTCATGATGGTGTGTGCGTGGTGGGCAATATTGTGGTCGTGGGTGATCATGATGATGGTCGAGCCCTTGTCGTGGAGCTGCTGGAACAGCTCCATCACCTGTGCGCCGCTGGCGCTGTCCAGCGCGCCGGTAGGCTCGTCGGCCAACAGCAGCTTAGGATCGCCCACGATGGCCCGGGCGATGGCCACACGCTGGCACTGGCCGCCGGACAGCTGATCGGGCCGGTGATCCACCCGGTCGCTGAGCCCCACGGTGTCCAGGGCCGCCCGGGCGCGCTCCAGCCGCTCCGCCTTCTTCACGCCGCCGTACAGCAGCGGCAGCGCCACGTTGTCCAACGCCGTCAGCTTGGGCAGCAGGTTGAAGGACTGGAACACGAAGCCCAGCTCCTTGTTCCGCACCTCTGCCAGCTGCTTGTTGGTGCATTGGGTGATGTCCCGCCCGCCCAGCAGATAGCTGCCGCTGGTGGGCACGTCCAGACACCCGATCAGGTTCATCAGTGTGGTCTTTCCGCTGCCGGAAGGACCCATGATGGCCAGGTACTCCCCCTCCTCCACATCCAGATTGATGTTCTTCAGGATGTGGTTCACGGATTTGCCCATGGGGTAGTCCTTGCAGATGTCACGCATTTCAAGGATCATAGTCAGCCCTCCACAGCCGGCATGGTGACTACGCCGCTGTCGTCGCCATCGACGCGCTGGCCGCCGTCGACGTAGCCGCCCTCATCCGTAGGGATGTCCGCCGAGCCGTCGATCATGCCGCCGTCCACACCGCCGTTCGTGCCGGGATCAAAGGTGGCGTCGTCATAGGTCACGCAGGTCATACCGGCCTTCAGGCTCTCGTCGGGGAAGGCGATGTAGTCCTCCGCCGTCAGGCCGTCCAGCACGGGATATGTATCCGTGTCGGCGTTGTACTCGCCCAGCTTCAGGTCGCGCTTTTCCAGCTTGCCCTTGCTGCTCTGCGCCCACACCCAGGGCTTGCCGTCCGGGTCATTGATGAAGTAGGACGGCAGGTTGATGGCGCTGGCGTCCTGCTCCGCGTCCTGGCCGTAGTCCGGCTCGATATAGACGTGCTGCCCCAGCAGCAGGCCGTCGCTGGTGTCCAGCGCCACGTAGAACGGGTACTTGCTGGACAGGCTGGTGTCGCTGTCATAATAGCTCTGCTGCTGGGCGGGGTTGTTCCAGTCCACCGTCTCGATGCTGCCCTTCCACGTCTGGTCGCTGACGCGGGAACGAATGATGACATCCGTCCCCTCCCGCAGGGCCGAGGCGTTGTTCTCGTTGACGTAGCCCTTGACCCGGAAGCCGCCGGTCTCCACGATGGTCATGAAGGGCAGGGCGTTGCCGTTGTTGTCCGTGCCGCCGCTTTCATTGATGGCCTGCACCTCGCCGGCCACCTCGGACTTAACGGCGGCGTTCTTCAGGTTGCTCTGCACCTTCTCGATCTCCTTCTTCTTGGAGGAGATATTGCTCTTGTAGGTCAGGATGTCCACATTGGCCTCCCGGATCTGGAGGGTATACTCCCGGCGGGCATTGTCGTCCGTGGTCTGATCCCGCTGCTGCTCCAGGTCGGCCTTTTCGCTCTCCCGGTTCTCCAGCTGGTTCTGCTGCTGCTCCAGCTCCAGCTGGGCCTGCTCCAGATTCCGCTGGAGTTCGCTCAGATCGTAGACGAACAGCACGTCGCCCACCTTCACCGCGTCGCCCACCTTCACCTTGATGGTGTCCACGCTCAGGGAGTCGTCCTTCTTGATCTTCGTCTCACCCAGGGGGCTGACGATGCCGGCAAAGCGGTCCGCCAGGCCCACAGAGCCCAGCCCGCAGATCATGGATACCGACTGGACCGAGGCCTCGCCCTCCGCCTGGCTGCACCCGGGCAGCAGACCCAGAAGCATCACCAGTGCCAGCAAAAATGCAGCTTTTTTCATGTCTTTTCTCCTTTTTCGCCATTTCTCACCGCGCCTGTTCCGGGGGTGCGCGGTCATGTGCTTGCCTATATAGACGGCGCGGCGAGGAAAAACGTTCCGTATTCCTGCCAAAAATCGCCGCCTTATCTCTCCTATCATAGCATGACAAGCGCCGTCTATTCGTGAACAAATTGTGAACGAGAGCTTAAGGACTGCCTAAAAAAAGGAGACAATCCGGTGACAAAAGCGGCGCAAAACGGCGCAGAATATTGACAGCACCGCGCCCTGCGTTTTATTATTAGGTATCTGTAGCTTCTCCGGGAGGTGGATACCCATGGCAGAGAGCAGCATCGTGCGCTCCGTGGCCAAGGCGATGGAGCTTTTGCAGCGGCTGAGCGACAGCGCCCAGCCCCTGACGCTGACAGAGCTGGCCCGTCAGGCCGGCCTGCCCAAGACCACGGCCTTCGGCCTTTTGAACACACTGCGGCAGTACGACGCCGTGACCCAGACGGCGGACGGACGCTACGCCCTGGGCCTGCGGCTGTTCGAGTTCGGCTGCCGCGTCAGCCGCGGCTGGGAGATCACGGATGCGGCCCGGCCCTTCCTGGAGCATCTGGCCGCCCAGACCCAGTCCTCGGCGGTGCTGTCCGTCCACGAGGGCGGCCACATCATCACCATCGACCAGGTGGAGAGCGCCAGCGCCCTGCGGGTGGTGTCTGACGTGGGCGGGCGGCTGCCCGTGTACTGCACGTCCCAGGGCAAGGTCTTTCTGGCCTCCATGTCCCGCTCCCAGGTGCTGGCCCTGCTGGGCCGCCAGCCGCTGACGGCCTGGACGCCCCACACCATCACCGACCCGGAATCGCTGCTGGCCGCGCTGGAGCAGGTGCGGCAGCAGGGCTACGCCGTCGAGGACGGCGAATACCGCATCGGCCTGCGCTCCATCTCCGCGCCGGTACACAGCGTGGACGGCGCGGTGCGCTGCGCCGTGGGCGTGGTGGGGATGTTCCGCAGCACCCGGTCCGACGAATTCCGCCAGGCGGTGCGCCAGGTGGTGTCCGCCGGCGAGATGCTGTCCGCTGCCCTGGGTTATCAGAAAAAAGAGGTGTGAGCCATGAACAAGAAACGCATACGGCAAATGGACCTGGCCCTGCGCCGCCGACTGGCGGACCGCAGCGCCGCCGACTGGCTGGCCGGCCGGGAGCAGCTGCTGGCCCGGCCGGAGGGGGACAGCTATATGCAGCGGTTCGCGCCGCTGTTCAACGGCACGCGGCTGCGCTGCGCCGACGTGCTGGAGCTGTGCCGTCCTGAGCTTTCTCTGCTCTGCCCCAGCGACCCGGCAGAGGGCTGGCTGGCCTATACCTACGACTTCGCCCGGCGTCTCCTGTACCCGGAGCGGGAGCAGGACGAGCCCTGCGCCTCCGGCGCTGTGTTCTTCCTGTCCGTGCTGCAGGTGCTGTTCGCCGCCGAGGGGGAGCTGCTGCCCCACCACCCAGCCAATACCATTGATTTTCTCACGGAGGAGGAGCTGGCGGACAGCGCCTGCGCCCCGTCCTATGCCAAGCTCCTGCGCCAGTGGAAGCGGGAGTACATCTACGAGCTGATGCGCCTGGGGCTGGAGGTGACGCCCTTCCGCACGCTGGAGCATATCGCCGGGGTACACCATGTGGCCCTGACGGCGGCCCGCGCCCTGCACCGCAGCGGCACGGCGGTGGACCTGGCACTGGTGTCCGGCGCGGCCGCCGGCCACGACATCGGCAAGTTCGGCTGCAGGCCCGGCGAGCGGGTGCCCTACCTGCACTATTACTACACCGACCTGTGGTTCCGACGCCGCCGCATGACGGACATCGGCCACATCGCCGCCAACCACTCCGTATGGGATTTAGAGCCGGACTACCTGTCCGTGGAGGCGCTGCTGCTGATTTACGCCGACTTCCGGGTGAAGCAGCTCCACGACGAACAGGGCCGGGAGATCACCCGCATCTCGTCCCTGGACGAATCGTTCCAGGTGATCCTGTCCAAGCTGGACGACGTGGACGGTGAGAAGAAGAAGCGCTACACCCGGGTCTACGCCCGGCTGCAGGACTTTGAGCGCTACATGATCGACCGGGGCGTGGACGTGACGCTCTGCGGCGGTGACACCGCCCCCCTGCCGGAAAAGCACGCCGCGCTGATGACCGACGACGAGGCACTCCACGCTCTGACCATGCGCTGCGTGTCCCACAACATAGAGCTGATGGCCCGGCTCACCGGCCAGCGGAGCTTCGCCCGGCTGCTGGAGCTGGCCCGGGGCGAGACGAACTGGCGGCGTCTGCGCGCCTACCTCAGCGTATTCGAGAGCTACTCCCTCTACCTGCATATCCCCCAGAAGCTGCTGACGCTGACGTTCCTCTACGAGCTGCTGATGCACCGCGAGGGTGACATACGCCGTCAGGCGGCGGCGCTGCTGGGTGAGATCATCGCCGGCTTCCATGCCGGCTACGCCAAGGAGCGCCCCCAGGGCAGCCGTCCCGACCCCCGCTCCGCCACCGATGTAGAGCAGTGGAGGCTGTATCTGGACAAGATGCTCTATCCCGACCACAAGCTGATGCCCCAGCACCGCCGCTGGATCAGCTACGCCCTGAAATTCGCCGTAAGCTCTCTCCTGAGCCACGCCCCCGGGCGGGAGGAGCACTTCCTCGCCCCGGTGTTCGCCTACTACCGCCGTCCGGAGGAGACGGAGGACGGCGTGGCCTTCCAGCTGCTGGACACGGCGGCGGCCTTGCCGGACGCCGCCCTCTCCCCCGTCCACGCCCGGGAGCTGTGCGATTTTGCGGTGTTCATGTGCCGCCGGGAGGATCTGACGGTGCGGCTGGCCGCCGTGCTGCTGCTGGACCGGCTGCACCGGCTGTACCCGGCGCTGCCCGGCCCGCTGGAGGCCATCGCCGCCGTCCGCTGCGATGACAGCGCCACCCTGCGCTGGCTGCGGGACGACCTGCTGTCCGGCGGCGGGCCGCTGCTGCTGCCGGAGGACGTGGTGTCCGAGATCTTTCTGGACAATCTCAAGACCGCTACCCCCTGGATCACCAAGCAGGCCAACCTGCGCCTGCTCACCGACTTTGCCCGCAGCGGGAAAAGCCCGGCGCTGCACATCGCCACCCACCTGTCCAACCTCATCAAGGTCAGCGACCGGGTGACGGTGCGCCACAGCGCCGGCAGCGCCCTGCTGGAGCTTGCCCCCCGGCTCACCGCCGACCAGCGCAACGAGGTGGCGGTGGAGCTGTGCCGCGGGCTGGAGCTGGGACAGCAGGAGTTCACCAAGTATATCCCCGACTACCTGGGACGCTTCGCCCTGTGGCTGCCGCCGGCGGAGCTGAACGAGGTGCTGGACGACCTCCATGTGAATCTCAGCTCGTCGGACAGCCGCGTCACCGCCTCCGTGCTGGACACGGTGGGCGTCATCTACGAGGAGTACGACGTCTACCGCGCCCGTTTCCCGGAGACGGACGAGGCCTACCGCCGCCGCCGTGAGCGGCTGCTGGGTATGCTGATGCGCGGCCTGTGCGGCATTGACGACGCCACCCGGCAGGAGGCCATGTTCGTGCTGGGCCGCCATGTGTTCGGCTCGCAGGAGCTGAGCCGCCACGAGAAGCGCCGCGCCTTCCTGCTGACGGAGCGAAAGCTGCTGGCCGCCCATTACGAGACCCCCGACCGGGAGCTGACGTTCTACTACCGGGCCTTCATGCTGGGCAAGCTGTACCGCTTCATCACCGAGGAGCGGCTGTTCCACGGCGGGTTCGACTTCGGCCCGCCCCGGCCCGTGGCCTTCTTCCCCGGTACGTTCGACCCCTTCACTCTGTCCCACAAGGGCATCGTCCGGGCCATCCGCGACCTGGGCTTTGAGGTGCTGCTGGCCATCGACGAATTCTCCTGGTCCAAGCGCACCCAGCCCTACCGCGTCCGCCGCCGCATCGTGTCCATGTCCGTGGCGGACGAGTTCCACGTCCACATCTTCCCCGAGGACTTCCCGGTGAATATCGCCAACCCGGAGAACCTGCGCCAGCTGCGCCAGTCCTTCCCGGGCCGCAGCGTGTCCATCGTGGTGGGCAGCGACGTGGTGGCCCACGCCTCGTCCTATCAGAAGATGCCCCAGCCGGACTCCATCCACACCTTCGACCACGTCATCTTCCGCCGCACCGAGCCGGACGCGGTGCAGGCCGACTACTCCTGCATCACCGGCCACGTGGTGGAGCTGACGCTGCCGCCCCAGCTGGAGGAGATCAGCTCCACCCGTATCCGTGAGGCCGTGGACGCCAACCGGGACGTTTCCAACCTCATCGACCCCACGGTACAGGAGTTCATCTACCGTCAGGGTCTGTATCTCCGCGAGCCTCAGGACAAGCCCGTCCTTCGGACGGAGGACCTGTCCTTCCTCCCCGCCGACATCCGGGAGACGGCCGCCTTCCTGCGCACCATGCTGCCCCGCGCCACGGCGGAGAGCCTGACGGAGCTTCTGCAGCGCTGCGGCGACGACGTGATGGTCTGCCGCGATGCCGACGGCACGGTGCTGGGCGCGGCGTCCTACCGCTGTTTGGACAGCCAGCACCTGTTCGCCCGGCTGGGCGACCCCGCCCTGTCGGCGCTGGTGCGGCAAAACGCCGGCGGCCGGGCGCTGCTCCTCAGCGGTCTGTTCGTCCCCCGGGGCGAACGGCAGAACGACCTGTGCCAGCTGCTGGTAACGGAGGTGCTGACGTTGGCCCTGAGCCGGGAGTACACCTACGGCCTGTACTGCCCTCTGGAGGGCGCGGCCTCCGGCTACGGCCGCCAGATCCTGCTTCTCCAGGGCTTCCTGCCCATCGCCGAGGGCAGCGACACGCTGGCGGTGGATATGCGCTGCCCCATCGTCCTCAGCCGCAACGTGGACACCGCCATCAAAGCGCCCTTCAGCACCTCCCCCCGTGTGCTGGCCGCCATCGGCAATGCCCACCGTCGGCTGCAAGCGTCCCTGACCCGCCTCCAGCCCGGCTCGCTGGTGCTGAGCCTGTCGGCAGGGGTCATCTACCACCGCCTGCTCCAGCACATCACCGCCCGGAACGGCGTCCCCGCCGACCCGGTGACGCCCCGGGTGCTCGGCCCGGACATCTGCGTGCCCTACGGCAAGATCCTCCGGGGCGTGGCCGTGCCCAACACCGTCACCAAGACGCTGCGCACCGACAAGGTCTACGAGCCGGATCTCAGCGCCTACTCCATCGAAGCCTACCCGGACTACTCCCCCCTGCCCGATCAGGTACGCACCATCCACGCCTTCGACCGGCCCGTCATCTTAGTGGACGATATGCTCCACGACGGCAAGCGCATCCGGCGCATCGCGCCGCTGCTGGCGGAGACTCACACGCCCGTGGACATGGTGCTGGTGGGCTATCTCACCGGCATGGGCCGCGACCTGATGGAGCAGCTGGGCTACGAGGCCGACGCCATTTACTACCTGCCCAACCTGCGGCTCAGGTTCGTGGAGTCCACGCTGTATCCCTTCATCGGCGGCGACACCGTCCGCCGCAGCGAAGGTCTGCCCGGCGGATTGCAGCCGGCGGTGAACCGCATCCTGCCCTACGCCGCGCCGGAATTCACCGGTATGGATCAGAAAACGGCGTGGGAGCTGAGCCTGTGCTGCCTGGAAAACGCCCGGGACATCCTGCTGGCCCTGGAGACGGAGTTCCGCGCCCTCTACGCCCGCAACCTGACGCTGAACCGGCTGGGCGAGGCGGTGATCCTGCCCCTGTGCCCCGACAAGGGCGGCTGCACCTACGACATCAGCCGCGCCGCCAGCAGCTGTCTGGAGGGCGACATCGAGGTGCTGAAGCGGATGCGCCCTGCGGACTGATAAAAGGAGTCATACCATGGAAATATTCAATACCGCGCCCCTGTCCCTGCCCCGGCTGCCGGACAAGGCCCGTGTCACGCTGCTGGCCCTGGGCGACGTGGGCAGCACCCTGCTCATGGGTCTGCGGCTGCTGGGCGGCGATGTGATCTCGTCTCTCGGCATCTGCGACGTGCGGGACAACGTGGCCTCCCGCTGGGAGTTCGAGCTGGATCAGATCGCCCCGCCGGAGGGCGGCCCGCTGCCGGAGGCGGACGTCATCGCCCCGGAGCAGCTGTTTGACGGCGACGTGTTCCTGTTCTGCGCCTCCCGCATGATCCCCGACACCTCCGTGGTGCAGGGGGATGTACGCATGGCCCAGTACGCCCTGAACCGGGAGCTGGTGGGGCATTACGCCCGCATGGCCCGGGAGAAGCAGTACCGCGGCCTGTTCGTGGTGGTCAGCGACCCGGTGGACCCCCTGTGCCGCTGGGCGCTGCGGGAGAGCAACAAAAACCAGCGCGGCGACTACGACGGGCTGGGCCTGTCCCCGGCGCAGATACGGGGCTTCGGCCTGGGCGTCATGCACGCCCGCGCCCTGTACTTCGCCCGCCGCGATCCCCGCTTCGCCTCCTATCTCACGGAGGGCCGGGCCTTTGGCCCTCACGGCGAGGACCTGGTGCTGGCCAACTCCCTGACCCACTACGACGACGCCCTGTCCCGTGAGCTGACGGAGCGGGTGGCCCACGCCAATCTGGAGATGCGTAAGCTGGGCTTCAAGCCCTACGTCGCCCCGGCTCTCAGCTCCGGCGCGCTGACGCTGCTGGCCCTGCTGCGCCGCCAGTGGCACTACGCCTCCCTGTACGACGGGCGGGTGTTCATGGGCTGCCGCAGCCGCCTGACCGACGATGGCCCGGAGACGGAGCACATCCCCCTGCCGGAGGCGCTGGAGAAGCGCCTGGCGGAGACCCGCGCCAAGCTGGACGCCATCGAGTGAAATAACGAGGAGGTCTGCCATGCTCACCGTACTGCTCCCCGAAAATGAATACAGTCCTGCCCTCCGCGCCCTGCTGACCCCCCTGCTGCCCCCCGGCAGCGTGATCCTCGACCCGGACGGCGGGCTGGACGGCCTGCAAGGCCGCCGCTTGCTCTTCGCCGTGGCGCTGGACGAGGGCGGCTGCAACCAGTCCTATTACCGTATGCTCTCCCGCCTGCGCCGCAGCGAAGCGCTGCTGGAAAATTGCGTGGCGGGCTGCGTCGTCACCGGCGTGGGCGAGTTCTACACCAAGGACGTGGCCCGTGACATGGTGTTCGCCGCCAACCAGGCAGGCTGCGCCTTCCTGGGCCGCCCGCTGGTGGAGGCCACCGGCTCGCTGCGTAACTTCCGCACCCAGGCGCTGGTGGGCGGCGTAGACGAACAGACCGCCTTCCATGCCGCCGTCTCGGAGCTGCTGGGCCGCCTGACGGACTGGCACAGGCCCGCGCCCATCCGCCGTGTGCTGGCCCTCCACGCCTCCCAGCGGGCCACGTCCAACACCCTGGCCCTGTGGGAGCTGGTCAGGGCGGCCCTGCCGGCGGATATAGAGGTGCAGGAGATCTGCCTGCGCAACGGCACTATGGCCGACTGCAACGGATGCAGCTACACCGCCTGCCTCCACTTCGGCGAGCAGGGCGGCTGCTTTTACGGCGGCCCGATGGTGGACGAGGTCTACCCCGCCATCCGCCGGTGCGACGCGCTGGTCATGCTGTGCGCCAACTACAACGACGCCCTGGCCGCCAACCTGACGGCCTGCATCAACCGCCTGACGGCTCTGTTCCGCCAGACCCGGATGTACGACAAGCGGCTGTTCGGCCTGGTGGTGTCCGGCTACTCCGGCGGCGACCTGCTGGCCCGCCAGCTCATCTCCGCCCTGAACATGAACAAATCCTTCTTCCTGCCGCCCCACTTCTGCCTGCTGGAGACGGCCAACGAGCGGGGCAGCCTGATAAAGCTCCCCGGCATCGATGACCGTGCCGCCGCCTTCGCCCGCCGCCTGGCGGCGGACTGACCGACAACCCCGCCGCCCCATGTATAACCCCGCGCCCACAGACGCGAAATTTGACAAATTCCGTCCTCGCTGTTATACTTGCCGTAAGGACGCTGCGTAAAACGGCAGGCGGTCGGCCACACCACCCGAAAGGGGGTGAGGCCATGCGAATTACGTTACATATCGGGCCTTTTACGGTCACGATCATCGTAAAACGCAGAAACCGCCACCCTGGCCGGTGACGGTTTCTTCTTGAAATCTGTTATTAGCTATTAAGGGCTGACCGCTTGTCGCAGCGTCCCCTTGTCTATTATTATACCCATTCTCCGTCCTTTGTCAACCCCGCCGCTCCATGTATCCCCCGGCCATGTATATCCCCGCGCCCTGCCGGGGAAAATATCTCCATTCTGATTTATGGAGGTATTCACCATGCAAGCCATCGTTCTGCAAAAAGCCTGTATCCAGTGCGGCCTGTGCGCCGGACTCTGCCCCGAGGTGTTCGCTTTGGACGCCGGCGAACCGGCCCGTGTGCTGGTCGATCCCATTCCCGACGCACACAAGATCGGCGTGCAGGAGGCGGCGGACAGCTGCCCCGTGGCCGCCATCGAAGTAAAAGCGTGAAATTCCTGCCATTCCGGGCAAAATACCACTTTACAACCCGCGAATAGTGTGGTATCATTACAAAGTACGCGCTGTGCGTACATGACCCCTGCCTTAGCGTGCGGAGCGTTCCATCTCTCCCTCTGCTCAGGCTGCGGGCGTATTTCAAGAAAGGTGGAAACACAACCATGATGCTGAAAGACCAGAAGACCTCTATCATCGAGGCCAACCGTACCCACGAGACCGACACCGGCTCTCCCGAAGTCCAGGTCGCCATCCTCACCGAGCGCATCAACCAGCTGACCGCTCACCTGAAGGTGCATCCTCATGACTTCCACAGCCGCCGCGGTATGCAGATGATGATCGGTAAGCGCCGTCGTCTGCTGGACTACCTGGCCAAGAAGGACATCGAGCGTTATCGTGCCCTCATCGCCAAGCTGGGTCTGCGTAAGTAAGGGAAAACAGGGGTGGTGTGCGTCTGCACCACCCCTCTTTCACATTTTTGTGTGCCGGCCCTGCCCACGCCTTTAGCAGTTGGAAATGGCGAAAACCCCGCCGTTTTCCCCGTTTTCAAGTGCTAAATGGTGATGGTCCGGCACACGCATCTTAACGAAAAGGAGAAACGATATGTCAACGATCATCACAAAGCGCCAGTTCCCCCACTACCACAAGTACACCATGGACCTGGCGGGCCGCCCCCTCACCCTGGAGGTAGGCAAGCTGGCCGAGCTGGCCAACGCCGCCGTCATGGTGGGCTATGGCGACACCCGCGTGCTGTGCTGCGTCACCGCCGCCCCCCGTCCCCGCGACGGCATCGACTTCTTCCCCCTCAGCGTGGACTTTGAGGAGAAGCTGTACTCCGTGGGCCGCATCCCCGGCAGCTTCAACCGCCGCGAGGGCCGTCCCGGCGAGAAGGGCATCCTGACCTCCCGCGTCATCGACCGTCCCATCCGCCCCCTGTTCCCCTATGACTTCCGCAACGATGTGTCCGTCATGTGCACCGTCATGGCCGTGGACCACGACTGCTCCCCCGAGATCGCCGCGCTCATCGGCACTTCCGCCGCCCTGGCCATCTCCGACATCCCCTGGAACGGCCCTGTGGCCGCGCTGAAGGTGGGCCTGGTGGACGGCAAGCTGGTCTTCAACCCCGATGCCGAGCAGCGCAAGGTCTCTGACCTGGACGTCACCGTGGTCTCCACCGGCAAGAAGGTGGTCATGATCGAGGCCGGCGCCAACGAAGTGCCCAACGCCATCATGTTCGAGGCCATCAAGCAGGCCCACGAGGAGAACCAGAAGCAGATCGCCCTCATCAATCAGATGGTGGCCGAGATCGGCAAGCCCAAGTTTGACTATCCCCACGCCGACTTCGACTACGAGCTGTTCAACAAGATCACCGCCGACTTCATGGACGAGGCCAAGTCCGCCATGGACACCGACGACAAGAACGTCCGCGAGCAGCGCTGGAACGCCATGATCGAGAAGTGGCACGATAAGTACCTGGAAGAGTACCCCAACATGGACCAGTACCTGGAGGAGATCACCTACAAGTTCCAGAAGATGATCGTCAAGAAGTGGCTGCTGGAGGGCCATCGCGTGGACGGCCGCCAGAAGAACGAGATCCGTCCTCTGGATGCCGAGGTGGGCGTGCTGCCCCGCGTCCACGGCAGCGGCCTGTTCACCCGCGGTCAGACCCAGGTGCTGTCCGTCTGCACCCTGGACACCCTGTCCGCCAATCAGAAGCTGGACACCATCTGGGAAGAGACGGAAAAGCGCTATATGCACCACTACAACTTCCCCGGCTACTCCGTGGGCGAGGCCAAGCCGGCCCGCAGCCCCGGCCGCCGCGAGATCGGCCACGGCGCGCTGGCTGAGCGCGCCCTGCTGCCCGTCATTCCTCCCGTGGAGGAGTTCCCCTACGCCATCCGCGTGGTGTCCGAGGTGGTGTCCTCCAACGGCTCTACCTCCCAGGGCTCTATCTGCGGCAGCACCCTGGCCCTCATGGACGCCGGCGTGCCTATCAAAGCCCCTGTGGCCGGCATCTCCTGCGGCCTGATCCAGGACGATGACGGCAGCTTCACCACCTTCATCGACATCCAGGGCGTGGAGGATTTCCACGGCGAGATGGACTTCAAGGTGGCCGGCACGAAGAAGGGCATCACCGCCATTCAGATGGATCTGAAGAACGACGGCCTGACCATGGAGATCATCCAGAACGCGCTGGACATCACCTACGACGCCCGCTGCCAGATCCTGGATCAGATCATGCTGCCCTGCATCGCCGAGCCCCGGCCCGAGGTGAGCAAGTACGCCCCCAAGATGCTGACCATGCACATCGATCCCGACAAGATTCGCGATGTCATCGGCAAGGGCGGCAGCGTCATTCAGAAGATCGTGGCCGAGTCCGGCGCGAAGATCGACATCGACGACGACGGCACCATCCACATCGCCTCCCCCGACGCCGAGAGCTGTGCCCTCGCCAAGAAGTGCATCGACGACATCGTGTTCGTCCCCGAGGTGGGCCAGCTGTACTACGGCCGCGTCGTGCGTCTCATGACCTTCGGCGCGTTCGTGGAGCTTGCCCCCGGCAAGGACGGCCTGGTGCATATCTCCAAGCTGGCGGATCACCGCATCGAGAAGGTGGAGGACGCCTGCAAGATCGGCGACATGATGTGGGTCAAGGTCACGGAGATCGACGAGAAGGGCCGCGTGAACCTGAGTCACAAGGACGCCATGAAGGAGATCGCTGCCAAGCAGGCTGCCGGCGAGGTCATCAAGTAAGGCGTTTTCCCCAACAGAACAAAAAAGGAGGGCCACCGGCCCTCCTTTTTCATCTTGACAAACCGCCCCAGTCCGTTATAATAGGGATAGGAGAGACCTGCTCTGACAAGCGGTTTAACTCCTAAATGAAGGTTTTGGTTTTAAGAAAACCGTCACTTGGCAGAGTGGCGGTTTTCGCGTCTCTTTACGATGATGGTAACTGTATAGATACCGATATGTAAAGTAATCCGCATCAGCTCACCCCCTTTCGGGTGGTGTGAGCCAAACCGCCTGCCGTTGTTTGGGAGCAGATCTCCCCTGCGGTGCATTATAGCAAACCGTCATTCTTCTGTCAATTTCACTTTTCTTCCCACAAAAAAGGACCGCCCTCGGCGGTCCTTTTTCTATTCACCTCACGCCGGCAGCTCCCCCGGCGCGACCAGAATGATCTTGTCGCCCCGGTCGTAGTCGCTGGTGGCCTCCACGGTGCTGCGCAGCAGCTTCCCGTCGCCGTCGTACACATTGCGGTACGTCCGCACCTCGTAGCCGTTGTGGCCGTACTGGTCCACCACCTGGTCGCCGGGCGAAACGCTCTCGTCCTCCTTGTAGACGACCTTGAACTCCGAATAGGACAGGAACTGATTGGTCATCACCACATAGTTGTCGTTGACCCTCGTACCCATGATGGTCACGGTCAGCTCGTTGGTGTCGTCGTTATAGCTGGTGACGATCTTGATGGGATAGTCCGTGTCGTTGCGGAAGGCGAAATCCGGCCCGCCCCAGCTCACCGTGGCGTCGCAGCCGGTAACGGGCATATAGCCCGGGTCAAACATATGGGCATACCGCAGCACGATCTTCAGGTCACTGAGCAGCGTGGCGTAATACAGCGTGGACGACACCTGGCAGATGCCGCCGCCGATGGAGGTGACGGTCCTGCCGCCGGAATAGGCGGCGGCGGGCTGGAAGCCCCGGGCCTCCGTCCGCTGGCCCACGGCGGCATTGTACCAGAACTCCTCGCCGGGGTTATAGATGTTGCCGTTGATGGCCTTGGCCGCCAGCCTGATGTTCTGATGGCGTCCCCACGGTCCGGCGCACTTGGTGGTGCTCGTCCCCAGCACGTCCCGGAACATGGCCGTCTCCAGCTCCTCCGTGGTCACGGCAGGGAACTGCACCTCCGCGTCGGCCAGGAACTCCGCCCCCGGCGCGGCGGCATCCAGCTGTGATTGCACCGCCGCCACGTCGAACGTCACGCCCACATGGGACTGGGTGGGCCTGCCGGTGGCCTTGTCGCATACGGCGCTGACCGTTTTGCCCTCCAACTCGTCGTGGAGGGCCTGCACATCCAGCGCGGCGGCCTGCCGCTCCCGATAGACGCACTCCGCGGGCGACAGGTCCCGCGCCGCCAGGCGCTGCTCCAGCAGCGTCTGCAGCACCCCGCCGTCTAACTTCTCGCCGTCCCGTGGCTTGGTGATATACAGCCCCTGACCGTTCTCCAGCCGATAGCTGCCGTCCACCAGCGTGCAGTCCAGCGTGTCGGCCAGCATCTCGCAGGTGTCGGTGAGCTTTGCCCCGTCCACGTCCAGCTGCGGCGTCACGTCCGTGGGGCGCAGGTAGCTGCGCAGCAGCTCCCAGCCGCTCTCCACCACCGTCAGCGGGTGGTCGGAGACGCTGTCGCACCCGGCGGCCCGGCTGATATACAGCGGCTTCACCGTCACGCCCAGCTCCGCCAGCGTCACCGAGCCCACGGTCTGTCCGTCACGGGTCAGGTCGATGGCGGTGCTCTCCAGCGCTGCCGCGCCCTTCTCCTGCCACAGCTGCTCCGCCTCCTGGGCGCTCATGCCGGACACGTCCAGCCCCAGCACCGTGGTGTTGGGCAGCGCGGCGTGGCCGTATACTATCTGGGCCGCAGCGCAGGCCGCGCCGTAGCCCAGCACCAGCACGCCCAGCACGATGCCGATGACCAGCCCCGCCGTTTTCCCGGCGGAGCGGGACTTCTCCGCCGGGGCGATCCGCTTGCCGCCGCCTGTTTCCTGCACAGAGGACACCTTATTTTCTTCGCCCATCATGTCCCCTCCTTTTTCCGTTTCTGCCGGCGGCCATCAGACAAAACGGCCGCCGTACGGCTATTATACAGCACAGAAGCAGAAAAAGGGTTACAATTCCGTTACGACGGAGAGGATGCCCTTTTCGGTATCCGCACCGTCAGACAGATCTCGCTGTCCGTGTCCTGCCGGGCCACCTGCGCCCCCACGCCTGCGCCCCGCATGAGCTGCACCCCCCGCTCCACACTGTTGAGGAACAGCCGCACGTCCTTGATGATATAGGTAGGCCGTCGCCGGGGCGGCTGGACCTGCTTCGCCGCCACCAGCCGGTCGATGTACGCCTCCGCCTGGGCCACGTTCAGCCCCAGTCTGCCCATATGCTCCGCCGCCTGCAAGCGCTCCTCCCCGTCGCCCAGCCGCAGCAGTGCCCGGGCATGGCGCTCCGTCAGTCCGTAGCGGTGCAGCGCCGCCGTCACCGGCTCCTCCAGCCGCAGAAGCCGCAGCTTGTTGGCCACGGCGGACTGGGAACGGCCCAGCTTTTCCGCCGCCTGCTGCTGGCTCAGGTCGTACCGCCGGATCAGCGACGCGATGGCGGCGGCCTCCTCCATGTAATCCAGGTCACGGCGCTGCAGATTTTCGATGAGCGCCAGCAGCGCCGCGTCCTCCTCCCCTACCTGGGCCACCAGACAGGGCACCTGCCGCAGTCCGGCCATCCGGGCGGCCCGCAGCCGCCGCTCCCCCGCCACCAGCTCATACACGCTGCCCCTGTCCCGCACCGTCAGCGGCTGCAATATGCCGTAGGCGGCGATGCTGTCCGCCAGCTCCCGCAGGCCTTCCTCGTCGAACCGGCGGCGGGGCTGCTGCGGGTTGGGGCGGATGGTGTTCACGGGTATGTACCGCACCCGGCTGGACAGAAATTCCGACTTTTGCTCCCGTTTCAAGTTTTTCCCCCTCCATTCAAGAAAACTCTTCAGCCTTTTTCAATGTGCTTCCATGTGTTTTCAACTATTTTACAACATCCTGTGCCGCGAAACACCGCGCAAAGCGTCGGGAAATCATGTTTATCTGCATATCCCGCCGACCATGAAAAAAGACGGCCGCAGCCGTCTTTTTTCGTTTCCTATGGACTTTTTCACTGCATCTGCCGCTTCAGCCGGCGGATGTCCTCCCCGAAGAAGGGCAGGATCTCGTACTCCCCCTCCAGCCGGGACAGCACCGCCCCGCCGTACCGCGCACCCAGCTCCTCCGGCGCTAAATTGGTGCTGATAATGGTGGCCTTCCCCTCCATCAGCCGCCCGTTCACCAGCTGGTACAGGGCGCTCTGGACGAAGGACGTGGTCATCTCCGTGCCCAGGTCGTCCACGATGAGCAGATCGCAGCGCTGACAGCGCTTGGCGTCGGCGTCACCCTCGGCGTCGCCCCGGAACTTGGCCTCCTCAAACTGGGAGAAGATGCGGCCCGCCGTGTCGTACACCACGGAATAGCCGCCGTCGCTGACCACTCGGGCAATGCAGGCGGAGAGGAACGTCTTGCCCAGGCCCGTGCCGCCGGACAGCAGCAGGCTGCCGCTTCCCTTGGAAAACTGGTAGGCATAGTCCCGGCAGACATCGAAGTTCCGCTCCATGTTGGCCCGGGGGGACGTGCCGTAATCCGGCCACACCGCGTCGTCGTAATAATCGAAGCGGAAGCTGTCGAAGGACGCCTCACCCAGCGGCAGCAGGCGGGACAGCTCCCTAAGCTGCTCCCGGGCATAGTATTTTTTCAGGCAGTCGCACACCTGCCCCTTGCGGTAGCCGGTGTCGCCGCACAGCGGGCAGGCGGGTGCATCGTCCAGATAGTCGATGGGCTCGCCCATGGCCGTCAGCAGCTCCGCACGCTCCCTTTGCAGCTCCAGGTTCTCGTCCCGCAGCACCCGGATGGCGGGCAGCGGGTCAGTGCCCTTCTGCAGGGCGGAGGTGACGATGCGGCCCATCGTCCCCCGCAGCTCCCGGTCGATCTCCGCCAGACGGGGCTGACGGGCAAAGGCGAGACGCCGCCGCTGCTCCAGCTCGTCGGCGCGGCGCTGCTTGGCCTGGTCAAAGCGGGCCAGCGCCCGCTGCATGATAGTACCGTCGTATGCCATACTGTCTCACCTCTTGATATAGCGCCGCATCCAGGCGTCCTTCTCCCCGCCGGAGGCGGGCTTGGACGGCTGGGACGCCGGGTTCTTTTCCTCGCCCCGCTGCACCTGCTGGGGCGTGTGCCAGCCGTTTTCGTGCCAGCGGCGGAGGATGCCGTTGAGATAGCGCCAGTTCAGGTCCTTCTTGTAGAACACCGTCCGCTCATAGGCCAGGGCCACCGTCTCCGGCGGGAAGCCCTGCTCCATCCAGTCAGCGATGTAGCGGCGCTCCGCCTCCACCATCTGCCGCTGGGGCAGGTGGAGGGCCTGCATATAGGCGGCGGACTTCTCCTCCCGCTGCGCCCATTTTTTCAGGTACGCGGCGGCGCTGGTCTGGTCAAAAATGCCCAGCTGCGCCCAGTAGTAGCCCTCCTTTTCGATCTGCCGCAGGGTGGGACGGCGGCCCTCGCCCCAGCGGCGCTTGGCCCGCTCCACACAGTGGCACACCAGCAGGTAGACCACATCGGCGGGCAGGCCCAGATCGTCATACAGCCCCGCCAGGATCTGCAGATCCGGAGTGCGGAGCTTTTTGCCCAGCTGCTGCTCCACCTGGGGCAGCAGAAGGCGGAAGCCCTCGTTGTCCTGGAGCAGGGCGGAGATGTCGTCGGCGGAGTAGACAGGCCGCTCCTCCGACGGGGCGGGGACGGCCGCGGCGGCGGGACGGGGCAGCAGGCCCAGCTGCTGGAGCACCTGCTCCGCCGCGTCGATGCGCAATCGGCTGATGGGCAGGGCCTTTTCCAGCTCCTCCGGCGTGACGCCCCGGCCAAAGCGCTGGAGCGCCAGATACAGCAGCGCCGCGTCGCCCTGGCCGCTTTGCAGCAGCTTGTCCAGCGCATCGGCGGGCAGGGAGATATTCTGTTGTCCGCCCCGCAGGATATAGCCGGCCATGGCGACGCCTCCTCGTGTTATTCGACCCTATTTTACATGAAAAGCCGCTGTTCGTAAAGCGGGGTTTTTACAAATTTCCGGGTTTCGGCAAAATAGCCTTTTCAGCGGGGAAAATTGTGCTATAATGGATGATGAATAGGTATCTGTATACCGGAGATACGAAGATATAAAGGAGGGCCTTACGTATGGCGAACCGTGTGACCATGACCATCTGCGGGACGGAATACACCCTGATCGCGGAGGAGGACGCCGCCTACATGGAAAAGGTGGGGGCGATGGTGGACAAGGAGATGCGCGAGCTGATGGACACCGCCCACATGAGCCGGGACAACGCGGCGGTGCTGGCGGCGGTAAATCTGGCTGACCAGCTGTGCAAGGCGCAGGACGGCTCGGAGAACCTGCGGCGGCAGCTGAAAACGTATCTGGACGAGGCCAGCCAGGCTAAGAGTGAGGCCGCCGAGCTGCGGCGCAAGCTGCAAAATCAGCAGAATCAGAACCGCCGCGGATGATGGAGCTGCTCGCCCCCGCGGGGGGCTATGAAGCGCTGATCGCCGCCGTGCAGAGCGGCGCAGACGCGGTATATATGGGCTTTGGCGCGTTCAACGCACGGCGCAGCGCCAAAAACTTCACCGACGAGGAATTTGCGTCGGCGGTGGAGTATTGCCATTTACGGGGCGTCAGGGTGTTCCTGACGCTGAACACGCTGCTCACCGACCGGGAGCTGGAGAAGGCGGCGGAGACGCTGCGGAAGGCCAGCGATATGGGCGTGGACGCGGTGCTGGTGCAGGACTGGGGGCTGCTGACGCTGGCGCGGGAGACCGTGCCCGACCTGCCCATCCACGCCAGCACCCAGATGAGCCTGTTCACCCTGGGCGGTGCGCGGGAGGCGGAGAAGCTGGGCATGGAGCGGGTGGTGCTGGCCCGGGAGCTGAGCCGCAGCGAGGTGGCGGAGATCTGCGCCGGGTGCGGCGCGGAGATCGAGATCTTCGGCCACGGGGCGCTGTGTATGTGCTACTCCGGCCAGTGCGAGATGAGCGCCGTGCTGGGGCAGCGCAGCGGCAACCGGGGCGCGTGCGCCCAGCCCTGCCGATTGCCCTACGGCGTGAACGCGCCCTGCGGCGGGGACTATCCCCTGAGCTTGAAGGATGCCAACCTGTCCGACTATTTACAGGACATGGAGCGCATGGGCGTAGCGTGCCTGAAGCTCGAGGGCCGGATGAAGCGGCCTGAGTACGTGGCGGTGGTGACGGGCATTTACCGCCGGCTGCTGGACGAGCAGCGCCGCCCCACGGCGGCGGAGCGTCGGGCGCTGGAGCAAGCCTTCTCCCGCAGCGGGTTCACCGACGGGTACTGGCTGGGCCGCAAGGGAAAGGCCATGTTCGGCACAAGACCGGAGAACGCCCCCGAGCCGAAGGAGCTTTTCCAGCAGGCCCGAGCGGTGTATGAAAACGGAAAAGAGAACCGGAAGATCCCGGTGAACCTACGCCTGACGGTGCGCCGGGGCGAGCCGGTGCGTCTGGGCGGCGCCTGCGCCTTCCGGAATGGCGTGACCTTTGTCCTGGCGACAGGCGAGATGCCGGAGGAGGCGCGAACCCGCGCCGTGACAGCGGAGGAGCTGCGGCAGCGGCTGGCCAAGACCGGCGGCACGGTGTTCGCGGCGGATCATATTGAAATAGAGCTGGACGAGGGGCTGATGGTGTCCGCCAGCGCGGTGAACGCGCTGCGGCGGGAGCTGCTGGACGAGCTGGCGAAGCGGCGGACGGACATCCCGGAGCGCCGGGTATGCGCCCCCTCCCCCCTGCCGGACGCACCGACGGGCGGGTTGGAGATGGAGTTCACCTGCTCAATTGCACGGACGGACCAGCTGACGGCGGAGCTGCTGGCGGAAAAGCCGGCCATCGTGTATATTCCGGCGGAGCTGCTGGATACCATGGATCTGTCCCCCTACGCGGGACAGACGGAGCTCTGTGCCGTGCTGCCCCGCATATTCCGCACGGCGGACGAAAGGGTTTTCCGGGACATTCTGGCCCGGCACAGTGAGGTATCGTCCGTGGCCATCGGCAACCTGGGCCATCTGCCCATCGTGCAGGGGCTGGGCAAAACGCTGCGGGGCGACTTCGGGCTGAATATCTACAATAGCCGTGCGCTGCGGTTCTGGCAGGAGCAGGGGCTGACCTCTGCGGCGGTGAGCTTTGAGCTGCGGTGGCAGCAGGTGCGTGACCTGGCGAAGTACATCCCCTGCGAGGCCGTCATCTACGGGCGGCTGCCGCTGATGGTGACGGAGAACTGCATGACGAAAAACGCGGTGGGCTGCGCCCACGGCGGCGGCAGCGTGCTGACGGACCGCACAGGGGCGCAGTTCCCGGTGCTGTGCGGCTACGGCTGCCGGTGCGAGATCGAGAACAGCAAAACACTGATGCTGGCGGATAAGCCGGAGGTGTTCCGGTGCGGCCTGGCCTATGGGCGGCTGCGGTTCACCACAGAGACGCCGGAGGAGTGCGCCGCCGTGCTGCGGGCACATCGGAGCGGTCAGGTCACAGCCGGGACGGACGTGACGAGAGGGCTGTTCTACCGGGGCGTGGAGTGAAAACCGGCCTGCTGCTCTCTGTCATTCCGAGCCAGTGACCGATGTCACTGGCGTGGGAATCCGCATCCCCGAAAAAAGAGAACGGATTGCCGCGTCGGGCTTTGCCCTCCTCTCAATGACAGGGATAGCGGTGCTTTTGCGCGCACGAGGTCAACTTCCGAAAACAAACGGTATAACGATTGCAATAATTTACAATTAGTATTCAATTTTTGAGAGAAAAAGGTGTTACTATGGAGCTGAAGATAAAAGCCCTGTCCCCTAAGATCGGGGCAGAGATACCCCTGCCGAAATTCGCCACCGCCGGGGCAGCGTGCATGGATCTGTGCGCCTGCATCGACGCACCGGTGACGCTGGAGGCCGGAGCGCGGGCGCTGATCCCCACGGGCATCGCCATCGCCCTGCCGTCGGCGGACTATGTGGCGCTGGTGTTCGCCCGCAGCGGGCTGGGCATTAAGCAGGGCGTGTGCCTGAGCAACGGCGTGGGCGTTATCGACAGCGACTACCGGGGGGAGATCGGCGTGGGGCTGGTAAACCTGGGGCAGAGCGCCTATACGGTGCAGCCCGGCGACCGCATCGCCCAGCTGATGGTGACGCCGGTGGTGCAGCCCACGGTGGTGCAGGTGTCGGCGCTGGACGACACCGACCGGGGCGCGGGCGGCTTCGGCTCGACGGGACGGTGACAGACATGGCGAGGATCGTGCTGGCCTCCGGGTCGCCCCGGCGGCAGGAGCTGCTGCGCCGCATCGGCGTGGCAGAGTTCGATGTCCGCGTGCCGGAGGTGGAGGAGTATTTCCCCGCCGGACTGACGCCGGAGGAGACGGTGTGCTACATCTCCCGGGAGAAATCCCAGGCGGTGGAGGCGGCGGAGGATGAGATCGTCATCACCGCCGACACCATGGTGTTTCTGGACGATAAAAAGCTGGGCAAGCCCGCCGACGAGGCGGAGGCGCTGGCCATGCTGACAGCCCTGCAGGGCCATCACCACGCGGTGTGCACCGGCGTGACGGTGCGGCAGGGCGGCAGGGCGCTGACCCGCGCCCAGCGGACAGAGGTATATTTCCGGCCCGCCTCGGAGGCGGAACTGCGGGCGTATATTGCCGGCGGCGAGCCTATGGACAAGGCCGGAGCTTACGGCGTACAGGGGCAGGGGGCGCTGCTGGTGGAGCGCATCGACGGGGATTTCTTCAATGTGATGGGCCTGCCGGTGCTGCTGCTGAGCCGGATGCTGGCGGAGTTCGGCGTGAAGCTGCTGGGATGATTCGAGGTCATTATGAAGCGATTTTTTACGAAAACGGGAATATGGCTGCTGGCCGCGGCGGCCACCATCGCGGTGGCGCTGTGCATCGTGTCGGCCCTGGGCTCAGGCACAGGGTTTCTCCACGATGCGCTGGGCGTGATCGCGTCGCCGTTTCGCACCGCCGGAACAGCGGTGGCGGACTGGTTCGCCGGCATTGGCGACCGATTCGAGAGCGTGGAGCAGCTTCAGGAGAAGAACGCGGAGCTGAACCGCCGGGTGGCGGAGCTGGAGGACGAGCTGCGGAAGGCCCAGAACGCCGCCGATGAGAACAAGGACCTGCGGCAGCTGCTGGGATTGCGGCAGCAGCGCACGGACCTGCAGTTCGAGGCAGCCCGTGTGACCCAGCGGGACGTGTCCAACTGGGCCAGCACGGTGGTGCTGAACCGGGGCAGCCAGCACGGCGTGGCCGTGGGCAACTGCGCGGTGGACAGCAGCGGCAATCTGGCAGGCGTGGTGACGGATGTGGGACTGAACTGGTGCCGCATGGCCACGCTGGCGGACACGGAGGCCCAGTTCGGCGCTATGGTGTTCCGGACGGAGGAGACGGCGGTGGCCGGCGGCGACCTGTCCCTGATGAGCGAGGGCAAGGTGAAGCTGCAATACCTGTCCGACTCCGCCAACCTGATCAAGGGCGACCTGGTGGTGACATCGGGCCTGGGCGGCTATTACCCCTCCGGGCTGGTCATCGGCACGGTGGACGAGGTACGCACCGACGACGGCGGCCTGGCCCGCTATGCGGTGCTGTCGCCCCGGTGCGACCTGAACGACCTGCACGATCTGTATATCATCACGGCTTTCGACGTGATCGAATAACGAAGGAGACTGTTTATGACCCGCCGTGCCATGATACAAAAGTGGATATTGTACGGTCTGTGCGCCCTGGCGCTGGTGCTGGCGGAGGGTCTGCTGCTGGTGCGGGTGGAGTTCTGGGGCGTGCATCCCTTCCTGCTGCCGGCCATCGCCGTGATCCCGGTGACGCTGGAGCGGGACGAGGCGGCGCTGCTGTTCTCCGTATTTTTCGGGCTGGTGTGCGACCTGCTGTCGCCGGTGACGGGACTGCCCTGCTTCTACACGCTGGCGTTTCTCCTCAGCGGCGCACTGGCGTGGCTGCTGTCGGGCCGGTTGGTGGCGGCGGGACTGGTATGCTCCCTGGCCGCCACGGCGGTATCGCTGGCGGTATGTAGTCTGCTGCATCTGGCGGTGCTGGCGGGCAGCCAGCCCGTGGACGCATCGGCGGCGGCGATGCTGGCGGGCAAGGAGGCGCTGCTGTCCCTGCCCCTGACGGTGCTGGCCCACTATCCGTTCCGCAAGGTCTGTCTGGCCACACAGCGGGACTGACCCCGGAATTGACCCGCAGCGAGAGGAGACCCCTATGATACAAAATCCCCATCCCACAAAACGGCGCGTCCGGCTGCTGCTGGGCTTTTTCGCCGCGTTTCTGCTGCTGTTCGCCGCCGTGCTGTACGACGCGCAGGTGGTGCACGGCAGCGAGAACCGGGCCAAGTCCATCGCCAGCAACGCCTCCAGCGAGACGGTGACGGCCTCCCGTGGCATCATCACCGACCGGAACGGAAAGGTGCTGGTGTCCAACCGGCTGGCCTATACGCTGGTGTTCGACCGCAGCGAGTTCAAGAAGGACGACGCATCGCTGAACGCGGCCATTCTGCGGCTGATCGACCTGTGCCGGGACACGGACACGGCGTGGAGCGACTCCCTGCCCATGACCACCGGCCCTGTGCCGCAGCTGAAGGTGGCCACCCGCAGCGCCAGCTTCCAGTCCTATCTGGAAAAGCGGAAGCTGCCGGTGAACGCTGACGCTGCGGAGCTGCTGGAGGCGCTGCGGGAGCTGTACGGCATCGACGCCAGCTGCACCGTGAGCCAGGCCCGGGACATCGCAGGGGTGCGCTATGAGCTGGACAGCCGCAGCAGCTACACCTTCGCCGAGGACGTGTCGTCGGAGGTCATCAGCCAGATCACCGACGGGCATTTCGACGGCGTGACCATCAAGACCGCCTCTGCCCGCGTGTATAACACCAAGCTGGCCAGCCACATCCTGGGCACCATCGGCCCGATCTGGCAGGAGGAATGGAGCAGCGACGAAAAGACCGGGTATGTGGGCTATGCCGACAGAGGCTACGCCATGAACGACCTGGTGGGCAAGGACGGCGTGGAGAAGGCCTTTGAGGACTATCTCCACGGCAAGGACGGCAGACGGCTGGTGACCACCGATGAGAACGGCAAGCTCACCGGCGAGCTGTATACCCGCGAGCCCCAGCCCGGCGGCACGGTGGCCCTGACGCTGGACATCGACCTGCAGGCCGTGACGGAGCAGACGCTGGCCAGCACCATCGAGGGCATGATGGACAAGGACAGCTATCAGCGCGGCGGTGCGGCGGTGGTGATGGGCGTGGGCAACGGCGAGGTGCTGGCCATGGCCAGCTATCCCAGCTACGACCTGGAGACGTTCAACCAGAACTATGAAACCCTGGTGGAGGACGACAGGCTGCCCATGTTCAACCGGGCCACACAGGGCATTTACGCACCCGGCTCAACGTTCAAGCTGTGTACGTCCGTGGCGGCGCTGGAGAGCGGCGTCATCACCCCTTCCACCGTCATCGAGGACCGGGGCGTTTACACCTACTACAAAGACCCCCAGCCCGCGTGCTGGATCTGGCGGCAGGCCCGCATGACCCACGGGCGCATCAATGTGAGCCAGGCCATTGTGGACTCCTGCAACTACTTCTACTACGAGGTGGGCCGGCTCACCGGCATCGCCCGCCTGGACGATTACGCCAGCCAGTTCGGTCTGGGCCAGTCCACCGGCATCGAGATCGGCGACGTCAGCGGCGTGCTGGCCTCCCCGGAGTGGGCGGAGGCCCACGACCGGGAGTGGACCGACGGCCAGACCATTACCGCCGCCATCGGCCAGTCCTACAACGCCTTTACCCCTCTCCAGCTGGCCAACTATGTGGCCACGCTGGTATCCGGCGGCGAGCACTATGCGGCGCACCTGCTGAAGAGCGTGAAGTCGTATGATAATTCACGGTTAATTTATAATTATGACGAAAAACCGCTAAATGACATGAACATCTCCGACAGCACCATGGCGGCGGTGACGAAGGGTATGCACGACCTGACCCACGATTCCCTGACCTCCGCCTTTTCCCGCTGCATGGTGGAGGCCGGCGCAAAGACCGGTTCGGCCCAGGTGGGTACGGACATCGCCAACGGCGTGTTCGTGGCCTACGCCCCCTACGATGACCCGGAGATCGCCGTGGCCATTGTGGTGGAGAAGGGCGGCAGCGGCAGCCTGCTTGCCACCGCCGCCGTGGACATTATCAACGCCTGGTTCTCCCGGGGCAGCAGCAGCGTCACCACGGGAGAGAACACCCTGCTGCAGTAAGCGAGGTACACTATGGAAACCTATTTCGATCCACGCGATACACGATGCAAAATGCCCTTCGGTGCTGCGCCCTGCAGCACCGAGGTGCGTTTTACCCTTTTTGACGATGCGTTCTGCGGCTGCGAGCTGCTGGTATACCGGGAGTTTGCCGGTGCGGAGGACGTATGCCCCCTGCCCCCGGCGGAGGGCGGCTTCAGCGGCGCGTACACCGCCCCCGGTGAAGGGGAGCTGTGCTGGTACGTGTTCCGGCTGACCCGGTGGGACGGCACATTGTCCTATCTGGGCAAAAACGGCCTGCGTCCCGACAGGGACAGCGCGGAGCGCTGGCAGCTGACGGTGTATGAGGACACCGCCACGCCGGACTGGTTCGGCCGGGGCGTGACGTATCAGATCTTCCCGGACCGCTTCCGCCGCACCGGCACGCCGGACGTGTCGGGCATGGTGGGCCGCCGGTGGCTGCACGAGAGCTGGGACGACCAGCCCGTGTTCCGCCCTGACGAGGACGGGCAGATCACCAACCGGGACTTTTTCGGCGGTTCGCTGGCGGGCATCACGGAGAAGCTGGACTACTTGCAGAGCCTGTCTGTGACCACGCTGTATCTGAACCCCATTTTTGAGGCCGCCAGCAACCACCGCTACGACACCGCCGACTACCGCGCCATCGACCCGCTGCTGGGCGATGAGGAGACCTTCCGCACCCTATGCCGGGAGGGCCACAAACGGGGGATGCGGGTGATGCTGGACGGCGTGTTCAATCACACCGGGTCGAGAAGCCGGTATTTCAACGCGGACGGCTTTTATCCGGAGCTTGGGGCGGCCCAGAGTCAGGACTCCCCCTATTACGACTGGTACAGCTTCCACCCCTGGCCCACGGACTACGACGCCTGGTGGGGCGTGAAAACGCTGCCCGCCGTCAACGAGCAGCGGCCCGCCTACCGGCAGTTTATCTTCAAGGGCGAGGACAGCGTGGTACGGCACTGGCTGCGGTGCGGCGCGGACGGCTGGAGGCTGGACGTGGCGGACGAGCTGCCCGGTGACTTCATCGCCGGTATCCGCCGCGCCATCGAGGATGAAAAGCCGGATGGCTACCTGCTGGGCGAGGTGTGGGAGGACGGCAGCAATAAGGTCGCCTATTCCCAGCGGCGGCGGTATCTGCTGGGCCGGGAGACCCACGGGCTGATGAACTACCCGCTCCGCACGGCGCTGCTGCGGTGGCTGGGCGGCGGCGACGCGGCAGAGTTCCGGGAGAGCATGGAGACGCTGCGGGCCAATTATCCACCCGCCGCGTTTTACGGCGCGATGAACTTTCTGGGCACACACGACACGCCCCGCATCCTGACGCTGCTGGGCGCAGAGCATATCCCTGCCGCCAAAGAGGAACGGGCAGCCTTTTCCCTCTCTCCCGCCCAGCTGGCCCGGGGACGGGCCAAGCTGCGGCTGGCCGGGATGCTGCTGTACGGCTTCCCCGGCTCGCCCACGCTGTTCTACGGCGATGAGGCCGGGATGCAGGGCTTTGAGGACCCGCTGAACCGGGGGACGTACCCCTGGGGGCGGGAGGATACCGGGCTGCTTGATTTTTTCCGCGCTCTGGGCCGGGTGCGGAAGGAACGAAGGTCTTTGCAATCGGGCAGCCTTACCTATATCTACGCCCAGGGCGGCGGGCTGGTCATTACCCGGGAGCATGAGGGCGAGACGACGATGGTCGCCTTGAACGCCGGGGACGAGGCACTGACGCTGACGCTGCCGTGGCCGCGCGGCACGGCGGAGGATGGCCTGACCGGGCAGCGGTTTTTAGCGGTAAACGGGCAGCTGCGCCTTTCGCTGCCGCCACTGGACGGCGTGGTGCTGATTTGAACAGGAGGGCGGCTGTTTCACGTGAAACAGCCGCCGCTTTTTTACGTTTCACGTGAAACATTCCGTATTTTTTTGTAAAAGTCCTTCAAAAGAACTTGAAACACACCGCACCTGTGGTATATACTACTGGAATGAGAAAGAGACAGAAAGGTGAACTGCCGTGGCAAAGACTATTGCGATCGTGAATCAGAAGGGCGGCGTGGGCAAGACCACCACCTGCGTCAACCTGGCCGCTGCCGTCAAGGCCGCCGGGAAGCGGGTGCTGCTGTGCGACTTTGACCCGCAGGCCAACGCCACCAGCGGCATGGGTGTGGACAAGACCACCAGCAACGGCGTGTACGACGCGCTCATCAACGGCGTGGACACGGCCCAGCTCATCGTCACTACCCCCTACGGAGACGTGCTGCCCAGCAGCAAGGCGCTGGCCGGCGCGGGCGTGGAGCTGATCAACCTGCCGGACCGGCAGTTCCTGCTGAAGGCGGCGCTGCGGCAGGTGGCGGAGAACTACGACTTCATTTTTATCGACTGCCCGCCATCGCTGGAGCTGCTGACGCTGAACGCGCTGTGCGCCGCCAACACACTGCTGGTGCCGGTGCAGGGTGAGTATTACGCGCTGGAGGGGCTAAGCGACCTGATGAACACCGTGCGGCTGGTGCGGCGCAGCCTGAACCCGAGCCTTGACATCGAGGGCGTGCTGCTGACCATGTACGACGGGCGGACGAACCTGAGCATTCAGGTGGCCCAGGAGCTCAAGCGCTTCTTCGGCGGGAAGGTCTACGCCACCGTCATCCCCCGGAACGTGCGGCTCAGCGAAGCCCCCAGTCACGGCAAGCCCATCACCGCCTATGACCGCACCTGCCGCGGCGCGGACGCCTATACGGCGCTGGCGGCGGAGTTTCTGCAAAAGAACCGCTGAAAGGAGAGCATCCTATGGCAAACCAAATGAAAGGCCTGGGCAAGGGTCTGGGCGCGCTGTTAGGCGACAATGTGCTGACAAGCGACGACGAGCGCTCCTCCCTGCTGCTGCCCATCAGCCAGGTGGAGAGCTGCTCCACCCAGCCCAGAAAAGCCTTTGATCCCGACGCGCTGGCAGACCTATCGGAGTCCATCCGGCAGCATGGTATCATCCAGCCTCTGACCGTTCGCAAGCTCCAGTCCGGGTACTATCAGATCATCGCCGGTGAGCGGCGCTGGCGGGCCGCCCGGATGGCCGGGCTGACGGAAGTCCCCGCCATCGTCATCGAGGCCGACGACCGCAAAGCCATGGAGCTGGCCATGATCGAGAACCTCCAGCGGGAGGACCTGAACCCCATCGAGGAAGCCGAGGGCTATCAGGTGCTGATGAGCCAGTACAGCATGACCCAGGAGGAAACCGCCCAGCGGGTGGGCAAGTCCCGGTCCGCCGTGGCCAACGCCCTGCGTCTGCTGAACCTGTGTCCCCCGGTGCGGGCCATGGTGGAGGACGGACGGCTGACCAACGGCCACGCCCGGGCGCTGCTGCCCCTGTCCCCTGCCCTGCAGGAGACCACGGCGGCCACCATCCTGAAAAATGACCTGTCCGTCCGGCAGACGGAGCAACTGGTGAAGAAGCTCACCGCCGGAAAGAAGGAGAAGCCCTCCCCTGCCGGTCTGACCGTGGACTATGCCCAGGAGGCCGCCCGGGACCTGGGAAACACCCTGGGTCGGGGATGCCGCATTGTCTCCGGCAAGAAGAAAGGGCGCATTGAGTTGGAATATTACGGTGTGGACGACCTGAACGAGCTGTTGGAAGCCCTGCACACCATCAAAAAACCATGATGTTTCACGTGAAACACGGAAAGGTGCGATAAAAGCCATGCTTGATATCAAATTTGTCCGGGACAATCCGGAAGCTGTTAAAGAAAACATCCGCAAGAAATTCCAGAACGCCAAGCTCCCCCTGGTGGACGAGGTCATTGCCCTGGACGCCGAGAAGCGGGCCGCCATGAACGAGGCCAACGACCTGCGGGCCCAGCGGAACCAGCTGTCCAAGCGGGTGGGTATGCTGATGGGCCAGGCCAAGAAGGACCCCAGTAAGCTGGCGGAGGCCGAGGAGGCCAAGGCCCAGGTGAAAGCCAACGCCGACCGGCTGGCCCAGCTGGAGGAGATGGAGGGCCGTCTGACCCAGCAGATCACCAAGATCATGATGGTCATCCCCCAGATGATCGACCCCTCCGTGCCCATCGGCCCCGATGACTCCCACAATGTGGAGGTCCAGCGCTTCGGCGAGGCCAAGCTGCCGGAGTTCGATATTCCCTATCACACGGAGATCATGGAGCGCTTCGACGGCATCGACATGGACGCCGCCGGGCGGGTGTCCGGCAACGGATTTTACTATCTGATGGGCGATATTGCCCGGCTCCACGAGGCCGTGCTGGCCTATGGCCGGGATTTCATGATCGACAAGGGCTTCACCTATTGCATTCCCCCGTTTATGATCCACGGCAACGTGGTGGAGGGCGTCATGAGCCAGACCGACATGGACGCCATGATGTATAAAATTGAGGGCGAGGACCTGTACCTGATCGGCACCAGCGAGCACTCCATGATCGGCAAGTTTATTGACCAGATCGTGCCCGCCGAGTCCCTGCCCCAGACGCTGACCTCCTATTCCCCCTGCTTCCGGAAGGAGAAGGGCGCCCACGGCATTGAGGAGCGGGGCATCTATCGCATTCACCAGTTTGAAAAGCAGGAGATGATCGTGGTCTGCAAGCCCGAGGACTCCAAGAAGTGGTACGAACAGCTGTGGCGCTACAGCGTGGAGCTGTTCCGGTCCCTGGATATCCCGGTGCGGCAGTTGGAGTGCTGCTCCGGCGACCTGGCGGACCTGAAGTGCAAGTCCTGCGACATCGAGGCATGGTCGCCCCGGCAGCAGAAGTATTTCGAGGTCTGCTCCTGCTCAAACCTGGGCGATGCACAGGCCCGCCGCCTGAAGATCCGTGTCAAGGGCGAGGACGGCAAGATGTACCTGCCCCACACCCTGAACAACACCGTGGTCGCGCCGCCCCGTATGCTCATCGCCCTGCTGGAGAACAACCTGCAGGAGGACGGCTCTGTCCTCGTACCCAAGGCGCTCCAGCCCTACATGGGCGGCAAGGAGCGGCTCGTCCCGCTTCATTGATAGCGTTTTGTAATATTATCAATAGATTATACTCTTCGTATAGGAGCTTTTACCCATGAAAAAGTTTCTGAATGAATTCAAGGAATTCGCCATGCGGGGCAACGTGCTGGACATGGCCATCGGCGTTGTCATCGGCTCTGCCTTCAGCAAGATCACCACGTCTTTGGTGAACGACGTGTTCATGCCCCTCATCGGCCTGCTCATCGGCGGCATCGACCTGGGCCAGCTGAACCTGACGCTGAAGGCCGCCGTCATGGACGGCGACACCGTGGTGAAGGAGCCGGTGACGCTGGGCCTGGGCACGTTCCTCAGCACCATCATCGACTTCATTCTGGTGGCCTTCGTCATCTTCCTGGTAGTCAAGGCCATCAACAAGCTCCACGCCCTTGGCAAGAAGGACGAGGAGCCTGAACCGGAGGAGCCGGAGACGCCCACCGCGGAGGAGCTGCTCACCGAGATCCGCGACCTGCTGAAGGAACAGCAGAAATGACCGACATCCTGACCGCGGGGCTGACCGGGCTGGGCCTTGACCCCGCCGCCGCCCCGGCGCTGGAGCGCTATGCCGGCGCGCTGCTGGAGAAAAACAAGGTGATGAACCTGACGGCCATCACCCAGCCGGATCAGGTGGCCACGCTGCACCTGCTGGACTGCGCCGCCCTGCTGCCCCTCTCCCCTCTGGCGGGCAAGACCGTCATCGACGTAGGCACGGGCGCGGGACTGCCGGGCATGGTGCTGGCGCTGCTGACGCCGGATGCCCGGTTCACGCTGCTGGACAGTTTGGGCAAGCGCATCGACTTTCTGCGGGAGGTATGCGACGACATGGGGCTGACCCATGTGACCTGCGTCCACGCCCGGGCGGAGGAGTTCGCCGGGCAGCACCGGGAGCGGTACGACGTGGCCGTATCCCGGGCCGTGGCACAGCTGAACGTGCTGTGCGAGCTGACGCTGCCGCTGGTAAAGGTGGGCGGGCGGTTCATCGCCATGAAGTCCACCTCCTCCGACCAGGAGATCCAGGAAGCCCGCAGCGCCGTGTCCCAGCTGGGCGGCCGGATCGCCGCCGTGCGGGACTACGACGTGCCGCAGACCGACGTGCGCCACCGGGCGGTCATCATCGAAAAGGTGAAGGCCACGCCCCGGCAGTTCCCCCGCAGCTTCGCCCGCATCAAGAAAGCGCCGCTGCGCTGAAAGGAGTTTCCATGGGCAAGATCATCGCCGTGGTGTCCGGCAAGGGAGGCACCGGAAAGACCACCTTCACCGCCAATACCGCGCTGGCGCTGGCCTCCATGGGCCAGCGGGTGCTGTGCATGGACTGCGACGTGACGCTGCGCAACCTGGACCTGGCACTGGGTCTCAGCGACCGGGCGCTGATGGATTTCTCCGACGTGCTGGCCGGGCGCTGCACGCTGGCGGAGGCCGCCGTGGCCCGCGAGAAGTACCCCTCCCTCTCCCTGCTCACCGCACCTATGGCCGACCGGCCGCTGGAGCTGTCCGTGGCCTCCGTGAAGCAGCTGGCCGCCGACATCCGGAAAAGCTATGACTGGTGTCTCATCGACGCCCCGGCGGGTCTTGGGCAGGGCTTCCAGATGGCAGCCTGCATGGCCGACCAGGTGGTGGTCATCACCACCACGGACGTGTCCGCCATGCGCGACGCCCAGCGCACCGCCATGGAGCTGTCCGCCTTCCCCACCGGCACGGTACACCTGGTGGTGGGACGCGTGTCCAAAAAGGTGCTGCGCCAGCTCCACACCACCATCGACGATGCCATCGACGCCGCCGGCCTGCCGCTTTTAGGCGTCGTGCCGGAGGACGAGGACGTCCCCTACTGTCTGAACCGCGGGCTGGTGCTGCGGGAATACAACTATTACGCCGCCCGGGCCTACGAAAACATCGCCAAACGCATTATGGGCAAAAAAACGCCCCTGATGAAGATATAACCTCCCTGCACATAAGAGAAAGGAGTCTTTCTATGAATATTGCACTGATGGCACATGACAACCGCAAGGAGCTGATGGTCCAGTTCTGCACCGCCTACTGCGGCATTTTGGCCAAGCACACCCTGTGTGCCACCGCCCGCACCGGCCAGCAGATCGCCGACGCCACCGGCCTGACCATCCACCGCTTTTTGTCCTTCGACCACGGCGGCGGCCAGCAGATCGCGGCCCGCATCGCCTATAACGAGATAGATATGGTGCTGTGCTTCAGCGATCCCAACCAGAAGCACACCGATGACGATATTGCCTATATCTCCCGCCTGTGCGACCAGAACAACGTCCCCTTTGCCAGCAATTTGGCCACCGCCGAGATGCTGGTGCTGGGGCTTGACCGGGGTGACCTGGACTGGCGCGACATCGTGAACCCCAAAAGCAAGCCCTTCACCGCGTGAAAGGCCTTGACAACCCGCAGGAAATCGCATAAAATGAAGAGCAACCGTGTTGACCCCGCAGGAGTAGCCATCACACCGCCGTAACAGAGAGACGCGCCGCCGGCTGTAAGCGCGTCACGGCAAGGAGCAGGCCAAGACAGCGGGCGAGCGGGGATGGAAACATCCACGGCGCGCTCCCCGTAACAGGAGCTGAAAAGGGCCGCAGGGCCGAATTTGGGTGGCACCACGAAGCGCATTACCGCTCTCGTCCCAATATCGGGACGGGAGCGCCTTTTTATTTTGTTTCAAAGGAGAACACCATGCAGACTGTCATTGACTTCATCAACAAGCACCTGTACGACTGCTTCATCCCCCTTACCGCCCTGGGCGTGCTACGCATCGGTATGTGTCTGGCCCAGCTGAAAAGGACCGGGCAGATCCGGGAGAAGAAGGGCGTGTATCACGCCGTGGGCCACAACTACACCGAGATCGGCGCGTGGATCGGCATTCTGGCGGGCTTTGTCCTCGTCCTCATCACCCGTCTGTGGTATGTGGGCCTGCCCCTGTCCGTGGTGCTGGGCCTGATCGGCGGCAGGCTGGGCCGCAAGAAGGGCGCGGAGCTGGATGCCATCTACCGGGACGTGGCCTGGGAGCTGAAGCATGAGGCCGACGCCGAGGCCGCCCGTGAGACGGCGTCCCACACGCTGGAGAGCGGCGCAGCAAGAATTGAGGAAACCACCGAAGATAAAGGAGATACGGAAAATGGCTGAGATGACACCCCGCACCCTGTCGGGCTTTATGGAGCTGCTGCCCCGCCCGCAGCAGCAGATGGAGCGCATGATGGAGATCCTGCGCCGCACGTACAGTCTCTACGGCTTCACCCCGCTGGACACCCCGGTGATCGAGGCGGCGGAGGTGCTGCTGGCCAAGGGCGGCGGCGAGACGGAGAAGCAGATCTACCGCTTCAGCAAGGGCGACGCCGACCTGGCGCTGCGGTTCGACCTGACCGTGCCGCTGGCCAAGTATGTGGCCCTGCACTACAATGACCTGTCCTTCCCCTTCCGCCGCTATCAGATCGGCAAGGTCTACCGGGGCGAGCGCGCCCAGCGGGGACGCTTCCGTGAGTTCTACCAGGCCGACATCGACGTCATCGGCGACGGCAAGCTGGACATCACCAATGAGGCGGAGATGCCCGCCATCATCTACCGGGCCTTCACTGAGCTGGGGCTGAAGCGGTTCTGCATCCGGGTAAACAACCGCAAGATCCTCAACGGGTTCTACGCCATGCTGGGCCTGACGGAGAAGTCCGGCCACATCATGCGCACCGTGGACAAGCTGGACAAGATCGGCACGGACAAGGTCCGCGCCCTGCTCACCGGCGAGGTGGGCGTGTCCGCCGAAAACGCCGATGAAATTTTGAAATTCATCGCCATCACCGGCGGCAACGACCAGGTGCTCTCCGCGCTGGAGGGCTACACGGGCCGGAATGAGATGTTTGACGAGGGGCTGGAGCAGCTCAAGACCGTGGTGAAATACCTCAGTGCCTTCGGCGTTCCGGCGGAGAACTTCGCCGTGGATCTGACCATCGCCCGTGGTCTGGACTACTACACCGGCACGGTGTACGAGACCACCCTGCTGGACCACCCGGAGATCGGCTCTGTCTGCTCCGGCGGACGGTACGACAACCTGGCCGCCTACTACACCGACAAGCAGCTGCCCGGCGTGGGCATCTCCATCGGCCTGACCCGGCTGTTCTACGTGCTGGGTGAGCAGGGGATGCTGAACCCCGACCTGCCCACCGCCCCGGCGGACGCGCTGATCCTGCCCATGACCGAGGATCTGTCCGCCGCCGTGACGCTGGCCACGCGGCTGCGGGACGCCGGCATCCGTACCCAGCTCTACACCGAGCAGAAGAAATTCAAGGCCAAGATGAACTACGCCGACAAGACCGGCGTGCCCTATGTGCTGTTCCTGGGCGAGGACGAGATCAAGGCCGGCGTCATCGCCTGCAAGGACATGACCTCCGGCGAGCAGACCACCCTGCCCTTCGACGAGACGCTTGCCCGCATCCAGGCCGGTCTGGCAGAGCGGAACAAGGGCAAGGTCATTGTGGAGAAATAACAACAAATCGTAATATTCCAACCAAATTATACAATCCATAATCATTTTAGGAGGATACAACGATGATGCAGATGCGTACACATACCTGCAACGAGCTGCGTATGGAACACGTTGGCCAGCAGGTCAAGATCGTGGGCTGGATGGAGAACGTCCGCACCGTGGGCCAGAACTTCGCCTTCGTGGTGCTGCGTGACTTCTACGGCACGACCCAGGTGGTGGTGGAGACGGAGGACATGATGTCCATCATCAACAGTCTGAACAAGGAGTCCACCATCTCCGTGGAGGGCGTGGTCCGGGAGCGCGCCAGCAAGAACCCCAAGCAGGCCACCGGCGACGTGGAGGTCATTCCCAGCAAGATCGAGGTGCTGGGCCGCTGCCGCTACAACTCCCTGCCCTTTGAGATCAACCGCAGCCGCGAGGCCGATGAGACGGCCCGCCTGAAGTACCGCTACCTCGACCTGCGTAACCCGGCGGTAAAGCAGAACATCATCCTGCGCTGCCAGGTGGTGGCCGCCCTCCGCGCCGCCATGACCGACCACGGCTTTCTGGAGATCACCACCCCCATCCTGACCGCCTCCTCCCCCGAGGGCGCACGGGACTACCTTGTCCCCGCCCGCAAGCACCCCGGCAAGTTCTACGCCCTGCCCCAAGCGCCCCAGCAGTTCAAGCAGCTGCTCATGACCTCCGGCTTCGACCGCTATTTCCAGATCGCCCCCTGCTTCCGCGATGAGGACGCCCGGGGCGACCGCTCCCCCGGTGAGTTCTACCAGCTGGATATGGAGATGGCCTTCGCCACCCAGGACGACATCTTCGCCGTGCTGGAGGATGTGCTGCCCCCCATCTTTGCCAAGTTCGGCACGTACAACGTGGCCTCCGCCGCACCCTTCCGCCGCATCCCCTACAACACCGCCATGGAGACCTATGGCTCGGACAAGCCCGACCTGCGTATCGACCTGACCTGCAAGAATGTCACCGCCCTGTTTGAAAGCTGCGAGTTCGAGGCACTCAAGGGCCAGACCGTCAAGATGATCGACATCACCGACTGCACCCTGACCCGCAAGCAGGTGGAGAAGCTGCTCACCGACTGCGAGGTCCAGTCCGGCTCGAAGGCCTACTGGTTCAAGGTGGACGAGAACGGCGAGCTGGCCGGCGGCATCGCCAAGTTCGTCGCCCCCGTGAAGGACGAGCTGGCCAAGGTGCTGACCCTCAAGCCCAACACGCTGGTGCTGGTGGCGGCGGGCCAGTACGCCACCAAGTCCGCCGGCGTGCTCATCAAGACCTTCGGCGCGGCCTGTGAGAACCACTTCGACAAGGAACGCTACGAGTTCTGCTGGATCGTGGACTTCCCCATGTACGAGATCGGCGATGAAAGCGGCGAGCTGGAGTTCTGCCACAACCCGTTCTCCATGCCCAACGGCGGCATGGACGTGCTGCTGAAGGCCGAGCGGGGCGAGATCGACCCCCTGGACATCTACGCCAACCAGTACGACCTGGTGTGCAACGGCGTGGAGCTCTCCTCCGGCGCAGTGCGTAACCACGACCCGGAGATCATGATCAAGGCCTTCGAGCTGGTGCGCCTGGGCGAGGAGGATGTGAAGAAGAAGTTCCCCGCCATGTATAACGCCTTCTGCTACGGTGCGCCTCCCCACGCCGGCATCGCCCCGGGCGTGGATCGCATGGTCATGCTGCTGGCCGGCGAAAGCTCCATCCGCGAGATCATCCCCTTCCCCATGAACAAGAACGCCCAGGACATCATGATGGGCGCGCCCTCCACCGTGGAGCAGAAGCAGCTGGATGAGCTGCACATCGCCATCGTGGGCGAGGTGGAGAAGGACGACTGATGGCCACCGTCAAGCTCTATTACGAAAACGCCTTTCTGCAGGACTTCACCGCCGTGGTGGAGTCCTGCGGGGCGGTGAAGGACGGCTTCGCCGTCGTCCTGGACCGCACCGCCTTCTACCCCGAGGGCGGCGGTCAGCCCGCTGACCACGGCACGCTGGGCGATGCCCGGGTGCTGGATGTGCATGAGAAGGACGGCGTCATCGTCCACACCTGTGACCGCGCCCTCACCCCCGGCGCGGAAGTCCCGGGCCGCATTGACTGGGCGCGGCGCTTTGACCATATGCAGCAGCACTCCGGCGAGCATATCCTCTCCGGCCTGCTGTGCAGCACGTTCCGCTGCGACAACGTGGGCTTCCACATGGGCGCGGACGTGGTCACCATCGACTACAACGCCGACTTCACCTGGGAGCAGGCGCTGGAGGTGGAGCGCCGGGCCAACGAGTACATCTGGGCCGACCGCCCCATCCATATCCTGTGGCCCTCCCCGGAGGAGCTGGCCGCCCTGCCCTACCGCAGCAAGAAAGAGCTGACCGGCCCGGTGCGCCTTACGGAGTTCCCCGGTGCGGATCTGTGCGCCTGCTGCGGCACACACGTTCAGAGCAGCGGCCAGGTGGGGCTGGTGAAGCTGCTGAGCTGTCAGAAATTCCGAGACGGCGTGCGGCTGGAGCTGCTGTGCGGCCGGCGCGCCGCGGACTACCTCTCCCGCTGCTGGGAGCAGTCCCGCGCCGCCGGACAGACCCTGTCCGTCAAGCCCACCGCCCTCGCCCCCGCCG